>Ga0299915_10003909_pt1 | contig 10795 bp, 10 predicted proteins | sample RVTome_13_FD_200263 | JGI IMG/M metagenome (GOLD analysis project Ga0299915, IMG submission 200263) | Soil microbial communities from uranium-contaminated site in the Upper Colorado River Basin, Wyoming, United States - RVT92D227 (version 2) ... | reverse complement strand
ATGAGAACAATTTCTCTATCTTTTGATAAACGAGTGTCAAATTCCACGTAATCCGCGTTCAATTCTATTGCTTTTTTAAAAGCCTTTAAAGTGTTTTCGGGGGCTAATCTTTTCGCGCCTCTGTGAGCAATAATTACTACTTTGCGATTGTTTAATTCATTTCTCATAAATTCGTAAGATTTTTTCGAAGAAAAAAATAAGAAATTGTTTTTTTAAATCGAAATTATTATTAGTCTTTAGAAGGTCAATTAAAAAAAAAATAATTCGTTATTATATTTTATTAGGAAAACATTTATTTTTTGAATTTGAATTAATAGATGTGAACCATATTCTAATTGTTTTAGATCTTTTCTTCAAGAAGGAAGATGGTAAAAATTGAAAAAAGAATGGTTAATTTATGGAGCGTATGGATACACGGGTAATTTATTGGCTAACGAGGCGGTTCGGGCCGGACATAAACCGGTATTAGCAGGACGCTCTCAAGAAAAACTTATTTCCTTGTCAGAGAAATTAGACTTAGATTATCGAACATTTGATTTAGAAAACGAAAAAACAATTATTGAGAACATTCAAGATTTTGATTTAATATTTCTTGCGGCAGGTCCGTTTAAACATACGAGTGCTCCTATAATTCAATCTTGTTTAAAAACAGGAACTAATTATTTAGATATTACAGGTGAAGTCCCCGTATTTGAACAGAATTTCAAGTTCGATGAACGAGCGAAAGAACAGGGAATTGTAATTCTTTCGGGCGTAGGTTTTGATGTAGTACCAAGCGATTGTATGGCCAAATATGTGAGCGAAAAAATTAAAAATCCTACTAATTTAGAGTTAGGAATCGGTGGTATGACCGAATCTAGTCCTGGAACATTGAAGACCATGCTAGAGTATAGGGATACAAGGGCGTTAATTAGGAAAAACGGACAACTCGTTCAAGAAATTCCAAATAATGTGCTCCGAAAAATTCGCTTTACAGATAAAGTACGTTACGTAATGCCGGTAATGTGGGGTGACTTAGCTACAGCTTATCGCAGTACGGGTATACCAAACATTACTACTTATATGGAAATTCCAAAAAAATTTATGAGTTTAACGACTCCAATAAAAGCCTTAAAAAATAATTCTATAAAGAACGGCGTATTAAATAAAGCCGAATATAAAAAGAACATTCAGAAGTGGATTGATGAAAATGTGAAGGGTCCTGACGAAAATACCCGTTTAAAGGCTCGATCTTACGTTTGGGCAAGAGCGAGAAACGATGATGGTTCTGAGGCACAAGCGTGGCTTAATTCAATCGAGCCTTACCAATTCACAGTCATTTCTGGTATAAAATGCGTTGAAAAGGTATTTAAATTAAATTTAAAAGGGACTTTAACGCCATCGTTGGCTTTTGGCAAGGATTTTGTTTTGGAATTTCCTGAAACAAAGCGTTACGATTCTCTAAACGAATAAGAATTGTTCTCTTTTTAAATAAAAATATTCCCAATTAAGTTATGTTACACTATCTTTAAAAGGAGATATAAAACCCTTTTTCATCAATAATTGCGTTTGTTTTTGAGCATTATCAATTATTTTTTTCGCTCCAGCAAATAATTCGTCTTCAGATAGTTTAAGTCGAGCAATCTTTTGTTCAATTGCTTTTAATCCAACGGCGACAGCTTCTCTAATAAAAACATTTTCGTACTCCATTGTAGGTAGAATACAATCGTCTACTAAACACCCTTTAATATCGTTTACAACATCTGCTAGTTCATAAGCTGCAGCAATACACATCTCGTCTGTAATTGTTTTTGCCCTTACATCTAATGTGCCTCGAAATATTCCAGGAAATCCTAGGGAATTATTAACTTGATTTGGAAAATCAGACCTACCAGTAGCGACAATCGTAGCTCCTGCTTCCTTCGCATCCCAAGGGAATATCTCTGGAATAGGATTCGCACACACAAACACTATTGCATTATCGGCCATTTTTGAAATCCATTCTTTTTTAATTACGTCTGGACCTGGAATACTTAACGAGATAAGAACATCGGCACCCTCTAAAGCAACACCACAATCTCCTTGAAGTTCCTCAGGATTACTAATTTGAGTAATTTCATATTTATAATCAGCTGGATCCTGAAGATCAGAACGTCCTTTCTGTAAGATTCCCTTAGAATCTACAAATATTGATTTTTTTAAATCAAATCCATCTTCTTTCAATAACCGACTTATAGCAAAATTCGAAGCACCTATCCCATTAAACACAATTTTAACTTCGTTCTTCTTTTTATTAACAATTCTTAACGAATTTATCAAACCAGCTAAGGTCACACACGCAGTTCCTTGCTGATCGTCGTGCCACACAGGAATCGATACTTCTGGATCTGATTGTAATTCTTTTAATATCGTAAAACATTTAGGAGATTCAATATCTTCCAAATTAATCCCTCCAAACGTAGGTTGGATTAATTTCACAAATTCAATAATCTTTTCTGCTGATAAATTAGGTCCTATACATAAGGGAAACGCATCAACTCCCCCTAGATATTTGAATAATAAGGCTTTTCCTTCCATTACAGGTAACGATGCCTCAGGCCCTATTTTACCTAACCCTAAAACGCGAGACCCATCTGAAACAACAGCAACATAATTCCATTTACTCGTATAATCGTACACTTTTTCTTTATTCTTAAAGATTTCCTTACAAGGCGCTGCTACCCCAGGAGAATACCAAATGCCAAAATCTTCGTGATTGCGAATCGGGCAACGCGGCATTACTTGAATTTTACCTCGATAATATGGATGCATTTTTAAGGCATTAATAGATGGAGTCTCGGATTTCTTTATAAGCTCCTCTTTTGAAACTTTCTTCATAAAATCGTTTAATTTTCTAATTTTCTATAAAATAATAAAAACTAGATTGATTTTTAACAAAACTGCTTATAGATTATTTAAAACATATACTGAAAAAAGTGTCAACAAATCATTATTGAAATGTTAGTTAAACGAAAATTAGCGTAGATTTAGGAGAAATTATGTTGCTAAGAAATGACGATCCTTTACCTGTTATTTTGTGAAATTTGGTTTATTTTTATTTTCCTCGCATCTTAATAAGATATATTAAAGCGAACAAGTAGAACAAACCCACAGAAGCCATTATAATTGTAATTACAACCTGGTTATCCTCGTTTGCCCCGAATAAAAAGAGTCCTACAAATATAGAGGCAACAGCTTGCCCGAACGATTGCATGAATCCGTTTATCCCAAAATACGAACCAGATATCTCAGAAACGACCTTCTCTTTTTTATCTTGATCAATTCTTCTCGCAGATTCGTCCACGAGTACGCACGCCAGAGGGTTATTGAACAATCCAAGCGCGTAAATCCCGCCTAATACTGTGCCGAACGTAATCGCGAACAACGCAACTCGCATTTCAAACGATAAAATTTGGATTAAAAACAATAGCTCAAAAGCAGACGTGATTATCGACGCAACTAGACATAAATGATACGCTCGTATTAGGTCGTATTTTCTCTGATTTTTTCTCCAGAAAAAAAACCATCCAAATTTACACACGATCGCGACGAGCACATAAATAAAGAATGTTGTCCCGTAAAATATTATAACGTAAATTAAAAAAGGCATTAGAGCGATCCCGACAACCTTTGCCGAGAACTGCGTGTTAAATCCAACCATCAAAAATTTTCTATACTTCTTGTCGTTGAAAGGCACTTTCATTTGTTGGAAAGTGCTTTTAAGCGATTTCCTTTCAACCGCAATTGACATTGCGGAAACGAAGAAACTCTCATCGACAGAAAAAAACGCTGATGCGATTCCAATTACTCCCGTGATCGCAAAGATTAATGCAACTATCGGCATAAATAAGATTAATTTTTTGCCCGATGGTTCCCACCATTTTACACTTTCGGGATCCTCCAAAACGCTTTGAATAATTAGGGGAAACAGCATGACGAGAATAGATGCAATAATAGTTAAAAAGGCTCCGTTTGCGGCCACACTCGTGCGATTTTTTAAAGTCTGCGACTGCTCGGGAAGCATAGAAGCGTGCGCGACCAATATCGATCCGCTCGCAATCGCGTTTACGATCAAAAGAACCCAGAGAAACATCGTTACGGGCAAATAAAACGCGTTGTTTTTTGGACAATACCACGGAGGAGTGAAAATTAATACCGTAGTAATGGCCCAAATCGGTAAACCATAAAATAAAAATGGCCTTCGCTTCCCTAACTTGTTCGGTTTTTTATTGTCGATTATTACGCCTATAACGATAGAAAATAACGCTCCTAGAAACAACTGAAGGAACACGCCTATTGACACCAAAACTGAGCTCAAATTTATCGTGTACACGTAAAATTGAAACACGAACACGCTAATAAGCATGTTTCCTAAATACATCCCAAAATACCCGAAATTGTATCCGAACTTGCGAGCTCCGCGCAACTCACGTAACGCGTTATTGTTGGAAGGTTCCATCGATGGCACTATCTATCTAAGATTTTTTTTTGAAAGCAGTATTTTCTATAATCTTAGAATTGTATTATGTTTTGATGTTTAATAGTTTATTTGAATCGACGATTGAAAATTTTATAAATTGCGATTATAGAAGTAATAAGAGTTCTTAAAAATTTTCAATAATTCGCTCGATACTTTATTTTTAGGGGCTTTTAACGAATCGTAAATCCTTAACAAACATTCAGAAGAATTCTCGTTATCTATTGCCCATTTAATTGCTCTTACGCTTTGTTCAATATAATTTTTCGAAATTAATTCAGCCGCACTGGCTCTTATTTGTGAATTCTCGTCTGAAACCAATAAATTCTCTATAAAAGCGTATATATCGATAGAATAATTTTCGATTTTTGAGATAATCTTTAAGGCTTTTCTAAAAATAAAATGATTTTTTAATAGTTTATTTTGAACAAGTTCGGTTTTTCACTTTTTCTACTTAAAATAGTTTAGAAGAGTAAATTCGTTTAGGAGAGTCCTTAAAAAAAATAAAAAAAAAAATTTCGTGTCGTTGGAGATCAGGCGAGGTCGAAACTGTCAAGGTTCATGACTTTGTTCCACACCGCGATAAAGTCGTGCAGGAACTTATCATGGGAATCCTCACACGCGTAGACTTCCGCCAAAGCTCGGAGTTGGGAGTTCGAACCGAAGATGAGGTCAACACGGGTCGCGATCCACTTGAGTTCGCCCGTTGAGCGATCAAGCCCCTCGAACACGTTCTCGTCTTCCGCGGTTGCTTTCCACATCGTGTTCATGTCGAGCAGATTCACGAAGAAATCAGTGGTGAGCGCTTCAGGCCGCTTTGTGAAGACGCCGTGCTGGGAATGTTCGAAGTTAGCATTCAAGACACGCATGCCGCCAACGAGAACGGTCATCTCAGGAGCGGTCAATGTCAGCAATTGTGCCTTGTCAACCAGCAACTCTTCGGCCGATACAGCATAGCGGGTCTTCTGGTAATTGCGGAAGCCATCAGCGATTGGCTCGAGCACAGCAAAGGAGTTCACATCAGTCTGCTTCTGCGAGGCGTCCATGCGTCCTGGCGTGAAGGGAACTGTCACATTGTGACCTGCATTCTTCGCAGCAAGCTCGACGCCCGCGCAACCAGCCAGAACGATCAGGTCAGCTAGAGATACTTTCTTACTGTCCGACTGGGCTTCGTTAAATGCGCCCTGGATGGCCTTCAGCGTCTTGAGCACCTTGGCCAGCTGGGTCGGCTGGTTGATTTCCCAATCTTTCTGTGGTTCCAAGCGTATGCGGGCACCGTTGGCACCGCCGCGCTTATCGGAGCCGCGAAAGGTGGACGCCGAGGCCCAGGCGGTTGAAACCAGCTCCGACACAGACAGGCCAGAAGCCAGTATCTTGCCCTTGAGGGAGGCGATATCCTTTGCATCAATCAGTTTATGATTGACTGAGGGGATGGGGTCTTGCCAGATGAGCTCTTCGGCTGGAACCTCCGGACCGAGATAGCGTGCGCGTGGGCCCATATCTCGGTGGGTTAGCTTGAACCACGCCCGGGCGAACGCGTTCGCGAGTTGATCTGGATGCTCTAGGAAGCGCCGTGAAATCTTTTCGTAGACAGGGTCGAACCGCAGAGCGAGGTCTGTGGTCAGCATGGAAGGCGCATGTCGCTTGGACGGATCGTGTGCATCCGGCACGGTACCAGCGCCCGCGCCATGCTTCGGTGTCCACTGATGCGCACCAGCCGGGCTCTTCGTCAGTTCCCATTCGTAGCGGAACAGAGTCTGGAAGAAAATATTGCTCCACTTCGTGGGCGTGGAGGTCCAGGTGACTTCCAGGCCGCTAGTGATCGTATCACCGCCTTTGCCGGTGCCAAAGCTGCTTTTCCAGCCCAAACCCTGCTCCTCGATGCTGGCCGCTTCTGGCTCTGGTCCTACGTGTTTCGCATCGCCGGCGCCATGTGCCTTGCCGAAGGCATGTCCGCCCGCGATAAGTGCCACCGTCTCCTCGTCGTTCATCGCCATACGGGCAAAAACTTCGCGGATTTCCTTGGCCGCCGCGAGTGGGTCTGGGTTGCCACTGGGACCTTCCGGGTTCACGTAAATCAGGCCCATCTGCACGGCAGCAAGCGAATTTTCGAGATCTCGCTCGCCGGAGTGGCGCTTGTCATCCAACCACTTTTTCTCAGAACCCCAGTAGATGTCCTTTTCCGGTTCCCAGATATCCTCACGCCCGCCTCCAAAACCGAAGGTCTTGAAACCCATCGACTCCAAGGCGACATTGCCGGCGAGAATCATCAGGTCAGCCCAAGAAATCTTTCGGCCGTATTTCTGTTTGATCGGCCAGAGCAGTCTGCGTGCCTTATCGAGGTTGGCGTTGTCGGGCCAGCTGTTGAGGGGCGCAAAGCGCTGACTGCCGTTGCCTGCGCCGCCGCGGCCGTCGCTGGTGCGGTAGGTGCCGGCGCTATGCCAAGCCATACGGATGAACAAAGGCCCGTAGTGGCCGAAGTCCGCCGGCCACCAGTCTTGCGACTTCGTCATCAGTTCTCGGAGGTCCTTCTTCACGGCCTTCAAGTCGAGACTCTTGAACTCTTTAGCGTAGTTGAAACCCTCGCCCATCGGATTGGACTTAGAGGAACGCTGGTGCAGCATATCGAGCTTTAACTGGTTCGGCCACCAGTCTAGGTTCGTTGTTCCCCCGGCCGCTGTTAAGGTCTTTTCTTTTTTTTCTTTATTTTCCATAAAAATCTTTTTTACTCCTTTTATCGTTTTTTTTTTCAGATTGGATTTGAAAATATTAGATTTTAACAACATTTAAGTCCTTATCTTATAGGTTATTAGTGAATTATTTTATAACATTTTCTAGATAAGAACTATTATTAATTAATAATGATTATTATTATATATATTACTATTATAAATTAAAAGAATTTTAAAAAATTTCATTATTATCTAAATTGAGAGAAAAAAAACATAAGGATTAGTTTGGACGTCGAAGAATTTACCAAAATTTTCAGAAAAAAAGGATTGAAGCTTACAACTCAGCGTTTAGAGATATTTAAATCAATAATTTCACGAAATGACCATCCAACCACGGAAAAAATATACAAATCTTTAAAATATAAATATCCTACCATCAGTTTAGGGACTGTTTATAAAACTTTGCACCTTTTCAAAGAACTGGGTTTAATCCAAGAGTTAAACTTCAGCGAGGATACCATCCGATACGATCCAAACACGGATTTTCACATAAATATGATATGCTCTAAATGCGGAAAAATAATCGATTACAACAACGATAAGGTAAAAGCTATTTGGGAAACTATTTTATCCGATTTAAAATTTAAACCTAAAGGTCAGAGAATAGATATCTATTACGATTGTGAGGATTGTGAAAAAAAAGAGGATTAATTAATATAATCCCCGGAACCAACACTATAAAATTAATCTCTTAAATTAAATCCTCGAAATGCGTAAGATTATCTCGGGTACAGTTTAACAGCTCCTTCTGGGCATCCGTATTTATGGGGTGGCGTGCGACTTGAACTCTCTGAAAGAGACGCAGCAATTGTTGTAAAAAATATTCTTACGAATGCTGATAATATGTCTTAATAGTTTTTTAACTCTTGAGGTATATAAAGAAAAAATTATCGTTTGTTTTTAACCAAACCTAAATTGAACTGTCATTATTTAAAGAATTTTTAAAAATGAAAAAAAGGTATATAAAAAACCAACTTCAGAACACGGGTAAAATTCTCTCGTAAACGATTCTTTATAGCAAAATTGATTATTATTCTCCCTATCGATACATTTATGTTTGACTCTTGAATTTATTGAATAAGAATAGACCTAAATTAAATCAAATATTAGAAAAATTATCATGAAAAAAGTAATTATCTTGTATGGTACGCGCTATGGAAGCACAGAAGAGGTATCCATAAAAATTGGAGAGACTTTAAAAGAATTGGGAATAAAAATCATTGTATGTAATCTTAAGGATATTATTAATAACAAAGGATTCAATATAGATGATTATGATGGAATTATATTAGGAACTGGTATTAAAATTGGCCAATGGACAAAAGTCGCTAAAAGTTTTTTAAAGATTTACTCTGAAAAGTTAAAGCTCCTAAAAAAATCCTTAGGGATCTTCATTATTTGTGGAGAAGCAAGTGATTCTTCAAAAATCCCAGAATTAAAAAAAAAATATGTTGAGAATATATTAGTTAAATATTCGCTCAATGCGCAGCTTTATGATGTATTCGGAGGGGTTATAGATCTCTCTGAGGATTCAAAAATGGGTAAACTTTCAAAAAAAATGATCAAAATGGCAAGTAAAGAAGACCCTACAATTAAACTAGAGCAAAAAAATGATTTTCGGGATTGGAACCAAATTAAAGCTTTTGCTGATAATTACCTGAAAATCCTTCAAGCTTTAGACTAGTTTTATGATTAATTTTTTCTGAGGAAGATCTACCTTTTCTTCTTCTACACTTATTATTCCACTTTTAATCTAATCTCAATAATAAAACCTAAAGTGAACTATCCCTATTCACAATAGAAAATGTAAAAAAGAAATTAAAAAAAACTACTGTGGAACGCACCCTACTATTTCTATTACTTGCCGGACCTTCGCTTCTTATCATATCTCGTCTATACTTATTTACCCAGCAAACTCTAAGCCTGAACCCCTGGTTCCGCTTTCAACACCAAACATTCGTGCTATTGAGAGTGGCAGGCTGAGTACCTCGCCCGTAGGTTTGGTATTTACACCCCCACCTCACCAACCCAGTCTTTTACCGGTGCACTCGTCTCCTTTCCAGCTGATACTGTCGCCAGTCCCAGCCCAGCTTAACTCAGCTTCCCGCTATTTACGTTATAACGCTTGGCGTTTCCACTTTTACATTATTAGGTTAAAAATTTTTTAATCTAAAAATTTCTTTTAAAATTATTTCTATTTGAGTATATTTTTCATTTATTAATCTGCCAATTTTATGTTTTAAGAGTGATTTATCAATGGTTTTGATTTGATATAATAATGCCACTGAATCGTTTTCCAAATTATTTTGATCGTCAGCTTCAATTTTAACAGTATAAGGTGAAAATTCAAGAAGGGATAAATTTCCAGTAATGGGAATAACTAAAATTAATCCTGATTCTTCAAAATCTTTTATAACTAAACAAGGTCTTATACCTCTTTGTTCGTGACCCGTAGATTCATTAACTGGTATATCTATTTTCCATATTTCTTTATATTTAGGTTTAAATTGTCTCCACTTTTCTGACAATATGACACCCTAAGTTACTCTATTTTATCCCACAATTGAATTTCTTTTTTAATTTCGTCAGTAAGATATTCTGATTTAAATAATAATTGCTTAGATATGTTATTAGCTATTACAATCATCCATTCTTTTAAAAAAGGTTTTAATTGCTTAACTTTTAAAAAAATGTCATCATTTGAAAGCGATGGATTATCCGTTTTAAAATAAATGATAGTGGATATTGCTTCTAAAAGTTCTGCTTCATATTCTTCTGCAAGATAATGATCTAAGACTTTTTCTTTAAGATTATTTAATATAGATTTCTCTGTATCAGTTAATTCGAAATCTGTAGTTAAATGTTCTACTAATTCTGGATTTTTATAATAGTCAATGGCTAAAGCGTGTGAATATGGCCCATGGACATAGATAGAAAATATAGGATAAAGATCAATTCCAAGAACTTTACTTAAAAAAACAATCTTTTGAATTTTAAACCGAGAATTAAAATCTAAATTAGGTCTTTTAAGTGAAAGCCTTAAATATTTTAAAATTGCAATAATTTTCATAAAATTATCTCTCATTTTTATCCTCCTCCGTTAAAGATCTAATTAATTCCATCCAATTCAAAATTTTATCAAATTCCCTCCTTCCTTCGGGAGTAATTGAATAATATTTAATTTTTTTTTTATCAAGAGTAGCTTCATCTTCTATAATATAACCATTTTTAATTAAAAACCGAAGATTTGAAGCCAATTTTCCATCTGATACTTTTAAAGCTGTTTTTAACTCCCTGAATTGGACCCCATCCAAAAAATAGGAAAAAAGAGCTAACAAGATATGCCTAGTCAATGTGAATGTTTTAGAATTGATTTTTTCAGATTCTCCTATTATATTCTCTAAAATTTGATTAATATTCATATTACATTCCTCCAGAGATATAATTAATATTTATATATTTAAATCTAATGATTTACTTTTAAAAAGAAAGTAAAATTTTATAGTAAATTTTTTAATATTTCATTTTATAAATATTTTTTTTAATTTGATTATGATATAATAGAATT
>Ga0299915_10003908_pt1 | contig 10798 bp, 5 predicted proteins | sample RVTome_13_FD_200263 | JGI IMG/M metagenome (GOLD analysis project Ga0299915, IMG submission 200263) | Soil microbial communities from uranium-contaminated site in the Upper Colorado River Basin, Wyoming, United States - RVT92D227 (version 2) ... | reverse complement strand
AAGCACCAGAATATAAAATAAATTACAATTTTGGTTATAGTAATTGTTGGGCTTTAAACATCCTTATCGAATTTAAATTCGGAGAATTCGAGAAACTATATGGAACTATTTCCGATTACGTTAAAAGTCTGTAAAAACGAAAATGTGAAATTAAAAGAAAAAATTTTCTTTAATGCTTAATTTTTTTGAATTAGAATGAACGAAGTATATCCTGGGATATTTTTAATTAGAGAACGCGGAAAATTTGGAGCGGTTAAGCCTACTGAAAATATTTACGTTCTTGCTGGGAATAATGGTTTAATCTTTGACGCAGGGTACGGTAAAAAGAATGACATTAAATCTTTTATTACTGAATTTAAAGAAATCAAAAAATTCTGTGAACAACAGAAAAAAATTTTTGATATCACGAGAATCCTCCCAAGCCACGCTCATCCAGACCATTTCAGTGGTCTAAAAAAATTAAGAAAAAAATTAGGCGTAAAAATCGTTTTAACCAAAGAAACTGCTAAAAGAATCAGATCTAAAAAGGAATTTATTAAACATTACGAAGCTGATTATAAAAACGATTATTTCGCAACCAAAGTTCCATTTAAAGCTAAAATTCAAAGATCTCTGTATAAATTGCTTTATCCTATTATTTATGGAATATCGTTTGTGAAAGATCCTGATCTAATTATTGTTAACGAAATGTCAGAAATTTCAATAAACGACGAAATTTGGAAAATAGTTCCCTCTCCAGGACATTCTTCCGATCACATATTGTTATATAACGAAAAGAAAGGAATCCTTTTCTCCGGAGACAATATTATAGAAAACATTACAACTTGGTTAGGACCTCCAGACTCAAACGTGGAAGATTATGTTAAATCAATTCAATTTATTCAAGAAAAATTACCAAAATTAGAAATCATATTTAGCGCTCATGGAAAACCAGTAATAAATCCAAGAAAAAGAATCGAGGAAATTTTAAGCCATCGTAACGAAAGAACGCAACAAATCTTAAAGATAGTTCAAGGGAACGCCGAAAATGGTATTTCAACAAATGGAATTTTCCACATTTTATATCCTGGGGCGAAAAATCTTTTTTATCAAGTTGCTGGAGGTTGGATATGTCTTACTTTAAAAATGTTAGAAGAACAAAAGCTTATAACTAGAGAAGTTGGCAAAAAGAACGTTTTATTTTATCCATTAAATAATCAATAATAAGTTTATTAAAAGCAAGTTTATTACACATATTATTCAAATATACATATCTTAATTATAATGTGATATTAATGATAATAGAAACAAACGAGTTTATTACCGGATTACTTAGTTTTGTACTCGTTATTACTGTTGTGTACATAGGTCTTTTTATTGCATCAAGATATCGTAAATCTAACAATAAAGTATTTATATTTGCGGGAGTGGCGTGTAGCGGTTTATTTGATGGATGGTATCCAAGTGCAGTTAATTTTTTATTAATTGTATTTACAGGACAAAGCCTTTTTCAAGAAGCATTCTTTTTAATTGGTAATCTTCCCTTAGGGTTTCAAATGTTATCGTGGGTTTTCGCAGTTACAGAACTTACTTATAAAGAACGTCAAAAATTAATGTTAAGTATTTATGGAATTATAAGTATCGTCTTTTACATCGCGTTTTTCTATTACATTTTTACCGATTCCAGCGTCATTGGAGTATTATTAAGCCCTGTTGATGTTCAATATAAAGGATTTACTTTACTTTATATTCTTTTTTGCTTTGCCAGCGTAGTAATTTTTGGTTTATTACTTGCTAAAGAATTACTTAAATCGGAAGAAAAAGAATCTAGATTAAAAGCTAAATTCTTAATATATACGTTTTTAGTTTGGGCTTTTTTTGGGGCTTTAGACGCAGCAATTTCGTTAGAGATTATATTACTAATTATTGTAAGGTTTATTTTACTCTCAACAGCCTTTACGTTCTATTGCGGTTGGTTTTTGCCAGAATCTATTAAAAGAATTTTTATTAAGGGGAATTAAAATAATATACGATTCTTTTTTCGTTAATTTCTTTTTTATATGTATTTTTTAACGAGTCTATTCGAAAAATCTACTGAACAAATATGTAATAAAATAAAAAAAGGTTATGTTCCTCTATTTTTATTAACGCGCAATTTTAAAGAGAATTTATCTAAAGTAACAAATTTTTATTATTATTTTTATTTTTATTATTATATTTAAAAAATTGTAAAAAAGTAAATTCCAATGATTGAAACTAAACTTTCCGAAGCTAAAACAGCTAAAGATTGGAACGATTTGGGCAAGCATTACGCTTCTATGGAGGAATACGATAAATCAATAGAATGCTTCGACAAAGCATTAAAAATTGATTCTAAGGACGCAGATATTTGGACAAATCGTGGTAATGCGTATCTTGCAAAAAGAATTTATCCCAAAGCTGTGGAGTGTTACGAAGAAGCGCTTAAATTAAATCCCAATCAGTATGTAGCAGTCCACAATCTTGGACACGCGTATACGGCGTTAAATGTTTACGACATTGCTTTAAAACACTACGAAAAAGCGGTTCAATTGGATCCTAACGATGCGTTTGCGTGGAATTCTTTAGGAAACATCTATTCTGCAAAAAATAGTTATCTTAAAGCCATAAAATTCTACGAAAAAGCAATAAGCCTAAATCCTAAAATTCCAGAAATTTGGAATAATTTAGGGAATGCTCATCGCGGGGCACAGATCTGGGACGGATTGGGCGTCAAACCTAAAAATATATCGTTTGATAAGGCAATAGAATCTTACAAAAAAGCTGTCTCTATTGATCCAAAATACGACGATGCGTGGCGTAATTTGGGAAATCTTTACTATGATATTAAAGATTTTGACAATGCAATAGAGACTTATAATATTATTGCCGAATATGATAATATGATTAAGTGTTACAAAGAAAAACTTAGATTAAACGACAAAGATGTAGATTCGTGGAATAAAATGGGAAGACTTTATCTCGATAAAAACGAATTTGAAACTGCAATCGAATATTTTGAGAAAGCGTTAGATATTGACGAAAAAAATTTAGTAGCAAAAAACAATTTGGAAGAAGCCTACGATAAAAAGCTTCTTACATCAGAATCAAAAACGCCTTTAGAATGGTGCAATGTTGGAAAAGATTTTTATAACAAAGAAGAATACAATAGAGCAATTAAATATTATAAAAAAGCGCTTGAAATAACCCCAAATTATAAGGAAGCATTAAATAAGTTAGGGGATATTTATGTGGCTAAAGAAAAATACGACGATGCTATTAGTTACTTTAAAAAGAGTCTCGAAATCGATTCAAACGACATTCGTGCTCTCAATAGCATCGGAATTGCGTATGCAGGTAAAGGAGAATTCGATAAAGCTATCGAATATTACGACGAAGTGTTCAAATCGGATTCAATCATACTGGATCTATGGGTAAATCGAGGAGATGCTTATTTAGCTAAAGAATCTTACGATAAAGCTATCGAATGTTACGAAAAAGCGTTTGAATTAGATCAAAACTATCCTAAATTATGGAATAATTTTGGAAAAGCTTACGCTGGTAAGCGGGATCATAATAGAGCTATTAGTTATTACGAAAAAGCTATAAAACTAAACGAAAATTTTGTTGAAGCTTACACAAATTTGGGAAACGCATACGCTGCTAAGTCCGATTACTATAAAGCTATCAAATATTTTGAAAAAGCAATTGAACTAAATCCAAACGATCCCATCGTATGGAATAACACAGGTAAAGTATATATTAATGCTTACGAGCTTTATAATGTTGCGGGAACGTATAAAGGTAAAAAGGGATATAAAAACGCAATTGAATGTTTTCAAAAAGCCATTGAATTGGATCCTATGTTCAAAGACGCTTGGTATAATTTAGGAGAAGTATATTATATTAAAGAAGAATACGAAAAAGCGATAGAATATTTTGAAAAAATTAAAGAATACAAAAAAATCATTGGTTGTTATAAATTAATGTTGGAATCAAATCCTAACAATACAACAAGTTGGAATAATCTTGGAAAAATCTACAGTTATATACGCGATTACGATAACGCTATTAAGTGCTACGAAAAAGCCCTTGAAATTGATCATGACAATACCTTAGCAAAAAAGAATTTGGAAGAGATTTACGAAGTTAAAATTTCAACTTTAAAAACTCCTACTGAATGGTTTGAAGTAGGAAGTCAATATAATTTTAAAGGCGTATACGATAAAGCGATAGATTGCTATAAAAAAGCCATTCAATTGGATCCAAATTACAAAGAAGCATGGATTCGTTTAGCAGACATATACGACGCTGAAAAAATGTACAACGAATCGATAGAATGCTATAAAAAGTTACTTGATTTAGATCCAACAGACATTAAAGCGTTAAACAATATGGGTTTAGCGTACGCTGCTAATAAAAATTTTGATAAAGCAATTGAATTTTACGATAAAGTGTTTAAATTTGATTCAATAATAGTTGATCTTTGGATTAATAGAGGCAACGCTTACGCTGCCAAAGGATCGTACGATAAGGCAATTGAATGCTTTTTAGAGGCGATAGATTTAGATATAAACGATCCGTCGGCTTGGAACGCTTTAGGGAACGCATATCTTGCGAAAAAAGAATATAGAAACGCTTTAGAATCTTACGATAAAGCGTTAAAACTTGATCCAAATAATGTAGATGCTTGGAATAACAGAGGTTATATTTGTTTTATCAAAAGAAAATACGATAAAGCGCTTATTAATTTTGAAAAAGCAATCAACTTAAATCCTAATATTCCAAAAATATGGACAAATTTAGGAAAACTTTATCAAACCAAAAACAAATTAAATAAAGCTATTATGTGCTACGAAGAGGCAATTGAATTAGAACCTAACTTCAAAGAAGCTTGGAGTAATTTAGGAGATGTTTACGCAGCTAAAAAAGAATACGAAAAAGCTGTAAAATATTACGAAAACACGAAAGATTATCAAAAAATTATCGATTGTTACGAAGAAATAATAAAATTTAATCCTAATATCGCCGAAGCGTGGAATAATTTAGGTTCTATTTACGCTAAAAGCGAGCAGTACGAAAAAGCTATAGCATTTTATAAAGTAGCGCTTAAAGTCGAGCCAAACAATTTTAAAGCTCGTAATAATAAAGCAATGGCTTATTATGCTCAAAAAGATTACAAGAAAGCTTCTAAAAACTTTCAAAAATCTGTAGAATTAGATCCTAAAAATCAAGAAACGTGGAAATTACCGATCTTTGAAACTTACGACGAATTAATCAAGCAGGATTCTAACGATGTTGTTGCGTGGGTTAACAAAGGAAATATGTACGCTTATAAAAAGGAAATCGATAACGCGGTTAAATGCTACGAAAAAGCGTTTGAAATTGATCCAAACGACGCTTTAGCAAGATATAATTTAGGCGTAGCCTTGGAAAGAAGTAAGGAGTACGAGGGTATTGTTTTTGCTAAATATGGTAAATAAATAATTTTAATGTAAATCCTACTTTTTTTATATCTCCATCTATCAGATTAAATTAGTAAATTATTAAATTAGTAAATTTTTAATATCAAGTTGTAGATCAAAAAGCTTTTTTAATGAGAATATCAAGTTATAAATCAAAAAAATTTTTAGTTTTTTAAGAGTCAACTTCTATGGTGACAGTTTCTACTTCAGAATTAGAAGCCTCGAAGGAATGGAATGCAAAAGGGGTTGCTTTTTCCTCTGACGAAGAATTGGATAAAGCAATAGAATGTTACGATAGAGCTATTAAGTTAGATCCCAACAATATTTACGCGTGGGTAAATAGAGGTAACGCGTATTTAGCGAAAAAATTATACGATAAAGCAATAGAATGCTACGAAGAAGCAATCAGAATTGACCCAAGTTATATCGACGCACGTGATAACTTAGGAATGGCTTATTCAGCCAAAAAAGATTTTGATAAGGCCTTAAAATATTTTAAAGAAGCCATTAAATTAGATCCCGAAGATTCATATATTTGGAAAGATATGGCTGGCTTGTTTATAGCAAAAAAACACGCCTTAAAAGCAATTAAATACTATAAAAAAGCGCTGGAAAATAATCCTGAAGACGCCGATACGTGGTATGAAATGGGAAATACTTACGCTTCGGCTTACGATTGGTTTAATCTGGAAAAGTTATTTAATATTCGAGAAGGCCTTAGCGAGGCGATTGATTGTTATCAAAAAGCCATCGAAATAGATCCTGATCATAAAGGTGCTTGGAATAAATTAGGAGATATTTACGTCTTAAAACAAGATTTTTACGAAGCAGTTATTTGTTATGGAAAAATTGACGAATATAATAAAATTATTGGTTGTTATAAAAAATTACTCGAGAAAGATCCTGAAAATGTCGATATTTTAACTAATTTAGGGAATGTGTATTTTTATAAGAAAGATTACGAGAAATCTCTAAAAATTTTCGAAAAAATATTAGAGTTAGACTCTGAAAACGAATTAATTAAAAAAAATTTAGAAATTATCTACGAAAGTAGATTATCACACTCAAAATCCGCTTTAGAATTGTACGAGATTGGATCTGCTTGTGCTGAAAAAGGAGTTATAGAAAAAGCGATTGAATATTTAGAAGAAGCTATAGAACTAGATCCTAATAATAAAAAAGCTTGGTATAAAGCAGGGATGATTTATTTTGAATTCAAGCAATTTTATAACGCTATTATATATTTTGAAAAAGCTTTAAATTTAGATCCGAGTGATATCAGAATTTTAAACAATATGGGCATTGCGTTGATTCAAACAAAAGAATACGATAAAGCAATAGAATTGTTTGATAAAGTGCTTAAAACAGATGCAATTGTAGTTGATATATGGACAAATAGAGGTAACGCTTATTTTGGAAAGAGAGCTTACGACAAAGCAATAGAATGCTACAATAAAGCTTTGGAATTAGACGAAAAAGATTTTAACGCTCTAAAAATGAAGGGCGATGCGTATTTTGCCATGAACGAACCTGACATAGCAATAGAAACTTACGAGAGAGCGTTAAAGTATAATCCAAACGATTTGGATTTATTAGTAAAACTTGGAAATACTAATTATTCCCGAAAAGAATTTAATAAGGCAATAAAATACTACGAAAAAGCTCTTAAGTTAAAACCAAACGATCCAGAAATTTGGAATAGCATAGGCAACGCTTATTCTGCTCCTTTAGAAGAGTCTCTTATAAAAGAATTAGCGCTAAATAAGTTTCCGTTTGGAGACGCAATTGAATGTTATAAAAAAGCGACAGAATTAAAACCTGATTTCGCTAATGCATGGAGTAATTTAGGGAAAATTTACGCCATAAAAAAAGATTTTAACGATGCAATTAGGTGTTATGAGAAAGCGCTCGAGTTGGATCCGGACAATCTTTTAATAAAGAACAAATTAGAAGTTACTCACGCTTTTAAAATCTCGGAAAATCGTCCTCCAAAAGACTGGTGCGATATGGGAAATGTTTTTTTTTACAAGGACGACTACAATCGAGCCATTGAATTTTATAAAAAAGCGGTTGAAGTTGACCCAAATTATCCAGACGCTTGGAATTGCATAGGAAATGCTTATGCTAGCAAAAAGTTTTTTCCTAAAGCAATTAAATATTACGAAAAAGCGCTTTATTTAGATCCTAATAATCCAGATTTATGGAATAATATAGGAAACGCATATGCGGCTTCTCAAGATTGGGAAAATTTAGGATCTTCAATTATAGGATCAAAATCTTTTGACAAAGCAATCGAATGTTATGAAAATGCGCTTAAATTTAATCCAAACAACAACGATACTTGGTTAAATTTGGCTGAAATTTATCGTTCACAAAAAAAATTAGATAGAGCAATTGAATGCTACGAAAAAATGTCTAATTATGACAAAATAATAGAATGCTACAAAGAAAAAATCGACGAAAATCCTAAAAATGTTGATACTTGGAACAAATTGGCAGAAATGTATATAAAACTGAATAATTTGGATAGCGCAATTGATTGTTATCAAAGAGCCCTTGAAATTAATCCAAATAGCGAATTAATAAAAAAAAAATTAAAAGAAGAGTACAATACTAGGTTTGAATACTCTAAATCTCTTAAAGAATGGTGCGACGTAGGAAATGCGTTTTACTCCAAAGGAGATTACGAAAGCGCTTTAGAATATTACGAAAAAGTAGTTAATCTTGATCCTAACTATAAAGACGGTTGGAGTAATATAGCCAAAGTTGCTGCAACTAAAAAAGATGTTGAAACAGCGCTTAAACATTACGAAAAAGCGCTTGAAATTAATCCAAGCGATATTAGGGTTTTGAACGAAATAGGTCTATTGTACGCGTCGACTGGAAATTTTGATAAAGCCATTGAATATTACGACAAATCGTTTAAATTCGATTCTATTGTTGTAGGTATATGGGTTAATAGGGGAAACGCTTATTTTGCCAAAAAGGTTTACGATAAAGCGATTGAATGCTACGAAAGAGCAATCGAATTAGATAAAAACGAAACGGGGGCATTACACGGTTTAGGAAAAGCTTATTTTTTCGTTGGCAATTTAGATAAAGCCATTAAAAATTACGAAAAAGCAATTGAATTAGACCCAAAGAATCCCGAGCTTTTAAACGATGCGGGTAAAGCTTATCATGTAAGAAACGAGACTTTTAAAGCAGTAAAATATCTTGAAAAAGCTATCGAAATTAATCCAAACAATGTTATTTATTGGAATAATTTAGGAAAAGCGTACGCAGATGCGTACGAGCGCTACAATCTTGGTAAAGTTTTAACAGATAAAAAGGCTTACAATAAAGCTATAAACGCTTTTAAGACCGCATTAAAAATTGATCATAATTATGTAGAAGTCTGGCGTAGTTTAGGAGATATTTACGTAGCAAAGGCAGATTATAACAAAGCAATTAAATATTACGATAAAGCTAAGGATTACAACGAAATGATTGAATGTTACCAAGCAATTTTAATGAAGAATCCTAACGATCTAACTTCTTGGAATAATATGGGTTATTTATATTTCTTTAAGGAAGATTACGATAAAGCAATTGAGTGTTACGAGAAAGCATTAGAATTAGATCCTAATAATAGATTAATAAGAAACAATCTTGACGATACTTACATTAAACTTTCAGTTTTAAAATCCCCAGAAGAATTATGTAAAGTTGGGAATAATTACGTTGAAAAAAGAGAATATAACAAAGCAATTGATTGCTTTAAAAAAGCTATAACGCTGAATTCACAAAATATTAATGCTTGGAACGGATTAGGCGTTTCTAATTCTAATTTAAAGAAAATCCGTGAAGCTACGGAATGTTTTGAGAAAGCAATTGAAATTGATCCTAACAATGTTGAAGCTTGGAATAATCTAGGTAAAGCGCATGCTGCTAAAAAAGGATATTATAAAGCTTTGAATTATTACGATAAAGCTCTTAAATTAGATCCAAAAAATCCTGAAGTATGGATTGACAGGGGAAATGCGTATTCTGCTAAGAAGGTTTACGATAAAGCTTTAGAATGTTACGAAGAAGCTACAAAACTTGATCAAAATTCTTCCAAAGCTTGGAATAATTTAGGTTTCGTTTATTTCAACATGGAAAATTACGACAAAGCGATAGAAGTGTATTTAAAAGTAATTGAACTAGATCCTAATATTGCCAACGCGTATAACAATCTTGGTAGAGCTTACGTCGCTAAAAATGAGTATAGTAAAGCAATTCAAAATTTCAATAAAGCGATTGAACTTGATCCTACTCGCGCATATATGTGGGTTAATTTAGGAGATGCTTATACTTATCAAAGAAATATTTATTTATCAAAAAAAGATATAGAAAATTCTCTTGAATGCTTTAAAAAAGCTCTTGAGTTAAATCCTAAAAGTAAAGAAGCTTGGGAAGGAATGGCAAAAGTGTGCGAAGATAAGAAAGATTATTACGAAGCGATAAAATGTTATGAAAGCATTGAAAAATCTGATAAAATTTTGCAATGTTACGAAAAAATTGTTAAGAAAAATCCAAAAGACGCAAAAGCATGGGACGGTTTAGGAAAAATATTAATGTCTAATAACCAATTTGATAAGGCACTTGAGTGCTATGAAAAAGCAGTTAAAGCTAACAACGAATACGACAAAGCTTGGATTTCATTAGGCGATCTTTATTATAAGAAAAAAAAATATTACAGTGCCATAGAATGCTTTGAAAAAGCAGTGTCTATTAGTGAAAATAACGCTGTTGATTGCGAGCGAACATTATTAGATTGTTACGAAAAAATGCTGTTGTCTAATCCTAACGACATAGACAAGTGGATTTCAAAAGGAAACATTTATATAATAAAGAAGAACTACAAAATCGCTTACGAATGTTTTGAAAAAGCACTGCAATTAGATCCTAATAATTTTATGGCTAGGCACCGTTGGGCAGATATTACTGAAAAGTTAAAAGATATAGATAATAGTAAACAGTAGAAATTTTTTCTTTTTTTCCGATTTATTAATCTCGTATTAAATTAAAATTAAATAGTCCAAAAATTCTTCACACTTGAGTGGTTTAAAAAGTTTTATTTACTTAAAAAGTTAAGATGCAAAAAGAATTGCCAGAATTTTTTAATGGACCTTTATTAAAAGAAAATAAAATTAGTTACCGCCTTTATCAAAGTAATATTGTAAATTCGTGTAAAAATAAAAATTCTCTTATCGTTCTACCAACTGGATTAGGAAAGACTGTTATCGGTATACTATTAATTGCTCACTCTTTACATAAATACGACGAGAAAAGTAAAGTAATCGTTCTCGTAC
>Ga0299915_10003906_pt1 | contig 10802 bp, 4 predicted proteins | sample RVTome_13_FD_200263 | JGI IMG/M metagenome (GOLD analysis project Ga0299915, IMG submission 200263) | Soil microbial communities from uranium-contaminated site in the Upper Colorado River Basin, Wyoming, United States - RVT92D227 (version 2) ... | reverse complement strand
CCGCTGCAGGGGAGCGAGGAGGTACATAAGCATTGTCGCCACCAAAGATCACGGTGCTGCTTCTGAGCGGCACTCTGGTTCTCCAGATTTCCTCCCCCGGTCAAAAACCCGACGTGCCGCAAAGTGCGGCGGTCTTTTCCAGCGGCGCCCGAGACGCCGGCTTGACCACTTTTACCCTGACAAGCGGCACCCTGGAAAAGAAGTACATCATGGAAACCATGTGTTCCGGAGTCTGCGTTTTCGATTACAACAACGACGGTTTGATGGACATATATCTGGTCAACGGAGGAACGCTGGACAGCTTCCGCAATCGCGCAAAGTCCTCGCTGAAGAATGCTCTGTTCAAGAATCTCGGCAAAAGGCGCTTCCAGGAGGTGGCTGAGGAAGCGGGTGTCGGCGGGAATGGCGCCTGGGGCATGGGATGCTCCGTAACCGACTATGACAACGACGGCTATCTCGATCTGTATGTCGCCAACTACGGTTCCAACATTCTGTACCACAACCAGGGGAACGGTAAGTTGGAAGATGTCACGCGAAAGGCGGGAGTTGACGATGAGCGCTGGTCCACAGGGTCATCGTGGGCGGACTTCGACAAGGACGGCGACTTGGACTTGTTCGTGTCTAATTACATTGATCTGGATCGCGATAATCTCCCGGAGCCCGGCAGCCCAGACTATGGCGCCATGGGGAGCGCTAAAATGGGCTGCCTGTACAAGGGTTTGCCCGTGAGTTGTGGGCCCGGAGGTATGAAAGCATACGGAGACTCCCTTTTCGTGAACCAGGGGGATGGAACCTTTGCGGAACGGTCCAAGGCGTTCGGCATGGATGACCCGGAGGGTCGTTATGGGCTGGGAGCGCTATGGAGTGATCTGGATGGAGATGGTTGGGCTGATCTCTATGTTGCCAACGACGGGGGCATCAACTTCCTGTATCACAACCTGGGCGGCGGCCGCTTTGAAGAAATCGGTCTGCTTTCGGGCGTCGGGGTCCGCGAGGACGGCTCGGAACAGTCATCGATGGGAGTGGCTGTCGGCGACTACTTGCACCAGGGGAGGCTGTCCATCCTTGTCACTCACTTTGCGGAAGATTACTGCACGCTTTACCACAACGACGGCGACCTCAATTTTGCGGACGTCAGCGAGATCACAGGGATCAGCGCTCCCACCTTTCCCTTTGTCAGCTGGGGCACGTTCTTCTTCGACTACGACAGGGATGGATGGCTGGATATTTTTGTCGCCAACGGGCACGTTTTTCCCCAGGCCGATCAGATTCAAAGCCGGTCGGTGGCGCCGTACAGGCAAAGGGGCCTGCTGTTCCAGAATCTGGCGAACGGGCGTTTCAAAGAAATCGGTGAGCAGGCCGGTCTTGCGGCTGTCAAAATCAGCCGGGGCGCAGCCGTGGCAGATCTGGACAACGACGGATGCCCGGATATTGTCGTGAATAACCTCGACGAAAGTCCTTCTCTGTTCTGGAACTTACTAAAGAATGCCAACCACTATCTGACACTCAAGCTGGCCGGTACGACCTCGAATCGGGCCGCGATCGGCGCGCGCGTTCGCCTGAGGACGCAGAGCATGTGGCAGATGCAGGAGGTGGTGAGCGGAGGCAGCTACCTCTCCCAAAACGACCTCCGTCTTCACTTCGGTCTGGGTCGCGCGGAAAAGGCGGATGAGATACTGATACGCTGGCCGAGCGGCAAGACCAGCACGCTCAAAGATGTTCCTGCCGACCAAATCCTAACGGTTACCGAAAAGTAACCGAGGCCCCGGAGGGGCCGAAGACAGTAGCCGGGCGTGAGCGCAGCGAACCCCCGGTAGATCATTGGAAAGGCGTGAAGCCCTGGAGGGCGAAAGGAAAACTCTCTCGCTCCACCAGGGCTCCTCCGGACTCGGAACACCCCCACTCCGGGGGGCTTCCTCAAGCCACACCCCTTTGCAGAGGTTAGAAGTAGAACTTCAATGCAAACTGGATATCGCGCGGATCGCCGACTGTGCTGGATACCTTGCCGAACGCCGCGGGACTCGTTTGGCTGGCCGCGGGATTGGCGAAGTTCGGATGATTGAATGCATTGAAGAACTCCGCGCGGAACTCGATCCGTTTCTCTTCGGAGATTGGAAAACTCTTGAACACACTGAAATCGATGTTCTTTTGCCCCGGTCCGTGGTATGCACGCGGCGGTGTGTTTCCAAACGTGCCCGGTTTGGCCGCAGCGAAGGCGGCATGATTGATAAAGAAACCGGTCCCGCCCGTCACGTAATCACTGGGATCATCTGACGCCCCGGCGAACGGATCGCCCACGAGATCGGGACGGTTGGCATGACTCCCCCCGGTGAAGCTGTTATCGGCAGCGCTTATGCTAAACGGGAATCCGGTCTGCAGGCTCAGAATGGTGTTGAGCTGCCACCCTCCAATCAGATAGCTCAGCGCGCCCTTGTCCGCCAGAAAACGTCGGCCCTGGCCAAACGGCAAGGCATAGATGGCGTTTACCACGAAGCGGTGCCTGATGTCGAAAGGTGAGTGGCTTTTTTCCAGTCCGTAGTCGTATGCATTCGCCGGCGTGGATCCCCCGGTCAGGTTGTCCACATAGTCCGACAAGCCATGGCTCCAGGTGTAGCTGAATTGGAAGCCCAGGCCCTTTTCAAACCTGCGGCGCAGCGACACTCCCAGGGCATTGTAATTGGTGTTGCCGTCGTTGGTCGCCAACTCGAGAAAAGCATGCTGCCCCGCGCCGCCGACGCTCTCAACTATGGTGTTCAGATTGGCGTATGGGAACCGTATGACTGGCCGGTTGGCAACGGTATCGAAGCCAACCCTCACCCCCTGATTCGCATTGCGGAGCCGGTTCATCTTGCGCCCCCAATTGCCGATCCAGTTAACGCCGAACACCAGGTTGGATTGCAGCTGGAATTCGGGACCGAAGCTGGCCTGCTGGACGTAACTGGTTCGCTGGTCGGGATCCTGGGCGCGTATCTGCAACCTCGTCAGATCCACCAGAGCAGGAGTGAATTGCGAGAGCGGGAAGCCGACGTCCATTAAGAACACGGGTGTTGTGCTCCCCAGTTGCTGAGAAAGGTTGCCGTCGATCAGCCAGGGCGGATTCAGCTGCAGAACGCTCTCCGATCCGATCCGGCTCGTGTGCTGATAGAAGATGCCGAAGCCGCCGCGCAGCACCACCGGTTCGAACATGTGGTAAGCAAAACCGATGCGGGGGGCGAAATCGTTCCGGTCCGGGTGGATGAGCGCCCGCTCGTAAGCGCTGCTGGCATCGCGTTTCGCTTCGACGATCGTTCCTCCGTTCGCGGGGCTGAAGTTGGAGGTTTCATTCTGTCGATTGAGCACCGGCGTGAAGAGTTCGTAACGCAAACCGTAGTTCACGGTCAGCTTGTCGCTGACACGCCAGTTATCCTGGGCGTAGAAGGAATGGCCATCCACGTAATTGTGCACTACCAGCGGAGTTGTGAACCGGGCCCCGCTCGCATTCCCCAGGAGGAAGTCCGCCGATCCATATCCCTGAACTCCGGTGTAGATCCCGGTGGCGCTGATTTCACCCTGCGGCGCCCTCGTATCCAGGAAGTTGACCGACTGGCGGCGGAATTCGTACCCGACATTGAGGCTGTGAGCCCCGCGAAGATAGCTCAGGGTTTCGAGCAACTGCCAAACCTGGGATATCTGGTACTGGGGGCGCCACGGGGATGATCCGAGGCGCGACAAGCCGCTGATGTTGATCGGAGGTATGCCCGCGGTTCCCGGGCCAACCGGTATGCCCGCAAGCCCGTATTCGGGCGCAAGGGATTTACCCAGATCCAGCCCGATGGGATCGCTGTGAGCATACATGCGATTGAAACCGAGACGGAGCTGATTCAGCATGGTCGCACTCAGCGTTTTGCTCCAGGAAAGCGCGACCGACTGCCCTTGAATATCGTATTGCGTGGCAAAATTGCCGTTACCGGCCACGGGATCGGAAGTCCAGGCCGGATCCTGCCGGCTGACATTGAAGAAGCTGTATCGGCCCATGATCTGATTGGTGGAATTGATCGTGTGGTCGATGCGCACATCCGTGGAGTGCGTATCGTTAGGCACCGAGACCGGGTACTGGTAGTTGGGAGAGCCCGTCCAGCTGGCGGGCGTGCCCGGCGTCATACCCGGAATGTTCGGATCGGGATAAAGGGCAAAGAGTTTTTTGGATACCTGGTCAATGCAGTTGGGATTCAGCACATTATTCGAGACACAACCGGCCTGACCTGCCACGTTGGAATCCTTCAGCGAGAATTTGTACTCGGTGAAGTTTCCCGTCTTCATCTTGGGAGTGGGCACCGTCGACTGGACGGTCTGAGCCTTGCGGCTGGCGAAACCCTGGTAATCCGCAAAGAAGAAGGTCTTGTTCCGGATGATGGGTCCGCCGATCGTTCCGCCGAACTGGTTCTGCTTGAATTGCCCCCTGGGGACACCGTTCTTGTTATTGAAAAAAGTGTTGGCATCCAGCGCGCTGTTGCGCAGGAATTCGAACAAGCTGCCGTGAAATTTATTGGTGCCAGATCTGATCGAAGCGTTGACCACCGCACCCGCAGAAGTGCCGAATTCCGCTGAATAAGTCCGCGTCTGCACGCGAAATTCCTGCAACGCATCGGGCGGCGGCTGCACGACCTGGACCGACCCTTCCTGCAGGTTGGTCGATCCGCTGTTGTTGTCCACGCCATCAAGAGAGAAATAATTCTGCAGGTCAAAATTGCCGTTGGCACTGAAGCGGTCCACGGCCGGGTTCGCGACCGCGGGATTCTTCTGCACTCCCGGTTCCAGCAAGGCCAGGTCGGCATAGCGGCGGCCGTTGAGCGGCAAATCCCTGATCTGCTCACTCTCGACCACCCCGCCGATGTTGGAGCTCTGGGTCTGCAAGAGCGGTTCAGCCGCCGTCACAATCGTCTCCTGCTGGAGTTGGGCAACCGACAAGGTGAAGTTCACCACCAGCTTGCTCTGGACGTTCACAACCAGGTCAGGCCTTACCTGAGGGCCGAATCCAGTTAATGCGGCTCTCACCGAGTATCTCCCGGGTATCAAACCCAGCACCTGATAGAATCCCGTATTGTTGGTCACCGCCGTGAGCGAGACGTTGGTGGCCAGGTTGGTGACGGTTATGTCAGCGCCCGGAACCACCGCGCCCGAGCTGTCGCGCACCGTTCCCACAATGGCGCCGGTATCGATTTGAGCATTGGCGATCCCGACTGCAGCCAGCAGGAGCGCCAGCAGCAGTAACACCCGTCCGCCATTCTTAGAAATGCTCACACGGGCTTTCATGCTTCCCCCTTTATGCAACTGTACCAAGAAAACCACTTAATTCCGTTGTGAGCGTAACGTTTCGGCAAACATCAAGTCAAGCGGAAAACGCGTCGCACAGCGCCCCCCTGGCCGCAGGTGGAAGCGCGGCCGTAAATTGGCTGCAAATCACACAAAACCAACCAATTTGCACGGACCCTATCCGAGACCGAACGATCATGCGGCGTCGGGCCATTATCATCTCGATTTTTACCGTAACGATTCGGCAAGACCGTTGACACCTCTTCTTCGGGACGGTAGACTCGGGGCCAATGCAGTCTTAATGCATAATATCGATGATCCGGAAACATTTTCGGGGCAGGAGGAGGAAATGAAGGTGCGATGGAGTCGTCAGCAGCGGTTGTCAAATCTTCCCAGGCACAGGCATCTGCTGTCAGGTCTGGGGTTTGCTTTAATCGTGTGTGTGCTGAGTTGGTCCGCGAAGGCCCAATCTCCGCCCCAAGTGTCCATGGAGCCCTCCCAATACGCATCCCAGCTTCCGCTGGATCGAGGCTCGGCCGGACTGCTTCAGAGTTTAAAGAAGCTGCACACACGGGCGAGCCTATTGATGATAACGGTCCACCCGGACGACGAAGACGGCGGCACGCTGACATATGAATCGCGCGGCCGGGGCACCCGGGCCATGCTGCTCTGTCTGAGCCGCGGCGAGGGCGGCGCCAACGTCATGTCGGACGACTACTTCGACGCCCTGGGCCTTGTGCGCACCGAGGAGTTGCTGGCTGCCGACCGTTACTACGGCGTGAAAGAGTATTGGGGCCACGTCATCGACTATGGCTTCTCGAAGGCCAAAGAGGAGGCCTTCCAGAAATGGGGTCATGAGCGCGTGCTCTCCGACGCGGTCCGCGTTGTGCGCATGACGCGTCCACTTGTGACCACCTCTGTTTTTATCGGAGGTCCCACGGACGGCCACGGCAATCACCAGGCCACGGGGCAGATGATGCAGGAAGTTTTTGTGGCAGCCGGGGACCCTAACGCTTTTCCCGACCAGATTCGCGAGGGTTTGCGGCCCTGGTCTCCCCTGAAAACCTACGGCCGGGTGCCGGCAGCGCTGCAGGAGGGCAGCCTCTCCCCGCAGGGGCTCTTCAATCGCGAAACACAGAAATGGGAACCGGCCGCCGCTTACGATTACATCAACAAGAGATTCATGCCGGGCGCCCTCTCCAAAACCGTCGAAATTCCGACGGGCACTTACGATCCTGTCCTGGGGCTCAATTATGTTCAGATCGCTCGTGAGGGCCTCGGTCTCCAGAAGTGCCAGAACGGAGGCGGGAACATCCCCCCAGCGGGCGAAATGATGAGCGCTTATCACCGTTTCGGCTCGCGGGTCTCAAGCGGCGATCGTGAGAATTCGTTCTTCGACGGAATCGACATCTCGCTGGCGGGCATTGCCAGCGTGGCCGGAAACCAGGAGGCCGGCTTCCTGAAACAGGGATTGAACGCGATCAACGCTTCTGTCGAGCGCGCACTCAGCGATTTCTCCGCACAGCAGCCCGAGAAAGTGGGGCCTGCGCTGGCGGTCGGGCTCAAGGCTACCAACGCTCTCATCCAGCAGGTCGAAACGAGCAACCTCTCCGCCGACGCGAAGTATGACATCCGGCACGAGCTCGAGCTCAAGCGCGTGCAGTTCAACGACGCGATTCTGCAGGCGCTCGGGCTCTCGATGCTGGCGACGGTAACCCCGGAAACTCCCCCGGCCGGCCGCGGCGGCTTCGCGGGGACCTCGGAGACTTTCCAGGTGGCCATTCCGGGGCAGAAGTTTTGGGTCAACGTGCAGCTCACCAATCAGACCAGCACCCCGGTACAGCTCGAGAAGGTGTTCCTGGCTGCCGCTGCCGGCGAGCCCTGGAACTTTAGCGGCGAGGGTCCATCCAGCCGCGCGCTGGCGTACAACAAGCCGGTCAGCGTGCGCTTCACGGTGCAGGCGCCCGAAAACGCCGGCTTCACCCGCCCGTATTATGCCAGGCCGAATCTGGAGCAGGCGTACTACAACATCCTCGACAAACGGTATCTGAACCTGACCCATATGCCCTATCCGCTCTCTGCCTGGGCCGATTTGGTTTACGAAGGCGTCCAGGTGAGCATGGGACAGATGGTGCAGTCTGTAAAGCGTGTGACAGGGCCCGGGACGGTGTTGCAGCCGCTTGCAGTCGGACCTGCAATCTCGGTTTCCATTTCGCCCAGTGCGGGCATTGTACCGCTTGATGCGAAATCGTTCGCCGTAACCACCACCCTTCTTAGCAACGTCAAAGGTCCGGCCCGGGGCACGGTTCGCCTGGAACTGCCGGCAGGATGGACATCCACGCCCTCTGCCGCCGAGTTTGGGATGGCCAGGGATGGGGAAGTCCAGTCCGTCATCTTCCAGGTCGATCCCAAGGGGCTCCAGCAGAAGTCATACCAGGTCTCCGCGGTCGCCGAATACAACGGGCGTCAGTATCGCGAGGGCTACCGGACCGCCGGATACGCCGGCCTCCGACCCTACAACCTCTACCGCGCTTCCACTTATGCCACCTCGGGTGTGGACGCGAAAGTGGCTCCGGGATTGACCGTCGGATATGTCACCGGCAGTGGAGATGAAATTCCACAGTCGTTGGAGAACCTGGGCATCAAAGTCCGCTTCCTGACTGCCCAGGACCTGGCAACCAGCGACCTTTCCAGGTACGACGTCATCCTCCTCGGAGTCCGCACCTATGCGGTTCGCGAGGACCTGCGGACCTACAATGCACGTTTCCTGGACTATGTGAAAAACGGCGGTGTCGTTGTAGTGCAATACAACACGCCGGAGTACGATCAGAACTACGGTCCGTATCCGTATGTGATGGGCAGGGGTCCGGAGGAGGTTACCGACGAACATTCGGCGGTCCAAATCCTCAATCCGAATAACCCTGTCTTCACCTGGCCCAATAAAATCACAGTCAAGGATTTCGAAGGCTGGGTCGAGGAGCGCGGTTCCAAGTTCATGCAGTCCTGGGATCCGCAGTATGAGGCGCTGCTGGAGACGCACGATCCCAACCAGGCACCGCAAAAGGGCGGCCTGCTCTATGCCCGGTACGGGAAGGGAGCGTACCTCTATTGTGCCTATGCTTTTTACCGGCAACTGCCGGAAGGGGTGGCCGGCGCCTATCGGCTGTTCGCCAATCTGGTGAGCTTGCCGGCGAATCCACAAGTCCGCGCATCCAAGGGCCAATAGCTTTGGAGGAGCGTCTGTTGGCGCCTTAGGGCACGTAAGGATTTTGTTCGAGCAAGCGAAGCCGGGGAAAGTAGCGGCGGCGGTCCGGCGTCAGGAGCCGGCCGGCACATAAAGAGGCGTGTGCTCCGATAACGAAGCCGGCCACCAGTCGTTTGGGACTGTTGCCGCCCCGGGCACTTTCGATGCGCCCGCACCGCTCTCTGCGAATCCCGCTGCGTTACCGCGCAGCTTCCGAGCGTTGCCGGCGGCGGCCAGAGGATGGATGGGGACGAGCTGCCGTATCGGCTAGGCCCAAAACTGCCGGCAGGCAGCCGTCCCCGTCAGGTTCTAATTCGGATGCACCATGATCTTGCCGTCGCGCCGCTCTCCGGACTGGGCAATCGCAGACACGACATCATCCAGCTTGTAACGGGAAGTGATGATGGGCGTCAGATCCAGGCGCCCGCTTGTCGCCAGTCGGATCACGCTGGGGAAGTTGGCATCGCCCGAGTGGCCCTGCGCGCCGAATAACTGGCTGCGGCGCACCTGGAAGGTCTCCAGGTACATGGGCACCCGCTGGGCCGCGCGGCCGACCTGCACGATTTTTGCGTTGACGGCCAGAGCGCCTTCCGCTGCGGGCAGCAGGATTTCCGGCACACCTGCCGCCTCAAAGAAGAAGTCAAATCCCTCGCCCTTGGAGATGTCCATGAGCACTTCACTGATCTTGACTTCCCGCGGATCATAGGCCGTGTCAGCGCCGACCTTTTTTGCCAGCTCCCGCCGTTGGGGCGAAACCTCAAAGGCGACGATCTTGCCCGCGCCCGCTGCCTCGGCCAGGCCGATGCCCGCCAGGCCGATGGGACCGGCGCCGAACACGCAGACGTTTGCGCCTGGCTTGAATCCGCCCGCCCGGCTGAACATGGCGTTGTATGAGACGCTGGTCGGCTCGGAGAGCGCGGCGGCATCGTAGCCCGCCTGCTCGCCAAAGCGCTCCAGGATGCCGTCCACCTTCCAGCAGTATTTGGCGCCCACGACGATGTATTGGGCAAAAGCGCCGTCAATGGTGAACCCGATCTCTTCCAGGTTCGAGCAGTGATTGGGAAAGCCGTTGCGGCAAGGGGTGCAGTATCCGCACCAGATCATCTCTTCCACTGTCACCGGGTCTCCCACTTTCAGGTCCTTGACCTCCTTGCCTGCCTCGACCACCTTGCCGGAAAATTCGTGGCCGGTGGTCGCCGGGAACTTGGTCAAACCCGGATAGAACATGTAGCCGGCCTTGTCGGTCTCAAGAAAATGGATGTCCGAGCCGCACACACCGCAGGCCTTGACTTCCAGGAGAACCTCGTCCAGCCGGGTAATCTTGGGCATCGGTTTCTCCCTGACCTCAAGCTTGGGGTAGCGCCAGACGCTGCTGCCGGTGACGGCCTTGCCGGTTTGTTTCTCCCAATCGGACAGTGCATAGTCCGGCCGGGGCTCCCACTTTGCGTCCAATACGAGTGCTTTCATTCGATTACCTCCATGAAATTGGAATACAGGATTTTAGTTGTGTGTCGTAGCGTGTTCTGGATTTGCATCTTTCACAGGAGCCTACCCACTGTCGTAACACGGCCGATCGGCTTTGCACACGTGTGCATATAATATGGAAATCGGTTGCTCCTGTCAAGCACCCAAATCATCGAGCGTCTCATTGAAGGCTTATCGCCCGCAGATGCCTGATGGCCTTCTCGGCGCCTGTGGCGGCATCGGGCGCCGGGATAAATTCGCCGGAGACAAAGCCGGTATAGCCGGCGGCGAACAGCGTTTTGAGCAGCGACCGGAAATCGAGATGGCCTGCGCCCGGATGCCATCGGTTCGAGTCGGCTACATGAAAGTGGAAAGTGCGGTTGCCCGATTGCCGGATGCTGTCTTCCATGGATGGTTCTTCTATATTCATGTGGAAGGTATCCAGCAGCAAACCGAGATTGGCCGCACCGACGCGCTCAATCAGCTCCAGCCCCTGGGTTACGTTGTTGATGAGCGTGGTTTCATAACGGTTGATGGGCTCAAGCGCCAGGCGCACACCGTACAGCGCGAGGGAAGCGCAGCATTCCCGGAGGGCGTCGACCAGCCAGTCCATCGCCCGGGCGTGATCCACGCCAGGCCTGACGATGCCACGCACCAGACCGATGATGATGATAGCCTTGAAACGCTCTGCCGCCGGCGCGTGGCTGAGGATGCGTTCAGTCGCAGCGCGGCGCACGCACGGATCGGGATCGGTAAACGAGAGGCCTTCTTCACCCCAGGCCTGGCCGGTGCCGATCGCAGG
>Ga0299915_10003905_pt1 | contig 10802 bp, 5 predicted proteins | sample RVTome_13_FD_200263 | JGI IMG/M metagenome (GOLD analysis project Ga0299915, IMG submission 200263) | Soil microbial communities from uranium-contaminated site in the Upper Colorado River Basin, Wyoming, United States - RVT92D227 (version 2) ... | reverse complement strand
CGAGGAAGATGGCCGGATACACGCTGGCCGAGAGCCGGATCCCCAGGAGCGCGTGCGGCGTCTGCTCCACGTTGGCTCGGTACCCGTATCCCGACAGCAGCCAACCCGCGATCGCACCGCCGAGGCTGAGGCCCGCCTTCAGCGCGAACAGGATCGTCGCGAAGATGATCCCCGTCGTGCGGCGGCCGGTCGTCCATTCGGCGTAGTCGGCCACGTCGGCGAACATCGCCCAGATGAGCGGGATGGTAGGCGCGTAGCTGAGTGCGCGCACCCACTCGAGCACGTAAGTGGCGCCGATCGCATCGGCCGGCATCAGGATGAACGCAGCCAGGAAGAGCGTCGCCAGCGAGAAGCCCGTGATCGCCACCGCGCGCTTCCCGAACCGGATCGCCAGGAACGTGGAGGCCACCACGCCGATGATCGTCACGAACTGGCTCGACATCTGGAACAGGCTGAATCCGACGGACGCGACGTTGCCGTGCGTCTCGTTCACGATCAGTCCGAAGGTGTCGAGGAGATTGTGCAGCACCCCGCCGCCGCCGGCGGCCGAGCTCTCCAGCCCCAGGCGTGCGAGGAACTCGTACAGCCGGTCCTTGTTGACGTAGTAGGTGAAGTAGTAGAACATCGTGCCGCCGCGCAGCGCCACGAACACGAAGTGCGCCAGCGTGAGCACGAACATGGCGATCCAGGGGCCGTTCTTGAGCAGATTGCCGAAGTCCTCCCGGGGCGACGACTTCTGCTGCGGCGGCGGCTGGATGCGTTCGCGCGTGGTGAGGAACGTGATGACGAAGAAGATCACGCACAGCACCGCCCACAGCCCCATCGTCATCTGCCAGCCACGCGCGTTGTCGCCCTGTCCGAACTTCGCGACCAGCGTGAGCGTGAAGCCGCCCACGATCAGCTGCGCGAACATGGCCGCGAAGAAGCGATACGACGACAGTGCGGTGCGCTCGTTGACGTCGCCTGTCATGACGCCGGTCATGGCGGAGTACGGCGTGTTGTTCGCCGAGTACAGCGTCATGAGCATCATGTTCGTCACGATCGCGTAGAGCAGCAGACCGGTGGGGTTGAAGCGCGGCACCGTATAGGCCAGCACCAACACGACGGCCCACGGCACGGCCGTCCAGAGCACCCACGGCCGGAACTTCCCCCAGCGCGTGTTGGTGCGGTCCGCGATCACGCCCATCATCGGGTCGAAGAATGCGTCCCAGAGACGGCCCACCAGCAGAAGCGTCCCGGCGGCGGCCGCACCGATGCCCATCGTGTCGGTGTAGAAGCTCAGCTGGAAGAGGATCATCGTCATGAAGACGAAGTTGGCCGCCGCGTCTCCCAGGCTGTAGCCGGCCTTCTCGACGAACGAGAGCTTCTGGATGCGTTCGGACGTCACGGTGTCTCGTTGCCTCCGCTACGCTTCGACCGAGAGTGTGAGTCGGTGCAGGTCCTCGTCGCGCGACGAGGTGCCGACCAGGATCGTGAACTCGCCGGGCTCGACGACCTGCCGCATGTGCACATCGTGGAACGCCAGCGATTCCGGGGTGATGTCGAACGAGACGGTCGTCGTCTCCCCCGGCCGCAGCGGGACCCTCGCGAACCCCTTCAGCTCCTTGACGGGCCGCGTCACCGAGCTCACCCGGTCGCGGATGTACAGCTGCACGACCTCGGACCCGTAGCGAGCGCCGGTGTTCGTCACGTCCGCCAGCACGCGGGTGGATCCGGAGCGCGGGATGACCGGTTCCGTGAGCCGCACGTGGTCCACGGCGAACGTCGTGTAGCTGAGGCCGTAGCCGAACGCCCACAGCGGCGAGACGTCGTCGAACAGATACCCGCGCCGCGCCGACGGCTTGTGATTGTAGAACGCCGGCAGGTGGCCGGCCGAGCGCGGGATGGTGATGGGGAGCTTGCCGCCGGGGTTCACGGCGCCGAACAGCACGTCGGCCAGCGCCGTGCCGGCCTCCTGCCCCAGGTACCAGCACTCGAGGATCGCCGGCGCGTGCTCGCCGATCCAGCGGATCGAGATCGGCCGCCCGTTGAAGAGACAGACGACCACCGGCTTCCCGGTGGCGACGAGCGCCCGCGCCAGGTCCTCCTGCCGGCCGACCAGGTCGAGGCTCGAGCGGTCCCCCAGGTGCCGCAGCGACCAGCCCTCGCGCGACGTCTGCTCGTTGTCGCCGATCACGAGCACGACCACGTCGGCGCCGGCCGCGACTTGGGCCGCCTCGGCGATCTGCCGGCGGTCCTCATCCGGGTCGCTCGGGACCACCCGGTCCTCGGTCCAGGAGCCGCCCACCGTGATCCGGCAGCCTTCGCTGTGGACCACCTGCACGCGGTCGCCGACCGCCGCCTGGATGCCCTCCAGCACGGTGAGGGTGCGCTTCGGCACGCCGCTGTAGCCGCCGAGGAGCGGGCGGTGCGCGTTGGGGCCGATCACGGCGATGGACCGGAGGTTCCCGGAGTCGAGCGGGAGGAGGCAGCCCTCGTTCTTCAGCAGGGTGATCGTCTCGCGGGCGGCCTGCAGCGCGAGCCGCCGGTGCTCGTCGCACCCGACCACACGCTCCGCCTCGTCGGGGTCGACGTACGGGCGGTCGAACAGCCCCATCTGGAACTTCCAGTATAGCATCGGTGCGACGAGGTCGTCGAGCTGTGTCTCCTGCAGCGTCCCCTCTCGAACCAGCTCCGCCAGGTGCCGGTAGCAGTCCGGCTCCGGAAGCTCGATGTTCACCCCGGCCTCGACGGCCAGGGCACAGGATTCCCTCTTGTCGCGGGCGACGAAGTGGCCGTGGGTGTCGGGCCGGTAGCCGAGTTCCCAGATCGCGTAGTAGTCGGACACCACGAAGCCCGCGAATCCCCACTCCCGGCGCAGCACGTCCCGCAGCAGCCAGCGATTGGCGTGGGAGGGGACGCCGTCGATCTCGTTGTACGACGCCATCACGCTGATGGCGCCGGCCCGGGTGATCGCGTCCCTGAAGGGCGGCAGCACCACGTCGCGCAGCGTGTGGGGCGACATCTCCGCCGGGGCGCAGTTGATGCCCGACTCGGGCTGTCCGTGCGCCGCGAAGTGCTTGAGGGTCGCGATCACCCGCGTCCGGTCGCGGAAGGTGGCGTCGCCCTGGAAGCCGCGCACGGCGGCCACGCCCATGCGCGAGACGAGGTACGGATCCTCCCCGAAGGTCTCCTCGACGCGGCCCCAGCGGGGATCGCGCGCCACGTCCACCACCGGCGTCAGCGCCTGGTGCGTCCCCCGGACGCGCGCCTCCAGCGCGGTCATCGTGTACAGCGACTCGACCAGCTCGGGATCGAAGGTCGCCGCGAGGCCGATCGGCTGCGGGAAGCTGGTCGCGCCGATCGCGGCGTGGCCGTGCAGGCACTCCTCGTGGAACAGGACGGGGATGCACAGCCGGCTCTGCTCGAGGAAGAACCGCTGGACGGCGTTGGTGAGCTCGGCCGTGCCGCGCGGGTCCAGGCCCCCGCCCGCGTCGCTGGGGCGTCCCACCTGGCCGAGACCGTGGCGGTCCGCGAAGGCGGCCTTGGCCTTCGCGAGGTCGAACCGCCCCTCGGCGTCCACGAGGGTCTCCGCCTTCGTGTTCCAGACGCAGACCATCTGGGCGGCCTTCTCTTCCAGCGTCATCCGGGAGAGGAGGTCGAGGGCTCGTTCGTCGGCGGGCGCGTCCGGATCCCGATACCGCGGCAGGCGCGTCACGCTCTCACGAGAGCCGAGGCCCTCCGGCTGCGACTTCGCAGCCGGAGGTCTCGGTGTGCGCTTCGGCATGGGTCAGCCGGTGGCCGGCTGACGGCCGGGCATCATCAGTAGCCCGGGTTCTGCGGGAACAGCGTGGTCGTAAGGTCGATCTGGTTCTGTGGAATCGGCCTCAGGGCGTGCTTGGCCGCGCTGAAGCCCGTGGCCTGGTAGTTGTACTGCGTGATGCGCGACCACCGGCCGGTGCGGGCGAGCTCGTACCACCGGTTTGCCTCGCCCATCATCTCCCGTGCGCTTTCGTTCAGGACGGTGTCGATGGTGATCGCCGTGAGATTCATCGAGCCCACGGCGCCGGCCGACTTGTTTCTGGCCCGCTCACGGAGCACGTTGAGGTACGCGAGCGCTCCCGACTGGTCTCCCGCCCCGAGAGCCGCCTCGGCCGCCAACAGGTACGTCTCGCCAAGACGCATGAGCGGGAAGTCCTTGCCGCCAGGCTGGTAGTTGAAGTCCTGGCGGAGATTGTCATACATCTTCTTCAACGTCGGGTAGCGCAGTTCGTCGTACCGCAGCGTGGTCGAAGTGACCGGGCAGGGATCGGTTAGGCACGGCTCGATGATCCAGTACTTGCGAGCCTGCCGGAAGGCCAACCCGACGTCGTAGCCGGGATGCCACATTATCGTGTCGCCTATCACGAAGGCCGCACCGCTGGTGCACGCTTGCCCCCCGAATCCCGACGGGCACGCGGATGTGGCGTAGCCCGACGCCGCCCTGACCCCAATCCAGACGCTCTGGAAGGTCCCGTTGTAGCGGGTGTCGAGCACGGTCGCGTGCGTCGCGTCGGTCCAGCGCTGCCACAGGTTGAGGGCGAACGCCGTGGGCCGCAAACGCCGCCACGCGCGGCCGTCGTTGATGTTGCGCGTCGTGCCAAGCCGGTCGTCGTAGTACGACAGGTAGTAGAGATGAAGCTCGTTGCCCGTGCTCCCCCCCGTCATAGTCTGGGCCGCGAGGTGGGAGAACTGGACGGAGAAGATGACCTCGCTGTTCGCCTCATTCAGACCGGTCATGTCGCAGTAGCCGGTGCGCAGCGGGTCCGCCGTCCGCGCGACGCACCACAGGTCGGCAAAGTTCGCCAACAGGGTATACCGACCCGAGGTGATGACCGAGTCCGCGTAGGCCCTGGCCTTCGCGAAATCGGTGGCCCCGGTCTCGCCCGAGCCCCGGTTGAACGAACTCGAGAACGTCGTGCTCGTCTGGTACGCGCGGGTGAGGTAGACCTTCGAGAGCAGGTGCCACGCCGCGCCCTTCGTGGCCCGGCCGGTCTGCGACTGGGTCGCGGGCAGGACGGCCGCCGCGTCCTTCAGATCGGCGATGATTGCCAGGTAGACCGAGTCGGTCGGCGTTCGGGTCGCTTCGGTGGCGATGCCCCTGCTTTCCGTCAACGTCAGGTGGACGTCGCCATAGATCCGGACCAGCCAGAAGTAGTTCAGCGCCCGCAGGAACTTCGCCTCCGCGACCCGGACCGTCGCGACGGCAGGATCCATCCCGGTGACGCCGGGCGCCCGTTCGATGATGGCGTTCGAGATGTTGATGTTGCGGTAGAAGGCCTGCCACGGGTACTGGATCTGGCCGGCCGAGGGGTTCAGCTGGGAGGCATACGTGTTGAAGTGCTTGTAGCCCCCCTGGTCGCCGTTGGTCCAGAGGTCGGTGCCGAAATCCCCCAGGATCATGGACTCCTCGCGCCCCACGAAGCCCTGCAAGCCCTGGTAGGCGGAGTTCACGGCGGCGTCCAGTCCGGCCGGCGTGGCGTAGTACTCGGAGGTCAGCGTCCCGACCAGCTTCTCGTTCAGGTCGACGCAGGCCGTCAAACCAGCGAGCAGCGCCAGCCGCAGGATGATGTCTCTCTTTCTCATGATCAGCCTCGGTTCAGAGGGTCTGGCGCTAAAAGCCAACGGTCGTGCCGAACACGATCGTGCGATAGCTCGGCGGCGAACTGGAGGTTCCCGCCTCCGGGTCGTAGCCGTGGTAGCTCGAGAACAGGAACGGATCCTGCGCCTGCATGTAGAGCCGGACCGACTGCATCCGGAAGTACTGCGCCACCCCCGCAGGCAGCGTGTATCCGATGGTGATGTTCCGGATCCGCGCGTGCGATCCGCTCATGTAGCCGCGCGTGACGCCGTAGATCGGCTGCTCCCGGTTGCCGTTCGGCCGCGGATTCGTGTTGCAGGACTCGGTGAGGGCCGCCGCGCCGGTGCACCGCTCGGGCGTCCAGTAGTCCACGACGAGGTTGTTGTACCGGCCGGCCAGGACGCTGTTGCCGACCCCGAAGTAGTCGTACAGCGTATAGCCGAGACGGAAGTTGAGCAGGACCGAGAGGTCGAACGCCCGCCACGTCACCCGGTTGTAGAAGCTGCCGATCAGCTTCGGGTAGGTGTTGCCCCGGATCACCCGGTCGGCCGCGGTGATCCTGTTGTCGCCGTTGATGTCCCGGACCCGGATCTCACCCGGCCGCTGTCCGTAGCTCGCCGCCAGGGCGGAGTCGGCCGTCTGCCAGACCCCGATCATCTCGTAGTCGTAGAACACGGCGCGCAGCAGATCCGAGTTGGTCGGCTTGCCCTCCCAGTCCGTGGTCCCACCGCCGACGGTGATCGGCTGGCCGATGAACCAGCGGTTGCCGATGTCGTCGAGCGCCTTGCCGTACAGGCCGACGATGTAGTTCCGGTTGTGGGTGAGGCTGACGTCGGTCGTCCAGCGCAGGCCCCCCTGCCGGCCGGGGAGGTTGACGGTCGAGATGTTGAACTCCCACCCTTCGTTCGCGGTCTTCCCGATGTTCTCGAGCGTCGAGGTGAAGCCCGAGGTGGCGGGCAGCGACCGCGACATCAGCAGGTCGCTGGTGCGTTCGCGGTAGAACTCGAGCGACCCGGTGATCCGGTTCGAAGCGATGCCGAAGTCCACCCCGAAGTTGGTCGAGGCAGTCCTCTCCCACACGAGGTCGGGATTCGGGATGGTGCCCGGCGCGTAGCCGTAGGCGCCGGCCGAGCCGAAGTTGTACCTGGTCCGCGTGAGACCGCCCTGGGTCTGGTAGGGGTTGATGCCGGTGTTACCCGACACGCCCCAGCTGCCCCTCAGCTTCAACGACGAGAAGACGCGCCCGAGCGGCGTCCGCCGGAAGAACGGCTCATCGCCGAGCTGCCAGCCGAGGCCGACCGACGGGAAGAAGGCCCACCGGTGCTCCGGGGCCAGGCGGCTCGAGCCGTCGTACCGGCCGGTCACCGTCAGCATGTACCGGTCGGCCAACACGTAGTTCAAGCGACCCATATACCCGGCGAGCGCCCAGTCGGACCAGTTCGAGGAGACCGGCCCCACGACCTCGCCGGTTCCGAGGTTGTACCACAGCTGCTGGTCGTAGGGGAGATTGGACGCTTCCGCGTGGTTCATCGTGTACTTGTTTCGCTGGACGCTGTAGAGAAGCGTGGCCTCCACGCGGTGCCTGCCGGCGAACTCGTGGTTGTACCGCAGCAGGTTGTCCAGGGTGTACGCGAAGGTCTGTTGTCGCTCGAAATAGGCGTCGGGCGCAGCGCCGTTCCGGTCAATGGTCAGGGAGCCGCGGAACCGGCCGTCGGAGTTGTTCGACAGATCCGGGCCGAAGTTCATGCGCCAGTTGAGGTCCCGGTTGATCTGCAGCTCCGCAAAGAGCGAACCGAACAGGCGGTTGCGGTCCAGCTCGCGTACGTACGCCAGCTCCGACAGCGGATTGACGAGCAGGGGGTCGGCCGTGGGCTTCCACCTGACCAGCCCGAGGCTGTCGTACGGCACCCCGAGCGGCGACATCGCGAGCGTCTGGCCCCACAGGCCATCGCCCATGCCCACGTCTGTGTGCGAGCGCGTTCCGGTGACGGTGAGGCCGACGTGCAGCGGGCCCGTAGTGTGGTCGAGGCTCGCGGTGCCGGAGTACATCTGGTACCCCTGCCCGATCGTGATGCCGGCCTGATCGAAGTAGCTGCCCGTGAGCGAGAGCCGCGTGCTGCCCGAGATGGTGTTGAGGCCGAGTTGATGGCGCGCCTGGCGTCCGGTGCGCAGGATGATCTGCTGCCAATCCGTCGAGACGTTCCCGGCCTGAATCGCTGCCGCCTCGAGCGGGTCCGGCCACAGGTTCGTCAGCGTGGTGTCGCGGCCTGCCGCGAGCCAAGCCGCCGTCTTGGCCGCTGCGTACTGCTGGGAGTTCATCATGGGGACCAGGTGGAGCGGATCCTGGAACCCGTACTGGACGTCGTAGGTGATCCGCGTGCCGCTGCCCGCCACACCACCCCGGCGCGTGGTGATGAGGATCACGCCGTTGGCGCCGCGGCTGCCGTAGACGGCGGTCGCCGACGCGTCCTTCAGCACCTCAATCGACTCGATGTTGGCGGGGTCGAAGTCCTCGATGCCTCCGGAGATCGGGATCCCGTCCACCACGAAGAGCGGCTCGTTGGTGGCCACCATCGAGCGTACCCCGCGGATCCGGACGTTCATCGGGGCACCCGGGCGGTAGTTGCTGCCGACGATATCGACGCCGGCCACCTTGCTCTGGATCGCCTGGACCACGTTGACCGTCGGGACCTCGGCGATCCGCACCATGGGCACGGAGGTGATCGCGCCGACGATGTCGCGCCGCTCCTGCTCGCCGTAGGCGACGACCGTCATGCCCTCGAGCTGCACGGCTACCGACCCGAGCGTGAAGTGGAGCGTGGCGGTCTGCCCGGCCACGACGTTGACCCGCAGTGACTGCGGGGTGTACCCCGGCAGGCGCGCCCGGACCGTCCGCATCCCCGAGGGCACCTCCACAAGCAGGTACATGCCCAGGGAGTCGGTCATCGCGCTGCGGGCGATGCCCACCAAGGAGACGTACGCGCCCGCCACCGGCGCACCGCCCTCGCCGGCAACGTGGCCCGTAATACGCCCCGTCGTCTGCGCCTCCAGGTTGGCTCCCGCGCACAGGGCAGCCAGAACCAGTATCCAGCGTCTCATCAACGGATCCTCCCGTACGTGGTACGTGGTTTGGGAGATTTCGGGCGCGGTGGCTCCGAGTCCGTCCCCAGCGGACTGCGGTTAGCCACCCGATCACTGCCCCGGTTCTGCCGGTTATCGGGTGATAAGGTCACCATAGGCCAGCTACAATTGATGTGCGCGGCCGTGCCGCTGTCAAGAACCCCCCCCGGAGGAGGGTCAGGCCCGGCAGGGTCCCTCCCCCCAGCCACCAGGGGCCGGGCCGCCCGCCGGCCAGGTGGGCGTGCCCCCCTGAGTTGCCGAGCGGCGGGAAAAGGGCCACGTTGAGCAGCCTGCAGCATCATCACGGGAGTGCATCCCAGGAGGAGGAATCCGGTGCGTCCTGAGCAGTGGGAGACCTTCAAGAGGGCCGCGAGGCTGGAGAAGCTGGACGAGGTCCCGATGGCGATGATCGTCGACAGCCCGTGGATCCCCGGGTACCTCGGCCTGAACCACATGGACTACTTCCTCGATCCCGAACTGTGGTTCCAGGCGAACCTCCGGATCTACCGGGAGTACCCCGACATCATCTTCGTCCCCTCGTGGTGGATGGAGTACGGGATGGCGGCCGAGCCGTCGGCCCTGGGCGCCAGGATCAAGTTCTGGCAGGACAACACGCCGAGCGCGTGCCACACTCTGTTCCGGATCGAGGACCTCGAGAACCTGCCGGAGTACGAGGTCGAGGCCGATGCGATCATGGGGATGACCCTGCATCGGATCCGGATGCAGCGGCAGCGCATCCTGGACCTGGGAGAGGTCCTTCCGCTGGCCACCTCACGCGGGCCCCTGTGCACGGCGAGCTTCGTGCGCAACACGACGGAGTTCATGATGGACCTCGTCGAGAAGCCGGAGTGGGCCCACCGGCTGATCGATCGCTGCACGAACCTGATCATCGACTGGCTGAGGGCGCAGCAGAAGGCCATCGGGGGTGGTGTCGAGGGCATCTTCATTCTGGACGACATCGTGGGGTTCATCAACGAGGAGCACTACCTGGAGTTCGCCCACCCCTACCTCAAGAGGATTTGCGACGCTTTCCCGCGGGACTGGGTCAAGCTCTACCATAATGACGCGGACGTCTCAGCCTGCCTCGACCACCTTCCGGACTGCGGGTTCAACGTCCTGAACTGGGGCAAGCAGACGGACATCGCCGAGGTGAAGGCGCGTGTCGGGGGTCGGATGTGCCTGATGGGGAACGTGAATCCGCTCGAGGTGTGCGCGCGCGGCACGCCCGCTGAGGTACGGGCGGCCACCCTGGACGTGCTGGAGAAGAGCGGCGGCGAGGGGATCATCCTGTCGGTCGGCGGCGGGACCAGCCCGGGAACGCCCCGGGACAACATCCTGGCCATGCTCGGCGCCCTCGAGGAGTTCAACGCCGGCCGGGCCGGGTCGTAGCGACACTCTCAAGGGACGACGGCATGCCAGACTACACGTTGATGAACCAGTGCCTGTACGAGGGCAAGGCGAAGGAAGTCGAGCAGATGGTCGCCGGCGCCCTCGCCGAGGGGCGGAGCGCGCAGGAGATCCTCACAGAGGGACTGATCGCGGGCATGAACGTCGTGGGGGAGGACTTCAAGCACAACATCCTCTACGTGCCCGAGGTGCTGATCGCCGCGAGGGCGATGAAGGCGGGAATGGCGGCCCTCAAGCCGTTGCTGGGCTCCAAGGAGGCGGGAGTGAAGCCGGCCGGCATCCTGGTCGTGGGGACCGTCCGCGGCGACCTGCACGACATCGGCAAGAACCTCGTCTGCACGATGGCCGAGGGCGCGGGCTTCGAGGTCCACGACATCGGTGTTGACCAGAGCGTCGAGAAGTTCCTCGCCGCCGCCGAACACTACAAGCCTGACATCATCGGGATGAGCGCCCTGCTGACGACTACCATGGCCTACATGAAGGTGGTGGTCGACGGGTTTCGGGAGAAGGGACTCGGCCACATCAGGATGGCGATCGGCGGCGCCCCCATCAGCCAGAACTACGCCGAGGAGATCGGCGCCGACGGGTACGGCGCCGATGCATCGAGCGCCGTGGACCTGTTCCGGCGACTGGTCGAACGGGAGGGACGCCCCGCGTAATGCAGAACCTGCGAGAG
>Ga0299915_10003904_pt1 | contig 10802 bp, 7 predicted proteins | sample RVTome_13_FD_200263 | JGI IMG/M metagenome (GOLD analysis project Ga0299915, IMG submission 200263) | Soil microbial communities from uranium-contaminated site in the Upper Colorado River Basin, Wyoming, United States - RVT92D227 (version 2) ... | reverse complement strand
GGCTCGGAGCCAAATGCAACTATTTGTCCTATTATGAATGGACAAATCTTAAAAGTCACCTGTCGCTTGGTATTGGTAAGCTAATCCCTTCCTTCACCAAATTTTACGGCATAATAACAGCTCCGCGTGTTTTTCTGCAAACCAGTTATAGTACAGTATCCAGAAGAAGCTTTCCCGATATGAACGAGGAAAATCATTTCCCTGTTTATTATCAAAACGGCTGGAGCTCAACTCCTGATGACCGGTATGTTTTTACCAGGTATAAAAATACAATCAGAAAACATGATCCCGCCACTATGATGATAATTTCAACCTATGATACAACCCAGATCGGCGCGGATTCTTTGGGTGCCGTTTCCATTCAGGGTACAACCCTGCTGTCAAAAAACAATGGAGTATGCCTGTTCAATCTCATCACAGATCAATATGTGTTTTCTGACAATAACCTAGAACTTAAAGGGGCCGTCATTTCTCCCGATGGGGAATATACTTTTACCAGGAAACCACTGAATAATGTATGGGAAGTGATCGTGAGTAGAGTTACGGCCGACAGTTTACAGGAACTATGGAGACTTCCTGAAAATAACTACAGCGTGGTTAAATGGGCCCCTGACAGTTATCCGTTGCTGATTGGATTGGAAGGCGATGAATTCCTGGAAAGTCCCTTTGATCCGGATAATGTTATAAATCTGTTTTCACCCGTCGATAATGTACCATTGTATCGGTTCAATGTTAAAAGGGCCCATTTCGGAGGCATTGATCCGCATTCGGGTTTGCTTTGCATCTGGGATGAGATTTATACCAATAAGTTGAAAAACAGGCTTTATTTGTATAATTACCTGACAAACACATTAATACATTCAGTAAACCTTTCACATGATTCTGAAGAACTCACGCTTTACAGATCATATATTCTTTATGGAACAGGCTATTGTCTTTCAGTAAATTCGCTGTAATGTATATTCTATGAGGCATATATTGATTACCCTGGCATTCATGGCGTGCATCTCCCCGGCAATGGCCCAGTACTGGTCGATGGGTTTAAGAACCGGTATTGGCATGTACTCCATGAAGGATCTGGATGAGTTTCAGGAATTACGGAGACAGGAATCAGGTTTACCTCTTAAAACAACAGAAAGCTACCCGGTCTCTCCCAATTATCGAATTGAATTGGTTTATAACAGCCAAAGATTCATCAGTAAAGCAGGCTTCTTTTACACCTTTAATTCCACAGGCGCCAGATCAACGGTTTCAGATTATTCGGGACGTTATGACCTGGATGCCATCATTAACGGTAACCAGTTAGGACTAACCTTTGAGCATTTACTGGATGTCAAACACTATCTGGGTTATGGCGTATATGCCGATGGGAACTTTTCATGGACCCGGTTAAGGACCCTTGACTTTTTTCAGATTGTTTTTCCCGGCAATATTACATACAAGTATGAATACGACTTCAGGGCAATGGGTTTTTCTTCTGAATGGGGTTTATACTTACAATACACCTATGGACATTTGCGGGCACGTTTCAATATAGGATATCTCCTGGATTATTCGAGTGGTCTGCATCTTGCAGAGGATAAAAACCTATGGCTCGTTTTGGATAATGAAAAGCTTAGACCACAATGGGATGGATTAAGAATTGGATTGCAGGTTGATATACTGTTCAAGGGTGCACCGGCAAGAGTGAAACGCAACGAATAATTTATGGTTTCGCTCTAAAAAAAACAACTAAACCACTGAATATCGAACACCCAACAATGAAGTCAGGAGTTTCTTTGTTCACAGGCTCAAACTTCAACATTCATCATTCGGTGTTCGATATTGGGTGTTGTTGGTTAATATGAATTCATTCAATCGAAATAAGTTCGAGAATTTCACCGGTTCCTTCCACCTCTTCTTTTACATTGCCGATGCCCGGTGCGTAATATTTATATTCTAATGGTGCATCGGGTTCCAGTGCATTCCAGTCGGCAGTTTTAATACAATCGTTAAACGTACCATAAGGAGTAGTAACCGTAACTCCCTTGGCCACAACTTTTCCCCAGTCCTCTGCTACATTAAAACTGTACTCCTGGCGGTAGGGCAATTCAAGTACTGGGTTAGCCAGCATGATGATTCCAGGCTTGGCCCCTCCTACACCAGCTTCAAATGAACCCTCCTTGTCCTGCAACACCCCGTTCTCATAATTGCTTACATCCTCACCGAAATACCATACATTCCCGTCATCATCCTGGGCGTACCAGTCATAAGTGTCCTCAATTAATACACCATCCAGCGTGACAACATCCCTTACAATTGTGCAGGTTACGCCGGCAACCTGTCTGGTTTCAGACAGGACGGTGACAACAACCGTTTCAAGTCCGTCGGGAGTTTGCGCAGTATAAGTAAATATTTGCCCCGGATCAAGCGGAAAATAGGTATTCGTAACTTCCTGCTGAAATTTCTCCGGATTAATCACCGGATTATAATTGACATCAGGCGTACGGTCCTCATCTTCTTTTTCACATGCCAGAAGAAGCAGTCCCATCAACAGCGGTAAAACAGCAATTTTCCTTTTCATATGGCTTGTTTTTTAAACTTCAATTAAGAAAGGTAATTAAATACTGATGATTCGTGTATGGTTAAAACGGTTATTCTCATTGTTAATTGTATTGTTATCCCTGACTTTCATATCATTTCGTAAAATGGGTTATACCATTCTGTAAAACATTTCAAACACCATATTGTTACGTACACTATTCAGAATGCACAACTATAACAAATCACATTGAATTTCATTTGAAATAATTTTTGCTTTCATATGAAATTTATTTTATTTTTATCTGAAGATTTTGTATTTTTGGTTCATGATTTTCAATATCCAACGGTATTCCACACACGACGGGGAAGGGATCAGGACCATAATTTTCTTCAAAGGTTGCCCGCTCCGTTGCCAGTGGTGCAGCAACCCCGAAAGCCAGTCCAGTGGTCCCAGCCTGATGTATGACCGGAGGATTTGCAAAAACTTTGGCGACTGCATAAATACCGATCCTGATGCCATTACCCCGGGGAGTACCGGTATTCATATCAACCGTTCAGCCATTCCCGATCCCCTGAAGTTCAGGGATCGCTGTTTATCCCGTGCACTTACGGTCTCCGGGGAAAATAAAAGTGTGGAAGAACTCCTGCTGGAGATTGATAAAGACATGCCCTTTTATCACCAGAGCAACGGAGGGGTAACTTTATCGGGCGGAGAGCCGCTTTCGCAGGGATCCGGCCTGATAGCCCTTCTGCAGGAACTTAAAAAACGAAATATTGATGTTTCGGTTGAGACCTCCCTCCATGTGAACTGGAAGAAGGTGGAAAGATGCCTGGGCCTCATCGGAACTTACCTGGTGGACCTGAAACACGTCAACGAGGAAAAATTCAGGTTTTACACACAAGGTGATCTCGGTCTGGTATTGACCAACCTTAGAAAACTAGCTGAAAACAAGGAAAATATCATCATTCGTATCCCGGTGATACCAGGTTTTAATCATACTGAACATGAAATGCAAAACATTATCGATTTTGCCGCCAACTTAACGCCTGTAAAAGAGATACACTTTATTCCGTACCATACACTGGGGATTGAAAAGTATGCCATGCTGGGGATGGATTATGTTTTCGAAAGTAAAAAACCGGTGGACCCTACTGAACTGAAAGGTTATACCCGATACACTCAAACCAAAGGATTAATAATAAGGATTGGAGGTTGAAATGCCGGATATCATTAAATCAAACCAGGTAACGGAAAGAATTGCCACTTTACGCGAAAAAGTGCTCAATACAAAACCATCCATCTGCACCGAACGTGCAAAATTCTATACCTCCGCTTACAGGGAACATGAAGATAAGCCGGTGATTATCAAAAGGGCGTATGCGCTTGAGAAAACGCTGAAAGGTATGACCATTTTTATCGATGATGGCGAGCTCATTGTCGGCAATCAGTCCTCGCAGAACCGGGCGGCACCTATATTTCCCGAGTACGCGGTCGACTGGCTTCCCAGGGAAATGGACGAATTGGATAAACGTCCAGGCGATGCTTTTTTTATCACCGAGGAACACAAAAAGGAACTGGTAGAGATTGCATCCTGGTGGAAGGGAAAAGTCCTGTACGATAAAGGCAGGGCCTTAATGTCGCAGGAACTGCGTGACCTTCAGGACGCTGCCCTCATCAAGGCTACGGGCAACCTTACCTCAGGTGATGCCCATATTGCCGTTGATTTATATAAAATACTGTCCATTGGGCTGGGCGGGTACCTGAAGGAAATCAGGCAGTACCATAAACGGGTGAGAAGATACGAACAGGAGGGCATCAGGAAGGACCAGTTCTATACAGCGCTTACCATAAGCATTAAAGCCTTTCAGACTTTTATCAGGCGGTATCAGCTGCTGGCTTTGTCTTTGAGTGAACAGGAACATAACCGGGACAGAAAAAAAGAGCTGCTGGCCATCAGCAGGAATTGTGAATCCATTGCTGTTCAGGCACCTCAGGATTTTTACCAGGCCCTTCAGCTGGTGTATTTTGTTCAGCTTGTGCTGCAGATTGAAAGTAACGGCCATTCCGTCTCCCTCGGAAGAATGGATCAGTACCTGTATCCCTTTTACAGGAACGACATTCAAAAAGACACCCTTACAGAGGACTTCGCTTCTGAATTGCTCGAGAATATCTGGATCAAGCTTTTGACTATCAACAAAATCCGACCCTGGTCGCACACCCGGTTTTCGGCCGGAGGCCCGCTATATCAGAATGTTACCATTGGCGGACAAAATCCTGACGGATCTGATGCGGTAAATGAACTGAGCTTCCTTATCCTTGATTCAGTTGGCAGGATGAAGCTGACCCAACCCAATCTTTCCGTAAGGTTTCATAAGAATATCAGTGAAACTTTTATGATGGCCTGTATCAAGGTCATTGAAAAAGGTTTCGGCATGCCGGCCTTCAACAATGATGAGATCGTAATTCCCGGCCTGATCCGGCTTGGTGTGGAAAAGGAAGACGCCTACTCCTATTCGGCCATAGGATGTATTGAAATTGCCGTACCCGGTAAATGGGGTTACCGCTGTACCGGAATGAGTTTTCTGAACATGATGCGTGTTCTGCTCGCTTCGATGTACAATGGTCTGGATAAGTATTCAGGTAAGACCTTTCATAAAGGATTGGGCAATTTCATTGAATTTACCACATACGATGATTTATTCAGGGCCTGGCAGCATCAGATCAAATACTACACCAGGAAGACAATAGAGATCGACGCTGCAGTGGATACTGCCATTGAGGAATATGTGCCGGATATTCTTTGTTCTGCCTTTGTTGACAATTGTATCAGCAAGGGAAAAACCATTAAGGAAGGCGGTTCAAAGTATGATTTTGTGTCGGGACTTCAGGTAGGCATTGCCAATCTGGGAAATTCACTGGCGGCCATAAAAAAACTGGTTTTCGAGGAAGGCAGAATATCAAAAAAACAGCTGCTTGAGGCCATAGAAAATGATTTTACAGGCAAGGAAGGCGAAAAGACCCGGCAAGAGCTGCTCAATTTCGCACCCAAGTACGGTAATGATGACGACTATGTGGATCTGTTGCTGCGGGATGCCTACATGGAATTCATCCGGGAACTCGAACAGTACCGTACTACCCGTTTTAACAGGGGTCCCATCGGATGCAGGTATTATGCCGGCACTTCCAGCATTTCAGCCAATGTGCCCAACGGGGCCGTTGTACCGGCCACACCCGATGGGAGAAAGGCCTGGACGCCTGTAGCTGAAGGAAGTTCTCCGGCATCCGGGACAGATGTACTGGGACCTACTGCCGTGTTTAAATCGGTTTCCAAACTACCCACCGAACGGATCATGGGCGGAGTTCTGCTGAACCAGAAGTTGTCTTCCGCGACCATTAAGGGCGAAACCGATAAAAAGAAGCTGATATCCATATTGCGGACTTTCTTTGCCGACCTGAAAGGCTGGCATGTTCAGTATAACATTGTTTCCAGGGAAACACTGCTGGCTGCAAAAAAGGAACCTGAAAAATATCGTGATCTCATCGTGAGGGTGGCCGGATATTGCGCATTTTTTACTACCTTGTCTCCTGACACGCAGGACGATATTATCGCCCGTACAGAACAGTCACTCTAACTTCCGTATATGAAAAAGATCCTCTGTGGTGTTGACATCGGAGGCACCAAGCTTTCCACAGCGCTTATCCGTCAGGATGGAAGTCTTATTGCCAAATGTATCGATTGTGACCATGTTGATAAGCCCGAGAAACAGCTGATCGAACAGGTTACTGACAACATCAAAAGGCTGATCCGCGACAATGGTCATCAGGAATCAGATCTGCTGGGTATCGGTATCGGATGTGCAGGCCATATCCGATTCAGGGACGGAGTTATCATTACTACCTCGAACCTGAAAGGCTATAAAGATTATCCGCTACGGGATGCCGTACAGAAAAACTTCTCCATCCCGGTCATCCTGGATAATGATGCCAATGCCCAGGCATTTGGTGAGTTCAAATTTGGTGCAGGCAAAGGATATGACGGCATGGTATTTCTAACAATCAGTACAGGTATCGGCGCCGGAATTGTTATCAACAATCGCCTTTACAGGGGCTTGACCGGCACTGCCGGAGAATTCGGACATACCATCGTGAGTCCGGAAAGTGATCTTACCTGCACCTGTGGCAACCGGGGTTGCTTAATGGCCTGCGCCTGCGGAATGGCCCTTCCCTATCTTTTTAAGCAGAAAATCAACGCAGGAAAAACTTCCAGACTCGATCTGCCTGCAAACTTTGACTATTCCGCCGTGGATGGAAAACTACTAAAACAGGGACTGGATATGGATGATCCGGTTTCAAAGGAAATCATTCTCGACAGTGCCTATTATGTTGGTATTGGTATCTACAACATATTTCAGGCCCTGAATCCACCACTGATTGTGCTGGGAGGAGGTCTGCTCAGCTGGGGTGACTTCTACCTGTCGCATATCAAAAAAACATTTTATGCACTCGCCAGGGATATGATCTTTGATCCTGTGGAAATTGCTGTTTCTCAAATAGGACCCGATGTAGGAGTTATCGGTGCAGCCTCCTTAGCCTTCGAATTATGCTGAATGAACGGCACAATAAGATTTTAAACCTGCTTGGAAAGGATGATCAGACTTCCGTTAACAGGCTTGCCTCACAGTTGCGGGTTTCGACGGTAACCATCAGGCAGGATTTGAATTTTCTCGAATCGGAAGGATTACTCCGGCGGGTTCACGGCGGAGCTGTCCTTAAAGATGCCGATGACATTGCAAACCGGCTGGGTATTCATTATGAGAAAAAACTCAGGATCGCCAAAAAAGTTTCCGGTTATGTCCATGACGGGGAAACCATCCTTATTGAATCGGGCTCTGCCAATGCTTTGCTGGCCAGGGAACTGCAAAAGAAGAACGTCACCATCATCACTACCAATGTTTACATTGCACGTCAGTTGCGAAGAAATGAGCAGGCCAGGATCATCATTCTGGGAGGCTTTTATCAGCATGAAAGTGAAAGCCTGGTGGGCAAAATCACCAGGGCCTGCATTGATCAGGTTAATTTCGACAAGGCTTTCATTGGCATTGACGGCTACACTACAAAAACCGGATTTACCCTGAGAGATCTATTCAGGGCTGAAATTTCAAACTACATCATTAAAAAATCGAAGGAGGTCTTTATCGTCTCCGATTCCAGCAAATTCGGCAGAACTGAACTCACAAGCATCTGCAGTTCCTGCGACATTCAGCATATAGCTACCGACTCCGACCTTGACAGTCAATATATTGAAGAATTCAATCATGCAGGCATTGACCTGATTCTGGCCTGATTTCGTAATCCTGCCTGAAATCCTGTTGATTAAATTTTGAAAACCTGTAACCTATTTCTGGTTTATATAGTATATTAGCATATTATTATCTTATAATAAGTTACTCTGATCAAAACCTTTTCATTTCAAATCGCGGATACTAATGAACCACAAAGTACTTGAAGTAAATCTTCCCAAACTGGGCACCTTGCATCCTGAATTGCTCAGGGATTTTAAGAACATAGAAAATCTTCGTTACATTCAGGCCGTACTGAATTCCAATTCTCATATCAGTGCCATTGTCAACCGGAAGAAAGAGATTATTCTCTCCAATGAACATCTGGCTGAAACAGCCGGCCTGGAGAGTCTCGAACGGCTAATCGGCGACCGGCCCGGAGAAGCACTTAACTGCATTCACTTTCTCGGCGGCCAGGCCTGTACCTCCACTGTAAGCTGTAAATTTTGCGGGATCAACCATACCATTCACGACTCACAGGCCCAGAACAAACAGATTACAAATGAATGCAGGATCACCACCCGCTTGAAAGGACGAATGATTTCCTACGACTTCCAGGTTATTTGCACACCCATTTACTTTAATCACGAGCAGTATACACTCCTGCACCTGGTAGATATAAGCAGTGAGAAACGAAATGAAATGCTCGAAAAGTTGTTTTTCCATGATCTGCTTAACCGCCTGGGAGGTTTAAGCGGCATCGTACAGGTTCTTAAATCGGAGAACAAACAGCAGGAGCTGAATGAATTCATTGACCTTCTCGAGACTATTGGAGAAATGGCTATTGAAGATATCCAGACACAGCGTTTTCTGAAAGCTGCTGAAAATGCAAATCTCATTCTGAATATCAGGGATTTTTCAGCTTATGAGATCGTAGAATCGGTGCGTAAACAAATCGAATTTCATCCGGCCATAAAAACGAAAAAAATGGTCGTCTGCTCGGAATGCCCTGATTTTGTTTTTAAGACAGATGGTTCTCTTCTGAAAAGAATTCTGCTGAACATGCTCAAAAACGCGGCTGAGGCTTCGGTCGTCAATGGAATTGTAAGTATTATCTGCAAAAACAATCCGGGTGTGGCCCTCTTCAGTGTTCATAACACAGGAGTTATACCCTTAGATATCAGTTTGCAGATCTTTCAGCGTTCCTTCTCCACCAAAGGTAATGGAAGAGGACTTGGCACATACAGCATGAAATTGTTCGGCGAGAATTACCTGAAAGGCAAAGTGTACTTTACTACGGATGAAAAAAATGGAACAACGTTTACGATTGAACTTCCGGTTGAACAGGTATAGTTCCTGCTGAACTCTGGATATAAGTTCTGCACCTGCAATCCCTTGCAAAAGTTCATGTATAATTTTGATGCAAAAGTAAAACTTTTAAATACATTTGTTTTAACATGACCTGAAAATCCAATTGTCCATTATCTGCGTTTTAAATTGCCAACAAAAAAAAGGACCATGAGAATTCCGAAATCAGCTTATAACCGGCTAAGCGCAATAGGTTTAATAATCAGCCTGAATTGTATTCTGTTAATGGTTGTTCTTTTTGTGATTTCCCTTACAGTCAGCGGAAGCAATACTTACCTTGGGATTTTCATATATATCGTATTGCCTGCGATATTAGCGATTGGACTGATCCTGATTCCCATAGGAATGCTTATTAATGTGAATAAGATCCGAAAAGTTCCTGATACAGGATTGAAATGGCCGATATTTGACATGAATAATATAAAGCACAGAAACTCTGTTCTTATCATTTCGGTATTCACGCTTATATTTATTCTGGTTTCGGCAATGGGAAGTTATCAGGCTTATCAATATACCGAATCGGTTGAATTTTGCGGAAAACTGTGCCATAGTGTTATGGAACCTGAATACGTTACCTATCTCAATTCACCACATGCCCGTGTGCGTTGCGTTGAATGTCATGTGGGCGAAGGTGCATCGTGGTATGTGAAATCAAAGCTCTCCGGTCTGTACCAGGTTTATTCCGTATTATTCCATAAATATCCCACTCCACTACCAACACCCATCGAAGATCTGAGGCCTGCCACGGAAACCTGTGAAAGATGTCACTGGCCTCAGAAATTCTATGAAAGAAAACTTCGCAACCAACGGGGTTTTTTATCGGACTCGTTAAACTCACACTGGAATATTGCCATGCTGATGAAAATAGGGCCATCATTCAGTGCGTATGGTCTGAAGGAGGGCATCCACTGGCATATCAATCCCGATGTTTCTATTGAATACATTGCCACAACCACCGACCGTGAATCAATACCATGGGTTAAACTTTCTAACCGGAAAACAGGAGAGGTTCAGATTTTCCAGGACAAGGATAATACCATATCAAAGGGCGCAGTTGATTCTCTCGCAAAAAGGTCCATGGATTGCATGGACTGCCATAACCGGCCTTCCCATTCTTACAAATCAGCTTCGGAATACATGGATTATGCACTTATTTCAGAAACTGTTCCGGATCATTTGCCTTTCATCAAGAAAGCTTCTATGAAGGTACTGGGTAATCAGTTCTCTAACGCCGATTCAGCCATGTTGGAAATCCGGAATGGCATTACTGCATATTATCAGAATAAAAAGCCTGAAATTTACAAAACGCATCAGGATCTGATAGAAAAAGCCATCATGGGTATTCAGGGAGAATTTCAAAAAAACACATTCCCCCGGATGAAAGCCTCCAGCAGCAGTTATCTGAACCATATCGGTCATCTTGAATCAGACGGATGTTTCAGGTGTCATTCGGGCAGGCATGTGAGTGAAACCGGAAAAACCATCTCCAAAGACTGCAATATGTGTCATATCATAATTGCCCAGGGAACAACAAATGATTTTGCAACTGTTTCTTACATGGATACCCTTCAGTTCAGGCATCCTGTCGATATTGGCACAGCATGGCAGGAGAGCAATTGCAGTGAATGTCA
>Ga0299915_10003903_pt1 | contig 10803 bp, 10 predicted proteins | sample RVTome_13_FD_200263 | JGI IMG/M metagenome (GOLD analysis project Ga0299915, IMG submission 200263) | Soil microbial communities from uranium-contaminated site in the Upper Colorado River Basin, Wyoming, United States - RVT92D227 (version 2) ... | reverse complement strand
GTTTGCTTCCGGGATTCCGGCCCAGATGACAGCAAAAGCCCGTGCCCACGCCGGCAGTCTTATTTTCTCTGCGACCTCTGCGTCTCTGCGGTTTGCTTTTTATTGGGTTGCGGCCGTTAGGCCGCCGCTAGGTACTCCGTGCCTCCGTGGTGCAGTTCTTTCTGTGGCCACCCCGCTTTATGCAGATTCTCATTGTGTATCACCCCTATCGTGCCGAAAGAGAGGCGTGGAGGGTCGGATGAAAGACCGCAAACCGGACCGGGACTGGCATGGGCTGGACCTTACTGCCGTCAGGCGTATCCTCCAGCAAGCGGGCCGGCCCGATCCCACAAAAAACGGCTCCAATCCAACGGCACAGCTGCAGGCCCTGATCGACGCCCTGTGCAATCTTTCCCTTCACGATGGCCTGACCGGGTTGGTCAATGCCATGTTCTTTCAGGCTGTGCTGGCGAGCGAGCTGGAACGGTGCATGCGGACCGGGCGCACCTGCGGTCTCCTGCTGATGGATATCGACCATTTCAAGGACTTTAACGACACCCATGGACACCCAACGGCAGATCTGGTCCTGCAGCGCGTGGCGTCGTACCTGAAGCGATCCATCCGGAGCATGGACACGGCCGCGCGCATCGGCGGCGAAGAATTCGCCATCATCCTTCCCGAATGTGAGCCGATGAGCGCACTTTGCGCGGCCATCCGGATTCACGGACTGCTCAACCCGCTGATGGTGGAAGTCGGCCGGCGCCATCTGAGCATCAATGTCAGCGCCGGCCTGGCATGGACCGGCCACCCGGAGATCCTTTCCGTGGAGGAACTCCTGGACCACGCGGACCAACAGCTTTACCGGGCCAAGCGGTCCGGCAGATCGCGCCTGTGCCATCCGCCGGTGACCGAAACACTGGTGTCACCCGAGGAACGGAATGCACTCGCGTTGTTCGGCAGGAAGGAGGATTCCGATGGACGGTGACAAGCGCGCTCGGCGCATCGCGATATTGAGCGGCAAGGGCGGCGTTGGAAAGACCGTGATTGCCGCGAATCTGGCGGCTTCTTTCGCTTCTGCCGGATTGCGAACCCTCCTCGTCGACGCCGATCTCGGTCTGGCGAATGTGGACGTCATCCTCGGTCTCAATCCGCGGCATACTCTGCCCGAACACCTGCGCGGGCAGTGCACCTTCGACCAGCTCCTGATGCGCGCGCCGGCCGGGTTTGATGTGCTCCCGGCAGGATCCGGCCTCGTGGAGGGAACCTATCTTACCACACCTGTGTCACAAAGCCTGGAGGACATCGTGCGCGCCGTGGACCGGCGCTACGACGTCGTTTTGTTCGACGCGGGCGCCGGCATCGGGGAGATTGTGATGTTTTTCGCGCGTGCGGCGGACACCGTGCTGCTCGTAGCCACCCCGGAACCGACGTCCCTGACCGACGCCTACGCAACGATCAAGGTGCTGTCCCTGCGTTTCGGGATAAAACAGTTCGAGCTCGTCGTCAATCAGGCAGACCCGGCACGTGCAGCGGAAATCGGCGCCGGCATCGTCCGCAGCCTGCAGGATGTCTCCGCCAGGTTTCTTGCCGGCGCCGCAGGCGATGCCGTTCAGCTATACCTGGCCGCCGCCGTTCCGGCCGATCCGGCCATTCCCGAATCCGTGAGCCGCCGGAGACTGCTGGCCGAGATAATGCCGCAGTCCCCTGCGGCGCGCGCCATTTCCGGCCTCGCTTCTTCCCTGCTGGCCCCCAGGCCCGCGGGCGCGGCGCGAGCGACGAGCATACCTTTTGGTCTGTAAGGAGCGAGTAAAAAAGCCCGCGGGCCGCAGCCCGGAGAAGATCTCAACAGGGTTGAGTATAAGCCTGCAGCAAAAACGCTGCAGACTTGCTATCAGGGCCGCAGCGGGTCTCCCGGTGCTTCGGCAACACCCGGAGACATGAATGACGGCGGCAAATGTTGTAAAATCATCCCGTCGCCATGCCTGCAAATCTGACACCCCAGTACCTGGCCGCAGAACAAAGATTTAAGGAAGCCACTACCTTCCAGGAAAAGATCGAAGCCCTGGAAGAGATGATGGCAACCATCCCGAAGCACAAGGGCACCGAGAAAATGCGCGCCGACCTCCGGCGGCGGATGGCCAAGCTGAATGCGGAGAAGGACAAGAAGTACGGCACCTCGAAAGCTTCGGCGATCTTCACTGTTCAGAAGGAAGGGGCCGGGCAGGTTGTGCTGGCCGGCGCGCCCAACACGGGCAAGTCCTCATTGCTGGCCAGGCTGACGCACGCCACCCCCGATATCGCCGCCTACCCGTTCACCACCCGGTTGCCGCAGCCGGGTATGATGCCCTACGAGAACATTCAGATCCAGCTGGTCGACCTGCCCCCGGTCGCCACCGAGTTCTACAAGCCCTGGATGGGAAGCATACTCCGTCAGGCCGATCTGGTTCTGCTGGTGGTGGACCTGGGCAGCGACGACCTGCTGGATGAAGTGGAGGGAGTGATTGAAACCCTCGCGGGATCCAAAATCCGCCTCCTCGGCCAAAAAGAAGACGTTGATCCGGATGCGCCGCCGGGCTCAGCCTTCTGCCGAACGATCCTGCTCGCCAACAAAGCGGACCGCGAGACAGCAGCCGACAATCTTGAAATCCTGCGGGAGTTTTATCAGGCTCGGTATGAGATTATCCCCGTCTCCGCGCGGTCGGGCGTCGGACTCGCACTACTGCCGCAGACTATTTTCGCCAGACTGGATGTTGTCCGCGTACATACGAAAGCGCCGGGGAAGAAAGTTGATTTCGCCGCCCCACCATATGTCATGAAGAACGGAAGCACTGTCCTTGACGTGGCGCGCGCGGTCCATCGCGATTTCATCCATACCCTTAAATATGCCAGAGTGTGGAGCTCGCCGCATTCCACCGCAGGCGCAAAGTATGACGGCCAAATGGTGGAACGGACATACAAACTGGAGGATGGAGACATAGTTGAGCTGCATGCATAGCGCCGATTCGTCGCTAACCGCCTTCCGGTGGGCGCCCCAGCCTGTCGGGACTCCCATTCTTAACAACAATAAATAGGAGCCAATTCCATGCGTATTCGCCAGTTAACCCCAGTTGTTATCCTCGCCGCGGCCGCGCTCGTCTTCAGCCAGGCGCCTCGCGACACGGCAACCACCATGATCAGCGGCAAGAAGCTTTCGATCGAATACGGCCGGCCTGCGCTGAAGGGGCGCAATTTCGCCGATTTGATGAAACAGCTGAAGGCCGACCGCATGTGGCGCGCGGGCAGCGATCGGATCACGACGTTCACCACCGAGGCAGATTTGATGATCGGCGGCATCAGGGTAGCCGCCGGCAAATACTCGCTTTACTTGCACTGCCCGGAGAGCGGAGACTACTCGTTGGTGCTGAACAGCGACCTCGGCCAGCCCCTTATCAAGGTATGGGCTGCCGCTCCGCCCGCCATAGCCAACGACCTTTACCCCAGCTTTGACTACGACAAGGAGATCGGCGGCAAGGAAGTCGTCCGCGCAGCGATGAAGAAAATATCGGCCCCTGCGGCCGAGCTGTTGACCTATACCTTCAAGTCTTCGGACAAAGGCGTCCTACTTACACTCGCGTGGGGGGACCAGCACTGGGCCATTGAAATACAAGCCGCAAAGTGAATATCATCGCACTCCATTCGGCGCGCAGGGGATATCCTGCAAGATAAGAAAGGCAGCCATGGATTTCACAGATTTCCATGGATCTGACCAACGCGCCCGTGGAATCGGTGAAATCCGTGGCGTGTCTCTTTGATTTTCGGAGCAGGGCTTGCAGAAGTCATTCCCCGGCTGCGAAGGGCTTCAATGTTAATCGCACGAGCTTTGGCGCCGTAAGGCGCTGAATTTGAGATAGGTCGGTATCGAATGGCCACAAAGCCATCAGCATTCAGCTTGCCGTGATCGAGGCAAAGCCGCGCCCATTCATGGAAGATCTGATGGCTGATTGCTGAGAGCTGACAGCTCTGGGCATCAGCACAAATGGAATTCGTGCCGCGCCCGTAAAGCCATTCTTTGGTTGCGGCTTGTCCGCGTTGGGAGGTAAGTGGTGGTCCTGGCTGCGCTGATGTCGGCAACACTGATGTTTTTGTCCCCCTCCGCGGCCGATCAGGCCGCCACCAAGATCGAGCCGCTGGTCGAGCAGGCAATGAACGAGGGGAAAATTCCCTCGGCGACGGTTGCGCTGGTCGCCGGCGACAGGATTGTCTGGGCGAAAGGATTCGGCTATTCGAACCTCCGCTCCAGGACGCCGGCGGACCCGGAAACCGTCTACCTGATCGGCTCGACCTTCAAGGCCATGTCGACCTTCGCGCTGCTGCAGCAGATGGAACAGGGAAAGTTCAGGCTGGACGATCCGGTAAACCGCTACATGAACGGTCTCGCGATCCGCGGTGAAGATCCCGCTCATCCCATCACTTTCCGCCATCTCCTGACACACACCTCAGGCCTGCCGGCTGCCTTCGGCGGGCACCCCGTATGGGGAGAGACCGTGCCGTCGCCGCTTCCTGATTATCTGCGCAGGAGCCTGGAGGTCAAGAGACCGCCGCTGGAGAGGGTCGAATACTCCAATCTCGCCTTCACTCTGGTTGCGTATCTCGTCGAGCACCTTTCCGGCGTTCCCTACAAGAAATACATACAGGAGCAGATTTTTGCGCCGCTGCAGATGACAAGCACCTCCTTCGAGCCCACGCCCGATATGGACGAACGGCTTGCAGTCCCGTACGCGGTTGAAGAGAAGACCGGGCGCCAGACGCCGGCGGCCAGGGTCAAGGCCGACGTATGGCCGGCGGGTATTGTCTACGGGACCGTGCTCGATCAGGCCAACTGGTTGATCGCCAACTTGAACCGGGGAAAGTTCGGGGACAGGCAACTGCTGAAACCGGAAACACATGCGCAGATGCTGGTGCGCCAATACGACAAGTTTGCGCGGCCGATGGAATACGGTTACGGCAACAGCACTACGGGCTACGGATTGACCTGGATCATAACCGAGCGCAAGGGAGAGCGCTTCTTCGCGCACAGCGGCAGCGTGGCAGGTTATACGGCTTTTCTTCTCGGCAACGCGAGCCGGAAGATCGGCTTCGCCATCCTGACTAACGGCAACCGCGCGCACCGCCATATTGCCAAACTCGCCGAGGATGCGCTCGACTTGCTCGCCGTGGATTCTCGATAATCAGTCGGGGACGTCCTGTGGGCGCCGGTTTTCATGACGGCGCAGCAGGGACGGGTTGTGCCTGACGAGGAAGCCGGCCAGGCCTTCGCGGTCGAGGAGCGCACGCGTCTCCTTCCAGGAGACAAACGACCTTCGCCGGAGTGCCTCCAGGGTCCGGATAATGCTCAGCGCCACTTCAGCGGTCTGCCCCGCGGGATGGCCGCGGATATAATCGATCGACTCGAATAACACGGCGTTCGCTTCTTCAAATGTCACGGGCTCCGTTGCCCCGTTTGCAGCCGCCCATTCTCTCCGGCCGAGGGTATCGTTCACGTGGGTCATGATCAGGTAGGTCGCCCGGCCTATCAGCTTCAGGTTGCTCGGGCTGACGTTCGTCATGGTGTTGCCGATCACCTTGCCGAGGGATGCCATGACCGCCGTTGAGTGGGCGTTAAGCAGCATTTTCAGTGCGATCTGCCGGCGCAGCGTCAGCGGATCATCGCCTGGATCGACGACCATGCGAACCACGACGTCCTCATCACGCAAAACCCGCGCAGCGGCGGTCTCCGCCTCCTTCCCGCCGGCGATTATCGCCGCGAGGCGAGCGCCCCGGCTGCGGACCAGATCGATGAACCTGCGCGCGCTCGAGCCGGGATTGTCGAGTTCCAGTGCTTCATCGTCCACCAGGACCACGACTCCCAGGTCTCCTGCCGCGGGTCCCTTGCGCTCAATGTTGGAGCTCGAAAAAGAAAAGTCGTAGACGGCTTCCTGGTCGTTCCCTGCGTTGGCCAGGCTGCGCAGCGCGGCCTCGCGCAGGTAGGGATCCTCCACGTGGTTCTCGAACGGAGTCCGATAAAACGAATCCTGCAGCCCGCGGAATGGTCTTCCCAGAAAGTTGTGCCAGGCCGCTCGCGGGCCGGAGCCCTCCGTCCACACCTGGACCCAGCAGCGCCTCTCCTCGTCCTGCGCCCGGTCCAGAGGATAGAGCCGGAAGGTTGGACTGCGCTCGGTGTTGTCAATAAAAACGGTGATGAGGGCGCTCTTGGCAAAATAGGTCGACAGCCGGCCGTTGCGGTACGTCGCGGTCTCCAATTCGGTAAATGCGGCAAGTACAGGGATTACCGCGTCGACCGTCCTTTTTATTCCCGCGAAAGACGCCAGCCTGTCCCTCAAGTTCAGCTTCCGGGAAAAGCCCAGCGCGCGCATGTCGGCATCCGAGAGGTGCGGCGACAGGAGTCGCGCTGCCGTCTCTTCAAGGACGGCGCCGAGCACAAAGGTTTCAATCGTCGTCGCCTGCATCCGGGTGGATCCGGTTATGGCCTGGGGACCCGTCGCCAGGTTGATTTTCGTTATGGCAGGATTGTCGATGACGGAGGCGCTGCGCTCGAGAGGGCGCAGGACATCGTCTGGATTGTTGTAAACGAAGTACAGGTTGCGCCGCAGCTGCTCGTGCCTTGTTTCGTCCGCCGCTCCATACTGCCGGAGCGCCGCCAACACCGTGCCGATAACAGACGATGTCTCTCCGCCTTCGGTTACGCCGAGGACCACATCGCCCGGCTGGACCCCATGATCTTCGAGCTGGAGCCTGCCGATGAGCTGCAGATCCTCGAAGCCTTCAAGCGAGCTGACCAGCGCCCGGTCTGCGCCGGTCATCTCTCCGATTCCGAGCTTCTCGATATTTTCGGGGAGGTGCTGGCTCAGTTTCTCCCAGCAGGCATGGGCCTTTGCCTTGCGCCAGAATGGCCGCCACAAGCTGCTCTCCATCTGTTTTGCCAGCCGGCCGGTGGCGCCGCAGCCGTAAAAGTAAATCTTGCGCCCCGCCCGAACGGCGTCGACGCATGATTCAACGGCCTGCTCCAAAAGCGACGGGTCATCGATCAGCTCGCTTACTTTGCGCACAATATCCCGATCGACAGCCAGCAGCATCTTCAGGCCGGCTTCGGCGTCGGCCTGGACCGTGAAGCTCAGGTTCCAGGTCTCCGGGTGTCGCTGTTCGGTGAGCAGGCTGTATAGGTGGAACTGCTTTTTGTTTGCAATGTAATCGGCTGATTGCGCCGATGGTTCAAGCTTCAGCAGTTGCAAGATCTGGGACATGATTTACAATCCCTCATGTGTTTTCAGCATCAGCCCAAAATTCTACTTTCTACAATCCCCAAAAACCACACACTTCGGGGTCAGACCCCGAAATGTGTATGGTGATGTCCCATGGAATTGTTGACCAGAGACGAAGTGGAATCGAGACTGCGGCGGTTGCGGCAGTGGATGGCGGAGGCATCCGTCGATGCGGTTTTTGCAATGCAGAACGTGGACTTATTCTATTTTTCGGGCACCATACAAGCAGGTCTTTTGTGCCTGCCGGTGAAGGGCGAACCTCTCTATCTGGTTCAGAAAAGCCCCGCGCGCGCGCGGATGGAATCGCCCTGGCAGCGCATCGTCCCAATCGGCAGCCTGAAAGAGGCGCCAGGCGCCTTGTCGGACGCGGGCATATGCGGCCTGGGCCGGGTGGGGCTGGAACTGGACGTTCTCCCCGTCATCCAATTCCAGCGCCTGCAGTCCATTTTCCCCTCGGTGGCATTCATTGATGCCTCTGAAGCCATCCGCAAAGTGCGCATGATCAAGTCCGCCCACGAGTTGGTGCAAATCAGAAATGCAGCGCTCATGCTGCGCGAGGCTTTCTCCGAATTGCCGCGCTGGGCGCGTCCGGGCGCCACGGAAATCGAAGTGGCCGGCAATCTCGAGGGTTTTCTGCGCAGCCGTGGCCACCAGGGAATCACCCGGGCGCGCGGTTTCAACTTCGAGCTCGGCTACGGAGCCTTGGTATGCGGGCCGAGCGCAAGCTACCCGACCTGTTTTCCCGGTCCCCTCGGCTCTGAGGGCCTTTACCCGGCCGTCCCCCATGGCGCGGGCAGGCGTCCCCTGGCCGCAGGGCAGACAGTCATGGCCGATGTGGTCGGGGGCTACGGCGGATATCTGGCCGACAAGACGCGCACCTTTGCGCTGGGCGATGTGCCTGTTGAATTGTTCCGGGCCCACGGCTTCGTGCTGGAATTAATGGGAGAAATCGAGAGCATGATCCGGCCGGGAACCCCGTGCTCGCAGATTTACGAGCACGCGCTCGAACGCGTCCGCCGGAGCCCCTATGCGGCCAGCTTCATGGGGGTCGGCGACAGTCAGGTCCGCTTCATCGGCCATGGGGTTGGACTCGAGATTGACGAGTTGCCGGTCCTGGCTATGGGCTTTGACATGCCGCTGGAGCCCGGTATGGTCATTGCAATCGAGCCGAAGATCTTCTTTCCCGAGGGAGGAGTCGGGATCGAAAATACCTATCTGGTGACAGAGTCCGGCTACGAGAAACTGACCGAGTTTCCGGAAGGAATGATCGCACTGCCGGCATAAGGTCGGATTATCCAGATGCCCGCGCGGCGAGCAGCCGCTATTGCCCCGTGGCGCGCATTTCCGCCTCTTCCAGCCACCCGCGGCGCAGTTTTTCCGCAGGCACGCTCGACGTATAGGGCTTGATGTCCAGAACCGGCGTGCCGTCGAGCATATCGACGCCGCGCAGATAAAGCCGCCTGCCATCCCGGCGCTCCAATTCAACGACTGTCAGTCCGATCGCATTCGGGCGGTAAGGCGAACGGGTGGAATAGATTCCGTGGGGCTTGTTGTCGGTCGGAGGAGTCACCACCAGCTCATAACCCTCCGAACGGTGAAAGACCCAGACAATGAAGAGATGGGAGAAGCCCTCGATATCCAGGAGGCCGGCCTCATACTCCGGCAATATTTCGAAAGTCCCCTCCGCCGTGTGCTGCGCTCCGGCGCCTTTTGGAATCTGCGAAGTCTCCGCATATGGGGTCCGAAGATAGCCGATGGGCCTCATATTCCAGGTCGACATGCATGATCTCCTTGTGATGGAATGGGTGAGCCGTCACCGTATGCAGGGCCGTCGACCCTCCCACCAAGACATTATAAGCCGGGCTATGTTGACATGAGCCTCTGAATTGCGCAAAATGTCGGCAGATCGTATTCCAGCGGTTTCAAACCGGCCGGTCTATGACCCCAGCACTCAACCAAAGTAAGGAGTTCCAAAAAACAGCGGGCAGTTTCAGCCGCGCCGACAGGTTCAAGTTTTGGATTGTCTCGCTCCTAGGCTACTGGATCATCCGCATTATAGGGAGCACGATTCGCTGGCGCGCCGAGGGGATAGAGGTCATGGCCAGCCACTCGCCGGGCGCGGGCAGAAACATCTATGCTTTCTGGCACGGCCGGCTTTTTATGGCGATGTATTACCTCCGCAACCGTGGAATCGTGGTCATGACGAGCGGGAGCCGGGACGGAGAGTTCATCATGGGAGTGTGCAGGCGCTTCGGCTATGGCGCCGCGCGCGGCTCCAGCAGCCGTGGCGGGAGTCGGGCTCTCGCAGAAATGATGCGTAAACTCAGGTCCAACGAGGTCATCCTTACAATCGACGGTCCCAGGGGACCGCGCTATGTCGCCAAACCCGGCGCCGTCTGGCTCGCCGCACAGACCGGAAGTCCGGTGATCCCTTTTTGCATTTCTGCCGAGAAAAAATGGACCCTCTCCAGCTGGGACCTCTTCCAAATACCCAAGCCCTTCACCAGAGCGGTATTGCTGATGGGGCGTCCTATATATGTCGCGAAACAGGCGGGCGAGCAGCATATCGAGGATGCTCGCAAGCAGCTCCAGGCTTCGCTCGATGACCTGCGCGAGCGCTGCGATTCGTATTGGGACAAGCAAGCCTCTCGATGAAGGGCCTCCGGCAGCAAGACAGGCGGTTAGGGCCTGTCAGCGATGAAAACACTGCGGATTTCACGGATGGTTTTCCACTGATCAGGATTCCCGGGAAAAAGAGGGAGCGAACGCCTGCAGCTGTTCCTGCAAGGCCTTCCGGGCGCGATTCAGTCGCGAGCTGATAGTGCCGATCCCGATGCCGAGAATGGTGGCAATCTCGTCGTAGCTCAACTCTTCGAGATCCTTCAATACAAGAACGGCGCGAAGATGAGGCTTTAGCCGCGTGATGGCCCTGCGCAGCTGAGCCGCCTGTTCTTTCGCCAGCAGTTTGCCCTCGGCAGTCTCCTCGCGGCTCAAATAACGCTTCTGCTTTCCCTGGTCCAGGATGTCCTCAAGCGTGGTATTGCGGTGCCTGAACCTGCGCCACGGCCTGCGGGAGTGATCGATGCACGTGTTCATGGCAATGCGGTAAATCCACGTTCTCAATGCCGACTGTCGCTGAAAGTCCTCCAGGCTGCGCCAGATCTTGGTGAATACCTCCTGGGTCACGTCCTCCGCGTCTTCCGGCGTGCCCGTAAACTTGAGGCAGACGTTATAAACGAGCGACCGGTACTCGGTGAACAGTTCCTCGAATGTCGGTGGCAGGGCTCCTACGGCCCGCTGAAAGTTCTGATCCAGGTTGTCGGCACCGGATCCACTCATCGCACCAGCTCCGCCGCCATCATATCATCCGCCGCCTTCTTTCAAGCAACGCAATCCAGAGGTTAGGGTCTGTTCGGAAATAACATGTGCATTTTGGCGCGCGCGCCGAGCGGGCAGATGCAAGGCGCCGCGACGCAGGCGATGCCGGTGTGCATCGTCGAGGAGCGGCAACGCAGCAGCTGCCCGC
>Ga0299915_10003902_pt1 | contig 10803 bp, 11 predicted proteins | sample RVTome_13_FD_200263 | JGI IMG/M metagenome (GOLD analysis project Ga0299915, IMG submission 200263) | Soil microbial communities from uranium-contaminated site in the Upper Colorado River Basin, Wyoming, United States - RVT92D227 (version 2) ... | reverse complement strand
TCGCGGAGTACGCGGACATCCTCCAGATCGGCGCCCGGAACATGCAGAACTACTCGCTGCTCATGGCCGTCGGACGGATCGGGCGACCCGTGCTGCTCAAGCGCGGCCTCGCGGGGACGATCGAGGAATGGCTCATGGCCGCCGAGTACGTCATGTCGAGCGGCAACCCGAACGTGATCCTCTGCGAGCGCGGCATCCGGACGTTCGAGACGGCCTACCGGAACACGCTCGACGTGACCTCCGTGCCACTCATTCACCAACTCACCCACCTGCCGGTCTGGATCGACCCGTCCCACGCCGCCGGGAAGCGCTGGCTCGTGACGCCGCTCGCGCTCGCGGGGACAGCCGCCGGCGCCGACGGCCTGCTCATCGAGGTCCATCCGCGCCCGGTCGAGGCCCTGTCCGACGGCGACCAGTCGGTGACGCCGGCCCAGTTCGCCGAGCTCGCGACCGCCGTCCGCGCCGTCCATGCGCAGGTCCGCGCCATCCACGCCACCCGCGGGCCCGCGATGGCGGCCGACGCGCGCGCCTGACGGCTGCAGCGTGCGCTCATGACACCTGGATCCACCGTCGCCATCCGTCCCGCGCCGCGGCTGCGCGGCGAGGTGCGGCCGCCCGGCGACAAGTCGGTCAGTCACCGCGCCCTCCTCCTCGCCCTCCTCGCCGATGGCGAGAGCCGGATCTTCGGCGCGGGCGACGGGCGGGACGTCCGCGCCACGGCGGCGGTCGCGGCGGCCCTCGGCGCCACCGTGGAGCGCTCGGGCGACGATCCGCGGGCGGTCGACTACCGCGTCGTCTCGCCCGGCCGCGCCGGTCTCCGCGAGCCATCCGGCGTCCTCGACTGCCGGAACTCCGGGACGACGCTCCGGCTGACCGCCGGAATCCTGGCCGGGCTGCCTGGGTTCGCGGTCCTCGACGGGGACGCCTCCCTGCGGGGCCGGCCGATGGGGCGGATCACCACCCCCCTCGCGGCCATGGGGGCCGCGATCGCGGGGCGCGCGGGCGCCACCCTTCCCCCGCTCGCCATCACGGGGCGGGCGCCGCTGACGCCGATCGATCACGCCATGCCCGTGCCCTCCGCCCAGGCCAAGTCGGCGGTCCTCCTGGCCGGCCTGGCCGCGGAAGGCACGACGACGATCCGCGAGACTGTGGCCACGCGCGACCATACCGAGCGAATGCTCCGGGCCCGCGGCGTCGCCGTGCGGACGGAGCGCCTCCCGGACGGCGGCGCCGTCCACGCCCTCGATGGCGTGGCCGGGGTCCGCCCCCTCGACGAGCAGGTCCCGGGCGATATCTCGGGTGCCGCCTTCTGGCTCGTGGCGGCCGCGATCCATCCCGACGCCGAGCTGACGCTCCGGAACGTCGGCACGAACCCTACCCGGCGTGCGATCATCGACCTGCTGCGACGGATGGGCGCCGAGATCGACGTGCGCCCCGTCGGCGCGGCGGGCGACGAGGAAGCCGGCGAGCCGCTGGCGGACCTCGTCGTTCGGAGCAGCGCGCTTCGGGGGATCGACGTGACGGCCGCCGAGGTCGTCGCGGCGATCGACGAGATCCCGGCTCTCTGCCTCGCCGCAGCGGTGGCGAGCGGGCGAACCGCGATCCGGGGCGTCGGGGAGCTGCGCCAGAAGGAATCGGACCGGGTCGCCGGGATCGCGGCCGGGCTCGCGGCGCTGGGCGCACGGGTCACGGTCGACGCCGACACGATCGAGATCGATGGCGGCCGGACGCTCACGGGAGCGACGGTCGAGACGCAGGACGACCATCGCCTGGCGATGACCTTCGCGGTGGCCGGCCTCGTGGCGCAGGGCGAGACGCTCATCCGGACCCCGGGGTCCGCGGACGTCTCCTACCCGGGCTTCTTCGGAGAGCTGGAAAGGGTTCGAGCATGACGAAACGGGTCGTCCTCATCGGCCATCCCGTCGCCCATTCGCTCTCCGGCGCGATGCATCAGGCGGCGTTCGATGCGGCCGGCATCCCGGCCACGTACGAGCTGTGGGACCGGGGACCCCTCGAGCTCGCCGACGCAATCGCCGAGCTGCGCTCCGACGACTTCCTGGGGGCGAACGTCACGATCCCCCACAAGGAGAAGACGACCGCCCTCGTCGACCGCCTCACCGAGGAGGCGCACGCCACGGGCGCCGTCAACACGATCACCCGCGAGGGGAAGCGCCTCGTGGGTCACAACACCGACGTGCCGGGGTTCCGGATCGCCCTCGACACGCTCGTCGGGAAGCAGCGGATGCCCCGCCAGGCCGTGGTCCTGGGCTCCGGGGGCGGGGCGCGCGCCGTCGTCCACGGGCTGGTCGCCGAAGGGTTCCAGCGCATCGTCGTCTTCAATCGCCACCTCCACCGGGCGGAGGCGCTCGTCCGCTTCTTCGCCAGGAGCGCGGCCCACATGGAGCTCCGGGCGATGCCCTGGCACGAATCGATCATCGAGGCCGAGCTGGCCAAGACGAAGGTCCTGGTGAACGCCACCTCGGTGGGCCTCCACGGCGACGAGACGCCTATCCCCGGCGAGCTGATCCCGCCCGACCTCCTCGTGATGGACCTCATCTACAACCCGCCCCGCTCGCGACTCCTGCTCGACGCGGCCGCGGCCGGCTGCGGGGTGCTGAGCGGCGAGGTGATGCTCCTCCACCAGGGCGCCGCGGCGTTCACCCTGTGGACCGGCCAGGCCGCGCCCGTGGAGCTCATGCACGAGAAGCTTGCCGCGGGGCTCGCCGCCGCCGGTGCGGACGTGGGCGGGGCGGCCGACGAGGGTGCCGGCACGGCCGGGGAGCCGGGGGCCTGACGGTCGCCATGACCGGCTTCCGGTTCCTGACGGCCGGGGAGTCGCACGGACCCGCGCTCGGGGTCACCCTCGAAGGCCTGCCCGCTGGGATCCCCGTGACCGCGGAGGCGCTCGCGGTCGACCTGCGGCGGCGCCAGGGCGGCTACGGCCGCGGCGCCCGCCAGGCGATCGAGCAGGACCGCGCCGAGATCCTGGCCGGGGTCCGCCACGGGCGCACGATCGGCTCGCCAGTGCTCCTGCTCGTCCGCAACCGCGACTGGGAGAGCTGGACCCGCGTCATGCAAGTGGAGCCGCTCAGCGACGAGGGGGCCACGGAGCTGGCCGCCCTCGCGGACGGGGGGAACAGGCGGGCCCAGCCCGTGACCCGGCTGCGTCCCGGCCACGCCGACCTGGCCGGCGCCCTCAAGTACGGCTTCGACGACGTCCGGCCGATCCTGGAGCGCGCCTCGGCCCGCGAGACGGCCGCGCGCGTCGCCGGAGGCGCGGTCTGTCGGTCGTTCCTCGCCGAGCTCGGGATCGAGGCCTGGTCGTTCACCGCCGAGGTCGGTGGGGTCGCGGTCGACCGTGCGGCGTGCACGCGCTCGCGCGAGGAGGCCGAGGCCTCGCCCCTGCGCTGCCCGGACCCGGCGGCGGAGGTGCGGATGATCGCCCGCATCGACGAGGCCCGGGCGGCCGGCAACACGGTCGGCGGCGTCTTCGAGGTGGTCGCCCACGGCCTGCCGATCGGCCTCGGCAGCCACGTCCACTGGGACCGCCGTCTCGACGGCGCGCTGGCGGCCGCGATCATGAGCATCCAGAGCGTGAAGGGCGTGGAGCTGGGCCTCGGCTTCGAGCAGACGCGCCGCCTGGGCTCGGAGGTCCACGATGTCATCGAGGGGCGCGACGCGGCCGGCGCCTGGATCCACCGCTCGAACAACGCGGGCGGGCTGACGGGCGGGATCACGAACGGGGAGCCGCTCGTGGTGCGGGGTGCCGTCAAGCCGATCTCCACGCTTGCCAACCCGCTCCCTTCCGCGGACCTCCTGACCGGCGCGGCGGTGGAGAAGGCGCACTACGAGCGGAGCGACATCTCGGTGGTCCCGGCTGCCGGGGTGATCGGCGAGGCGATGGTGCTCCTGACGTTGACCCGCTTCGTCCTCGAGAAGGCCGGCGGCGACTCACTGGCCGAGGTGCGCGACAACCTGGACCGCTACCGCGAGCGGATCGGCCGCCGGCAGGCCGGTGCGTCCGCGGGGCGCGGGTCGACGGCCCCGGGACCCGGCTCCGGCGAGGCCGGCTCCGGGGGCGACGACTAGGCCGCGCCGTGGACCTCGTGCTGGTCGGGCTCCCGGGGGGCGGCAAGACCGCCGCCGGGCGCCGGCTCGCCCGGCGCCACGGGGCGGAGCTGATCGACCTCGACGAGGTGATCGCGGCGGAGGCCGGCCGGCCGATCCCGGCGATCTTCGACGAGGAGGGCGAGGCGGGCTTCCGGGCCCGCGAACGCGCCGCCGTGGCCGCGCTCGGCCCGGCCGATTCGGCGCCCGTCCTGCGCCGCGTCGTCTCCACCGGCGGCGGGGCCCCCATCGACCCGCGCAACCGCTGGCTCCTCTACCGCGGCCGCCACGCGGCGTGGCTGGACGCCCCGGCGGAGGTCCTCGCCCAGCGGATCCGCCACAGCCCCAACCCGCGGCCCCTCCTCGGGGGCCGCGACCCGATCGGGAAGATGCGAGAGCTGGCAGCCGCCCGGGCCCGCTTCTACGCGCCGGCGCTCCGCGTGAACGGGATCGTCGGCCTCACGGGCGTCGTGGAGACGCTGGAGCGGCACCTCGACGACCCGATCACGAACGGGACCACGCTCCTGCGCGCCCAGACCGAGATCGGGCGCTACGAGCTGGGCGAGGGCAACGCCGTCGCCGGCGTGCTGGCGGCCCTCGCGGCGCTGGATGCCCGGCGCGCCATCCTCGTCTCCGAGCCGCGGGCGTGGGAGGCGGCCGGTGCCGCGCTGGCCGACGGGCTGGCCACGGCCGGCCTTCCCGTGGAGCGCCTCCTCCTGCCGGAGGGCGAGGCCGCCAAGCGCATGCCGGTCGTGGAGCGGGCCGCGAGCGAGCTCGCCCGGCTCCGCGCAGAGCGCGGCGACCCGCTGGTGGCGATCGGGGGCGGGGCGCTCGGCGACACGGCCGGCTTCCTCGCCGCGACCTGGCTGCGGGGGGTGCCGATCGTCCAGGTGCCCACGACGCTCGTGGCCCAGATCGACGCGTCGATCGGGGGCAAGACCGCGGTCGACCTGCCGGAGGGGAAGAACCTCGTCGGCGCCTTCCACCAGCCGGCCGCCGTCGTGGTCGACGTCCGATTCCTCCGGACGCTGCCGGCCCGCCAGATGCGGGCCGCTCTCGGCGAGGCGGCGAAGATGGCGTCCCTCGGCGACGAGCGGCTCTTCGAGCTCCTGGAGGCGGACGGCGCGGCGATGGCAGCGGGTGAGGCGCGGGTCCACGAGGATGGGGCGGTCGCCGAGGTGGTCGAGCGCTGTGGGTGGGCGAAGATCGAGGTCGTGACCGCCGACGAGCGCGAGCAGGGCGGGCGGATCAACCTGAACCTCGGCCACTCGCTGGCCCACGCGATCGAGGCTGCGGCGGGCTACGAAGGATTGCTCCACGGGGAGGCGGTTGCCTATGGGCTGCGCGCCGCCTGCCGGATCGGCGTGGTCGTGGAGACGACGCCGCCGGAGCGGGCGGCGCGGATCGAAGCGCTTCTCGACGCCCTCGACCTGGGGCGCGCGGCGCTCCCCTACCCGCTCGACGACGTCCTGGCCGCGATCGGCACCGACAAGAAGCACGCCGGGGGGCGCCTGCGCTGGGTCCTCCCGGCGGCGACGGGGGTCACCGTCCGCAGCGACATTCCCGACGAGACGGTGGAGGACGTTGCGCGCGGTGTCCTCGCGGGCGCGGCCTCGGGGGCACGGGCGTGAGCGCGAGCGGCGGCCCCGGCCGGCCGCTGCGGGTCCTCGTTGTCAATGGCCCCAACCTGAACCTGCTGGGTCCCCGCGAGCCGGCCATCTACGGCCGCGAGACCCTCGCCGAGATCAACGCGGGGATCGCCGCCCGGGCGGCCGACCTCGGCGTGGACGTGGCGTTCTTCCAGTCGAACCACGAGGGCGCGATCATCGACCGCCTGCAGGGGCGCGACTTCGATGCCTCGATCGTGAACGCGGGCGGCCTCACCCACACCTCGGTGAGCCTGCGCGATGCGCTCCTGGGCATCGAGCGCCCGTTCGTGGAGGTCCACCTCTCCGATCCCGCGACGCGCGAGCCGTTCCGGCGGGTCAACCTGCTGGAGGACGTGGCGCTCGCGCGATTCGTGGGCATGCGGGCGGCCGGCTATCACCGAGCGCTCGAGGAGCTGGCCCGGCGGTGGGAGGCCGGCGAGATCGCGCCGCGCGCGTTCGACGCGGCGGCGGGTGAGGCGCCGGAGCCCGACCATGCCTGAGCGCGACGAGCCCGCCGTCGTCCTCGCCGAGGCCGCCGCCCACGGCGACCGGACCGCCGCCGCCCTGGCGCCCCTGCGCAAGCGGATCGACGCGATCGACCACGAGATCGTGGCCCTCCTCAACGAGCGGGCCCAGCTCGCCCTCGAGATCGGGCAGGTGAAGCAGCAGACCGGGCGGCGAACGGTCCGCGACGCGAAGCGGGAGGCGGAGGTCCTGGAGCGCGTCACCAGCGCGTCGGCGGGCCTCTTCCCGGAGCCGGAGCTCGTGGCCCTCTATCGCAAGCTCATCGCCGCGACCCGGCGGGTCCAGCACGCCCAGAAGCGCCGGGGGACCACGGGCGCCGAGCCGGCGGCGGCGACGGAGGCGAACGTGACCTCCCGGCCGGCGATCCGTCGACGGTCGGCGCCCGCCCGACGCGAACCGGACGCCCCGCCCGAGACCCGGTGATCCCTCTCGGGCCGCGCGATCCCGGCCCGGTCCGGCCCGACCGGGCGCGGCTGCCGGCCCATCCGATCACGCGCTTCGCGCCGGCCCCGACGGGCCACCTCCATCTCGGCCACCTCGTCAACGTCGTGTACGTCTGGGGCATCGCCCGGGCGACCGGCGGACGGGTGATCCTGCGGATCGAGGATCACGACCGCGAGCGGAGCCGGCGCGCGTTCGAGACTGCGCTCCTGGACGACCTCGAGCGGCTCGGGCTGGGCCCGGACGCACCGACCATCGCGGAGCTGCGCGCGGGACGCTCCGCCTACCGCCAGTCCGACGATCTGGCGCCCTACGCCGCGGCCGTCGAGACCCTGCGCTCGCAGGGGCGCGTCTACGGCTGCACCTGCTCACGCACGCGGCTGCTCGCCTGGCGCGGGCCCGGCTGCCCCGGCGGGTGCCGCGAGCGCGGGCTGCCGGACGACGCACCCGGGAGCGCCCTCCGGGCGTGGCTCGGCGAGGGCCAGGAACGGTTCGACGACCTCCTTCTCGGCCCGCAGGCGGGCGACCCGTCGGCCGACGGCGACCTGACCCTCCGCGACCGGGACGGCAACTGGAGCTACCCCCTCTGCGTGGTCGTCGACGACACCCGCCACGGGGTTGACCTCGTGATCCGCGGGCGCGACCTGCTCAACGCGACACCGCGCCAGCTGCGCCTCGGGCGGCTCCTCGGCCGGACGACGCCGCCGGCGTTCCTCCACCACCCGCTCCTGCGCAAGCCAACGGGCGCGAAGCTCTCGAAGGCCGACGGCGACACCGCCCTCCGCGATCTCCTCGACGGCGGCGCGACACCGGCCGAGCTGCTCGGGTTCGCCGCGGCGGCCGCAGGCCTGGCGGATTCGGTCCACTCGATTCCCGCCGCTTCCGTGGGCGACCTGTTCAAGCCCTGACGGTGGCTCGTGTCGGTTGCCTGGCGATCGACACCCCGTCCTCCGGCAGGGCGGCCAGGTCGTCCTCGACGCTGGCCGGTGTGACCATGCCTGCTCCCTCCGTGAGCGACGACCTCGAGGCGATCATCACACGACCGGCGAGCCTGGCGCCTCGCCCGCGTGGGCGATGAGCGCGAACTGGCGCCACAGGACCGCCACGAGCAGCGCCGACCCGAGGAAGCCAAACCAGAACGGCGCCGTGATGCCGAAGGTCCGCGCGAGCAGCCCGCCGATCGGGGTGCCCACGACGATCCCGGCAAAGACCCCGACCGTGTACACCCCGGTCACCCGTCCGAGCAGGACGTCGGGCACGGCGCGCTGTCGGACGACGGTGGACGTGGTGCCCCACACGAAGGCATGCGCCCCGAACACGACGAAGGTGGCGAGCGCGACCGCCGGCAGCGTGGTCAACGCCAGCACGAGGTGCGTCCCGGTCTCGATCAGCAGCCCGACGCGCATGATGTCGCCCAGGGAGAACCGCCGCTCCAGGCGCCCGTAGGACGTGGTCCCGATGATCCCGCCGACCGCCATCGCCGTGGTCAGCAGGCCGAAGCCCACCTCGTCCATGCCCAGCCGGTCGCTCGCGTACAGGACGAGCACGGACCAGGCCGCCCCGAAGGTGACGTTGAAAGCGAAGATCGTGAGGGCGAGGGTTCGCATCGGTGGATGGGCGATCAGCCAGCGCAGGCCCTCGGCCATGGCGGCTCGGAGGCTGGACGGCTTGCGCCCTGGTTCGGCGTCACCCCGGGGCCGCAGCACGATCCGCGAGACCAGCAGCGCGCCCAGCGCGAAGCAGGCGGCGTTGGTGGCGAACGGCAGCGCCATCCCCACCGCGAACAGGAAGGCCCCGATCGGCGGGAACAGAAGCTGGTTGGTGAGCAGGAACGCGCCCTGGAGCCGCGCATTGGCGATCCCGAGGTCCTCGCGCCGCACGAGACGCGGGACCAGGCTGCTGCTGCCGACATCGGCGAAGGTCTCCGCGGTCCCCAGGACGAACAGGACGGCCAGGATCACCGCGATGTTCACGGTCCCGGTGACGATCGTGGCGGCGAGCGCGGCCAGCACCACGGCCCGCCCCAGGTTCACGGCGATCACGATCCGCCGCCGGTCGCGCCGGTCGGCGATCGCGCCGGCCACCACGCCGAACAGCAGCTGGGGCAGCGTCTGCGCCAGGAGCGCCATCGACACCAGGAGCGGGTCGCGCGTCTGCGATGCAATGAGCAGCGGCCCCGCGGCGAGCGCGACACCGTCGCCGACATTGGTGACGACCGACGCGGACAGGAGCCAGCGGAAGCTGCTGCCGAGCCTCGCGGGCGCGACGGCCTCGGCGAGTGCGTTGAACGGCCTGGCCACGGCCGCAGGATACCGAGCCGCGACCGCCGGGCACGGTCTCTTCGTGCTGGGGATGCTCGAGCAGCTCTTCCCGATGCCCGGGTGCCGACCCCATCAGCTTCGCGGCTGACGGCGTTCAGAAGCTGGGTGGGACCTCGGCGAGCCGGCCGTCCTGGGCGGCGAAGTCCCAGGCGTCGATCGCCGGCGGCTCCACCCCGAGCGTCGTGAGCGCCGTGCAGATCTGGCTTCGATGATCGGTCCCGTGGTGCAGCGCCTGCGCGAGTCGGATGCCCATCGGCGCGTGGCTCTCGGACCCGTCCTCACGGTGCCTCACGACGACGACGTCCGGATCGAGGTCCTCTGCCAGGAGCGAGGACCATGCGGCGCCGTTGCCCTCCATCGCGGTCCGAAGCCCGGGGAGGTCCATCTGGTCCTCGTCGATGACGGGAGTGCGCCCACCGGTCATGGCGAACAGGTACGAGGAGTCGGCGCCCACGAGGTGGCGCATCGTCTCGATGATCGAGCCGTAGGTTCCCGGGACGCCCGTCCCGAGCTGGCCTGGACTCAGCGGGAGGCACGCATCGATCAATCGCAGCGTCGCCCACACGTGGTGCGCGAACGGGTCCGCCAGCAAGGATCTGCTCATCGGCCAACGGTACCATCCGCGCCGCAGGTTCCGCGCATGCCGAACGGCCACGGGCGGGCGGGGCGCGAGTTCGGACATCGGGTCAGAGATCGACGCGACGCGGTCGCTGCGTCAGTCCTTCGCCGTCGCCTTCGGGAAGGCGGCCAGCAAGACGTCCCAGCCGGCGCCGCGCAGGTACGCGTGGGAGGAGTCCGGCATGACGTCGAGCGTGCCCGGGTTCCCCTGCGCCTTGAGAACGGAGTACAGGAGCTGCTGCACCTCGACGAGGTCGAGCCTGCCGTCGGCGAACGCTCCGTTCGCCTCGAGCTGGCGGCGCAGGTCGCCCGACGGGTCGCGCACGGCCAGCCACGAGTCGGCGGCCCACGGGTCGCCCACCGGGCGGTCGACGACGATGCCTGGGAACTCAGACTCCAAGGAGGCATTCGGATCCTCCGACACGAGCATCACGACCTTGAGGTCCTTCTCTTTGGCGAGGTACGTCCACGGCGTGACGGCGTCGAAGACCCTCGGGTCGGCGGCGAGGATGCCGTCCCACTGGAGAGGAGACTGAGAGGGGTGGATCTCGTAGATGAGCCAGTCGCCTTCCCAGGTGATCAGGGCGTCGATCGCGCCGAGCGTGGTACCCGCCAGACAGCCCGCCGAGGGCTCGGGACGGGCGAACGCGACCGTCGCCCCGAGGTGAGCGCCCGCCGAGTGACCGAAGACGATCATCGTTCCCGGGTCGCCGCCGTACTCGGCAGCGTGCGCCCGGGCGAACTCGACCGCGCAGGCTCCCTGGGAGTTGTTCGCCATGAATCCCTCGTAGGTGGGCGCGCCGTCGCCCCCTCCGGGCACTGCGCCCCAGGACGGCACGAAGACGACGAACCCGAGCTGAGCCACCCTCCAGGCGTGCTCGCTCAGACTCATTCGATCCATTGCCGGAACAGCATGACCACGGGCCACCGCCCAGCCTCGGCCGGCGCATAGACGTCGAGCTCGCCCGGCACCAGCACCGGGTTCGCCGATTCGTAGGCGACACTCCTGGTCGTCGTCACGGTCAGTGTCGGGCGCACCGTCGCCACTGGTGTCGCTGTCGGCGTGGCAGCCGCCTCGGAGGGGAGAGGGGTCGGGGCGAGTGGCGGGGTAGGACTCGCGCCGGCCCCGCACCCAGCTAGCA
>Ga0299915_10003901_pt1 | contig 10804 bp, 5 predicted proteins | sample RVTome_13_FD_200263 | JGI IMG/M metagenome (GOLD analysis project Ga0299915, IMG submission 200263) | Soil microbial communities from uranium-contaminated site in the Upper Colorado River Basin, Wyoming, United States - RVT92D227 (version 2) ... | reverse complement strand
GTGGCTGCTCCGTTCGCGGGCCTGCGCGAGAAACGACTCCAGGTGAGTCCGGAAGACGGCGTGGAGGAGCGTCTTCTCCGGCTCCCTCCGGTGATAGCGCAGCGGCGCGCGGGCGGCGCCGTGATGGCGCTCCCAGGACGTCGAGACAGGCTCGCCGGTCGGCGGCACCCATGCCGGCTACGCAAGCGCCGAGCCTTACCTAGAACGAGACCATCGCCTATCGTAGGGCACACGATCGTAGGGCGATCCCTTCGTCGGGCGGAGCCGAGCGCTGACGCGGAGCGGGTCGAGGCCGGGGAGGGGCTTGCGCCCGCGCGCAGCGACCGGGCGAAGCGGTCGAACCCGATCGCCGAGCCGCGGAGCATAGCAAGGCCGGAGACAGCGCCCGCGCGCCGATCACAGGACGAGGTCGGCCGCGGCGCTGGCTCGTTGCCTTGCGCGACCCGAGCGGACGGACGCGTACGCCCTACGCTGGCAGTGAGACCCGAGGCGCGAGCACGGGCGCGAGCCCCTCTCCGGCCAGCGATCGGATGCCGGCCGCGGCTGGAGCGCAGGGGGCGCCCGAGGAGGAAGCAGGCGCGCTACGGCGCCATCGTGGAAGCAGCTCGCGCCAGCGCCGCGACGGACTCCGGGCCGACGCCGAGAACGACCACCGTCAGCGCCGACGCGGTGAGCGCGACCGTGAGCGCCGGCGAGAGGACGGGCTCGTCGCCCGCCTCGGGCGCGCGCATGTACATGTAGACCACGACGCGCAGGTAGTAGTACGCGCCGAGCGCGCTGGTGAGGACGCCCACCACGGCGAGTCCATAGGCCTGCGCGCTGATGGCGGCCTTGAAGACGAGGAGCTTCGCGATGAACCCCGCGCTGGGCGGGACGCCCGCGAGCGAGATCATGAAGACCGCCATCGCGAAGGCGAGGCCGGGGCGGCGCCTGGCCAGCCCCGCCAGCCTCGTCAGGTCCCAGGCGTCCGACGGCTCCTCGCCCGGCGCCGCGCGCCGCTCGAGCGCGCCCACCACCGCGAAGGCGCCGATCACGGTCGCCGTGTAGGCGGCCAGGTAGAAGAGCACGCTCGACAGGGCGCCTTCCCGCGCGCCCGCCGCGCCCGCCGAGACGATGCCGACCAGGAGATAACCGGCGTGCGCGATCGACGAATAGGCGAGCATCCGCTTCACGCTGCGCTGGGGCAACGCGAGCAGGTTTCCGAAGAGCATGGTCAGCAGCGCGAGCACCGCCACCACCTTCACGAAGGTGCCGCTGCCGAGGCCCGCCGCCGCGAAGACCACGACCAGCAGGCGCGTCAGCACCGCGAAGGCGGCCGTCTTCACGCCCGCTGCCATGAAGGCCGTGACGGGCGTGGGCGCCCCTTCATAGACGTCGGGCGTCCAGAGGTGGAACGGCACGGCGGCGATCTTGAAAGCGAGCCCCGCCCCGACCAGGCCGAGGCCGGTGGTGAGGAGCGGCCCCGAGGCGCGGCCGATGCTGGAGAAGAGGGTGGATCCGGTCGCGCCGTACACGAGCGCGGCGCCGTAGATGAAGAGCGCCGACGAGAACGCGCCGAGGAGGAAGTACTTGAAGGCCGCTTCGGCCGGCTTTCGCCCCCGCCGCATCCAGGCCGCGAGCGCGTAGGTGGAGAGGCTCATCACCTCGATGCCGATGAAGGCGACCAGGAGGTCCGCGGCGCTCCCGAGGAGGCACATCCCGCAGGCCGCGAAGAGGAGCAGCGCGTAGAACTCGCCACGCTCGGCCCCGCGGGCGTGCAACCAGGGGGCACCGACGAGCGCGGAGAGCGCGAGGCCGCCGCACACGGTCACCGTCACGAAGATGGAGAAGGCGTCCACCACCGCCTGGCCCCCGAAGATGCGGCCGGCCGGGGGGACCGCCACCGCCGCGATCGCGGCCAGTGCCGCTACCGTCACGGTGAGGCCTGCCTGGTATCCGCGGCGACCCGAGGTGAGAAAGACCTCGGTCATGAGGAGGACGAGCCCCCCCAGCATCAGGATGCCGATGGGGAGCAACGCAGCGACGTCGCCGGCCGGCAGGTTCATTTCAATCCCTCCCGGCCAGCGCCGGCGACTGGGCGCCCGTAGCCGCGAAGCCGGGCGGCTGGGAACCCGTGGTGGGCGGGCGCGCCGGATCCTGCTCCCGCAGGCGCTGCTCGGCGGCAGCGAACCGCGCGAGGAGCCGATCGACCGCCGGCTTCGCGGGGTCGAGGAACGGCTGGGGGACGAGGCCCATCACTCCGATGAGGATGAGGAGGGGCGCCAGCACCACCCACTCCCGAAGCGAGAGATCGGGGAGCTTGGCGTTCTTCGGGTTGTTCATGGGGCCGAAGAAGACGCGCTCGACCAGGACGAGCATGTAGACCGCCCCCAGGATGACGCCCGTCGCCGCCACCGCCGAGAACCAGGGCGCGCGGGCCAGCCGCCCGACCCAGGTGCCGGAGAGGATGAGGAACTCGCCGACGAAGCCGTTCGTGCCGGGCAGCCCGATGGAGGAGAGCGTCACGATCACGAAGGTCGCCGCGATCCAGGGCACCTGGCGCGCGATGCCACCGTACTCCGAGATGAGCCGGGTGTGCCTTCGCTCGTAAAGGATGCCCACCATGAGGAAGAGCGCGCCCGTCGAGACGCCGTGGTTCAGCATCTGGTAGACGCCGCCCGTGAGCCCCTCGGCCGTGAGCGCCATGAGCCCGAGCATGACGAACCCGAGGTGGGAGACGGAGGAGTAGGCGACGAGCCGCTTCATGTCCTTCTGCACGAAGCACATGAGCGCGCCATAGACGATCCCCACCAAGGCCAGCGCGGCGATGGCGGACCGGTAGTGGAGCGCCGCCTCGGGGAAGAGCGGCATGGCGTAACGGAAGAACCCGAAGGTCCCCATCTTCAAGAGGACGCCCGCCAGGATGACGGACCCGGCGGTGGGCGCCTCCGTGTGCGCGTCGGGGAGCCAGGTGTGGAACGGGAACATCGGGACCTTCACCGCGAAGGCCACGGCGAAGGCGAGGAAGAGCCATCGCTGCGCGGAGCCGGATACATGAAGGCTCTGCCGGATCTGCACGTAGTCGAAGGTGCCGCCGGCCTGCCCGCCCACGTAGATGATGGCGACGAGCATGAGGACGCTCGCCACGAAGGTGTAGAGGAAGAACTTCACCGTCGCGTAGAGGCGGTTGTCCGAGCCCCAGATCCCGATGAGCAGGTACATCGGGATGAGGACCCCCTCCCAGAAGACATAGAAGAGGACGAGGTCGAGCGCGGCGAAGGTGCCGATCATCGCGGTCTCGAGCACCAGCATCGAGATCATGAACTCCTTCACGCGCTCCTGGACCGCGTTCCAGGCCGACAGGACGACGATGGGGGTGAGCGCGGTCGTCAGCATCACCAGCAGCAGGGCCACGCCGTCGAGCCCGACGTGGTAGCCGATGCCCAGCGTCCGGATCCAGGGGACGTTCACCTCGAACTGGAACTCGGGGGCACCGGACGCGGAGCTGAACCCGAACCACAGCCCGAGCGAGAGCAGGAAGGTGGCGAGCGAGACGACGAGCGCGAGGGCGCGGTGCTGGCCGCGCTCGGCTGCGGGGAAGAAGCTGGCGGCGATGGCCCCTGCCAGCGGCAGGAAGACCACCAAGGTGAGCAAGTTCACTAGCGGCCTCCCGCGCCGAGGACGGACCACAGGATGACGGCGGCGGCGATCGCCATGACCGCGGCGTAGCGCTGCGCGTCGCCGTTCTGCACCAGGCGGAAGGCGCGCCCGAGGGCGGCCGCGACCGCGGCGACGAGGTTCACCGCGCCGTCGATGAGCACGGTGTCGACAACTCGCCAGAGGCCCCAGGCCACTCCGCGCAAGGGCTTCACGACGAACAGGTCGTACAGCTCGTCCACGCGGAACTTGTCTAGCGCGAAGCGGTAGAGGGCGGGGAAGGCCCTGGCGAAGCCCTCCGGGACGCCGCGCCAGCCCCCGACGTACATGTTCCAGGCGATCCCGCCGCAGCCCAACGCCACCGCCCAGGCCACGAGGAAGGGCCAGAGCGCCACGTGCTCCTCCACCCCGAGGACGCCGCTCGCCTGGGCGAAGACCGGGTGCACGAACTCGCCGAACGCCTCGCCCCAGTGGCCGAGCGCCTCGAGCTTGGGGAGGCCGAGCAAGAGCGCCACCACGGAGAGGATGGCGAGCACCCACAGCGGGCCTGTCATCAGCGGCGAGGACTCGTGCGCGTGCTCCGCCGCCTGCGTGCGAGGCTTGCCGGCGAAGGTGAGCGCGAAGAGCCGCACCATGTAGAAGGCCGTGCCGGCCGCCGCGATGGTGCCGAGCGCGTAGGCGGCCTTCCCCGCCCACGGCACCGCGTGGTTGTGGCTGAAGAGGGCGCCGGCGAGGATCGCGTCCTTGGAGAAGAAGCCGGAGAGCGGGACGATGCCGGTGATGGCGAGGGTCGCGATCCCGAACGTCTTCGCGGTGTGCGGCATCTTCGACCACAGGCCGCCCATGTTCCGGATGTCGGTGTCCTCGTGCATGCCGTGCATGACCGAGCCGGCGCCGAGGAAGAGGCAGGCCTTGAAGAAGGCGTGCGTCACGAGGTGCAGGATGCCGGCGAAGTAGACGCCGGCCCCGACGCCGATGAACATGAAGCCGAGCTGGCTCACCGTGGAGTAGGCGAGCACCTTCTTGATGTCGTTCTGGGCAAAGGCGATGGCAGCCGACCATACCGCGGTCACCGCGCCCACCAGCATGACGGTCGCCATCGAGGCGGGCGCGAGCGCGAAGAGGAAGCCCGTCCGGGCGACCAGGTACACCCCGGCCGTCACCATGGTGGCGGCGTGGATGAGCGCCGAGACCGGGGTCGGACCGGCCATGGCGTCGGGGAGCCACACGTAGAGCGGCAACTGGGCGCTCTTGCCGCAGCAGCCGAGGAAGAGCCCCAGCGTCGCGAAGGTGAGCGCCCACTCCAGCGTCTTGCCCGAGAAGACTCCCGCGCCCAGCGCGGCGTCGGGCGAGGCGCCGCGCACCAGGCCCGCCATCTGCCCGTAGTCGACCGTGCCGAAGACGGAGAGGAGGGCGAAGAGGCCGATGAGGAACCCGAAGTCGCCGATGCGGTTCACGACGAAGGCCTTGCGCCCGCAGAACGCCTTCTGCGCGTCCGTGTACCAGAAGCCGATGAGCAGGTAGCTGCAGAGGCCCACGCCCTCCCAGCCCACGAAGGTGAGGACGAGGCTGTCGCCGAGGACGAGCGTCATCATGGCCGCGACGAAGAGGTTCAGGTACGTGAAGAACCGGGCGTACCCGAAGTCGTCCTCGTGGCTCATATAGGACACGGAGTAGATGTGGATCAGCGAGCCGACGCCGGTGACCACGAGCGCGAGCGTCCCGGAGAGGCGGTCGACGAGGAAGCCCCAGCTCACGTCGACGAGCGCGCGCCCATCCGGTCCGGCGATCCGGAACCACGTCCCGCCCCGGAAGTGCAGCGTCTGGCCTTGCACCGCCCATGAGAACGCGACGAGCGAGAGCACGAAGGACCCGACGAGCGCGCCGATCGCGATGAGGGCGACGTTGCCCTTTCCGATCTTGCGACCGAACAGGCCGTTCACCGCGGCGCCTAGTAGCGGCAGCGCGACGATGAGCCACAGGTAAGACTGCGCCGCAGCAACAGCCGGACCACCCATGGACGGGAGCATATGGTGGCTGAGAGGATTACCCTCTCGGTTCGGCCGAGGCAACAAGCTTGTGGCTTTGTGCCGCGGGTATCCCCGATGCGAAGCAGCCTGGGTGACCCGGCCGTGCTATGCCCACTGCATGACGCCGGGCAAGGCGGCGGGCCGAGAGCCCGAAGTCCGCAAGATCCCGAAGGCCGATCGGCTCCTGGAAGCGGCGAGGGCTGCGGGCCTGGACGGGCGCCTGGGCCACGGCGCCGTGATGGACGCGGTCCGCACCGAGCTTGCGGAGCTGCGGGGGCGCGTCCTGGACGGGGCTGCTTGCCCGGCCTGGCCCGAGATCGAGCAGGCGCTGCTCACCCGGCTGGAGTGGGCCGCCAAGGGCTCGCTGCGGCGCGTGATCAACGCGACCGGCGTCGTCATCCACACGAACCTCGGGCGCGCGCCGCTGTCCGAGGAAGCGCTCGCGGCCATGAGCCAGGTGGGCGCCGGTTACTCGAACCTCGAGTACGACCTCGACGCGGGCGAGCGCGGCGATCGCTACGGGCATGCCTCGGCGGCGCTGTGCAGGCTCACCGGGGCCGAGGCGGCGGTGGTCGTGAACAACAACGCCGCTTCCGTGCTCGTCGCGCTCGCGGCGCTGTGCTGGAGCCGGCCTGCGCCCACGGCTCCTGGCGCCGGGGCCCTTCCCCCCCCAGGTCCGGATGCTCGTGGCGCGGGAGCTCGTCCCGGCGATGACTCCGGACCGGCGGGACACCCCGAGGTCATCATCTCCCGCGGGCAGCTCATCGAGATAGGCGGGGGTTTCCGCATCCCCGACGTGCTGCGGCGCTCGGGCGCGGCGCTCGTCGAGGTCGGCACCACCAACCGCACGTACCTGCGCGACTACGAGCTGGCGATCACCGAGCGCGCGCGCCTCTTGCTCTCGGTGCATCGATCCAACTTCAAGCTCTCCGGCTTCGTCCACGACACAAGCCTCCAGGAGCTGGTCGAGCTGGGCCGCCGGCGCGCGCTGTGGGTGATGGACGACCTGGGCTCGGGCACGCTCCTCTCCACGGCGCCCTTCGGGCTCGGCCACGAGCCGCCCGTCCAGGAGCGCGTCGCCGCCGGCGCCGACCTCGTCTGCTTCTCCGGCGACAAGCTCCTCGGCGGCCCTCAAGCCGGCATCCTCGTGGGCCGTCGCGAGGCCGTGGACCTCGTGAAGCGGCACCCGCTCATGCGCGCGCTGCGCGTGGACAAGGTCACGCTCGCCGGCCTTAGCGCCACCCTCGCGCACTACGAGCGCGGGGAAGCCGAGAGGAAGATCCCGGTGTGGCGCGCGATCGCGCAGACCCCGGCGGCGATCGGCGAGCGAGCGCGCTCGTGGCTCGCCGCGCTCGGCGGCGCGGCGCCCGGCGCGTGCGTCCGGGAGAGCGCCTCCGCGGTGGGCGGCGGATCCCTGCCCGAGGTGACCCTCCCCACTCGCGTGCTCGCCCTGCCCTCGAGCGCCCCCGACGCGCTGGCACGGCGCCTGCGCCGGGGCGAGACGCCCGTCATCGCCCGGATCGAGGACGGCGCGGTGGTGCTCGATCCCCGGACGGTGGGCCCTGGCGAGGATGAGGCGCTCCTGGCGACGGTGCGGGGCGCGATCCGATAGGGACGTGAATAGGACGCCAAGAGCGGGTTCCAGGACCCTCGCGCGTAGCGAGGCGAGCGAGCCCGAGCACCGCGATGAGCTGCTCGCTCGAATCGCGACGCTGGTCCCTCCGCCGGGCTCTAGAGCATCGAACGGAAGGGGGCAGGGTCACACTTCCCTTCATCGTCGCTTTATTTCACACATAGGCAACGTGCACCGTTCCCGCGACACCGGGATCGCGCGGCGCGCCCCGACGCCGCCGCGCATTGGGGGTAAGCAGGCGATGAGCCCTTCGACGAGGCGAAACGCCCTGGCAGCGGCGAGCGCGCTGCTCCTGGCATGCGGAGGCGGCGACGCGCCGCAGGCGCCTGCCGCGATCATCTCGCCCGGGCGGACGGCGGTGTTGCCCTCCGGCCAGCAGGGCTTCACCTCCGCGATCGCCCGCGCCGTCGACAACGGCGTCACCTGGTCGATCGTCGAGGCGGGCGGCGGGAACATCACCTCGTCAGGTCTCTACACTGCGCCCTCCTCCACCGGCACCTACCACGTGAAGGCCACCAGCGTGGCCGACCCGACGCTCAGCGCAACCGCCACGGTGGAGGTGACGCTGACGCTCCCGGACCCCCCGGCGGGGAACCCGAACGCGGAGGCCACCTGCAGCGTGCCCACGGAGGCCGCGCCGGCAGACGTGTCCAGTCCGACGACGGTGGTGGGCAGGGGCACCCCGGATACCTGCACCGGCGACGAGTTCGTCGCCGCCGTGGCCAAAGGCGGTGTCGTCACGTTCAAATGTGGACCGGCGCCGGTGACGATCCGGCTCGGCGCGACGGCGAGGGTCCCCAACGACAAGGGCGACGTGGTCATCGACGGCGGGGGCCTGGTCACGCTCAGCGGAGACGGCGCCCATCGGATCCTGTACATGAACACCTGCGACCAGGACCAGTACCAGGACGGTAAGTACACCACCGACCACTGTCAGAACCAGGACCATCCGCGCTTGACGGTCCAGAACATCACGTTCGTCGACGGCAACTCCAAGGCCGACACCTCGTGCAACCGCGGCAGGGACGTCTGTGACGGGGGTGGCGCAATCTGGGTACGCGGCGGCCGCTTCAAGGTGTTGAACTCGCGCTTCTTCGACAACGTGTGCGAAGACGCGGGGCCCGACGTCGGCGGCGCCGCCGTCCGCGTGTTCAGCCAGTACCAGGGGCTGCCGGTGTACGTGGTCAATAGCACGTTCGGCGGCGGAGACGGGTACGGCGGCGCCTGCTCCAACGGCGGCGGGGTGAGCAGCATTGGCGTGTCGTGGACGATCATCAACAGCCTGTTCTCCTACAACCGAGCGATCGGAAACGGCGGCAACCCGGCGCAGAACGGCACGCCCGGAGGCGGGAGCGGCGGCGCCATCTACAACGACGGCAACAGGATGACGCTGTCGCTGTGCGGCAGCCGGATCGAGCACAACCAGGTGAACCGCCACGGCAGCGCCATCTTCTTCGTGAGCAACGACAAGACCGGCGACATCCGGATCGACCGTTCCGTCATCACCAACAACCTGGGCGGCTCGTGGTACCCGACGTACCCACAGATCTCCAATCACAGCGAAACGCCCATCGTGGTGACGAATTCGGTCATCCAGTAGGGGCAAACGCTTCGGCCGCAGCACCCGTGGTTTCGTCCTGGCCGTGGTCCTCTTCGGGTGTAGCGCGGGCGGCGCGAGCACGCCCGGCGCTGCGTTCTCCGCGAGCGGCAACTACGCGAGGTCAGCCTGGATCCTGCCCCCCTGAAGATGGCTGACTGCCCCACCGCCGGCGAGCTGGATCCGGGGACAATCGTCGCTGTCTGCCGGGCGCCCACGGAGAAGGGCGCGGCCGGGAAGCATCACCTGATGATCGGATGATCGTCGATCGGTCCGGCGGCCGCGAGTGCGTCCTCGAAGGCCTGCGCCGTGCAGCTCTCCCTCGTCCCGTCGCCGACCACGGTCGTTTGGTGCGAGACGTCCTCCTCTCGGGCTGCAGCCGGAATCGCGCAGCTTCTGTCCGGGTTGCCCGCCGAACCCGGCGGCACGACGGCGACGCCCGAGCGGCTGCTCGGCCCGCGTGGCTGCCGCAAAGCCCCCACCAACGAGCCACCCCACCGACATTTCCCATCGGTCCGGCCGGTCTTCTTGGAAGTCCGGCCACAGGCGCGACCGGCGGCCCTGCACCAGCGGCGAGCCCGATCACCACCGGGTCTGGCCCACGGTCGAATGCGATGACCCCAGCGGCTCGCCTACGGGGCATACAACTCCGCGCTGGACAGGGCAGCACCCGACGTAGCGCTGTACCCTCCAGCGACCAGCACCTTGCCATCGGGCAGCAGTGTCAGCGTGTGGTTCTCGCGCGCATCGTGCATGCTACCCGTGAGGGCGAACGAAAGCGTGTCCGGATCGTACAGCTCCGCGCTGCTCGAGCCGGATCCACCCGCCACGAGGACTGTTCCGTTGGGAAGCACCGCCGCAGCGGCGCCGCTCCTGGCCACGCTCAAGCTCCCTGAAGCCGAAAAGGTCCCTGTGGTCGGGTCGTACAGTTCCGCCACCGCCGGGGAACCACCTGCCAACAAGACCCGGCCGCTGGACAGTACGGTTGCCGTTGCACCGCTTCGCATGGCGGTCATGCTACCGGTGGCGTGGAAGGACCTCGCCGCAGGGACGTACACCTCCGCGCTGGGGTACGGCGTTCCACTCGCGGGATAGGGACTTCCACCAGCCACGAGCACGGACCCGTCGGGTAGAAGCGTGGCCGCCGCCGATGTTCGGCCGGTGGCCATGCCGCCCGTACCCGTGAAGCCGCCCGTGGCCGGATCGAACAGCTCGGCACTCGTCAACCTGCCTGTACCAATCGACCCGCCCGCCTCCAGCACCTGGCCGGTGGGCAATAGCGTCGCCGTGTGATAGTAGCGCGCCGAGGTCATACGCCCTGCGGGCGTGAAGATACCTGTGGCGGGATTGTACAGTTCCGCCGTGTCGGTGGCTAGTGGCCCAGTGTCAGTAGGTTGATGAGGAACAGAACCGCCGGCCACCAGCACCGTCCCGTTGGGCAGCAACGTCGCCGTGTGGTGCGTGCGAGCGATGTTCATGTTGCCCGTGGCCCTGAAGGTGCCCGTTGCCGGGTTGAACAGCTCCGCGCTATTCAGGTTCGATCCCCCGGCCACCAAGACCAATCCGTCAGGAAGCAACGTTGCTGTCGCGCCGTCGCGCGCCGCGGTCATTGGCCCCGTCGTGGTGAACGACGCCAGCGTCGTGCAGGTCACTATGGCTCCCGTCGTCGGGGCCCCCGACACCACGCCTGTGCCATTGGTCACCTCACATGCCTGGCGCGGGCTGGTCGGGTGCTCCGACACGCTCACTTCATAGCGCGCACCCTCCGCCACTGGCTCCCTGAACATGAAGAGCCCATTGGTCGTCACCTGAAGGTCGTCGCGACCGTTGTTCTGCAGCACAACGCTGGCCCCGGACGCCAGCCCCCGGACAGCCACGCTCACGGGATACGCATCCGGGGAGCAGATC
>Ga0299915_10003899_pt1 | contig 10804 bp, 7 predicted proteins | sample RVTome_13_FD_200263 | JGI IMG/M metagenome (GOLD analysis project Ga0299915, IMG submission 200263) | Soil microbial communities from uranium-contaminated site in the Upper Colorado River Basin, Wyoming, United States - RVT92D227 (version 2) ... | reverse complement strand
ATTGAACAGGATCCTCAATCTCGAGCATCCATCCATGAGGGCAGCTTCTTCCATCTCGACCGGAACGCTCTCAAAGAAGGAGGCGATGATCCAAATGGCAAAAGGCAGGGAGAAGCTGAGATAGGTGGCGATCAGGATCCAAGGCGTATCGTAGAGCTTCAGACGGGTGGCAATGATGTACAGCGGTATGACCAGCGAGATTTCGGGAATCATCCGGGTACCGAGGATCCCCAGCAACATACTTCTCCGGAACGGGAAGCGGATTCGCACCAGGGCGTAGGCCGCCAGCGAGCCCACCACCAGGCAAATGGCGGTGACCGAGATCGCCACCAGAAACGAATTGCCCATCACAACCTTGAAGGTCCTGGAGACTTCCGAGGTAGATGTCCCCGGGGTGAGGATATTCGTGTAGTTCTCAAGGGTCGGTTGTTGGGGGATCCAGTGAATCGGAATCGAAAGCAGCTCAGCTTTGGTAGAGATACTGGAAATCACTAGCCAGGCTACCGGCAGGAAAACGAATAGCAGGACCGGAATGGTCAAGACAAAGAGGAAGAGTCGGTTCAGGGTCTTCTTGCGGCTCATCAGCGGCTCTCCTCTTGGCGGTAGAGCAGGCGGATGTAAGCTAGCGCCAGTCCGAAGGAGAAGAGGGAGATCAGGAAGGAGAGGGCCGAGCCGTTGCCGATATGTCCGTAATTGAAGGTCTCCACATAGGTCAAGTAGGAGATGGTGATGGTGCCGAATGCCGGGCCGCCGGCGGTCAGCACGTAGATGATGTCGAACACTCGGAAGGCCTCCACGGTGCGGATGACCAACGCCACCAGGATGGCTGAGCGCAGCAGCGGCAGGCGGATCAGCCAGAATCGCTGCCAGGCGTTGGCGCCGTCGACCGCCGCAGCTTCCTCCATCTCCTGGGGCAGGGTGGCCAGGGCTGCCTGAAGGATGAGCGCCACAAACGGCACGGTGTGCCAGACATCCGCCAGGATGACGAGGTTCATCGCGCGGGCCGGGTGAATGAGCCAAGGGACGTATTCTTTGATCAGGCCGAGCTGGAAGAGCAGTCCATTCAGGGAGCCGTAATCGGCGTTGTAGATCCAACGCCACATCATGCCGGTGACAATGGTCGGGACTGCCCAGGGGATGATCAGGCTGGTGCGCAGGAACTGCCAGCCCGGTGGGTGCGATGCGATCAGTTGAGCCACCGCGATCCCCAGGACAAGTTCCAAGCCGACCGAAAGCAGGGTGAAGTGCAGCGTGCGACGGATCGTGGCCCAGAACACCGGGCTGCTCAGCAGGTCGATGTAGTTGCCCAGCCCGCGAAAGACATTGACATTGAATCTTCCGAGTTGGGACTCAAAGAAGCTTAGATACAGGGTGGACAGGATCGGTTGGAGCGTGACGAGAAGGATGATGAGCACAGCGGGCGCCACGAATAGCAGACCGATGCGGGCGTCCCGTTGGCGCAGGGAAAGCTGGAAACGGCGAGAAAGAGTGGTCATAGTCTCCCGAGAGGGAGTGCGGGGAAGAGACAGGCTCTTCCCCGCATCCTAACCCGGTTTGGATCTAAGCCTTACTTGCTGCCTAGTTCAACCCATTTTGCAGCGGCTTCATCCAGTGCCTGCTTGGGGCTCTTGACCTTGGTCAGAGCCTCCTGCATGGCCAGCTGGAGAGCAAGCGAAGCCTCCTGGTAGTACGGAAGATGCGGGCGGGTGACGGCATACGGGAATTGCATCTGGAAAGCCGGGACGGTGACGGCGTTGACCGGGGCCAGCCCTTCCAGCTTGGTGAGACTCTCGCCGGTGAAGCTGGACTCCCAGAACGGCAGAAGGTTGGCCGAGTAGCGATTCATCACATCCTCGCTGCCGAGGTAGGTGATGAACTTCCAGGTTTCGTCAGGGTGCGGTGATTGGGCGGCAATCGACATGCCCATCGACCCATTGATCGAGGTGGATTTCAACCCGGCGGCGGCGGCGCTCTCGAAGACCGGCATCATCGAGATCTTGATCTTACCGACAACCTTGGAGTCCTTTTCGTTGAAGCCGACCGCGTTCATCATGTAGAGCCAGTTCAAAGCGAAGACAGCGTTGCCCTGCTGCATGACACTGACGACGTTGTCTTCCACGTTGGTCACGGAGGACGGGTTGCTCAGGCCGTCGTCAATGGACTTGACCATCCAGGTCAGCGTTTCGACACCCTTATCGCTGTTGAAGGCCGGCTTGCCATTGGCATCCATCATGCTGCCGCCGTTGCCGGTCAAGAGAACTACCCAATCACAGATGGCTGCTTCTCTCTGAGCCCAGGACCAGACGACGGGGTATTCAGCGATCCCCTTGTCCTTGATGACCTTGGCCATGTCCAGCATCTCTTCCCAGGTCTTGGGGGGCTCGTTGAAACCGGCCTGCTTGAGCAGCTCTTCGTTGTAGAAGAAGTACTTGGTGTCCAGGAAGTAGGGCAGACCATAGATCTTGTCGCCAACCGAAGTCACTCCCCAGGCCGACTTGAAGACCTTATCCTTCATGTCCTGGGTGATGTTGCTGGTGACATCCAAGAGATAGCCCGCCTTCTGGAATTCGCCATACCAGCCATCATCCATCAGGAAGGCGTCATAGGATGGCGGGTTGGCCGACATCGAGGTGACGATCTTGTCATGCAGGGCATCATAGGCCACATAGTCGATGACCACTGCGATGCCCGGATTGAGTTTGTTGAACTCGGCGGCGATGGCGTTGTTCTCGTCCGGAGTGGGCCCTGCCTGCTGCATCAGCAGTACTCGGACGGTGACCGGCTCCGGAGCGGCGGGGGCCGAAGTGGGAGCCGCCGCCGGGGCGCAAGCCGCCAGGAGCAGGCCGGCCACGACCAAGAATGCAAGGACGCGGGAAGACTTCTTACTCATCTCTACTTTCCTCCTGATAGGGTGATGCAATCGACTGACCTTTGGACCTTCGACGCCGTCCCACACCGGGCGCACATCTGCCTCGCCCAGTCATCGAGTCTACAACCGGAGAGAGCACCCGGCAAGACGTGTGGGGGACGGTGGTGCCTCGCTAGATCTTCCAGCCGATGATCGTTCGGATTCACCTCCTTGAGAAACGCCAACGCTCCCTTAAGAGAGCTTGCGAACGATGTAAAACTCGGACGTGTTGTGCAGAACATTGGTGATGGCGCCCATCACGCCCGCCCGTTGCCCCAGGCTGGATGTCACCAGCCTGGGCAAGGCCGGCACGGCGCCGTCGATTCGCTTGAGAATGGGTTCGATCAGCAGATCGGCCGACCGGGATACCCCCCCTCCCAGGACGATTACTTCGGGATCGAACATGACGGTCAGGTTGGCGACCGCCATCGCCAGGAAGTCCACCGTCTCGTCGATCACTCCCCAGGCCCACGCCTGCCCCTGCCGAGCGGCATCGAAGACGTCCTCGGCCAGAACGTTTCCCGGGTCGATCGGTCCGCCCTGGGCCTCGAGGACCTTGCGCGCCCGCTCGGCGATGCCTGTCCCGGAGGCCACGCTCTCCAATGCCCCGAAATCCCGGTAATCCTTTCCCAGGAATTCTCGGCCGGGCAGCATGCTGCCGATCTCGCCGGACGACTCGGTCGAGCCGCGATACAGCGCCCCGTCGATGATGATCCCGGCACCAATGCCCGTGCCGACGGCGATCAGGATCATGTTCGGGGCGTTCTGGCCGGCGCCGAACCACAATTCGCCCATGGCGGCCAGGTTAACGTCGTTGTCGACCGTGATCGGCAGTCCGTAGCGCTCGGTCAGTCGCGCCTTGATCGGGAAATCCTTCCACTGTAGTGTGTATGCCCACTTGACGATGCCCTGGCGGTGGAGCGTGATTCCCGGGACGCCGACGCCGATGCCGCGCACCCGGCGCCCCTGCGCCTTCGGGCTGGCCAGCAGCGTGTCGATCAATGTGACCAGACGATCGTAGCTGTCCTCGCCCGACGTGCCGTGCCGGCCGATATTGACTTCGTCGAGCACTCTGCCGCCGAGGTCGGACAGCGCGCCGTACATCTTGGTGCCACCCAGGTCGATTCCGAGGACAACGTAGCTCTCGGGGTTGAACTCCAGCAACGACCGGCGACGCCCGCCGCTCCATTCCTTGTCGCCGAGCGGGCGGACGAAGCCTTCTTCCTTCAACCGATCGACGATGCGCATGACGGTTGGCAGGCTGACATCGAGGCGTTCGGCGATCGCCGACCGGGATATCGGCCCTTCGCGCCGGATGGTTTCCAGGATCGCCGATCGGTTGATGGCCCGCATCGCCGAGGCCGTCACGGTGAGCGGAGAGCTCATGATCCCTCTCGGTTGTGCCTTATCGGGTTAGTTATTTACGAGACAAAAGAGTTACTTACGTTGTGTATGTAGACTACTACCCTTTCTGGCCGGAATCAAGAACGAATGTGCGGCACTCCGCCAAGCCAAGTGCGACGTGGGGGGCGATTTGCGATAGCGCACCTTTCGGACCCAGGTTCGTAAAGATGAAGGCAGAATGGCCGAATGGATGGGGAGTGTAAAAGCCGCCGCTTGGAAGCTCCGCCGGGTGACTCGCGAGGAGCTCTCCGCGAAGGAGAAGGTGGGGATCGCCCTCCCGCTGGGGATTCGAGAGGATGTCGAGGGGGTGCGCGGTGAGACCGGGATCGCAGCCTCGTGGTGTCGGGAAGGCAGACTCTCCCGCCGCTTCAACCCCCTCGCCAAGATCGCGCAGACTTCGGGGGGGAGAAGGGAGCTTCCCCGGAGTATGTCCAGGGAAGGCTCGAGGCGGGGATGGGTGGCTGGTCGGGGAAAGTCCACGACAGGCAGCCGGCAAGGGAGCAGGAGGTGGGCGGAGTTGTAGCATCGCACATGTGCCAGCGACACTCTGAAAGACAGCAACCAGTGGCCGAGCTGTCGTGGAAGAACCGCGTGCTCCAAAGAGGCCTTGCTGGGTTTTAGACCGCCATGGGACAGTGGGCGCCCGCGCTGCACAATACGCAGCGAAGCGCAGTGCAATGTTCGGTCGCTTGGCACCTTAGACGCGGGAGAACACGGACCTGGTCAAACCCTCCGCCCCGCCGCTCGGCGACGCCTGGTTGCGCACCACGCGAAGTCATGAGTCGCTTGGCGCGGGCGCAGAAGAAATCTTCTCGGATCCCCAGGAGTTCGTCGAGTGGGGCGAGTCCCGAGCCCGACGGGACAAGCGGCAGGATCCGAGCGGCGCCCGGTAGTCCTTACTCTGCCGCGGATTGTGGGAGGCGGTATCCCCCTTTGTCCGAAGCGCCGATCTCATGTGCCCCACGCCGGATGGTTGCTGTTCCCAAGAATCCCCAGTAGAGTGTAGCCGTCAGGACTGTGCGGGATGCCAGATGCCCCCTCATCTCCCAGAAGCCGGTCTCTACGCCCCGCCCTGGCGACCAGTCCTCCGCTCACTCCTACGCCGCTTGACCGCCAGGCTGCCGGTCTAGTGCTCGGTTTCCCGCCGATCTCACTGCAGTGCGATTTGGGAGAGAGCTCTCCCCAGCATGTGGCCCATCCCTGCACAATCCCAGGCCTATCCGCCTGCCTGCCGCTCGAACAAGACGACAACGTGCACGTTCGGACCTGGCCGTTCGTCGTCGCACCGCCATGACGACTGGAAGTCCAACGCTCGCGTGATTCTTTGCAGACCCGGGCGATCGATCCTACTCGGTGGTCGGTTGAGGGAAGTTCTCCTCAGCCCTGGCGAAGGAGCCGCGCGAAGCAACTAGGACTCTCGCCCCGAATCAAAGAGGCTGGTTAAGGGCCCGACGAGCGGGATGGCGAAGGGCGTTTCGCCGAGGTCTTGCCGGGAGGGTGCCCACCTTCTCCCCTGCGGCCAGGCGGCTGCGACACACGCCGGCTACCGGCTGGAAGGGGCGGGCACAGACAAGCCGAGGGACCCACGGAGGTTGAAGTGAACAAGAAAGTGAGGATCGGTCTGATCGGGGCGGGTTTCATTTCGGAAATCCATGCCAGTTCGATCAAGAACTTCGTCAAGGATGCAGAAATTGTGGCGGTTGCGTCGATTGAGGGTGCAGCCGAGCTAGCCCGGCAGCAATCCATCCCGTATGCCTTTGAGGATTATCGGGATCTGCTGGCATTGAAGGAAATCGACATGGTGACCCTGGGGGTACCAAACTACCTTCATTGTGAGATCACCCTCCAAGCGGCGCGCGCCGGCAAACATGTGGTATGTGAGAAGCCCCTGTGTCGCACCATCGAAGAAGCAGATCAGATGATCGAGACGTGCCGGGAGAAGGGTGTCCTGCTGCTTTACGCTGAGGAGCTTTGCTTCGCACCCAAGTACGTCCGGGCACGAGCACTCGTGCAGGAGGGCGCGCTGGGGAGCCCATTCCTGGTCAGGCACTCAGAGGAGCACTCGGGCCCGCATATGCCCTGGTTCTGGGACGTGAATCTGTCGGGGGGCGGTGTGCTCATGGACATGGGATGTCATTCCATTGAGCTCGGCCGCTGGGTCCTGGGAAAACCGGACGTGAAGAGCGTGACAGCCAGTATGGGGACGTTTGTCCACTCGGAAAGAACCGAAGGGGAGGATCATTCCATTTGTGTCGTGGCGTATGAGGGCGACCGCGTCGGAATCGCCGAGAACTCCTGGGCGAAAGGGGGAGGGGTGGACGACCGATGTGAGATCCTGGGATCCAAAGGGAACACGCGAGCCGATCTCGTCCGCGGGAGTTCGCTGCTCACGTACAGTGACCTCGGATATGCCTATGCCGGAGAGAAGGCGGCGACGACCCAGGGCTGGAGCTTCGCCACGTTCGAGGAGAAGTGGAACTTTGGCTTTCCGCAGGAGATACAACACTTCGTCAACTGCGTATTGGGCAGGGAGCAACCCGCTGAGACGGGAGAGGACGGAAGGGCCGTTCTCGAAATCATGTATGCTGCCTACCAGTCCGCCGGCGACGGCAGGAAGATCGTCTGGCCGTACAACCCTCCACGCGTCGAGAAACCGATTGATCTCTGGAAGAAGACGGGCGAAGCTGCCGGACATGGAAAGAACCGCCTTGGGTGAGGTGTGCCGCCAGCCTGCAGGCGAGCGCGGGCGGCAGGGACCTTCCATCCACCGCGATCGGCAGGTCTTGCAGGGAGGAATAAGGTACCCGAGCGTGCGCCCGCACCAATGAGGCCCATCTGGAGTCCCCCAGGGCGGCACAGACTGGTCAGTACACACAGTACTCGTGGGAGAAGCGGTAGACCTCGATCAGGTTCTCGGGAGGCACATCGGCCTGGATGTGGTTGGTGGGTGCCATGATGTATCCCCCTCCTGGCCCCATGCCGTCGAACAGCCGGCGAACTTCCCGCCGTGCGTCGTCCAGCGATCCGCGCAGCGCCCGTTTGTTGTCCAGGTGACCGTGGAAGATGATCTCAGACCCGAAAGTAGATTTCAGGTTCTGGGGATCATTCCCCGGCACATCTGGTTCGATCGGATTGAGGATTTCGACGCCGATCTCGATGAAGGCCGGGATCAGTTTAGCGACAGCCCCGTCGGAGTGTAGGAAGATTCTTGCCTGTGGCGCTTTGTGCTTGATGAGCTGGTTGAGTTCCATACGGGCAGGGGCGAAGATCTCCTGGAAGATTGCCGGAGAGATCAGCGGAGCGTTCTGGGCACCGAAGTCATCGCTGCATTCGACGACGTCGACGAAGGGCCCCACAGCGTCGAGATAGACTTCGAACAGGCCCATCTGGATTTCCTTCAGCTTGTGGATCAGTGATATGGCGAAATGTTTGTCGAGGACGAGGTCCATGAGGAATTGCTGCATCCCGCGTAGTCTTTGGGCGAGCTCGAACATCCCCAGGCAGGGGTTTCGCGCGACGATCGCGTAATCGGTCTGCTGACGCAGGCGCCTGGCCTCGTCTGCCAGCCCGGCGACCCTGCCTGGATCGAAGGGGTCCGGCCAACGATGTGAATTCAGGTCGCTGACCGTCGCGGCCTCGAGCGGGGTGCTCACGTAGCTTAGGAGGTCTCCGGTCGACCGACGTTGGATTCCCCATTCATCCACCATGCTTCCGTCAGGGCCGGAGGCTGGTTCGAGGCTGGACGCAGGCCGCAACCACACCCGGCGGAAGTCCACACCCAGGGCGTCGAGGACGCGCTCGTCGTAGAACCGGGTGTTCTCAGCCTTACGGAACTCTCGACCGAGGCCTTTCAGCCCGAGTTGTTCAAGTAGCGCGAAGTAGGCGGGATCCACCATGCACGAGGCCGTCCCCATGAGGTCGACCGGCAGGCGGTCTGCTTCCTGATGATTGAAGGCGGCCAGCACACGTTGGCGTGGAGTCCATGTAGTCATCCGAAAGGCACTCCATTTCCGAAGGATCTAAGTCGAAAGAACTGCTTCCAGATTCTTGTCAAGTTCGACAAGGGAAGGGAAGACAAAATGCGCTCCATGGCCGTCCGCGAGGGAGAGCTCCGGGTTCGGGATGAGTGCGCATCTCATCCCCGCGTCTACAGCCGCCTGCACCCCGGGCGGAGAGTCCTCTACGGCGAGACATGTGTTGGGAGCACAGCCAAGCAACTGTGCGGCGTACAGATACAGATCGGGTGCGGGCTTTCCGTTCATCACCTGTTCGACCCCGACGCAGCAAGCGAAGGCATCCAGGACTCCGATTTGGGTCAACGCCTTTCGAACGTAAGGGGTGACGCTGTTGGAGGCGACGCCCAGCCGAAGCCCGCGGCGGCGAAGGTTACCGATAATCTCATGCACACCGGGCATGGGCCGGATGCCGCGGTCGACGAGCTCCTCAAGTGCAGCCCAGTACTCCCGGTCCAGATCTTCCATGGACGCCGCCACCCCCATGTGAGTGATGACATGCTCAATGGAGGCGTTCTGAGTTGTTCCGATCAGGGACCGATAGGTCTCCTCGCTCATCCGCTTCCCGTATGGGGCGAGCGTGAGTTGCCAAGCATCCAAACCGACGTCCTCACTGTAGATCATGAGGCCGTCGAGGTCCAGGATAACAGCCTGGATCATCACAAACGCCCGCCAGTGACTCGAAGGTGGTCTGGCGGGCAACGGGTCAATGCCTGCGACGCCTCAAGAGTTCTGAAATGGGGCATCTTCATTGGGCCTCGCGTGAACCTTCAATTCCCAGGACTTGCAGGGCGGCCATACGGATATCTGCCTCCACTGGGAGCACATAACGCTCAGCGATGGATGCCAAAGGCACCGGGGTGTCGAGGCTGGTGACGCGCAGGATCGGCGCATCGAGCAGGTCGAAGCCCTCTTCGGCCACCATTGCCGCGATTTCGGCCGACACGCCGGCGGTTTTCGGGCCTTCGGTGGCGATCACAAGGTGATTTGTCTTGGCCACCGAGTTGAGAATTGTCTCCTTGTCGAGGGGAACGAGTGTCAGAGGGTCGATCACTTCCAGACTCACGCCTTGCTCGGCCATCTCATCGGCGACGCGCAAGGCTTTGTGCACCATCATCAGGGTCGCCACAACCGTAAGATCTGCGCCCGGGCGCCGGATTGCGGCCTGCCCGAATGGAAGGGCAAAGAGCTCCTCCGGCACGGGGGTCTCCAACGATCGCATTTGTCCCCAGGCGCTGGCCATGCCTCCTCCGGGAGACCGGCTGCCATAGAGAAGTCGGTGCTCGAAGAACAGCACCGGATCGTCGTCTCGAATTGCCTGAATCAGCAGTCCTTTGGCGTCGAAGGGGGTCGCCGGGCACGCGACTTTGAGGCCCGGGACGTTCATGAACCACGCTTCGAGGCTCTGCCCATGTGTCGGTCCGCGATTGCTGGACCCAGTCGGAGCCCGGACGACCAGGGGCACGCCCCATCTCCCGCCGGTCATGAACCTCATCTTGGCGGCGCTATTGACGATCGGATCCATGGCTGTTGTCAGGAAGTCGGTGTAGTGCACCTCGACGATCGGACGCATGCCCGACATGGCCGCGCCGACCGCCGCCCCGAAGAAGCCGGCCTCGGAAATGGGGGTATCCCGAACCCGCTCCCCGCCGAATTCCTCCAGCAAACCGGCCGTGACGCCGAAGGGGCCGCCAAATACCCCGACGTCTTCTCCCATGAGGAAGACGCGCCCATCGCGTCGCATCTCCTGAACCATCGCCTCGCGGATGGCCTCCGCGTAAGAGAGTAGACGTCCAGAACTATCCATCGTGTGCCAGTTCGTCAGACTTAAGGCTCATGTTAACTCTGCGGCCGGGTTGTATCCGTCCGCGGCTTGAGAGTAGACCATCTGCAGGGGCGCATCGGGACTCGGCGACGGGCTACGACGGGCGAACTCGATCGCGTCTGCGATCTCAGCCTCGATCGATTTCTCCAGCGCCTCGAGCTCTCCGATCGTCGCCGCGCCGCGTGCGAGCAGGTGATCCTTGCAGCGCGGCAGTGGATCCCTCGCCAGCCAGGCTTCGAGTTCCCCCGCCGGCCGGTAGCGGGCGGGATCGAAACGGGCGTGACCCCGGTGCCGGTAGGTCATGCACTCCAACAGGGTAGGACCCTCCCCGGAGCGAGCCTTGAAAATGGCTGTGCCAGCTGCGGCGCTCACCGCCAATCCGTCGTTTCCGTCGATCCGAATGCCCTCCATCGCATAGGCGGCTGCCCGCTCGGCGATGGTCGGGGAGGCGGTTGTCGTCTGGTAGCGAGTGGATACGGCGTAGAGGTTGTTCACGCAGACGAACACCACCGGCAGGTTCCAGATTGCCGCCAGGTTCAGCCCTTCATGGAAGTAGCCGCAATTGGCGGCACCGTCGCCGAAAATCACGGCTGCCACCTGGTTCGACCTGCGCATTTGGGCGCCAAGGGCCAGGCCGACCGCGATCGGGATCCC
>Ga0299915_10003897_pt1 | contig 10805 bp, 6 predicted proteins | sample RVTome_13_FD_200263 | JGI IMG/M metagenome (GOLD analysis project Ga0299915, IMG submission 200263) | Soil microbial communities from uranium-contaminated site in the Upper Colorado River Basin, Wyoming, United States - RVT92D227 (version 2) ... | reverse complement strand
CGACGCTGAATGCCTTGGCTACTATGTCTCCAAAGGCTTGATACTGATTAGCTGGAGATGTAGTATAAATGAAGGGTTTAATCTTATTAACATCTGGTTTGCCGTCGGTGAGGCAGCTGTCTGAGATATGTGTCTCCTCAATCTGTCCGATGACAAGCGAGTGACTGCCTAAATCCATTATGTGCATAACCTTGCACTCTAGATTAACGGGGCACTGCTCAATAAGCGGAGCGCTATTCAACTTGCCATAAAATATCTTGAATCGGCATACCTCTGCTTTATTTACTTTAGCCCCGGATATAATGCCGCAGTAATCTGTTTCCTTCACCAGGTCCGTTGATGGTATATTGACAGAGAAAGTCATATTCTGTTTTATACCCTTGAGCGTGTACCTTTGATAGCGCAAAGCCACAGAAATCATCGGCGGCTCCATGTTGACTATACCGCCCCAGCCGAGTGCCATAAAATTCGGTTTATCATCCACATTTGCTCCCACTAGTAATGCCGTCATGGGATAGAGCAATGTCTGCGGACCAAACTGTATCTTACCCATAGTTTTCCTCCTTTATTACATAAATATAACGTTTGCCGGGTGTACGAGAATCCGAATATTCCGGATGAAATTATAACTTATTCTGTTGAAACGGCAAATTATTGGTAATGCAACCATGTGCTATACTTAATGTGGTGTACTCGGAAGTGCTCAATGGCTACTAGTGAAAAGTTCACCATATCGGGAGACGAATTGGTTCATAAAGTCAAACAGCTTATACACGAGGGCAATATCAGGCGAGTGCGTGTCATTCATGAAGGAAAAACTGTGCTGGAGGTTCCCCTGTCAATAGGTGCACCTGCAGCGGCTATAGGGATTATGGCCGCACCGGTTCTGGCAGCTCTGGGTGCATTTGCCGCTTTGATAACAGAATGTACCATCGAAGTCGAGAAGGTCGAAAAATCGCAGGTATGAAACCATGATAAAAAGAGAGAGCGGAATGAAGTGGCAAGACTACGCCAGAGAAATAAAAGAGGTTCTGGAACTGGAAGGTAGTCCGGTAGCGATAACTTACTCAATGGAGGCACCTTCTAAGGCTGCTAAAGGCAAATGCCGTGTTTGTGATGCTTTTATTCGAGCTCGGGACGGGAAGGTGATTGACCTCACGGCTTCGACGTCAGCCTGTAGAGGTGGTACCTGGCATCTGGGTTTGGGTGAGCCGCCGAAGGGGGAAGAGGACAAAGAGATAAAAGAGTTCCTCGTCAAAGGGGAAAAACTTTTCTGCTCAATAGCTGCTTTTCACAGGATGAAATATCTTACCACTGCTCCACCTACGGGCCTTGCCGAACACGTGGTTTTATCGCCCCTGGATAAGGCAGAGTTTGAGCCTGATTTAGTGCTGTTCATCTGCAACGCCTTACAAGCCTGCCGGCTGGTCACGCTGGATGGCTATGAGACAGGTATACCTCCGAAGCTTGAGATGTGCGGCTCAACCTGTCATCAAGCTGTGGCCTACCCCGTGGTAACCGGGGAATTGAATGTGAGCCTCATGGACTATACCAGTCGGAAGATTAAAGGCTACAAGCCTGATGACCTGCTGGTTTCGATACCCTATCATCGGTTTCATGGTGTTATACGTAGTTTGGATGGCTGTGCTGCCGGTAGAGCTGAATTTGAAATCACACAGTCATTTCATCGTTTTTTGAGGGCGGGAGCACTTCGGGATTTCGAAGCTTAGTCTCAGAAAGCCAGGATGTCGTAAAAACATGTTAGATGTTAAGAACCTGACCAAAATATACGGTCTCGGAGAAGTGCAGGTCAGGGCATTAGATGGGGTCTCGTTTACTGTAGCTATCGGAGACATGGTCTGCATAATGGGTAAGAGCGGTTCGGGTAAGTCAACCTTGCTCAGACAGCTAGGATTGCTTGACCGACCGACATCAGGCGAAATAATTCTCGACGGTAAGGTGGTGACAAAGCTTTCAGACAGTGCTCGGGCTACATTGCGCCTTCAGTATTTGGGTTATGTTTTTCAGGAGTATGCGCTGCTTGCGGAGCTGACTGCGCATGAAAATGTTTATTTGCCCGGCATGATGCTTGGTGAGAAGGGGATTGATTTCAGGAAAAGGGCTAAGGAGTTGCTTGATATGGTGGGTTTGGGACGTAGAATACGTCATTATCCGAAAGAGCTTTCTGGCGGCGAGCTGCAGAGAGTAGCTATTGCCCGGTCACTGATAAACAATCCCAGCGTGATTTTTGCCGATGAGCCTTGTGCTAACCTGGATTCAATATCAAGCAAGCGGGTAATGGAAACGCTGGTTGGTCTTAACCAGGAAATGAAAGTTACTATCATTTTCGTTTCACACGACCCCGATGATAAAAAATATGCCCGTGGTCTAATCGTGCTGAGCGACGGCAAGATAGTAACCGAGGGTAGCTAAGTTCAATGATTAAATCACTCAAGGTGGCAATGTTCTTAGCCTTGAAATCAATTGTCAAGGGTAATGTTGGCGTCATTATACTGACTATTTTCATGTTAATTCTGGTAACTATGAATCTCCTTTTTGTTCCCGGCTTGATAAATGGTGCCAACTTGAGCATGAATACCATACTGGTAAGAACCTATTCAGGAGATATTATCATCGGACCTGAAGGTGACAAAACTGTTATAAACCACGTTGAAGACCTTATAACGCGAATTGAATCTATAGATGGAGTTGTAGCCGCCAGCGCCAGGAATGATATAAATGCCTACATCGAGTTTGAGGACAGGATAATCAGCCGTGTCGTCACAGCGATTGACCCAGCACGGGAGAGAGAGGTTTTTGAGGTCTCGAAATCTTTGATTGAGGGAAAATATCTTGATGCTCGTGATCGCGACCAGATACTTTTGGGGATTCAGGTAGCCGGTGCTGACCTTGAGGATATTGAGCTATATTCCAGTTCGCTGCGCCATGTGCATGCTGGCGACAAGGTGGTAGTTACTTATAATAACGGTGTTGAGAAACAGTATACGGTTAAAGGTATTTTTGATACAGGGTTTATTCAAACTGACTTACAGGCTTTTATTACCGACTTGGAATTCAATTCAGTGATGCCGAATATGTATGATAAAGCCAGCGGCATACGAGTTAAACTAGAAGAGGGTGCAGACCCAGAGATGGTAATTGCACGAATATCGAGTCTGAGGGATGGACTCGACTTCCAGACCTGGGAAGAGACTGCCGGGCTTGTGGAGAGCATGACTGAAAGTTTCATCTTGATAAACCAGATACTTAATGTGGTCAACTATCTGGTGGCTGGAATTACTGTCTTTATAGTCACCTATGTCGATGTGGTCAATCGACGGCGACAGATAGGTATACAGCGTGCTATTGGTATCAAATCTCATTCTATTACCGTTTCTTATTTAATCCGTGCTCTGTTTTATGCAATAGTTGGGTTAATTATTGGGATTCTACTTTTTAAGTACGTGATAATACCTGTGGAAGCTCGGCATCCCTTCGAGTTTCCTTTCGGCCCTGCCTATCTCACTACCCAGCCTTATTATACCGCACGTATGGCTTTTGTTCTGCTGGCTGTGTCGCTGGCAGCGGCATTCATACCAGTGTGGCGGGTGATGAGAATAAAGATTCTAGATGCCATCTGGGGGTAGAATATAGCTTGACCGCTGAAGCGTCTCTTTAACAGAAAGCGATATGCAAATTATATCCTTGACATTCTCGAGATATTGTAGAGATAATACATTTAGACTTGAAGCGAAATACACTCGTCCTCGGAAGTAACAGCATCTCAAAGGAGTTGGCATATTATGAAGAGTGAAAAGGGAGAAAAGGGGAAGCCAGCTGTGCATCCAGGAGCACAACGTGCGCGCTCGTCCAAGCTCACAAGTATGCGCCGCATTCCTCATAGCCGTGCCAGTAGTTTCAGTATCCAGCCAGAAGATGTGAGCCTCACCAGTATGCTCGAAACGCTCAAACCGCATGACCACCTCTGTCTCATTTACGAGTCAACAGAAGAATGGCGAGCTTGCGTGGTTCTCTTCATATCAATCGGGCTTAAACGTGGCGAGAAATGCGGCTACATTGTCGATACCAGTACCGCCACTGAAATCCGCAAATACCTTGCTGAGGGAGGGGTGGATGTGGCTTCAGTCGAGAAATCAGGGCAGCTATTTATCTTGTCTGAGACCGAAGTGTATACCAAAGGGGGTTCTTTTGACCCTGATAGGATGATTGCCCTGTTGATAGCTGAGACTGAAAAAGCCATTGCCGAGGGTTACCCAGCTCTTCGGATTACCGGTGAAATGACTTGGGTATTACGCGGCCATCCCGGCTCAGAGAGACTGCTGGAATATGAGGCGAAACTCAATAGAGATTTCTCCCCCAAATATCCCTGTGTTGCCATATGCCAGTATGACCGCTGGAAGTTCGACACGGAGATTATCAAAGGCGTTATCATGACGCATCCATTGCTGGTGCGAGGTAATAAGGTTTACCATAATTTCTACTATATCCCGCCTGGGGAATTTCTCAGCCGGAAACGTGCTGAGACGGAAGTCCAGCACTGGTTTAACAATCTTGAGCGTGAGCAGCAGATAGGGGAGATGCTCAGAAGTAGTGAATATGAGAAGGCTACTGTCCTTGCCGCTATGTCAGATCTTGTCATCTATCAGGACTTGGGGCACAGGGTTGTGTGGTCAAACAAGGCTGCTGGCGAGTCAGTAGGTTTGGCTCCTGAGGATTTGCTAGGACGCTATTGCTACGAGATATGGCACCAGCGGAGCCTCCCCTGCGTGAACTGTCCGGTGGCACGAGCGCGGGAGACGGGTAAGCCCCAAGAGAATGAAGCCAGCTCTCCAGATGGCAGATTCTGGCTGGTACGAGGTTATCCCGTAATAGGCCCTGATGGCGTGGTCAGCGGAGCCATCGAGGTCACGCAGGACATCACCAAGCGCAAGCGGGCAGAGGAGGCGCTGATAGCCGAGGCAACCCGACGGCAGATCCTGATCGAGCAGTCCAGAGACGGGATAGTTGTACTCGATGAGAACGGCAAAGTGTATGAGGTAAACCAGCGGTTTGCCGATATGCTGGGATACTCTGTTAAGGAAGCCAGCGAACTTCATGTGTGGGATTGGGAATTTCAATTTCCACGCGAACAAGTGCAGGAAATGATCCGCGCTGTTGATGAAAAGGGCGACCACTTTGAGACACGACATCGTCGCAAGGATGGTACCACCTATGACGTTGAAATCAGCACCAACGGAGCTGTGATTGCAGGGCATAAGCTGATCTTCTGCGTGTGCCGTGATATTACGGAGCGCAAGCATGCGGAGGAGGCTCTACGTCGCTCAGAACAGAATTTCCGTGACTCCATGGAAAGCTCGCCTTTAGGCATACGCATTATTGACATAGCTGGGAAGACTCTTTATGCCAATCGGGCTTTGCTGGATATGTGGGGCTACAATAGTATTGAGGAGCTGGAAACTGTGCCTGCGAAACAACGTTACACTCCTGAGAGCTATGCTGAGCACATGGAAAGAGCAAAGAAGGGACGGGGAGAAAATGTTCCCTTAGATTATGAAGTCAGCATAGTGCGCAGTGATGGTCAAGTTAGACAGTTATCAGCGTACACTAGAGCACTGCTCTGGAATGGCGAAAGGCAATTCCAGGTGGTGTATCAAGAGGTTACCGAGCGCAAAAAAGTTGAACTAGAACTGCAGGAAGAGCGAATGAAACTGAAAGAAGCCCAGGCCATGGGCAAAATCGGAAACTGGGAATATGATGCCGATAGTCAAAGAATAACCTGGTCTGACGAGGTGTATGTTCTCTATGAGCGCGATCCGGCTCTTGGTCCGCCGACTGCAGAGGAAGAAGCAAGGTATTATTCGACTGAGCAGGCTAAAAAATTGCGAGATTATGCAGAAAGGGCAATCAAGAGTGGAGAAGAATTTAAATATGACATGGAGGTGAATTTACCCAGCGGGAAAAAGGCTATTTTTACAGCTTCAATGCGCTCCATCAAAAACGAAAGTGGTCGGGTTATTAGATTATTTGGGACCGTGCAGGACATAACCGAGCGCAAGCGACAAGAAGAGGAGAGGAGACAGCTGGAGCAAAAGGCACAGCTCACCAGCCGCCTGGCTTCTGTGGGTGAGATGGCAGCTGGCATCGCTCACGAGATAAATAACCCGCTGACCAGTGTCATCGGATATTCCCAGTTGCTATCAGGCAGAAAGGATATTACTGAGGATGTGAAGGCGGATCTTAAGGCTATCGATGAAGGTGCCCAACGGGTGGCAGGTATCATCAAGAGGTTGCTCACCTTTGCCCGCCAGTCTAAACCGGAGCGAGCGTTTGTCAACATCAATGACCTTATTACTAACACGCTTGACTTGAGAGCCTACCACCTGAGGACAAACAACATAAAGGTCACCACCAAGCTTGCTACTGATTTGCCTCTCACCACGGCTGACCCGGCGCAGTTGCAGCAGGTGTTCCTTAATATCATTGTAAATGCTGAGACAGCGATGACGCAGGCTAACGGCAGAGGTAAGCTTCTGGTCAAGACAGAGGAAGTGAATGGCACTATACGGATATCATTTAAAGACAATGGTTCTGGTATAGCCAAAAAGAATCTGGAGAGGATATTCGATCCCTTCTTTACCACCAGAGAGGTAGACCAGGGCACAGGGTTGGGCTTGAGTATCTGCCATGGAATAATAGCCGAACATAAGGGCAGGATATGGGCGGAAAGCACACTGGGCAGGGGAGCCACCTTTATGGTGGAATTGCCTATAGTTACGGGGTCCATACAGCTGGAAATGGCTGAGTCATCTGGTAAGAAGCTTAAAAAGGTGCCCAAGGCTAGGATACTTGTGGTGGATGATGAGCCATCAACATTAGAATTCTTAAGTCGCTTGTTGGTTGATGAAGGACACGATGTAGAGACTGTGAACAATGCTGATGAAGCCTTAGAGATAGTTAAGAACAGGCGGTACAGTCTCATCCTGCTGGATATCAAGATGCCCGGTACAAGTGGTATCGAGCTATACGGGCGTATGCAAAAGATAGCGCTGTCTCTGGCTGAGAGGGTGATTTTTATTACCGGTGATGTTATGGGGACAGATACTGAGACTTTCTTGTCCAAAACCAAAGCCCCTTACATTACCAAGCCGTTTGATGTTCAACAGCTGAAAAAGAAGATAGAGCGTTTTTTGACTGGAGATTAGTAGTGAAGCCGACCACCCATGTGGTCGGCTTCTGGACTATAGCCCTCTGTGGTGCCGGAGTGGCGGCACAGCGTTATAAATCTTGACTGCAAATAAGCCTTCTTTGCTTTGTTGAATAACAGCCTTGAAGACATATTTGGCATAGAAGACGGTCATCTTACCTTTTTCCTATGCTAAAAATTACCTATGGGCTATTCACAATAGCTTTGGGGAGTGGTATATTTTACTCAGGCTGTATTCAGCGATAAGTTTCGAGGATGTAGAGGGACTGATATAAATGAGAAAGACAGGTAAGCAAAACGAATCCAGGATGAGTGAGTCGGCAGGGCTGGCTCAAGCCTTGATGCGTTGTACAGGAACAGGGATTTACATTGTCCAGGATGGAACGTTTCAGTATGTTAACTCACTGTTCCAGGAGCTGTCAGGTTATACGGAGCCGGAGGTGCTAGGCACATATTCCCTCGACCTGGTTCATCCCGATGATAGAGAAGCAGTCAGGGAGAAGGCAATAAAAAACCTGATAGGCCGCAGTCTACTGCCCTATGAGTACAGATTTGTAAGGAAGAACGGCGAGGCAATGTGGGTTTTGGAGAGGCTCTCCTCGATTGAATACAGAGGAAAACGGGCCGCCGTGGGAAGCTTCGTGGACATCACCGAGCGCAAGCAGGCGGAGGAGGTGCTGGCTGGCGAAGCGATCCGACGGCGTATCTTAGTCGACCAGTCCAGAGACGGGATAAGTATCCTCGATGAGAACGGCAAAGTGTATGAGGCAAACCAGCGGTTTGCCGAGATGCTCGGATATTCCCCCGAGGAGGTTCGTGAGCTCCACGTGTGGGATTGGGATACTCAATGGACACGCGAGCAACTGCTTGAGATGGTGAGGACTGTTGACGAGGCCGGTGACCACTTCGAAACGTACCACCGTCGCAAGGATGGTACGGTCTTTGATGTTGAAATCAGCACCAATGGGGCTGTGGTCGTGGGGCAGAAGCTGGTCTTCTGCGTCTCCCGTGACATTACCGAGCGCAAGCAGGCGGAGGAAGCTCTAAGCCGCTCGGAGCAGAACTTCCATGACTCATTAGAAAACTCACCTTTAGGCATACGCGTTCTTGATAAAAATGGAAAGACTCTTTATATCAACCGGGCTTTGCTGGATGTTTGGGGCTACAGTAATATTGAGGAAATGGAAGCGGTGCCTAGAAAACAGCGTTACACTCCTCAGAGCTACCATGAGCACATGGAAAGACTAGACAAGAGGAAGCGAGGAGAACATGCTCCCCTCAGCTATGAGCTCAGCATTGTGCGTAGTGATGGTCAAGTTCGATATCTATCAGCGTACCGTGGAGAATTGCTGTGGAACGGTGAAAAGCAATTCCAGATGGTTTATCAAGATATCACCGAACACAGGCAGTTGGAAGAGGCCCTAGCAAAATCAGAGGAGAGATATCGGACTGTTTTAGAGCAAATGGAAGATGCCTACTTCGAGACGGACATTGCCGGCAACTTAACTTTTTGCAACGATGCAATATGTCGCCAGTTGGGATATTCCAGAGAAGAGCTGATAGGGATGAACTATCGGGACTACACGCCCGACGATGATGTGCAGCGCGTGTATAAGGCATTCAACCAGGTCTACCAGACAGGAAAGCCAGTCAAAGCGTTCCCTACTGTACGGATTAGAAAGGACAGAAGGCGGTTATCTGCCGAAACCTCGGCTTTCCCTTTACAGAACGAGAGTGGCGAGATAATCGGCTTTAGGGGAATTAACCGTGATGTTACCGAGCGGGCGCAGATGATAAAAGCCTTAAGCGAATCAGAGGAGAGATATCGGACCATACTGGCTGCGATAGAAGAAGGCTACTATGAGGTAGACCTCGCTGGTAGCTTCACCTTTGTCAATAACGCAACTTGTCGTCAATTGGGATACTCTAAAGAAGAGTTAATCGGAATGAACTATCTGGCCTATATACCCAAAGAGGAGGCAAAAGGCATATATAAGGCCTGGAACAAAGTTTACCGAACAGGCAAGCCACTGAAATCGTTTCCTTTTACATGTATTAGAAAAGATGGAACACAAGTATTTTTAGAATCCTCAGTTTCCCCTCTGCGGAACAATGAGGGTAGGATTATCGGATTTCGGTCAATCAGCCGTGATGTTACCGAGCATAAACAGTTCGAACAAAGGCTTGCTGAAATGGCTACCCATGACCCGCTGACCGGCCTGCCCAACAGAATATTGTTAAGTGACCGTTTTACGATTGCATTGGCCCTGTCACGGCGCACTCGTAACAAACTGGCTGTATTGATGCTCGATTTGGATCGATTTAAGGCTGTTAATGATTCCATGGGGCATGATGTCGGTGACCAGTTACTAAAAGCCGTTGGGAAGCGGTTGGAAAGCACTATGCGCAAGAGCGATACGGTTGCCCGTATAGGTGGAGATGAGTTCATTGTGGTGCTGCCGCAAATCCCCCAGGCGAATGAGGCTGCCAAGTTAGCCCAAAGAATCCTAGATGAATTTCGAGAGCCGTTTGTTTTTGATGACCGCCGGCTCCGTGTCACAACCAGCATCGGCGTTGCTGTTTGCCCCGAAGATGGGAAAGATATTGAAAGCTTATTGAAGAATGCCGACACCGCCATGTACTGGGCTAAGGAGCAAGGTCGGGATATCTATAAATTCTATGATGGAGAGGCCATGAACTTGCTGGCAAAGCAAGCGAGGGTGTGAGCGTAGTTTTCCGTCAAGGCGGTTGTTGTCCAGTCCACGGGAGTTAAGTGGACAGTTCCTTTGTATTAAAGCTCTCCATGATTTAGCTATGTTACGCATACAGTGCGTGTACAGATTGCTAGCTTGAGCTTCTCTGGCGGTATTGGAGGGCTTCGGCGAGGTGGTTGGCTTTGATGATGTCGGCGCCGTCGAGGTCGGCGATGGTTCGGGCTAGCTTGAGGACGCGGTGGAAAGCACGGGCGGTGAGGTGGAGCTGTTTCATAGCCGTCCGCAGCAGGCTCTGGGCTGGCGGGTCAACACGGCAGAACTCCTTGATCTCTATGGGCGTCATCTCGGTATTGCAGGTAAACTTTGTCCCTTCAAAGCGCCTCTGCTGAATTTGTCTGGCAGCTTCAACTCTAGCTCGAACTCTCTCCGAGCTTTCGCCCAGGGTATCATCGGTCAGCTTTTCGTATTCGACCCGCGGGACTTCGATGAAGATGTCGATGCGGTCAAGAAGCGGCCCGCTGATTCGTTTCTGATAGCGGGATATCTCACTTGAGGAGCACTTGCATTCTTTGACCGGGTCACCGTAATAGCCGCAGGGACACGGGTTCATAGCGGCTACCAGCATAAAGTTGGCCGGGAAGGTGACGCTGCCTTGAGCCCGGCTGATGGTGATAACCTTGTCCTCGACAGGCTGGCGCAACGATTCCAGAGACATGTGGCTGAATTCGGGGAACTCGTCAAGAAAAAGCACGCCACGGTGGCTTAAGCTTATTTCACCGGGTCGAGGCCAGTGTCCACCGCCGACCAGGCCGGCGTGGGAGATGGTGTAATGTGGCGAGCGGTAGGGGCGCTGGTTTATGAGGGGC
>Ga0299915_10003896_pt1 | contig 10806 bp, 10 predicted proteins | sample RVTome_13_FD_200263 | JGI IMG/M metagenome (GOLD analysis project Ga0299915, IMG submission 200263) | Soil microbial communities from uranium-contaminated site in the Upper Colorado River Basin, Wyoming, United States - RVT92D227 (version 2) ... | reverse complement strand
GGTGGCGGGCATGGTTCGAGGGTGGATAATCGCCATGAAGGATCGTTAAAAAATAAATGCGGGGTTATCTCCGGCGGGACTTTCTTTTTCTTTCCCACCGCCGATGGATCCAGAGCCATTGATCAGGATACTGGCGGATGGTCGATTCCAGGGTATCATTGAAAAGCTGGGTATTCATCTCCACATACTTCCTCATATCACCAGTTTCGACCAATGGAAGCGGATCTTTGATGATAAGGCGGTGTTTTTGGAATCCCTCTCGAATCATAAAGACAGGTAAAACAGGGGCGCCACTTCTGAATGCCATCACAGCCAGTCCCCCGGTCGTCGGTACTTTCCTCCCGAAAAAATCAGCCCATACCCCCTTGCTTCGCTTTCCTCTCTGATCAAACAGAATGCCAACGATCTTATTCTCGGAAAGCCCCTGCACGACCTTCTGAGTCGCATTCACGGGAGGGATGATCTCCAGGCCTATCTCATTTCTGGTCCTGATAATCCATCGATCCAACCGCGGATTCTTTTTGATGGGTTTGGCGATGGCCAGGATCGGCTTCTGGATGACCCTCGCCATCGGGGCCATCAACTCCCAGTTTCCAAAATGCCCGAGAAGGAGAAGTGCTCCTTTTTTCTCCTCAAGCACCTTCAAGGCCTTAGCAAGCCCCACCACGGTAACTTTTTTTTCATAGGTTTCCATATCCATCTTTGGAATCTGGAAAAACTCAATGGCCATCATTCCAAGATTCTGAAAATTCTTTCTCGCTATGGAACGCATCTCCTCTTCTGACTTCTCATCACCGAAAGCAAGATGAAGATTTTGAAGGGCTATTTTCCGATGTTTAACATCAAGACCATACATCAGGTTCCCCAACTGCCTCCCGATCCAGAGGGTAAACTCATCCGGCAGGAGGTTGATGAAGAAGCCGAATATCCTGATTATCAGGTAGATGGTAAGAGAAATCATGTCACAATCTTATAAGGGTCTCAAAATTGAATTGACATGCTCATTGGAAAATCTCCCCCCTGCCTTCGCCGGAGCGCTTCGCGCAGGCAGGTCACCCCTCTTTGCCAAAGAGGGGGAATTCCTCCCTTTGGTAATCTTTTTCCTGTCAAAGACAGGCAAAGGAAGGCTGGGAGGGATTTTAAAAATAAATGGTTATTTTCGGATTTAAGCTGCCATTTTGATTCCGCAATCCGCAATATTTACTCTTCCCCCTGATAGGGCAGGGCCTCGTCAATGAGCATCACCGGGATGTCGTCTTTAATCTCATAGACCAACCGGCAGGACTTACAAATCAATCCATCCCCAGCCTTATTGAGAAAAATATCTCCCTTGCACTTCGGACAGGCTAAAATGTCGAGGAGTTCCTTGCTGATCCCCATCTTTACCCTCCTTTAAGAAAGCTTCGCCTTACCCTCTACACGCCACTTTCTACTTTCTGCCTTCTTCGTTCAGCACCCACTGGACAGCCTCAAACAGATCCTGGGCCACATAATCCGGCTTTGACTTCCACTGGTCTCTAAAATATTCCCACTCCCCTTTACCATATCCGGTAAGGACAAGAATGGTTTTTGCCCCGATTCGGCGACCAAATTCGACATCCGCTCCCCGGTCTCCGATCATATAACTTTTAGAACAGTCAATTCCCAGATCTTTGACAGCTTCTTCGATCAGACCTGTCTCGGGTTTTCTGCACCGGCACTTCTGACGATATGGAGGCTCCCCTGCATCGGGATGGTGGGGGCAGTAATAGATTCCGTCGAGATGGGCTCCTTCTTTCCTCAAATGGTCCTCCATCCTCCAGTGGATCAGGTGGACCAAGGATTCCGGGAAATACCCACGAGCTACACCCGATTGATTGGTGACGACGATGACCTTGATTTCATTCTGGTTCAACAACCGAATCGCTTCGCCTGTTCGCGGAAGGAGTCTGAACCGATCGAGGTGGTTCACATATCCCACTTCCTCATTGATCGTTCCATCTCGATCGAGAAATACAGCCTTGTGCCCCCCCATCTCCCTATCTCCCTATCTCCCTGTCTCCGTTTCGTCGCGTCTCCGCGTCACCGTGTCCCCGCGTCCCGATGTCACCTCCATTATACCGTTCCAATTTAAAACCTTCAGGTGGAGTGAACCGTAAATAAGATCGGTGGGTCATCCAGTCCCCAACATTAAAATAGAGGCATTTCCTCCCATGAATCGATTCTTCCGCCTTCTCCGGGAAGTGGGAATGGGCAAGGATAACAATATCAAAACCTTCTAAAAATTTTTGATGGGCGAAGGTTTTGAATCCAGGAGGGGGGGTTGAAGGACGAACCGTATGGTACTTTTGATAACTCCTTTCACTCAGTGCCCGCGCAACACGACGGGAGAGGCCTGGACCAGCGAACTGAATGAGACCAAAGGCCCATCGATTCTTGAGTAAACATCGGAAGAACGAATTGGTCCACTGCCCTGAATTTGATGAATCCCCATGAGCGAGAAAAACTCTTCTTCCTTCCAGATTCTCCTCACCTCCTTCGGGATAGACCTCAACCTCCATTCCGAATTGTTCTGAGAAGAAGGAGTTGATGAAGAAATCGTGATTTCCCTCGAAATATTTAATCCGGATACCCTGCCGATATAATCGTTGAAGGCCTTCCAGGATGGGAAGGTAATCGATGAAAGGAAAAACTCCCCGTATGGAAGAGGTTTCTTTAAAACCGAAGAAGAACTCGAAAAGATCGCCTAAGATCACCAGATGGCTCATTCGTTCCTTCTCTGAATTCAAAAATCCAAGAAAGGTCTCCATTTCTTCAGGTTCTCTTCCGGTGAAATGGGTGTCGGAGACAAAGATCCAATCCTTTTGTGTGTCAGTCAATTGGAATCCCTCACCTTCCTACACCGCAGTAATGGAAACCCAAACCCTTCATATGAGAGGGATCATAGACATTTCTGAGGTCGATGAAGATAGAGTTTTTCAATAACCCTTTAATGCGAGGAAGGTCTAATCGACGGAATTGGTTCCATTCCGTCGCCAGGACAAGGGCGTCAGCTCCATTGGCCACATCATAGGCATCTTTCCCGTACTCCACCTCGGGAAGAATAGCCCTCGCCTCTTCCATCGCTGCCGGGTCAAAAGCCTTTACTTTTGCTCCCATCGATAAAAGTCCCTGGATGATGGCAATCGAGGAAGACTCACGGATATCGTTCGTATTGGGCTTGAAGGAGAGGCCCAGGATGCCGATGGTCTTTCCACGAAGGTCGCCCACCATTCCTTTGATCTTTTCCACCATCCTTTTTTTCTGCTCTTCATTCACCTCGATGACCGTATTGAGGACTTTAAAGAGGTACCCTTTATCTCTGGCAATACTTGAAAGGGCCCGTGTATCCTTCGGAAAACACGAACCACCATACCCCGGGCCTGGGTGTAGAAATTTTCTTCCGATCCTTCCATCCAACCCCATGGCCTTGGCGACATGGTGGACATCTGCACCCACCCGTTCGCAGAGGTTGGCGATCTCATTGATAAAGGTCACTTTGGTTGCGAGAAATGCATTGGTGGCATATTTGATCATCTCCGCCGTTTCAGGAGAGGTGAGGACAAATGGGGTTTCAATAAGGTAGAGCGCGCTGTAAATATCCTTCATGATCGCGATGGCCTGATCACTCTCGGCACCCACGATGACCCGGTCCGGCCGCATGAAGTCCTCAACAGCAGATCCCTCCCTCTGAAATTCTGGATTGGAAACGATATCAAAGGGAACAGTCTCCGATTGGTGTTCACGAATCATCTCTTTCAACCATCGGGCCGTTCCTACGGGTACGGTCGATTTCATCACCACCACTTTATAACCATTCAACCCCCGGCCTATTTCCCTTGCCACTTCTTCAACAAACCGGAGATCAGCGGAACCGTCCTTTCTCGAGGGTGTCCCCACAGCAATGAAGATCACGAGGCTCGATTTTACTCCCTCTTCAATGCTCGATGAAAAACGGAGTCGACCTTCCCTCATATTTTTCACCACAAGGACATCCAGCCCTGGCTCAAAGACAGAAACCTTTCCCTCCTTGAGGTGTTCAATTTTCTGAACATCATTGTCCACACAGATCAGATTCATCCCGAACTCTGCCAGACAGGCTCCGGTTACCAGCCCCACATATCCTGTTCCGATCACACAGATGTTCATCGTTTACTCCTTTGGTTAAGCAGGCTCCCTTTCCTTTTGAAGAAGGGTTAAAAAGTCCTTCAGCGCTTCGAACCAGGGGCGAAGGGTCATCCCGGTCTCCTCCCTAAATTTCCGTGTATTGAGAACGGAGAACAAGGGGCGAGTCGCTGGTCTGCCTAATTCCTTTGTAGGAATGGGAATCACCGTGATTCCTTCTGTCCCCGAACATTCAAGGATGGTCTGGCCAAAGGTATGCCAGGAGCAGAATTCGCTGTTGGCCACATGAAAAATCCCGCTTGCTTTTTGCCGGATTAATACAGAGATGGCTTTGGAAAGATCAACGGTGTAAGTAGGAGAGCCGATCTGGTCATCCACGATCGAGAGGAGGCTCTTCTCTTTTGCTTGACGGAGAATGGCTGTGACAAAATTCTTCCCGTATCTTCCATAGAGCCACTGGGTTCGAACGATCAACCCATCTTTCCCCAATTCATGGACATACTGTTCCCCCTTCCATTTTGAATGACCATAATGATTGAGAGGGTTGGGAGGATCTTCTTCCAGATAAGGTTCGCCCTTCTTGCCGTCGAAGACATAGTCGGTGCTCAGATAGACCACCCTGGCTCCGCATCGCATGGCTCCCATGGCGACATGTCGTGTTCCTCCTGCATTGACTCGAAATGCTTCGCTCTCATTCGTTTCGCATCCGTCCACATCGGTATAACCGGCTGCATGGATCACGATGGTCGGACGCGCCCCTTCGATCTTCGTGAGGGTGCTCTCCTCCTGACGAATGTCGATTTCATCGATGTCCCATTCCAGTACTTCATCCTCAGGGAAAGAGAACCGGAGTTCTTTGGTCAGATCTCTTCCCAGCATTCCTTTTGCGCCAATCACCAGTATCCGGTTCATCTTCGAGATAAATTCCTTCTCCAATTTTTCACCCTCTCCTGCCTCTCCTCCCGTCAAGGGAGGGGAAAAGACGAAACCCTCTCCACTGGCGCCTGCCTACGCGGAGCCCCGCCTCCCAAAGCCTCGTGCGGCGGGCAGGCGCTTCGGCAGAGGCAGGGGAGAGGGTTAGCCTGCCTGCCGGTAGGCAGGGGTGTGGGGACATCACCGATCCTGATACATCCGTTTGTAGTAGTCCAAATACTCGCCTGTCTTGATCTTCTTCCACCATTCAGGATGAGCCTGGTACCACTCAATGGTCTGGTGGATCCCTTCTTCAAAAGAGACCGAAGGGGTCCAACCTAACTCTTTTTCGATCTTGGAAAAATCAATCGCATACCGCCGATCGTGACCGGGACGGTCTGCCACAAATCGAATCAGGGAATGAGGTTTTCCCAATCGATCCAAAATGGTCTTTGCCACATAGAGATTGGTCTTCTCGCTTCGGCCTCCTAAATTATAAACCCCGCCTGCGCTCCCCTGCTGTAGGACTTTATCCAGAGCCCGGCAATGGTCCTCTACATAGATCCAATCCCGTATATACAGCCCATCACCGTATATAGGAAGGTCCTTGCCTTCTATGGCATTCGAGACCATCAGGGGAATCAGTTTCTCAGGAAATTGATAAGGGCCATAATTATTGGAACATCGCGTGATGAGGACGGGAAGGCCATAGGTCTGATGGTAGGCTCTGACCATCATATCCGCTGCAGTTTTGCTCGCCGAATAGGGACTGTTGGGTGCGAGTGGCGTCTCCTCCGTAAAAGCTCCTGTCTCTCCCAGGGAACCATAGACCTCATCGGTTGAGATATGGAGGAACCGGATTTTTTGGGATGACGAGACCTTTCGCACTCCTTCCAGAAGAACAAAGGTTCCAAAGACGTTGGTCTTCATAAAAGCGGTGGGGTCTTCGATTGACCGATCCACGTGTGATTCGGCAGCAAAGTTGACGATGGCATCAACTCCTTTTCGGATCAGATCCTCCATGAGGGGAGCCTCGGCAATATCTCCCCGAATGAAATGGTAGCGGGCCGAGTGGGAAAGGTCAGAAAGGTTTTCCAGATTTCCGGCATAAGTCAATTTGTCGACATTGATGATCGAAGCATCCGGATAGGTTTTTAAATAATAGCGGATAAAATTGCTTCCAATAAAGCCACAGCCACCCGTCACCAAGATTCTCATGATTCACTCCAGTTGAGATTTGAGATTTTAGATTTCAGATTTTTCAATCTGCAATCCGCGATCTGAAATCTGCAATCTATTATGTTAGCCATCTTTTCTCGACCAATCGTAAGGGATATCTTTCCCGTGAGGGGGAAGGCGGTATTCATCCGGTGTCCGGTAGGCGTAGACTTCTGTCGGAATGTTGATGATGATCGCCTCTTCTTCACTGATGCATTTCCATCCGTGATAGATCATAGCGGGCACCTGGACGAGCATCGGATGATGGACTCCGATAAAGAATTGATTAATCTCCCCCTTGGTCGGAGAATTTTCCCTTGGATCATAAAGGACCAGCTTGATCATCCCCTGGACAGCAGCGATGTGGTCGGTTTGAATCTTATGATAGTGCCACGCCTTGACCACCTGGGGATAGGTCGTAGTGATGTAGACCTGCCCGAATTTTAAGAAGAGATCCTCGTCTTCGCGGAGGACCTCCATCACCCTTCCCCGCTCATCCGGAATCACTCGCAATAACTTCGTCTTGACACCGTGTATCATCTTCCCTCCTCAACTACTTCATTAGGTTTGAGGTTCGAGGTTAAAGGTTAGAGGCAAAACCATTTTTGTCTGTCAGCAGGCAGTGCCTGATCCCTCCAACCTCTAACCTAAAACATTTAATCAACCTTATTGGCTCCGGTCTCCGCCACCAACTGGTTCGCCCGGAGCAGGGACTCGAAGGTTCCCGCATCGGTCCACCACCCCTCCAGAATATCGTAGGTCATCGATCCTTGCTCAATATATCGATTGTTCACGTCGGTGATCTCCAGTTCTCCCCGTTCCGAAGGTTTCAGGGTCTTAATGAAATCAAAGACAGTGGAATCATAGAAATAGATTCCTATGACGGCGTATTTTGATTTAGGCCGTTTGGGTTTCTCTTCAATTTTGGTAATCCGGTCCCCCTTCATTTCTGCGACGCCGAATCGGTGCGGGTCAGGGACCTCTTTGAGGAGGATCTTTGCTCCCCCCTTCTGTTTTCCGAAAGCCTTCGCTGTCCTTCGAATATTCCTCTCAATGATATTATCACCCAATACGACACAGATCCCCTCTCCAGCGGCAAAAAATTCCGCAAGACCGAGGGCCTCAGCAATTCCTCCCTCTCCCTGCTGATACGTATAATTAATATGCCTAAGCCCGAACTCTTTTCCGTTTCCGAGAAGTTTCAAAAAATCACCGGCATTGTTCCCACCGGTGACAATGAGAATATCATCGATGCCCGCATTGATCAAGGTCTGAATCGGATAGTAGATCATCGGTTTATCATAGATTGGAAGCAGATGTTTATTGGTCACCTTTGTTAACGGGTGGAGGCGAGTTCCCAACCCCCCTGCGAGAATTACTCCTTTCATTGCTCCCTCCTTTTACCATCTCAATGATCATTAAAAAATTGTCTTTGAAATTTAATAACTGCTAATTGCTAATTTTTCATTTTGAAATGTTGTTTGAATCCTATCAGGCAGCGATGTTTCCAAATCTTGTCAGGGTGTTACAAACCCATAAAAAAGGGCTTCTTCCCGATCGAACCCAGTCCCAGCAGATTGAGATAGACATGAAACTTCAACTCCTTCTTTTGGACCCCATCGGGAGATTGGCCCCGATCTTCCACGGTCAGGCTCAGTGTCCAGCACTGTGCCTGATATTCCGCTCCATAGATGTTCTCAACCTTCCAGTTATCCTTTAAATTATAGCGCATTGAACCATAAAGATATAGAGGAGGGATCGTCTTAATACGGGCACCGGCATTGATCTCTTTGATATTGCGTTGGGCATATCGGTATTGAACTTGAAGTGCATCATTTCGGTCATCCTTAATGCTAATGGAGGCATTCCCAACCTCCAAATTTCCGTGATAGGGGGTGAATTCCCCATCCAATTTTGCAGAGAGATAAGGACTGAAATTCCACCAGAGCTCTCCCAGGATATTGGAAAAGTATCTTCCCTTTCCCTTTGAATCTTTCGAAAAGGGATCGCCAAGGCTGTAGGACTGGAAGATTTTCAGTTTCCCGTATTCATAGGGCCCGGAACTGACCCCTTCCTTCTCAGGCCTTCCCACGAGACGTTGAGTGAAGCCATAGGTGAACTGACTCGTATCGGGCACCCGATCCATATCATCGAAAACAGGAATCGCCGTCTGGTTGACCGAAGGGCTATAGCTGTAACCGATCATGGGCTCGATGGTATGCATCCATTTTGTCACTTTATACAGTCTGGAAATCCTCGGAATCGTTTCGGCGTCGTAGACCCGATATATTTCAATGGACACATCTGCCTTTACGATGACCGTCTCCCGGGATTCCCAGCCTTTGTATTGATGGTTAGGATCATCATAGGCTTTATAGAGGGTCTCCCTCGGACCCACGCTCGTTTCCACCTTCAGCACATTGAAGAGTCGCATCGGATAGGAGATCCTTGGAAACAGATCTCCCCGGTGTGCCTCCACGCCCTTCTCCCGCCAGAAATGGGAATAAGAAGCCCCAAGATCAAAGAAGAGAGGGGTATTAAACAGGGCTTGTGGATGGGCATTAAAACTGATCTGTGGAAGTCTCTGAACCGTATCATCATTACTCTTCTTGGTCAGATCCTGGTAACCGGTCGCCTCTGCCAGGAGTGTGAATTGATCCCAGTTCTTCCCTCCAAAGAGGGTTGACCTCAACTGTCTCCTGCTTCTTGAATCGATCTTCGCTTCCCCCGGAAGGTCTTCATCAAAATCGCGAGGGTATCGGGTGTCGCTCACATGATTGATATTTCCTTTCAAATAAAAACCGTAAGGTAGTTTTTGTTGATGCTGGACGAAGAAGGCATAACGATTGTCGTCGAAGACCTGATCATCAATAAAATAGAAGCTGGCTTGCCCATTTGTATCCGGAGTAAACGCATACCGGTATTCCAGACCCTCCTTAAAACCCCTCCCCCGTCTATCTCCCAACCTGTCGAAATAGAGGGTTGCATCCATGTCTTTTGATATGGCCCAGAAAAAAGCGGTCTTTGCTTCAGGGCCGTATTTCTTTGAATATCCGAACCGCGGGAAGAGAAAACCGGTCTGTCTTTCCTTGTTGACAGGAAAGATGCCCCAGGGAAGATAGAGCGTTGGAATGCCCTCGAGATAGAAAGTCGGTGCTTTGGCGATGCTATATCCTTCTATGTTGACCTCCAGCTCCTTGACCGTAAATTTCCATGGAGGCCGTTGGGCATCACAGGTGGTAAAAGACCCATTACGAATCCGGTAACGATTCTCTCCCAGTTTTTCCGCCTCTCGGCTGGTGATATGAAAATTTTGATCCTTCAGAAAGAGTTTTGCCTGGTAAACCTTTCCCATTCGCGTATCGAGATTGATCTCCAGACGCTCGCATTCAAGTACATCCTCTCCCTCTCTTAATATGACATTCCCCCAGGCGACCAGATCTTTCGTCACCCTATTCAACCGAGCATGATCCCCTTTAAGGGAGAGGTTCCCCCGGGTCACCTCCACCCTCCCATGGGCCTGATAGAGTTGCTCATCCCGTTCGTAAATAAGCTCGTCTGCCTCAATCTCGACAGGCCCTTCCCCTTTCTCGACCTTCATATCGCTAATCTTCCCGTAGGCCATAGGGGAATAAAAAACAACGAGAAAGAGGATAAAAGAGCTCAGAATGAGCCTGCGATATCTCATGATCCCTCCCCGGAAAGGAAATAGCTTCGGGCTTCCCCAACTGTATAAAAGGATCCGGTAATGCAGAGGAGGCCTTCTTCTCCTGTCAGGGAAAGACCCCTGTCGATAGCCTCATTGAGATCTTCAATCACCTCTGCCTTCTTTCCATTCCTCCCCAACGCCTCCTTCAATGAATCGGGGGAGGCGGCGCGACTCGTATGGGGCCTGGTCAGAATGATGTGATCTGCCAGAGGGGACAAGGAATGAAGGATGGATAGAATATCTTTGTCCTTCATAATTCCGATGAGAAGGATGAGAGGGTGATACTGAAACTCTTTCTCAAGAGACTCTCGCAGGGAGAGGGCTCCATCAACATTATGGGCGCCATCAAGGACAACCCGGGGGGAGGAACGGACCATTTCCAGCCTTCCTGGCCACACCACTTCCTTCAACCCTTCGATCATGGCTTCATTCGAAACGGAGTATCCTGAATCGTCTAAAACCTCCATTGCTCCAAGGGCAATCGTGGCATTGATGATTTGATGACTCCCTGAGAGATTAAGGGAGATTCCCCACAACTTTCGATGGGGACCTTCGTAATTGAAATTTCTCCCTTCGTTTTCAACATAATGGAATTCCTTCCCAACCCGGAAAAAAGGGGCTTCCTTTTCCTGACAGATCTTTGAAAAGAGGCGCAAGACTCTGGGTTGGGTTGCAGCGGTAATGAGGGGACGCCTCTTCTTAATAATTCCTGCCTTTTCCTTTGCGATCCTGAGGATCCCTTTGCCAAGAACGTCCTCATGGTCTCTGCCAATATTGGTGATGATAGAGAGAAGAGGATCAACCACATTGGTCGAATCGAGCCT
>Ga0299915_10003895_pt1 | contig 10806 bp, 14 predicted proteins | sample RVTome_13_FD_200263 | JGI IMG/M metagenome (GOLD analysis project Ga0299915, IMG submission 200263) | Soil microbial communities from uranium-contaminated site in the Upper Colorado River Basin, Wyoming, United States - RVT92D227 (version 2) ... | reverse complement strand
CAACAAGGGGAGAGATAGAAAAATCCAAACCGATCCGAGAAAGCATAGAGAGACCAAAATCAACAAAAGCAGAGGTTGAGAAACCTAAGGTATCCCAACCTGTGGTAAGAGGAGTGGAAAAGCCTCGAGAATCCAGACCCCTTGTTCAGGGAACTCAGAAACCAAGGGAACCTAAACAAGTAGAAAAAAGAATTGAAACACCACTGGAACCTAAGCCTTCGGGAAAATAAGCAGAAAAATTTATATCATAATCTAAGATCTTCCTCTGGACAAATAGATTGGATTCTAATATATGAATCTCCAGTATGGAGACAGAAAATAAAATAATCCTTATAGAAGGCGCGGCATCCTTTGGAATCCATCTTGAAGAAAAAGACATTGAGGCTTTCGATCTTTATCTTCAGGAACTCCTCAAGTGGAATCGGAAGATTAACCTCACCGCCATCCGGACGGAGAGAGGAGTCATTCTAAAGCATTTCCTTGACTCCCTCTCTGCCTATCCGTACCTTCCCCATGCCTCCACCCTCTTAGACATTGGGTCTGGTGCAGGTTTCCCTGGAATCCCCTTGAAAATGGTAAAGCCCTCTCTTGAGATCACTCTAATTGATTCTGTCCGTAAGAAGGTTGATTTCCAAAGACACATCATACGAAAGCTCAATTTAACGGGAATTGAGGCGATCCATGGTCGTATCCAAGAAAGGACAATTCTCAAAGATCTGGAGGGGCGATTCGGGATCATTATCTCAAGAGCCTTTTCCGATCTCCGGAACCTCCTCGTCCTTAGCGTCCCTTTCCTGGAAAAGAGAGGATGGGTCGTTGCCATGAAAGGCATAGTCGACGATCAAGAAATTCGGTCTCTCACTGAAACTGAAGGTCCCAGATACCGATTGCAGAAAATCATCTCCCTCGTCCTTCCTTTCAGTGCCTTCAAAAGAACCATTCTCCTGTTTGAAAGAGAATAAATTTCGTAATGTCTCACTGAAGCGTGGACCGAAACCACTTGAGCCTGTTGGAAAACTCATTTTTTTCAGGCTGATCAAAAATGCCCAGATGCAAGGCACCCGAAATCCTGAGGAGTGAGGCGTACTTGGATGTACGCTGCAACGACGAAGGATGAGGGGAACACCGCAGATGGGCGTTTTTCAACAGCCTGACTTGGTCTGACCCCGCCACAGACGGGGCTCCCCAAAACTTTAGAAAGCAGTTTTATTGAAATTCTTATGGGTTATGTACCGTCTCGCAGAATCGTCTTTCCAATGCCTCTCTTCTCGATTTGGGTCAATCAGCGGTTGCCGCTCTAAAGTTTTTTCAACACACCCAACCGCCTTTTTAATGTTTTTTATGCAACTGGTGGGTTTATATTGGAAATCCCCCCGCTTCAGTGAGGCATTAATAAATTTCGCCTTTTCATCCATACCTTTTTTGTGCTATAAAGGACAATCGAAATAATGGAATATTGGAATGATGGAATGATGGGTTAAGGGCAGAGATCAGCAAAGCTGCGAGCGTTCATTCCATTATTCCTGTAAAGTGGGTTGGGATGGCAAGAATCATTTGCATTGCCAATCAAAAAGGTGGGGTAGGGAAGACAACGACAGCGGTCAATCTTTCCGCCTCCCTCTCAGTGGCAGAGAGAAAGGTTCTGCTTATTGACATCGATCCCCAGGGCAATTCAACCAGTGGCGTGGGTCTAAACAAAGAGGAAACTAATGAGACCATTTATCATGCCCTGTTACGGGGTTCGGGGCTAAAGGAGATGATCCAGAAGACAGCCCTCGCCTACCTGGATGTGATTACTTCAAATACCGATTTGATCGGCGCAGAAGTGGAACTGATCCAAGAAAAAGATCGGGAGAGAAAATTGGATCGATTGATCAAAGAAGTCGAGGCGGACTACGACTATGTCTTCATCGATTGCCCTCCCTCACTTGGCCTGCTGACCATTAACTCCCTGACAGCTGCCCACTCGGTCATCATCCCTCTCCAATGCGAGTACTACGCCCTGGAAGGACTGGGCCAGCTTCTCAAAACGATCCGACTAATCAAACAAGCCTTTAATTCAAAGCTGGAGATTGAGGGAATCCTGCTCACCATGTTTGACGCTCGGAACAACCTCGCCCATCAGGTAGCCCATGAGGTGAGAAGTCACTTTAAAGATAAGGTGTTCAAGACGATCATCCCACGCAACATTCGACTGAGCGAGGCCCCTAGCCATGGGAAACCGGCTCTTTTGTACGACATTCACTCGAAGGGCGCAGAAGGTTATTTGAACTTAGCCAGAGAGATAATGACTAACGGAAAGATCGATGGCAATTAAGAGAATGGCTTTGGGAAAGGGTCTGGGTGCCCTCATCCCGCAATTTAAACAAGAGGAATCAAAGACAATTCTTTTCTGCGGGATTGAGGAGGTCATCCCGAACCGATCTCAACCGAGGAAGCATTTTGACGAGTCGAAACTCCAGGAATTGGCGGAGTCTATCAAAGAAAAAGGAATTTTGGAGCCCCTGATTGTTAGAAGGATCGATCAGGGGTATGAACTGATCATTGGAGAACGTCGATGGCGGGCAGCACAAAAGGCAGGCTTAAAGGAAGTTCCGGTCTTGGTGAAAGAGATCGAGGGACGAGAGGTCTTGGAGCTCTCCCTCATCGAAAACCTACAGAGAGAGGATCTCAATCCCATAGAGGAAGCCGAGGCCTTCAAGCATTTGACCGAGGAGTATAACATCAGCCAGGGGGAGTTGAGTACACGGATTGGAAAGGATCGAACCACCATCGCAAACACCCTCCGTCTCTTGAAGCTCCCTTTGGAAGTGAGGAACCAACTCCTTCAAAATCGCATCACCCCTGGACATGCTCGGGCCATTCTTAGCCTTGGAACCAGAGAGAGGCAGGAGGAACTTTGTGCCCTAATCATTCAGAAAGGCCTTTCAGTGAGGGAGGCCGAAGCCCTGGCAAAGCGATGGTCAGAGAAGCCGAAAAAGACAGTGACTCCGGTCAGAAAAAGAGGTGATTTAGAGAACCAACTCAGTAGCCTCCAGGATTCCTTGAGAAAATACCTTGGAACCAAGGTTCAGATCTCACAAAAAGGGAAGCGGGGGAAGATCGAGATTGAATACTATTCCTATGAAGATTTGGAGAGAATTATCGAGACCATCTTAAAAAACGCATAGCGCAAAGAGCATGGAGCAAAGAGTAAACCAATTTTAATCGCGCCATGCCCTTTGCACCATGTTTTATGGAAAGGAGGAATCAATGTCAAAAGAAAAATCCTTCTTCGCCAAAAGTAGTGAGAAACCCTCTTCAGCCCCGGAAGAGATCAGCGCCTTCCTGGGAAAGGAAACCTTTTTTGAAGGAAAGATGACATTTGAAGGAGTGTTTCGTTTGGAAGGAAGGTTCGGAGGAGAGATCTTTGAGAGCGGTACATTAATTGTTGGTGAAACAGCGGCGGTCAAAGGAAAGATTGGGGTCAATACGATCATCATCAATGGTCTTGTGGAAGGAGAAGTTTATGCCAAGGAGCGGGTAGAGATCGATTCCACTGGTAAGTTCTATGGAAGCCTGTTCACTCCTACTCTTATCATAAAAGAGGGTGGAATCCTTGAAGGCCATTGTAGGATGCAGCAGACATTCGACAAAGAAGAGAATGACCTTCACCATCTCTCCCAAGAGGCAGACCATCATTTAACTTCTTGAAATCAGTAAATAAAAAATGATTGACAACATTTTTGTTATATGTTAAATAATTCACATATTATTACTCTCTAATGTCTCCCGATCAAAAACCAAAGGGAACTCTTGGCGAATGGATGCGTTATGCCAATATTGGCATAGAAATGATGATGTCGGTTTTGATCGGGGCATTTGGTGGGTACGGCTTGGATTATCTATTCCATACTAAACCTTGGCTGATGATCGTTGGCTTCATTTTGGGTTCAGTTGCCGGCTTTCGAAGCCTTTTCCGACTCCTCGAACAAGAAAATAAGAAAAAGGATTAGAATGAACCCTATTCTTCTGGGAGTAATCATAGGGATGGCATTGGCTCTGCTTTATTTTTTTGCTTCAGGGTTCTATTCTTCCAGGATAACCTCTCATTCCAAGATGACCTCTGCTGTCCTTATCCTTGTAGGATTTATTGTCAGATTGACAATGGTCAGTATCATTTTCTACATTCTCGCAAGATTCAAATGGATTCATTTTCAAACAGCTCTGATCACTTTTGCTGCCTTCTTTACACTCTTCACAATATGGAAGGCTACCCGGGTTTACCGAGAAGCAAAACCCTTGATGAAACAACAAACTGAGATGTGAGGAAACGTTTATGAATTTGATGGAGCATCTCCAACCCCATGTATATATCCCCCTGAAGATCGGTGGCATTGATATTTCCATTACCAATGCTGTCGTGGCAATCTGGATCGCAAGCTTTCTGGTCTTTCTGACCCTGACTCTGGCAGGACGGGCAGGGAGATTAGTCCCAAGGGGGATGCAAAACTTTATGGAAACCCTGGTCCAATTTGCGAGACAAACCCTTGTCGTCGAAATCCTCGGAGAGGAAGGGATCGCTTGGTTCCCCTTCATTGCCACCCTTTTCTTTTTCATCCTCTACTGTAACCTTCTCGGACTCGTCCCGGTTTTTCCAGGCTTTACCCCGACTTCCAACATCTGGGTCACGGCCTCCCTTGCGGTCGTGGTCTTTATTTGCACCCATACTGCTGGAATCGCCCGACATGGAATCGGAAGATACTTTAAGAACTTTATTCCGGGGGGATTACCCAAGGGTATTGGCGGCATCATTATGACCGGCTTTATGCTCCTTATCGAAATCATCAGTCACATCGCCCGGCCTTTCTCCCTGGCGGTCCGGCTCTTTGCCAACATGACGGCAGGCCACCTTGTAATCATGGTTTTCATTTCGATGATCTTTATGATCAGCGCCTTCATCACTCCTGTTTCTGTGGTCATGGCTGTGGTGATGATGGCTTTTGAAATTTTCGTTTGTGTGTTGCAGGCGTTCATCTTCGCGATCTTAGCTTCAATTTACATTAGCCTTGCGGTACATGCAGAACACTAACAGGATCATTCTACTATCTAAATTTACGGGAGGAGAATCAAATGGAAGCGAGTCTTGGTCAATTAGTCCCTGGTCTTGCGAAGTTAGGTGGAGGGCTGAGCATTGGGTTGGCAGCCCTGGGAACAGGAATCGGCATGGGGATCCTCGTTGGAAAAGCCATCGAGGGAATGGCCCGTCAGCCTGAATCTGCAGGACTCTTGCGAACCACTATGTTCATCGGGGTGGCCTTCGTCGAAGCCCTGGCGCTCTATGCCTTGGTCGTCACTTTCTTGCTCATCTTCTAATTTCTATTTTGAATGAGGGGCCCCTCATCAGGGTCTCTCCGGTGCAATCGGGTCCTAAAACGACGTCCCGACTACCCCGAATGAAAACGCTGAAGGGAGAATTCTATGTGGGAGAATCCTATATTTAGGCCAGAACCTGGGTTGATCATCTGGACCCTCATCTCTTTCTTCATTCTTCTCATTTTATTGAAGAAAGTTGCCTTTCCACCGATCCTCAAAGGGATGAAGAAAAGAGAGGAAACCATTAAACAACAACTGGAGGAGGCCCAAAAGACGAAAAAGGATGCTGAGAATCTCTTAGAGGGTTACAAACGCCAGCTCGCCGAGGCCCGCTCCGAAGCCCAGAAGATCATCAATGAGGGGAAATCATTGGGTGAGAACATGAGAAAGGAAATCGTCCAGAAGGCCCAGGCGGAATCCAATCAGATTGTCAAAAGGGCCCAGGAAGAAATCGAGCTTCAAAAACAGAAGGCCATCCTCGAACTTCAGGAGAAGATCGCTGATCTCTCCATCATGGCCGCAACGAAGATCATCAACAAATCTCTCAATACAGAAGACAACCGCCGCCTGGTGGAGGAATATGTCTCTAAGGTAGGTGATCTCTATGGCAAGTGATCCATTGGTAACGTCTTATGCAGAGGCCCTTTTCCAGGTTGCCCGGGCTGAGGAGACACTGGATCGAGTGGAAGAGGAACTGACCCGACTGAACAAATCCTTGGATTCAAATGCTGAATTGAGGGAGTTTCTAAGCAACCTCCAGATCTCCTCCGACGGGAAGAAAAGCGCTCTCTTTCAGATTTTCGGTGCGAAGGTCTCTCCGATCACCCTTCACTGGGTCAACATGGTGGTCGATCAGGGGAGACAGAGGAGGCTACCGGTGATCATCGAGGCCTTCCTCAAATTAACTGAAGATGCCCGTGAAAAGGTGACCGCAGAGGTGATCACTTCAATCCCTCTCTCAGAGGATCTGGCGAAGCGTCTTGAGCAGGAGCTTTCCAAAATCACCGGGAAGCGGGTTTTTCTCAAACCCATGGTCGATGGTTCTATCCTGGGTGGAGTGATCGTCAAGATCGAAAATAAGGTGATCGATGGAAGTGTGAAACATCGGCTCGAGGAAATTAAGAATGAGATGATCAAAACTGCTTAACCTGCATCATAGTCCCCCTCACCCTTACCCTCTCCCACCAGGGGAGAGGGGGATATTTCTTACTTCCTCCCCTTTGTTGGGGGAAGGTACGGGTGGGGGTGATAGCGAGGTGTAAAGCTATGGAATTGAAGATCAATCCAGAAGAAATATCAGCAATCCTGAAACGACATATCGAACAATATCAGGTCAAGATGGAAATGGAAGAGATGGGCGAGGTCATCGAGGCCGGCGATGGGATTGCACGGATCAAAGGCCTGCCCAGTTGTATGTCCGCTGAGATGCTCGAATTTCCGGAAGGGATCTATGGGGTTGCCCTCAACCTCGAAGAGGACCAGATCGGAGCCATGATTCTTGGCGATATTGCCCATATCGAACAAGGGGATCCGGTCAAGCGAACAGGGAAAGTGCTCTCCGTCCCGACAGGGGATGCTTTAGTCGGCAGAATTGTCAATGCATTAGGCCAGCCCATTGATGGAAAAGGTCCTATCCATACCGATAAATTTCGACTGATTGAAGGGGTTGCACCCAATGTAGTGGAAAGGCAGCCCGTGAAGGAGCCCCTTCAGACAGGATTGAAATGCATTGACTCCATGATCCCCATTGGAAGAGGTCAACGAGAATTGATCATCGGTGACCGCCAGACCGGAAAAACAGCCATTGCCATTGATACCATCCTGAATCAAAAAGGAAGGGACGTGATCTGTATCTACGTGGCCATCGGGCAGAAGCAGTCGACCGTGGCAGCCGTCGTTAACACCTTCCAAGAATATGGAGCCATGGAGTATACGACTGTGGTGGCTGCCACAGCGAGCGACCCTGCACCCATGCAATTCGTAGCCCCTTATGCAGGCTGTGCTATGGGTGAAGAATTTAGGGATACCGGCCGTCATGCCCTGATCGTCTATGACGACCTCTGGAAACATGCTGTAGCTTACCGGCAGGTCTCCCTCCTCCTAAGAAGGCCCCCTGGACGAGAAGCCTTCCCAGGTGACATCTTCAATCTTCATTCAAGACTGCTGGAAAGAGCAGCCAAATTAAATGATGAACTGGGAGGAGGATCTCTCACTGCTCTGCCCATTGTGGAAACCCAGGCAGGCGATTTTTCGGCTTACATCCCGACCAATGTTATCTCTATTACTGACGGACAAATCTACCTCGAGAGTGACCTTTTCTATGCCGGAGTTCGACCCGCTGTCTCAGTGGGTCTTTCCGTTTCCCGAGTCGGTGGAAATGCACAGATCAAGGCGATGAAGAAAGTTGCAGGAATGCTTAGGCTCGACCTTGCCCAATATCGAGAGCTGGTCACCTTTGCCAAATTCGGTTCTGAATTGGACAAGGCGACTCAGGCCCAGATCACGCGTGGAGAACGTCTCGTGGAGGTCTTGAAACAACCACAATACGTTCCGATGCCGGTCGAAGATCAGGTCATGATCATCTTTGTGGCAGAGAACGGATATCTCGACAACCTTCCAATAGATAAGGTGCAGGAGTTTGAAGCAGGGTTTTATCCTTTTGTACGAGAGAGATACCCTCAGATTTCTCAAGGGATTCGGCAGCAGAAAGAGCTTCCAGAGGAACTTTCAAAACTACTCCATCAGGCAGCTCAAGAATATAAAAAGAATTTTGTGTCAACTTAATCATAATGATTAACCCCTCTCCCTTGTTGGGAGAGGGCTAGGGTGAGGGTGAGCAGATTCAGCCCCCCTCCCCTTCATCCCCTCCCACCAGGAGAGGGGAAATTTTATGGGTCATTGGGAAGATGCTCGGGACAAAAGAAATCAAACGAAGAATTCGAAGTGTGATCAGCATCCAACAGATCACTCGTGCGATGCAGATGATCGCTGTCTCACGCCTCAAACGGTCTGAGGATCGTCTCCGTTCTGCAAGACCCTATGCTCAGAAGATCCAAGAATTTATGGAAACTCTTGCTCCTTCTCTTTCCACGATCCGACACCCCCTTCTTATCAAGCGCCAGGTTAATAAGATTGGTTTGGTTCTCATTACTGCAGACAAAGGGCTCTGCGGCGGCTATAATGCGAATGTCCTCAATCACGCCCAAAATTTCCTCGATCAATTGTCTGATAAGGAACTTCGACTCATTCTCATCGGAAGGAAAGGGTATGATTTTTACAGAAGGAAAAAATATCCCATAGACCACACCCTTCTCCAAATCTCAAAGGACATCACCCTTCAGGAGGTGAAGGAGATTTCCGGAGTCGTCATCAAAGGCTTTGAACAAGGACATTACGATGAGGTAGACCTGATCTACACTCGCTTCCAGTCTGCCATGAATACGCGACCCACGACGATGAAGTTATTGCCCCTCGAGAAATCAGAGGTTCTCAAAACAGGGAACGGTATCAAAGGAGAGCCGCTTTTTGAACCCGACCCAGAAGAGATTATGTCTCTCCTGCTTCCAAAATATCTCGAGGCTCAGATTTACAATGGTCTAGTCGAGTCTGTGGCAAGCGAGCAAGGTGCTCGGATGGTCTCGATGAAGTCGGCTACAGAGAATGCTGAAGAGATGATTTCTTCTCTTACTTTAAGTTACAACAAGGCCCGACAGGCTGCTATTACCAAAGAGATCTTAGAGGTAACCACCGGCGCAGAGGCTCTCCGGTATGCCAAACAGAAAAAATAGAAACGCTATGCGCATAGCGCTAAACGCTTAGCGTTATTTTGAGAAAGGGAGGTAGGACATTGAAGGTTGGAAAAGTTCTTAGAGTTATCGGCCCGGTAGTGGATGTGGAATTCTTCGCTGAAGAATTGCCTGCCTTATACAATGCGATTCGAATTGATAGACCCGATGGGACGAAATTGATTATCGAAGTGTCCCAATATCTTGGTGAGAACGTGGTGCGTTGTGTGGCGATGTCCACAACCGATGGATTGGTCCGTGGAATGGATGCAGTGGATACTGGAGAATCGATCACCATGCCCGTAGGAAGAGAAACTCTGGGAAGGGTCTTTAATCTACTGGGAGAGACCATTGATAAATTAGGGGACTGCCCGGCAAAAAAACGATACCCCATCCACCGTCCTCCACCACCTTTTGAAGAACAGGTTCCCTCAAATCAGGTCTTTGAAACAGGTCTGAAGGTCATCGACCTTCTTGAACCCTATGCAAAAGGTGGAAAGGTGGGCCTCTTCGGTGGTGCAGGCGTGGGAAAGACCGTTTTGATCATGGAACTGATTCGAAACATTGCAACAGAGCATGGAGGATTCTCTGTTTTCGGTGGTGTGGGCGAAAGAACCAGGGAAGGAAACGACCTCTGGCTCGAGATGAAAGGATCCGGCGTTATTGAAAAGACCGTTCTCGTATTTGGTCAGATGAACGAACCTCCAGGAGCAAGGCTTCGCATTGGCCTCTCCGCCCTCACCCAGGCAGAATATTTCCGGGACGAAGAAGGCCAGGACGTGCTCCTCTTCATCGATAATATCTTCCGTTTTGTCCAAGCTGGCTCTGAGGTCTCAGCTCTGCTAGGTCGAATGCCTTCGGCCGTAGGATACCAGCCAACCCTTTCCACAGAGATGGGCGAACTTCAGGAACGGATCACCTCGACCAAAAGAGGATCCATTACATCAGTGCAGGCCATCTATGTTCCTGCCGATGACCTCACGGACCCAGCACCAGCCACAACTTTCTCCCATTTGGATGCAACGACCGTGTTATCAAGGCAATTAGCTGAATTAGGGATTTATCCGGCTGTCGATCCTTTGGACTCCACATCAAGAATCCTTGACCCTCGCATCGTAGGTGATGAACATTACCGAGTCGCTCGAGGGGTCCAACAGGTTTTACAACGCTATAAAGAGCTTCAGGATATCATCGCGATTCTTGGGATGGAGGAACTTTCTGAAGAGGATAAATTGATCGTTGCCAGGGCAAGAAGAATGCAGAGGTTTCTTTCCCAGCCCTTCTTTGTAGCAGAGCAGTTCACCGGTGCACGAGGAAGGTACGTCCCTCTGCCTGAAACGATCCGTGGATTCAAGGAGATCCTGGAAGGAAAACATGACGACCTCCCGGAGCAGGCTTTTTATATGGTTGGAAATATTGATGAGGTGGCTGAGAAGGCAAAACGATTAAGCGAAGCAACACATTAGAGAACGCATCAAATTCCAAGCACCAAATAACAAATAAGTCCCAATGGCCATAATTCAAAATCTTAAACAAATGTTTTGATCATTTGGATTTGGAGTTTGGAATTTGAAGCTTGGAGCTTAAATTTAGCTGTCATTGGAGATTCAAGAATAAGAAAACCTAATTAGGTTCATGATGGAAACCCAACCCTTTACTCTTGACA
>Ga0299915_10003894_pt1 | contig 10808 bp, 9 predicted proteins | sample RVTome_13_FD_200263 | JGI IMG/M metagenome (GOLD analysis project Ga0299915, IMG submission 200263) | Soil microbial communities from uranium-contaminated site in the Upper Colorado River Basin, Wyoming, United States - RVT92D227 (version 2) ... | reverse complement strand
GTGCTCGAAATGGGCTTCGATACCCAACTTATCTAAACCTTCCTTGAAGAAGGGGACCCAGCCGCCGATGCCGTTGACGCCCAGCCAGCCAAGGGGGTGGAGGATGATCCGGTCGCAGGCCGTCGCCAGGTAGTATTCTTTGTCGAATTCAGGAGCTTCCTCGATATACGCATAGACCTTTTTCCCGGACTCGCGGAATCCCCGGACGGCGTCCCTGACCTCGCTGATCTTGGCCCAATCGCACTCCAGATAGCCGAGCCGCAGCAGGACACAACGGATGCGGTCGTCCACCTTGGCCTTGCGGAAACTCTCCCAGACGTCGTGAACGGACAGCGTCCGTCCTCCGAGGAGATAGCCCGTCAGAAAACCTGGGGCGGAGAGCTCGGGGAAGGGCCCGGCTAGGTCGATTTCGAGGAAGGATTCAGCATGCACTTCGGGCGGCCGTCTGAACTCGGAATAGATGAAGGCAATGACCGTTACAGTCACCAGGAATAAGAAGAACAGGAATATAAAAAGGATGTATTTGCCTTTCTTCATGTCATCTCCTAATCCTCACTACGGATTCCGCGACGACTGGTTTGCGCACCCTGGTCCCACTCAATATAGCAGAAAAAAGGAGGCCAGGGATAGGGCTTGATTTCTTTTTTTGGATATGGAAGAATGGGTTGACTTTTGCTGTTATCGGACCGATCGGGATGGGCCGATGACGGGGAAAGCGCAAGGAGGTTTTTTTATATGTCTGCTGCAAAATTATACGTGGGCAACCTCAATTACAGGACCACAGAGGACAAGCTGAAAGAACTCTTTTCCCAGTACGGAGAGGTGAATTCAGTCAACATCCTCCAGGGACGCGGCTTTGGCTTCGTCGAGATGGGTAACCCGGAAGGCGCCCAGGATGCCAAGACGAAACTGAACGGCACGGAATTCGACGGCCGGAGAATCATCGTCAACGACGCGAGACCCCGGGCTGAGAAGAATGGACGCGTCGGCGGAGAGCGGAGAGAGCGCAGAGATTTCGGCAAGTTTTAACATAGACGCCATCCTTTAACCCCCTTCAGGAGATTTTCGGCGGTGCGGATCTCAGGTAGGGGATGATTCTGCACTATTTTTTCTTCCAGCCGGCCTGTCTTCCTGGGACGGCGGGTCCGCGACTCTTTTTCTCCGGGTGGTCGGCCCTCGACGGCGGCTTGCGCAACCTTATTGTTCGGGGCGGTGAACCTTTCGCGAAATCCCTTCGTAGTAGTTGGTGAGCGTATGGAAGATAAAAGGACGACGCCTTATGAGGACATCAAGACTCTGCTCGCAAAAGCCGGGGAAGGCGACCGGCAGGCCTTCAAAAATATCGTCAGCCTCTATCAGCAAAAGGTCTTTCTGCTGGCTTATTCCGTCCTCCGGAACAAGGAAGACGCCTTGGACGTCGTCCAGGAGACCTTCATGAGGCTCTACCAGAAGCTCGACGCCTATGAGAAAGACAGAAATTTCCAGGCCTGGCTCCTCCAGATCGCTAAAAACCTGAGCATCGACTACTTCCGGAAACACCACGGCCGGCGCCGGGAGATGGAGAGTGATAAGAGCGTCGAAGAACTGCCGGTGGCGGCCGAGAACCACTGGTCGAACCCGGAATCCTCGGAGCTGCGCCAAGTCATCTCCCGCAACCTCGAACGCCTGGGAGAAAGGCAGCGCCTGATTTTCGTGATGAAACACTTCAACGGGCTCGAGTACAGGGAGATCGCCCAACTCCTGGGAATCTCAGTGGGGACGGTCAAATCTCTTCATTTCAAGGCCGTCCGCAACCTTAGAAACTGGCTCAGCCCGCAACTGGGGATTCAACCATGAACAAGTGCCGAAGCGGAAGACGAGATCTGGTGGCTTATTTGGGAGGAGAGATGAGCGAACGCGATCGGGAAGACATCCGTTGCCATATCGAGACTTGCCCGGCCTGCGCCGATGAGGTCCGCGCCCTCGAGCGGCTCCTGGAGAGCGCCGATTCGCTGGGCCAGAACATGAAAGCGGCCCTGTCCGGCATCGACTGGGACGCCCAGGCGGAGAAGATCGTGGCCGCCGTGTGGAATGAAAAAGCGCGGCCGCAGAGAGAGCCCAGTCCTGAGCGGGCGTGGCTGTTTGCGCCCCGTCTCAGGCCCGTCCTCGCCGGCCTCCTCCTCGGGATCATGGTCGGAGCGGCCGCCATGTTCGTCGTCTATAGAACTGGAGTGCTGGAGAAGCCGCCGGCCGAGGCGTTTTTCGCCAGCAACGAGTTCCTGGGCCGTATCGACCAGGAGTTCGCCCGCCGGGAAACCCTGGACTACCTGGAAAAAAGCCAGTACGTGCTGCTCGAGCTCGCCCAGACTCAAACTGAAAGCGGGGATTGCCGCCTGAGCGAGGCCGCGGCGCGCGAGACTAGGGAACTGCTGTCCAAGAAAAGGTACCTGAATCCCCAGCTCGAAAAGGCCCGGATGGCCAAGGCCAAGGCCATCTGCGACCAGATCGAGCTCCTCTTCTACGAGTTGGCCCAGGTCAGTGAGAACCTGACACCTGCGCAGTGCCGGGGGATCCAGAACATGATCGAGGAAAAAAACATTCTCTTGAAAATAAAGCTCTTGAAGAAAGAGCTCCAGGAAAGCGAGGTTTGAGGTGAGAAAAACAGCCCTCATCATAATCATTCTGGCGGGTCTCGTCTGCGTCCGGGCGGCCGCCCAAGAGTCTTCGGATGAGAAGCTCTTCCAGGAGGCCAAGCTTCTCTTCTTCGACGAGAAATGGGAAGACGCCCAGGAGAAGTTCGAAGACCTCCTGGACGACTATCCCGAGAGCTCTCTGATCCCCCAGGCGACCTTCTACAGGGCCCAATGCCTCGCCAGGCGAAAGGGCCATGAGGAAGAAGCCATCGAGGTGTACAAGGATTATCTTTCGAGCAAGAAAAGAAACGACAGCCTGTCGGAGGAGGCGGAGTCCTCCATCATCGACCTGGCGTATGAGCTCTACAAGGATGACCAGGAGGAGTATCTGGACGAGATCGAGCAGCGTCTGGAAAGCCCCAACCGCGTCATCCGATACTATGCCGCCTTCAAACTGAGCCTGGTCAAGGACAAGCAGATCGCCGTCCAGGCCATTCCGGTGCTGGAGAGGATCATCGTCGAGGAGGGCGACAAGGACCTCAAGGACAGGGCCAAGATTGCCTTGTTGAGGATATCTCCCGACGCACTGAAAAATATTGAGAACCAGGACGAGCGGGGGAGGGCCAGAGCCCTGAGGATCACCGTTGTAGTCGAAGGTCAGAGAGAACCCGTGTTTTCACTCAATATCCCCTGGGCGCTGGCGGACCTGGCTTTTCAGGCCATTCCGGAAAAGGATAAGGCCGCTTTAAGAGCCGAAGGGTATGACCTAGACAAGATTGTCTCTCAACTGACCCGGATTAGGGGAAACATCATCGAGATCCGGCCCCGGGAGGACAAAACCCGGCTCATCCGGATATGGATCGAATAAATTCTCCCCTTTTCTTTTGATGAGGAGGAACAACGTGAAAAGATGTGCAGCTCTGGCGGCGGTGGTGGTGGTTTTTGTTTACCTGGCGGCCCCGATTCTTGCGGGCGGGCACGAGGATGACCTGACGGTGATCAAAAAAGCCGTCAAGGGGGGGCACGCCTGCGAACCCGGGAAACCCGTGAAGTGGTTCAAGATTCTGATCACCGACAACAAGTCAAGGACGGATATCGTCAAGGTCACACTGCCGATCTCCATGGCTAAGCTCCTCGCGCATTGCGCGAAGGACAAGCATCTGCACATGGACAAGGCCGATATCGACGTCGCGGCCGCACTCAAGGACCTCAGGGAGATGGGGCCGATGACCCTTATCGAAATCGTTGACGACGACGCTACAGTCAAGATCTGGCTGGAGTAATCCAGAGGAACATCCCTCGAGAGTTCGCCTGGACCTGGTTGAATTTTCCCGCGTCTTTTCCTCCAGTGAGGAAATTCCCCTTTCGAGAAAATAATCCCGCCCGCCAGCCTTGACCGACGGGCGGGAAAATAGGCTTACGTACAGGCCTTCAAACTACGGCCGGTCGATGGTGATCACCGGCGAGGTCCAGGTTTCCCAGTGAGCGATGTTGTTGTCGTCGCCCAGGGCTTTGAGGACGGAAAGCTTGATGATGTACTGGCCGTCAGGGACGGTGTAGGTCTTGTTGCCGCTGGCGGTCGTACCATCCCAGGGGAAGGCAAAGAAGCTTGTGGAAGTGCTATTGCGGGGCAAATAAGGTTCCTGATAGGCGCGATGCCAAGCCTTGCCGCTCGTGCTAAAGACTTCCATGCGCATGAGGCGAACCTGGTGGTCAAAGTGGATGAGGATGTAGGGAATGTCTCCGCCGGTCAGCGTGAAGGTCGCGCCGAATGGGTAGCCAGTGAAACCCGTCCCAACAGCTTTTGCCAGCCAGGGGAATCCATAGGCAGTGGGAGCAAGCGCGATGATGGACTGATAATCGCCGACAAAACCTGCGAAGGGAACGCGATAGATCTGTCCGCCGCCTTGTGGTGTGAAGACGATGTATCCTCCATATTGGCCATAAACAGGTCCGGTCGCGGGGGAAATCGTGGCCTGGACCGGTACCGTGCTACCGGCTGGTACCGTCACGCTGGGTGGGGCGAACGTTATGGAAGCATTTGAGGTATAGAACGAGGGTGTAATGACCCCGCCGGTGGAGAGGGCATTGACATAGGAGAGGTCATACGTGACGGCGTACATCCCGTTGTTCTCGACCGACAGCGTGACTGTCTGCGGGCCGAATTCGCCTTCTCCGAGGGCTATCTTTCCGGGTTCGATCTTTGTGGTCGCCAGGATAGCATCATCGATGTCGAGCATCCCCGCTCCCTGCCGATGAACGTTGTCAAGGAAGCCGAGACCGGGATTGCCCCACCACGGCCTTGGATCGGCGCTGTTCTGGAGGACGGTGCGGACGATCTGGGCAGGGGTCTTCGGTTTGGCCTGCAGGAGAAGGGCCGCGGCGCCGGCGACATGCGGGGACGACATTGATGTTCCGCTCATGTTCGCGTAACTTCCCTTTTCGATGGGGTAGGTTGAGTAAATCGAGCCGCCAGGAGCCCCGATATCGGGTTTCACCTTCAGGTCGGGCGATAATCCATAAGAACTGAAGCTGCTGATCAATCCTCCGGTTGAATTAGGGAATGAACTGGTCTGATCTGTCCACGTCATGTCCACTGGTCCGGCTGCCAAACGGTTGTTGATCAGAACCCCCTCGGTGTCTGAGATCGCGACGACAGGAATGGTGATAGGAGGAGTGCCGGCGACTGTCGGACTGAAACGGCCCGCTGAATTGTTATAAAGGACAACGGCCACGGCACCGGCAAGTTGAGCATTATATGCTTTTGCATAGAACGTACAGGTCCCGCGCCGGATAAGGGCAATTTTTCCGGCCAAGCTACCGGCCGGCAGCGGGTTACAGGCATCATTTGTTGTTGTTGACGTTCCCGTGCGCGCCATAGGATATGTGCCTGATGTGGGGGGAACGGGAGCTCCTGTTGCGGGTGTATATCCAATCACAGTATTATCAGGACTAACGGTGAAGAAGGGCAGCGCCACGTGCGTATTGTCGTACGAAGCCGTGCCGATGACCTTCTTGCCGACGCCGGGAGCGCTTGCAGAATACAGGCCATTGGCTCCGCTATTCCCGATCGAGCAGACGACGACGACTCCCTTGTTCACCAGCCGGTCGGCAGCCTGCGCCGTGGGATATTGCGGCCACTGGAAGGCGCTGCCGATGCTCATGTTGAGGACATCCATGTCGTCGGCCAGGGCGTGCTCCATCGCGGCGATCATGATGTCGGCGAAGGTTGATCCCTCACAGCCGAACACCCGGTAGGCGCCGAAGTTCACAGCCGGCGCAACACCCTTGATAGCGCCGTTGGCTCCGATGATCCCTGAGACGTGCGAGCCATGTCCATAACAGTCGTCAGGATATGCATCCGGCACAGGCACTGGATTGTAAGAAGGTGAGGTGGAGTCTGCATTGAACGCATCACCCACAAAATCCCATCCGGTGACCACGCGGGCGGTCGGGAATACCGTACTATTGGATCGCTGAATGCCATCCCCGCCCAGGTCCGGATGGTCATAGTCTATTCCCGTGTCCACCACGGCCACTCTAATTCCTGCTCCGGTATAGCCCAGCTCGCTCTGGGCGATGTCGGCTCCGGTCATAGCCAGCGCCGTGTACAGATCGATAACCTCTTCCCCCGGCGGCTCCTTGGGGAGCGAAATCGTCATCACCGGATAGAGAGCCTTTACACCAGGGATCCGGCTCAACTTGGCCAGCTCACCTGTTTCGAGCTGGATGGATAGGCCGTTCCAGAGTGTTTTAAAAGAAAACCGCTCGGTGTACTGCAGCTTCAATGCCTTGGCCTGAGATTTGAAAGCGGCCTTCTCCTGGTTGAGTGTCGCCGGGCTTCCGCCGTCCGCCAGCGGCGGACTCATAAGTTCTACGAACCAGAGCGCCGGCGTCTCGTCCATCATCTCACCGTTTTCGGCGGTGGACGGCGGCTTCAGCGGCTCGACTGGCTTCACCTCCTGCCCCGTCTGCATTCCCAGAGTCAGGACGAGAAGGGATAGCATGATGACCTTGGTCATTAATTTTATGTTCACCTTTTCCTCCTTCCTGTTCCTCATATATATGATTAGATAGCCTGATCGTTCAGCTTACTTCTTCTCCCTCAAGCTCTACCACCTCCTTTCATGAATCGCAGTTCTGAGGAGCCGGATCAAGAGCAGATTGAGATCGACGAATGGGACTTCCGGGAAAATATCCAAGGCGTGGCCTCCGCATCCTCCTCCATGAGCGCCGCTTGATCAGCGGGCGATAGAAAAATAGGAAAATTTCCTTGTCTTGTCAAGATATTTCTTTTCTTCGCAAGACCACCCTGACGGGACCCTTGATAAAGCGGTCAGCCCGCACTCCCGTTGACTTTATCCGGGCTTACTTTAATAATATTAGTCTTCAGGAAAAGACCATGGCCAGACTGTTTGAGTATCAAAGCAAGAAGCTGCTCAAGCAGGGAGGAATCCCGGTTCCCGCGGGCGATGTCGCCGCCACTCCGGAGGAGGCTCGGCGCATTGCCGAGAAGATCGGCCGACCAGTGGTCATCAAGATCCAGGTCTGGGTGACCGGCCGGGCCGGGATCGGCGGGATTCAGTTTGCCGCCACACCCGAGGAAGCGGAGGCCAAGGCCCGCCATCTCCTGGGCATGAAGGTTAAGAACTTCGTCGTGGACCGGGTCCTGGTCGAGGAGAAGCTGGCCATCAAGGCCGAATATTTCGTCGGGCTGGTCATCGACGACGCCGCCAAGAAGCCGCTCCTCATCTTCAGCCCTGCCGGAGGCACCGGAGTCGAGGAGATCGCCCGCCTCCACCCAGAGAAGATTGCCCGCCAGACCATCGATGTCCTCAAGGGGTTTCCCGAATTCGAAGCGAGGAACATGCTTATCCGGGTGGGGGTCGAGGGAACGATTCTGCCGAAGCTAGCCGACCTCCTGACCAAGCTCTATAAGGTGGCTTGTTCGAGCGACGCCCGTTCGGCCGAGATCAACCCGCTGGTCTTGACCGCCGACGACAACATCTATGCCGCCGACTGCCACCTTGTCGTCGACGACTACGCCGTTTACCGTCATCCCGAATTCGGGATCGAGATCGCCCGTGAGTTCGACCGGCCGCCGACCGAGCTCGAGAAGATCGCCTACCGGGTGGAAGAAAAAGACTACCGCGGGACCTTCTATTTCTTCCAGATGGTCGAGCAGACGGCCGGCAGCGAGAAGTACATCGGGTTCAACGGGGCGGGTGGCGGGGGTTCAATGATGTCCATGGACGCGGTCCTCAACCGCGGTTTCAAACTGGCCAACTACTGCGATACGAGCGGCAACCCGCCGGCGAGCAAGGTCTACCGGGCCGCCAAGGTCATCCTGTCCCAGCCGGGGATCATGGGCTACTTTGCCTCGGGCTCGGGTGTGGCCAGCCAGGAGCAATACCACTCGGCCCGCGGCCTGACCAAGGCATTCTACGAGGAAAAACTGGACATTCCCGCCGTCATCAGGCTGGGCGGGAATTTCGAGGAAAAGGCGATCGAAATCCTCCGGACCTACCTCAAAGACATTCCCGGCGTCGTCGAGGGATACGGCCGGGACGATTCTCCGGAGTTCTGCGCCCGCCGGCTCGAGGAACTGGTGGCCAGGACTGGCGGGAAGCGGTACCAGGTCAGGCCATTCAGCGAGACGCCCACCCCGGAAAAAGCCTATGTCTTCGAGACCGTCACGGGACGGATTTCTTTCGACCACTCGAAATGCCCCGGCTGCAAAACCAAGGGTTGTGTTCCGGCTTGCGCGCCCAAGATCCTGAAGCTCGAGGAGGGGAAGCCGGTCCTGGCCATAACGCCGGAAGAGGCCAAGAAGGGCAAATGCACCGAATGCCTGGCCTGCGAGATCTTCTGCCGCTTCCACGAGCTGGACGCCATCGTCATCCATCTTCCCATACCCGGGCTCAAGGAATACAGGGAAAGAATCCTCGCGGCCAAAGTTCAAACCTGATTAATTATATAGAATTTATAAGAATAATAGGAAAAGAGATCAACGGTCATGGCCATCTTAGTGAATGAGCATTCGCGGGTCATCATCCAGGGCATCACCGGCCGCGAGGGCATGGTCCGGGCGCAGTTGATGAAGGACTACGGGACCAAGGTCGTCGCCGGCGTCACGCCCGGGCGCGCCGGACAGGATGTCTACGGAGTCCCGGTCTACGATTCCGTGCTCCAGGCCTGGGAGAAGCAGGGCCCATTGGATGTCAGCGTCATCTTTGTCCCCGCCGCCCTGGTCAAAAACGCCGCCCTCGAGGCCATCGACGCAGGGATTAAGCTACTCGTCATCGTGCCCGACCGGGTGCCCATCCACGACGTCCTGGAGATCGCCGCCCGGGCCGCCGAGAAGGGCGCGCGGTTCGTCGGCCCCAACACCCTCGGCCTGGTCAGCCCGGGCAAGGCCGTCCTGGGCATGATCGGCGGCCGGGCTGAGCGTGCCCGGGAATGGTTCAAGCCCGGGTCTATCGGCGTCAGTTCCCGGAGCGGCGGCATGACCTCGGCCATCTCCTATTACCTCACCAAGGCCGGCCTGGGCCTGAGCACCATCGTCCATGTCGGCGGCGACGCCGTCATCGGGCTCTCCCATCCCGAGGTCATGGCGCTTTTCGAGGAGGACCCGGAAACCCGGATGGCCGTGATGTTCGGCGAGATCGGGACGACCCAGGAGGAGCGGGTGGCCGACCTCGTCGAAAGCGGCCGGTTCACAAAGCCCCTCATCGCCTACATCGGCGGCAAGGCGGCCAAGTCGGGGACACGCTTCTCCCACGCCGGCGCCATCGTCGAAGGCACGCGCGGCTCCTACGAGACCAAGGTGAAGAGGCTGCGCGAGGTCGGCGTCCACGTCGTCGACGCCATCTCCGACATTCCCATAAAGGCCAAGGAAGTTCTGGGGACATGACCCGAATTCTCTGGAATTCGGTTCGTATCCGCTGATTTTGCGACTGGAGAGGAAAGAAAAATGCCTGAAGATCTCCATTGGAAGACCGGAATCACCGGGGTCCAGCCCAACAAGGTCCGGCTGCGCGGCTATCCCATCGACCAGCTGATGGGGAAGGTCTCCTTTTCCCAGGCGATCTATCTCGTCCTCAAGGGCGAGCTGCCTTCGCCCGCGGTCGGGAAGCTCCTCGATGCCATATTCGTCTCCTCGGTCGACCACGGCGCCGGTCCGCCCTCGGTCCTCACCGCCCGCACCGTCGCCTCGACCGGGGCCGAGCTCCATGCCGCCATAGCGGCCGGGGTGCTCGCCATATCCCGGCTTCATGGAGGAGCCATCGAGGAGGGGATGAGGCTCTTTCAAGCCATCGCCCGCCGGGCCGAGGAGAAAAAGATCTCGGAAGAGGAAGCGTCTAAGGAGGTCCTGGCCGAGATGAAGGCCAGGGGCGAGCGCGCCTCCGGGTTCGGCCACCGGGTCCACACCCAGGACCCGCGGACTGAAAAGCTCTTCGCCATGGCCGAGGAGCTGAAGCTGGCAGGCCAGGCCGTGCGCATCTCCCGCGCCGTTGAAAAGCTCTTCCGGGAGAGCGGCAAGCCGCTGCCGATCAACGTGGACGGCGCCATCGCCGCCCTGCTCTGCGACCTCGGCATCCCGGCCGAGATCGGGAACGCCTTCTTCATCATCGCCCGCGTGCCGGGGCTCGTCGCCCACATCCAGGAAGAGAAGACCCGGATGAGGCCGATGCGCAAGATCCACCCGTCCGATGTCGAGTACGACGGGCCTGGAGAAAGAGAGATCCAATGAGAAAACAACTGGAAACGTTGCTGCCCGAGCTCCGGCTCGTCAAGGACCCCGAACTTCGCGAGCTTACAGTCAAGGTCTGGGTGGAAGCGATGAAGCGGGCCGGCTGGGGGATCAAGGATCTGGCCGAGATGCCCTTTACGCTCCTGATCAAGAATACCGATGTCAATCTCATCACCCACACCCGGGCGGTCACCCTGTCGGCGCTGAAGATTGCCGAAGTCCTGATGGCGGAGTACGGAAAGAAGATCGCCCTGCATCGCGATCATCTCCTTGCGGGCGCCCTCCTCCATGATGTCGGCAAGCTCTTCGAGTACAAGCGGGAAGGGGGGAAGTTCGTCAAGAGCCGGGAGGGGGAGCTGCTGCGCCATCCGATTTCAGGGGCCGCATTCGCCTTCGCTCACGGCCTTCCCCAGGAGGTCATCCACATCATCGCCGCCCATTCC
>Ga0299915_10003893_pt1 | contig 10808 bp, 10 predicted proteins | sample RVTome_13_FD_200263 | JGI IMG/M metagenome (GOLD analysis project Ga0299915, IMG submission 200263) | Soil microbial communities from uranium-contaminated site in the Upper Colorado River Basin, Wyoming, United States - RVT92D227 (version 2) ... | reverse complement strand
TTCGACTAAACGCTTTACCTCTCCTTTATCATCAAAAATATTATACTCGTCAAATCGAGAGGGCATATCGATGACCCATTTCCCAAAGCATTTTTGGCCTTGTTAAATTTGTGGGTGGTTCGATCATTCAGAGGTCTAAGAGGGCCTATTTCAGTTCCGTGCCGGTACGGATTCCTTCCTCTTTAATTTCTCTGCTTAATCGTTTTAATGCCTTTACCCCGTTAGAAATAATGCCCCGCTGCTCCCTCCGGGCCAGAGGCCCTCTAGGCCGTGGGCTGCAGCGGGGTTAGATTTTAGGATAATTCCGCCTACCTGCCGGTAGGCAGGGCGGGATTTAATGCCCCGCTCGGTTTCGAGTCGCAACGACTGGAATTTCTGACGGGGTTTACTTCAGGCTTTTGTAACCTCGAAGGAAATCTGACCGTCGTCGTATTTGAGAGGCCTGATGGTGACGTCCATCCCCACCTTGACGTCCTCAGGCTTTATGTCCTTTGCCACCCGGGCGAACAGCTTCAAGCCATCGCCAAAGTCCACAACACCCATTGTATAGGGAGGATCCCCCTCGAAACCAAACGGCGCATAATAGGCGGTGGTAAATGTCTCCAGTTTGCCTTTCTTGGGCATCTCGAACCAGTCCATGTTCTTTGAGAAACATTTTGCGCAATCGGCCCTTGGAGGGAAGAACTTTGCACCACAATCTTTACAAACGGTCCCTTCAACCTTCCCTTCTGCCAGGAGATCAACAAACTTTGCCGTCTTTGTCACTGCCGTAAAGCTTTTCCTCCCGAATTTCTCAAAACCCATACCTCACCTCCCTCGAAAATAATCAATGCAAAATGGGCAATTAGCAATTATCAACTATCAGTGAAAGATAACAGGATCTCTTCTCCCGCAGGAATGAGAACCTCCTTTTTTCATTTATTCATCACAACCTGAGAAAAGTAATTTCTCTTTATGTTTTTCATTGAAAATTGCTAATTGAGCATTGCTAATTTTGCATTGATCTTTTCTCATTCTCTGCCAAAGATTGTGACATTACCGTAAAGTCCGACGCCGCCAATGTTGTGCACAAGGCCGATGTCCGGCTCACCGGCTACCTGCATGGAACCTGCCTCACCGCGAAGTTGCAGAACGATGGTACGGATCTGGGATCCACCCGTTGCACCAATGGGGTGACCTTTAGAAAGGAGCCCACCATCGACGTTCACAGGGGTTTTCCCCTCTTTATACGTCGCTTTCTCGCGAATGAGCTGCTTTCCCTCACCCATTGGCGCGAATCCAAGACCCTCATATGCCATGATCTCTGCGATAGTGAAGCAGTCGTGCACTTCGGCCACTTTGACATCTTTCGCTGTGATTCCGGCCATCTTGTATGCCTGGGCGGCTGCTGCATAGCCAACGCTCAGACCCTTGGTAAAATCGGGTCTCGATGCCATGTTGACTGCCTCTGACGCCGCACCGATGCCGATGATCCAGACTGGTTTCTTCGACAGGGACTTTGCTTTTTCGGCGTTTGCAAGGATGATACAGGAACTTCCGTCCGCGTTTGCACAACAGTCACCTACCCGGAGCGGCCATGCTACGGGGCCTGCCATTTTTGCTTCCGGGTCGCCCTGCTTAAAGTCTTCCGGTTTTATCGGTTTCCTGTAGACTGCCCTCTCGTTGATGACGCCATAGGTGGATGCTTTGAGCCTGACACTCATCAGGTCATCGTGGGTCAGACCATGCTTCGCCATGTAGGCCTGTGCATAAAGGGCGTAATACGCGGGCATCATGGTTCCAAAGGGTGCCTCCCACTGGATGTCAGCGCCTCTGCCCATTCTCTCCTGGGATTCCGCAGACGTGATCTCGGACATCTTCTGGAACCCGAGGACAACAACGATGTCATGGAGGCCGGACTTAATCATGCTGTATCCCACTTTTACACCAGTGCTACTCGAAGAACAGATGGACTCCACATAAAACGTTGGCTGAGGAATAAGACCCAGGTATTCTGCAAGGACGCCCGCAGGGGAGCGTTGTTTGTCATATTCCGGGGCCGAACAGAAAACGGAAGCATCGACATCTTTCTGGGTGATGCCCGCATCTTGCATGGCTTCCCTGAAGGCCTCGAAGGCCAGTTCCCGGATAGACCCTTCGTAACCTCTGACGAAGCTACTCTGGCCCACACCAATGACAGCTACGTCTTTCATTACAAACCTCCCTTTTTCCCTCCCCTCCACCCTTTCCCCAGAGGGGAGAGGAGAAGTCGCCGACGCGCCATAGCCGCTTTGGCGACGGCGCGGGTTAGAAAATTTTTTCTTTAATAGACGAAGATTAAAGATAAATGAGAGTTCATTTTTTTGTCAAGTTATTTTTTCTTAGATTTTTTTGATATTTCCAAACCGCTCGATTATGTTCTTCGATGTCAGAAGAAAAATAGTGAGATCCATCATTTTTAGAGACAAAATAAAGGTAAGGAACAGGAACTGGGCGGACCGCTGCCAGGAGGGAGTCTTTGCCAGGGTTACAGATCGGGGTGGGGGGAAGTCCCGGAATGAGATAGGTGTTATATGGAGTGGGTCTCATCAGATGTTCTTTGGTCAGATTTCCATTAAAATTTTTAATTCCATAAATCACCGTGGGATCACTTTGGAGGGGAATCTTCCTTTTCAAACGATTGTGGAAAACGGCAGAGATAAGAGGTTTCTCTTCAGGAAGAGGAGTTTCTTTTTCGATGATGGAAGCTAAGATGACCGCTTCTCTTTCAGAGATTCCCAATTCAGATGCCCGATTGGCAAGTTCTGATCCGAAGACTTTTTTAAACTGATGGACCATCATCTGAATGACTTCCTCTGGGTCCATTTCCCTGAACAAATGATAAGTGTCAGGGAATAGATAGCCTTCCAAGGTTTGCCCTGTCCCGCCCATGGCGGGAGAGAGGCCGAGAGAAGTAATGAAAGCGGGAGAGGAGGCCTTTTGAAGGAACCCCTTTTTCTCCAAAAGATTTAAATCTTCCAATAACTGGGCGATTTGGGAGAGGGTATACCCTTCAGGGATGGTTACTAGATGACGTTTTATTTGCCCCTTGACCAGAGCATCCAATACCTCAAGGGGAAGCATTTGGGTATGGAATTCATATTCTCCTGCTTTGATCCTCGCCTTTTTCCCAAGAACCGTGGTGAGGAGAATAAAAAAATGTCTATTTTTGATGGTCCCTTCCTGTTCGAGTACCTCTGAAACCTTTTTGAGATGAGTCCCCTTTTTAATGAAGACCACCTTGGCCAATGCCATTTTAGACGGGGGGATAAAGAGAAGCCAGTAGAGAGCGAAAATAGAAAAGAGAAAGAGAAGTCCCAACGAGAGGAGGAGAAATTTATTCCTGGGGGAGGGTCCCATGGTTTGTTCTCCTGCTATTGTCTAAGTACCCTTGGAGAATGAGGACGGCGGCCAGCTTGTCAATGACCTTCTTCCTTTTTCTTCTAGAGAGATCCGCTTCCAATAAGACCTTGGAAGCTCCAACGGTTGAAAGCCGTTCATCCCAAGTTTCAACCGGAACGGAAATTTTATCTGTTAAGATTTTAATCCACTTGAGGACGATCTCTGCCTGTGTCCCCAAAGTTCCGTTCATATTTTTAGGGAGTCCAACCACAATTTTATCAATTTCAAATTGATGAACGATTGTCGCTATCTCCTTTAGATCCTCTTCCATCGATTTCCGTTTGAGGGTTTTGAGACCTTGAGCCGTTATTCCCAACTCATCGCTGATCGCTATTCCAATGGTATGGGTGCCAATATCTAAACCCATTGTTCTCATCAACTTTTTATTGCCCATTTGCTTGGCATTGTCAAGTTTTCTATTTCTTGAGCCTTTTTAGATATTTATAATATTAATAAATACAATAAGTTGTAAATATATTGGGCAGATAAAAATAGCTTGACAAAAGAATAGTCCTTTGTTATAAATTGCACAATCTAATCGGGAGGAGGAGATTTTATGGATTTTAAATTGACTGAAGAACAAGAAGCAATGCGAGAGATGGCTAAAAATTTTGCAGAGAAGAAAATCGCTCCCACCATGGAAGAAGACGAAAAGGAACATAAGTTTCGTCGGGAAATTGTTAAAGAGATGGCCAGACTGGGTTTTTTCGGTTGTATTTCACCTGAGAAATATGGCGGAAATGAAAGCGGTTATCTTGCGGCTTGTGTCATGACAGAAGAGATTGCAAGAATTTCTCCATCCTGGGGACTTCCCTTTAATCTTCAGATGAATTCGATCCAATCTGTTCTTCTCAATTTTGGTACAGAGGAGCAGCGAGAACGCTGGATTCCCAAATTGATCAATGCTGACTTGCTCGGCTGTTTTGCCATTACTGAGCCCAACACCGGTTCGGATGTGGCATCGATGAAGTCCACAGCTGTAGAGACGGAAGGAGGATTTGTCCTGAACGGGACGAAGATGTGGATTTCAGGGGTCCCTGTAGCCGACCTCGGTATTGTTTATGTCTACACGGATAAAGCAGCAAAACATCGCGGTATGTCAGCCTTTATCGTGGATATGCATTTGCCGGGTGTCACACAAAAGGCCATTGACTCGAAATTGGGGCTTTTCTGTGCTCCCACTGGGGAAATTGTTTTCGAAGATGTCAAGGTGCCGAAGGACTGTCTGGTCGGTCAGAAAGGAGATGGGTTTAAAATCTGCATGGCCATGTTGGATAACACCCGACTTTCCTCTGCGTCGAGGGCAGTAGGAGTGGCGAGGGCCTGTCTCGAACATTCTGTCCGGTATGCCAATGAACGGGAGCAGTTCGGCCAGCCCATTGCCAATTTTCAAATGATCCAAGAGCAGATCGCAGAAATGTATGTTGAAGAACAAGCTGCCCGACTGTTAGTTCATCGTGCTGCCTGCAATAGAGACTTGGGACAGCGAAATACCATCGAGGTTTCATGTGCAAAATATTATGCTGCAGAAGTGGCCGTCAGAGCTGCGAATCAAGCGGTGAAGATTTTTGGGTCTTACGGTTTTTCAACGGAGTATCCGGTGGAGAGGTTTTATCGGGATGCTAAATCTTATCAGATTGTGGAGGGGACATCCAACATTCAAAAGATGATCATTGCAAGAAATGCATTAGGCCTTAAATAAAAATTTGCTTCTTGGAAGGAGGAGAACGTCATGGGAACACCAGTGACTGTACCAATGGTAGGCAAAATTGTATCAGTTTCAGTAAAGGTAGGAGACAAAATAAAAGAGGATGATCAGGTAGCCGTATTAGAGGCCATGAAAATGGAGATGCCTGTCGTGGCTCCGATTACCGGAACGGTGAAGGAGATTTGTGTGGCTCCAGGCCAGGAGGTCGAGGCAGAGGCAGTGATCGCTGTGATTGAGTAGTGGCACGAGAAAAGGAGGAAGGGAGCCGATGGAAGAGGAATTTTTAGCCAAACTGAATATACGACCCCTGACCATTGGAGATTTGGACGCGATTGTTGAAATTGATCGTAAGGTTTTAGGAAAATCCAGGCGAGATTTTTGGAGAAAGAAAATCGAGCTCCCTAACCCCCGATATCCCCAATCGGGTTTGGTCGCTGAACTCGAAGGGAAGGTCATAGGGTTTATCGTAGGGGAAGTGAGTGGTTGGGAGTTTGGCATTCCAGATACCGTGGGGTGGATCAGCACGATCGGGGTGGACCCCGATTATCAACATAAAGGTGTTGCAAGAAAATTGAGTCAAGAATTTATCAAAAATCTCAAAGCCATTGGTGTAAGCGTTGTCTACACGTTAGTGAATTGGAGCGATTGGGACCTCCTCAAATTCTTTCGTGCCATGGGATTTACGAGAGGGGGTGAGATGATCAACCTGGAACTGAAAATTGAATAGGCAATATCTCTGTAGTTATTTTCCGCCCACTTATGGACATTATTCGCTTTTCTACCACGGTGTTATTAAACTTCTGGTACTTCAAATCTTCTTTTTCAAGGTGATGCATGGTTCTTTATAAACAGGGGATAAGATGATTTTGAGTGACATAATAAAAAGGAATGCCGAAAGGTATCCTCAGAAGACAGGACTGGTATCTGGGTCGGTGAGGTTTACCTTTGGTGAGCTTAACCGCCGAATAAATTGTATGGCTAATGCTTTAACTGACTTAGACATGCACATGGGTGACAAGGTAGCTGTTCTTCTTGATAATTGTCATCAATTCGTTGAACTTTACTTTGCTATACTTAAGGCGGGTGGTGTTGCTGTCCCTCTTAACCCGGCATTGAAGAGCGAGGAGATAGCTTATATCCTAAACAATGCTCAGGCCAATATATTGGTATTTGGAGAAAGGTTTGCCGATGTGGTTGATTCTCTGCGAAACCAGCTTGATTCGGTAAAGAATCTGGTAGTAGTAGGTACTCCTGGGAAGGGTACGAAGAGCTATGAACAATTGATTGCCCAGTACCCGGCAGTTGAACCAGAGGCGAGAGTGGGAGAACAGGAGCTTGCCTATCTTTTGTATACCAGCGGGACAACAGGGCTTCCCAAAGGCGTTATGGTAACTCATCGAGGGATGATAGAAAGTGCCCTAAACTATCTTCTTGGCTATCGCTTAAGACCTGAGGATATCGGACTGGTCACAGCCCCCCTATTCTGGGGTGCCAGCCTGTTTGTCATTATTGTTCCGCATTTTTATCTTGGCTGTACTATTGTTCTCAGCAATGACTTTACTCCCAAAGCCATTCTTGACCTTATCCAGAAGGAAAGGATCACAACCGGTTTTATGGTACCGTCAATGATTACTGCTCTGCTGGAGTATCCGCACTTAAGCCATTATAATACCAGCAGTCTTCGTCACGTGTGGTTTGGTGGTGGTCCTATGGCTGTGGAAACACTTAGACGTGCGATAGATGCTTTTAATAATGTTTTCTTCCAGCTCTATGGTTTGGTCGAGCTTACTCCAGTAACCCTGATCATTCCTGAAGAACAGGTCATTGAGGGACCACCGGAAAAGGTCAAAAGATTGGCTTCGTGTGGTCGGGAAGCCTGCAATGTTGAAGTAAGAGTTGTTGATGAGGAGGGAAGAAATGTAAAACCGGGGCAAGTAGGCGAAATAATAGCCCGGGGGGATAATGTGATGAAGGGTTATTGGAGGATTCCCCAGGCTACCGAAGAAGCGTTAAGGGGTGGCTATATGCATACGGGGGATATGGGAACGGTGGATGAAAATGGTTATATATATCTGGTAGGTAGAAAGAAGGATTTAATTGTCAGCGGCGGTAGAAATATTTACCCAGTGGAGGTAGAAGAAGTAATCTACCAGCACCCCAGCGTGGTGGAAGCTGCAGTCATAGGGGTACCTGATAACAAACTGGGAGAGTCCATCAAAGCCGTGGTGGTGGTAAGGGAGGGTGAAAATATAGCTGAGGTTAATATTATTGAGTTCTGTCGGCAGCGTCTGCCTGACTATGCACGACCGAAGTCAGTAGTCTTTGTTGACAAGCTGCCCCGCAACCCTGCTGGTAAGATATTAAAGCGGGTATTGAGAGAAAAATTCCAATTTTGAAAATTGGCCTCGTGGGAGCTTAATTCGGCAATGGACAATTCTCGATGGTGACCAAACTATTCCTCTGGCTTTAAGCTTTATTCCATAACCTACTCTTTAAGACCAAGGGATTATTTCCTGATAACCCACATCAAGTCAAAGAAGTTGTGAAGGAAGCTAGAACAAGACCGAGACCTACCCAAACGAAGACAACATTGCCATTAGAGCGTGATATAAAGGGATATCGAAGATGGACAAGGCCTATGGATGGCTTTAAGTGTCCCCCATAGGAGGTGCCAACTTCTTAAGGATCTGGTTTATTAAAGAAGATGCCAGGATGGCAAAGCAGGTCTGATTTAGGGTTGCGGTAAACCAAAAAGGGAGAAAACCAGGACACTGTCATAAGGTAGATGAATTACTTTTCTGAAGGAAAGCCTGAATATATGGATAGGGTGTGCTATCAAAAATATTGGAAATTTGTGATGGTTCTGGCCAATAAATGAAAGACAAAAAATTAGGGACGCTCAAAGGATGTCTGACCCTGCAAGAAAATAAATTAAACGCCAGAGTTGAGCCTGACCGATAGGGCGGAAATTAAGATTCCTATGGAGACCCACATTCTTAAGCTCCCATTTTCCCCATTATGCTCCATCTTCAACCCTCTTCATCCCCCCCATTATCACTTCTTATGGTCCCCATATAACTATTTTAATTTTTACATTTTTTCTGTTTAAGCTTTTTAAAACTTTTTTCTTGACAAAGGGGAATCCCTATGTTAATTTTCGACCGACCAGTCGGATTAAACCAAACAGTCGGTTTTTTATTTTGGAACGCTTTTAAGGTGCCCCTATGGAAAAATACCTGAAACAATTAACCCAAAAAGAATTAGGCAAGATGACCAGCATCGCCAAAGCGGCTGCCAAGCTATTTAACGAGAAAGGCTATCTGGAAACGAGCATGGAGGATATTTCAACAGCAGCCAAATTGAGCAAAGGAGGTATTTACCATTATTTTTCAAGCAAAAATGAAATCCTCTATTTTATTTCTACCAATTTCATGGGACTTCTTTTAAAAGATTTAGAGCAGGCATTGAAGAAGATCGAGGATAATTTTGAAAAAATTCAATTTATCATCTCCCGCCATATAGGATTTTATACGAAATATATTTCTGAGGCCAAAACAACTATTCATGAAGGGCACTTGCTCCCTCCAGAATATTTTAAGATCATCGCTGAGCAAGAAAGGCAATATCACCAAATGGTCAGCCGTGTTCTTTCTGACTTTTTTGGCGGCCACCTTTCGAAAGATCAATTGAAAGTGCTCACCTTCATTTTGTTTGGGACATGTAATGGGATCTATTTTTGGTACGACCCGAAAGGATCCATGACTCCAGAAGAACTTTCAGAGATTATCAGTGACATTTTATGCAGGGGTTTAATAGGTTTTGAAGTGAAGAGAAAAGAGAAAGATAAAGGGGAAAATGATTGATGGTAGTTCATAGGGGAAAAGTGTTTAGCGCGGATAAGGTGGATGATGTTTGATCAAACGAGTTTTCTGCCGACAGAAGAGTTAAAGAATTTTCGAGACAGGATTCAAAGAGTTGCCAGGGATAAAATAGCTACTCAGGCCCCTTTGGTCGATGAAGAAGAATTTTTCAGCCGTGAGATAGAGTCGTTATTATGGGATCTTGGATTGCTGACCCTCACCTTCCCTGAAAAATACGGGGGTTATGGTAAGGGGAGGATGGTGGCACTATGTATTGCCGTAGAGGAGATTGCAAAAGTTTGTGCTTCCTCTGCTCTCTTGTTAATCATCCAAGCGGTGGGAAGTTTTCCAATCATCCACGGAGGATCGAATGAATTAAAACAGAAATATTTACCGCAAATGAGCGAAGGTCGCAAACTGGTGGCTTACTTGGTGACAGAGCCCACTTCCGGTTCAGATATTGAAAGCATCCAAACGACAGCTGTTCGGGATAGGAATGAATATATCCTCAATGGCTCCAAATGCTTCGCGACCAGTGGTGGCGTGGCCGGGATCTATTCCGTATTAGCGAAAACATCAGAAGGGAAAGAAAATCGAAAAAGTTCCTTTTTCCTCGTGGAAAGGGAGTCTCCTGGTTTATCGATTGGACGAACAGAGAGCAAGATGGGACAGAGAGGGTCCAATACCACGGAGGTCTTCTTAGAGAATGTGCGGATCCCAGCAGAGAATCTATTAGGCTGTGAGGGGGACGGTTTTCTGATCGCGATGAAGGATTTCGATATGTCACGGCCTGCGATCGCAGCCCAGGCATTGGGCATTGCAGAAGGTGCTTTTGATGCCATCATTCAGTTTATCAAAGAGAGGCATACCTTTGGGGAGCCCATTGCTGATCATCCGGCCATCCAGACGATCCTCGCGGATTCGGCTATCTTGATTGAAGCCTCCCGCGGGCTTGTCTACCGTGCGGCCATATTAAATGACGAGGGGAAGAATAATACAAAGTTTGCATCGATGGCGAAATGCTTTGCAGGCGATGCAGCCATGAAAATTACGACAGACGCCGCCGATGCCATTCAGGTCTTAAGTGGGTATGGATTCTTAAAAGATTTTCAGGTTGAAAGGATGTTTCGAGACGCGAAATTGACCCAAATCTTCGAGGGAACCAATCAGATACAGCGACTGGTGATTGCCCGTCAGATTTTGAAAGAATCGATGTCATTCAACAAATAGAAGAAAGCGATCCTTATGTTCCAGTTGGATGAAGAGCAGAGACTGATTCTCCAATCCATCCGAGAGATTGTCGGAAAAGAGATCAAGCCACGAGCAACCACTCTTGATGAGACAGGAGAATTTCCTTGGGATGCCGTTCGGATTTTTGCCAAGAACGACATCCTGAATCCTTTGCTGCCTCGAAAATACGGAGGCGTAGAAGTTTCCAACTATATTTTTTGTATGATCGTGGAGGAGATTGCAAAAGCCTGTGCCTCCTCCGCACTCCTGCTCATCGCCCAGGCAGAGGGGACCTTGTCCATTGTTTATGGAGCGGATGAATCCCTCAAAGAGAAATATTTGAAACGCTTGGCAGGTGATTCCCAAGTGCTAACAGGTTTGGGGGCAATCGAACAATCTGTTGGCTCGGGCATCTTTTCTCTCCCTACACGCGCAGAGCTTCGAGGGAATCAGTACATCCTCCAGGGAGAGAAATGTTTTGCCAAGAACGGTTCGGTGGCTGATTTTCTGGTGCTGTATGCCTATACCGATCGCTCAAAAGGAAGCCAAGGGATCAGTGCTTTTGTAGTAGAGAAAGGCTTCCCAGGTTT
>Ga0299915_10003892_pt1 | contig 10809 bp, 9 predicted proteins | sample RVTome_13_FD_200263 | JGI IMG/M metagenome (GOLD analysis project Ga0299915, IMG submission 200263) | Soil microbial communities from uranium-contaminated site in the Upper Colorado River Basin, Wyoming, United States - RVT92D227 (version 2) ... | reverse complement strand
CGAAGCTTAAGTTAGCAAGGTACATAATCTTTGTCTTCCTAGAACCGGTTCCAGCAACCCTCACAATGTCTGCTAATATATCAAACCTATGCCTGTACTTCGTCAAAATCCCCTCCATCCTTGACTCGTTCATTATTGTTTTTGAAAAATGAACATCCCTATTGATCGACCAGCGCCAGAAAAATGGAAAGAATCACCATAAAACAAAAGAATCTAGACGTGCAGCCAGCCGCGTCCACCCTTCTTCAACTGCTGCGGCTTCTTCTCGTCAGACTCAAACTCACGAACACGAATCGAAGCCGGTCTCCTACCGGAAATATGCGTGCGCACAAACTTGCCCCACCCGCCAATATTCGGGCTCGGCGGAACAAGGCGTTCAGCGTTGGCAACCTTGTGCAGCTCCAAAATCTCTTTCAACGTCGAAAGCTTAAAATCTCGAGTGGCCAGTACAACCGTCCCACGTTCCACGAACAACTTGTCATAATTCTCACAAGCCACGCCCTCGGCACGGACGCGATCGTCAATCCGCTCCCTCCACATCCGCTTCCACTGACTCTTAATCTCCTCAACGGCGCCTTCGTCAACCAATGTCTCCAATAGACAATCCCTCCCTGACGGGAGCAGATAAGAACCCCAAGAGCATCAAAACCGTCCGCGTTCTCTTCTCCAATCCCACTCAATCTTCTGATCTCCAATATTTAAAGCCGATAGTATGAAACATACGGGCACATCTTCTAGAACAATCATCCACACGTTCTATTTCATGTACACGCTACACCAAAAATGCTAGCTCTTCCTCAATTCTCGCACGAGTTCGCGCGCGGTCAGCTCCACCGCCCGCCGACTTGAATACTGCGGTTTCCACCCCGAATCAAGAAGCTTCTTGATCGACAACTGCATTTTCTTCACATCTCCCTTCCACCCACGCCCACCATCAACACCCCCTGTAAACCTGAACCTTATCTTCGAAACGTCCATCTCCTCCGCAACCATTCTCGCGATCTCTTTGACAGTCACACTGTCCTTGGAACCCACATTGTAGATCGCCGTCTTGCCACTGCCTTCCAAACAACGCTCAGTAAGATGCACGACGGCCCTAACCAAGTCCGTAATGTACAAGTACGATTTCTCCTGCATCCCATCACCCAAAATCTCAAGCTCCTCAGGATCTGCAATGATCTTCTTGATAAAATCAAAAATAACGCCATGATTCGACCTAGGACCGACCACGTTTGCAAGACGGAGAACAAGCCCCCTAAGACCAAAAGTGTGCACATAACTCGCTATCAACGCTTCAGAAGCAAGCTTCGAGGCACCGTAAGTCGAAATCGGAATCAACGGTCCATAATCCTCAGGAGTAGGAATCTCCGATGCCTCACCGTACACCGTTGAAGTCGAAGCGAAAACAAACGTTTTCTCCATTTCACTCCGCCTGACTGCTTCAAGCAAGTTGAAAGTCACAAGAACATTCTCCTCAAAATGAACCTTCGGCGCCGTCTGCCCCACCCGCACCTCAGGGTTTGCAGCCAAATGAAATATCAAATCATGCGCCTTGACAATCTTGTCAAGCTTTCTCGGATTCTTCAAATCCTCCCTAACAACCTTCAAAGAAGAATTCCCAGTCAAACACGCAAGATTCTCCATCGAGCCCGCAGAAAAATCATCAACAACCGTAACCTGACACTTTCTGTTCAGCAACTCTTCCGTCAAATAGCTCCCAATAAACCCGGCGCCGCCCGTCACGACGGCTCTGAGACCTTTCATCAACCTCATCTCTCATCACTATTTTTCCTTACTTCTTTAAAAATTAGCAGGGTTGCCTTATCCTCAACAACCATAGAGACAACACATCAAATCACAACAAGTAAACATGTTTATGTCAACTTTCTACGTATACACCAGTTTCTGGCAGTTTTCTTACACCACAATGTTTCACAAGGCTTATATCCACATCGCGAAAAATACACACCAGGCATTATATTGACTGTGCAGAGAGACTTGCGTGTACGAAACCGAACGATTCTCATACTAATTTTGCCCCCCACAATCTTCTTATTCGCAATCGGCTGGCTCCTCAACTGCTTCGGCGACATAAGACAAACACGTCAACCCCTAAGAAAACAAGCCTCAACCCAAGACAACGGAATACAAATCCACGTCGCCACGGCCGAAGAAACCGAACAATACAACGATTAAAACGCAAAACCCAACATCCCTAGCGTCGCCCGCCTACCCAAAGAACTAACCACAACACCACCCAAAAACCCACCCAAAACACCGCACACGCTAAAAACCTAGGGGGGAGGGGGGTAGCCTGCTTTCCACCCTGAAACAGCATTATTAACCCAGTTAAACCCTATTCCCGAACAGTCCAGCGCAAATACACATACACATCTATCACAAAACATACTACGCCTCAACCCAACCAACAATAAACCAAATTACACAGAACCACTCAATTCACAGCACAAGGAGAACAAGCACTTGTCAACCACAAGAAACAAGCCCACCAAGACCAAACTGAAGAAGCCGTGTCTCTGGTTTGACGAGATGAGCATGAAAGAAGCCGAGAAAGCCGCCAAAACAGGCAAAACAATCATATTTCCCATCGGAAGCGTCGAAGAACACGGCGAACACCTGCCTCTATCAACAGACAGCATACAACCCGAATTCGTAGCACTCGAAGTAGCCAAGAGAACAAAAAGCCTCGTAGCACCGACTCTCAGGTACGGCGTCTGCAACTCCACACGCGGATTTCCAGGCACGATTTCAATCACTTTCGAAGCCTTGCACAAAATGGTCAAAGACATTCTCGAAGAATTCATCCGGAACGGTTTCAGAAGAATACTAATCCTCAGTGGTCATGCAGGCCAATCTCACATGGCAGCCCTCAGACTCGCCGCTCAAGAAGTCATCTGGAAAAATGAAAACGACAACCTAGAAAAAAGAGTCAGAATAATAGTTTGCTCCGACTATGACTTCGCGTACGAACTAAAGGGAAAGCACTTCAGCGAAAAAGACGGGCATGCTGGAACAATCGAGACTTCCAGGATCATCGCAATAAGACCCAACTTGGTGAAAGCCGAAGGCAAAACAAGCTTCCCAGAAATGCCCAGATTTGAGATTGTCGCCCATCCGGAGAAATACTTTCCAAGTGGAGTCATCGGCGATCCGACGGTGGCTTCAAGCAGAAAAGGTCGATTGATTAACGACTATGTCATAGAAAACACGGTGAAGCTCGTAAAGGAACTAATAAAGTAACACTGTCTACAACCCAACAATGACTTTCAGAGTTAAGCCTTGCCCGCCTTTTCTTTTCCCGATTCTTGGAACAGTCTCTTTACAGCTGTGATCCTTGCCTTCTGCGCCAGAACGTCACTTGTTACGAGTTCCAACGCTTCTTCCGGACACCACTTTATGCACTGGGGCTCTCCTTTTTCTTTGCACAAATCGCATACGTAGACCACTTTCTTTCCCGGATGCAGCATGATTGCACCATAGTCGCAAGATTCGATGCACCATCCGCAACCGTTGCATTTGTCCTTGTCAACCGATATCAGTCCTGTTTCTTCAGACTGAGTCAAAGCGTCTCTCGGACACGCTGCAACGCACGCTGGGTTTTCGCAGAGCCTGCACGTGACTGCCATGTTTATCAGTTGGTCAATCCTGACAACGCGGATCCTGGATTTCAGGGGGTTGAAAGCCTTGTCATTGGTCATTGAGCATATGTACTCGCACACTTGGCATCCTACGCACTTGTCAGGGTCTGCCGAAACAAACTTTCTTTCGTGAATCTTCACCATTCTCTTGTGCCTCCTTACTTTCTGATCATCGGGATAACGTCTTCCATCCCGAGCTCCTTCAGTTTCTGTTCAGTGGGGATTCCTTCCTTCGTCCAACCACGAGCCTCATAGTAATCATCAAGCAGCAAATCCAGCTCTGCTTGTGTGAAAACCGCTCCTTTCGATGGTCCTTCATCTGGGATCGGGTTATGCATTACCATGTAAGGCAAGGTGTCATCTTTTCTTCCAAGCCCTTCGCGGATGTTAAAGACTCTGCCGATGTTGTTTATTCTTTCTCCTGCCAGTTTGAGCTCATCTGGAGTCATTTCATGACCAGTGACAACGCTGTACAGTTTGGACATATCTTCCCATTCTTTGAAGTAAGTTCCTCTTGAAAACTTGCAGACCACGAGAGAATCGATTACTGCGTAGGAGTCTTCCATTCCTTTTACCAGTTTTCCTCGACCTTTCTCAGCGATCAGACGGTTTACTTTTCCTTTCACATCAAACGCGTAGGCTCCGTGTCGGTTGTGGTCTGCTCCACGAAATGACACTGCGAAACCCAGAGCCGCGGTTTTCAGGCATCTGAGATCATAACCTGTTACTTCTACTCCTTTGATGTGCGCTGCCAGTTTTTCAGAGCCTTTGCCGATCTTTTCTGAGGCAACCTTGACGCCATCGGCAAGTACGTCGCCTATTCCTTCGCGTTTGCCGATTTTCTCTACAAGCTGAACCATCGCTTCGTGGTTGCCGAAACGCGCGTCTATTCCGTCAAGTTCCTTCTGACTCAATATGCCCTTTTCGTAACAGTCCATCGCAAACCCTATGATCACGCCCGCGCTTATCGCGTCGACTCCATAGTAGTTTGTCAGTTGCATTCCCTTTATTATCGCGTCGAGACGGTCCACGCCGCAGTACGGTCCAAGCGCCCACAGAGTCTCATATTCCACGCGTGTCATCGTGTTCTTATATGGGCCCTCAGAGACCACGCACATATGCTCACAGCGCATCGCACACGAGCTGCAACCTATGATCTTGGTGACGTATTTTTCGTTCAGTACTTCTCCGCTGACCTTCTCGGCTCCCTCGAACGAAGCATTATTATAGTTTCTTGTCGGCATGCAAGCCAAGGAATTGTGCACTAGAACGTTTTCAGGAGTTCCCAGAGTACGGTATTTCGATGCCGCAGGACCCTTCATCCTTTCATGGAATTCTTTCACCATCTCCATGAATACCTCGGGTTTCGCAACGGTGATGTCACGCGTCCCTCGAACGGCAATTGCCTTCAGATTCTTGGAACCCATAACCGCGCCAAGTCCGGTTCTTCCGGCCGCCCGAGTTTTGTCATTGATTATGCAAGCTATGCGCGAAAGCTTCTCTCCGGCAACTCCAATAGCGGCCACACGGATATAGTAGTCCCCAAGTTCTTCTCTTATCGCGTCTTCTGTTTCCTGAGGCGATTTGCCCATCAATTGCGAAGCATCTACTATTTGGACAGAATCGTCGTCGATCCACAAGTAAACTGGTCTTTCAGATTTTCCCTTCAGAATCACTACGTCGTAACCAGCTCTCTTCAGCTCAGTGCCGAAGGTGCCATGGGCTTTTGCTTCGCCAACTCCGTAGCTCGCCGGCGATTTTGACACGAAAGCATGACCGTTTCCTCCAGTAGGCCACATGGTCCCCGCTATCGGCCCCGTTGCCAAAATCAATGGGTTTTCCGGACTGAAAGGTTCCACACCGGGCTTGGAGTTGTCTAGCCACAAACGCATGCCCAAGCCTATTCCGCCGATGTATTTCTTGGCGTATTCTTCATTCAACGGCTCAACACTGGTCTTTCCCGACGTTAGATCGATACGAAGCATTCGTCCCGCATAACCTAACAAAGAGTTTCCTCCGACGTACGTTTTGTAAAGGAAGAATTGATTGATATTAATTTATCTACACGACATGGAGAATCTGCATGGAATCCGATGGTGCATCAAAGTCCAATTTCATTAACTTGTTGTGTACTGCGAAATGAAAGGAAGGATGTTTACATTGCTTCTTTGGTGAGTTCCAAGATGTCCTTCACAGAGATTTTTGCTTCAACTTCTAGCACCTTCACAGCGTCTTCGAGGGTTGTAATGCAGTATGGACAAGCAACGGCAATTGTGTCAACGCCAAGGTCAAGAGCTTCGTGAAGTCGGCTTGTGCTCGGCCTTTTTTCTGGCAGTGCTTCTTCTGTCCAGACTCTTCCTGCGCCTCCTCCGCAGCAGAAGCTGCTTTGCTTTGTCCTTTTCATCTCCACGAGTTTCAATCCTTGGATTGTCTGGAGAATCTTTCGTGGAGCATCGAATACATCATTGCGTTTTCCCAGAAAGCAAGGATCGTGGTACGCAACAGTCTTTTTCACAGGTCTCGTGAGCATGAGCTTGCCAGTTTGTAGGGCTTCGGAAAGGAATTCGGTGTAGTGTTGGACCTTAAGACCCGCGTCTTTGTATGGTTTGTCATTTTTGAATGTGTTGTAGCAGTGAGGTGACAGCGTCACGATTTTCGTGGCTTCCAGCTTTTTGAACATTGAAACGTTGTGTTCAGCCAACTCTTCGAAGAGCCCTTGCTCGCCCATCCTGAGCATGTGATCTCCGCAGCACCATTCCTCTGCTCCTAGAGTCGCGAAAGACACACCCATTCGATTGAATACCGTAGCCATAGTCTTGGCAGCTTCTTGATTTCTGAGATCATACACGTTTGAGCAACAAACGAAGAATAGCACGTCGGCCTTGGTGGCGGTTGGATACGTCTGAACGTTCAGGTCTTTGGCCCAGTCCATTCGTTTTGCCTGATGAGTACTCATTGGATTGTGGTACTTGTAGACGCTCTCAAGGACATCTTTGACGGTTCGGGGGATATTGCCCGTTTCTACTATGAGGCTGTGATCGTTGACTATCGCTTCAGCGCAAGTCAGTTTCTTCGGGCAGAACAGCGTGCATGAATTGCACTGTGTGCAAAGCCAGACGTTGTCAGCCATGGGCTTGAGCCGTTCGTCGGCGCCCTGGTCTCTTGAATCAGTAATAAACCGATAAGTAGAGGTCAAGGCTGAGGGACCAAGAAACTTTTCGTCAATGACCGCTGGGCATGCGGAGTTGCAGATTGAGCATTTGATGCAAAGCGTGAGATCCCAGAACTTCTTTAGGTTCTCGGGAGACTGCGCGAACTCTTCTGGCTTTTTAAGTTCTTCATCGGGCTTGATAAGGTGATTTTTGATTCGTTTGTAAGTGTTGAAGAAAGGTTGCATGTCAACTACTAAGTCTTTGATGACCGGAGCGTTCGAAAGCGGCTCAATTAGTAATGAACCAGAGTTTAGATCAAGGACTTGTGTATAGCAAGCCAACATAGGTTTCCCGTCTATGTTTACGGCGCAGTCTCCGCATATGCCCATTCTGCAGGAATGTCTGAACGTGAGTGATTCATCGAAATTGTCCTTGATGTAGAGTAGTGCTTCCAACACCGTTGTTCCCCGTCGAGCTGGAACTTTAAATGTGGATACGTATCGCCTGTTTTGAACGGGGTCAAAGCGGCTTATTTTGAATTCAACGATCTTTTCAACTTTAGCAGACATCATCTTCATCCTCCTAGTAAGTTCTGGCGGCAGGCTGCCATTTCGTTATTGTGACGGGCGAGTACTGCAGTTTAGGTCCATCTTCTGTGGAATAGGCTAGTGTGTGTTTGAGCCAATTCTGATCGTCACGTTTGGGGTAATCAGTTCTCGAGTGGGCTCCTCGCGATTCTGTTCTTGGAAGGGCGCTTATCATAGTGATTTCAGCCAAGTCCAACATGAAATCGAGTTGGAGAGCGTTCAGCATTCCAGTATTGAAGGGTCGGTTTTTGTCTTGGACGCGTATTCTTTTGTACCTTTGCCTTAGCTGCTTGATTTCCTTGAGGCCGCTCTCGAGTTGGTCTCCTCTCCTGTAGATCCATGCTTTTTCGTACATTACGTGCCTCATCTCATCACGTATCTTTGCAACGCTTTCTGTGCCTTCGCTTCCTAGGACTTCATCGAAAACTCTTTTTTCTTCAGCCACAAGTTTCTCATGAGGGGTTTCATGGAGACCAGTTTTCGATGCGTGTTTAGCGGCCTCTTCACCTGAGACTGCTCCGAAAACGAGACATTCGCTCGTTGAGTTTGTCCCAAGCCTGTTTGCTCCGTGAAGGCTCAAGCATGAACATTCTCCAGAAGCGTAAAGTCCTGAGATTGGAGTCTCGGTCTTGATGTTGGCTCGGATTCCACCCATAGAGTAATGTGCAGCTGGTCTGATAGGGATCGGTTCCTTCACGGGGTCCACGCCTCCGAGTTTCATCGCGACATCGCGTATCAAGGGCAGCCGTTCGTTTATTTTTGCTTCGCCTAAGTGTCTCAGATCTATCGCGATATAGGGGCCGTACGGTCCTTCGAGTCCTCTTCCTTCTAAGATTTCGGTTTGCTCGGCCCTTGAGACCACGTCTCTTGGGGCAAGTTCCATCTTTTCCGGGGCGTATTTTTTCATAAAACGTTCCCCTTTGGCGTTTAGCAGGTATCCTCCTTCTCCACGAGCCCCTTCGGTTATTAGCACTCCTGAAGGGAGTAGGCCTGTAGGGTGGAATTGAACGAACTCCATGTCTTCCAACGCGGCTCCTGCGCGGTAGGCCATCGCCATCCCATCGCCGGTGGTCGTGTGTGAGAAAGTCGTGAATTCATAGATGCGCTCGTGGCCTCCGCTTGCGATTACGAAGGCTCTTGCGTTGAAGGCATGCATGACGCCAGTTTTCATTTCTATGGCCGTTAGGCCGGTTGCTACGTTGTTTTCAACCACGAGGGAAGTTACGAACCATTCGTCGTAGAATTTTATGTTTCCGTAGGACGAGGCTTTCCCGTATATTGCCTGCATTTCGTGGAAACCTGTCATGTCAGCAGCGAAGCAAGCCCTTGGGTAAGTGTGACCTCCGAAGGCTCGTTGGTCTATTTTCCCATCTGCAGTTCGGCTCCAAGGGCAGCCCCAGTGTTCCGTCAATACTATTTCTCTTGGTGCGTGGCTCGCGAAGAATTCTACTACATCTTGGTCTGCCAGAAAATCGGAACCTTTGACCGTGTCGTATGCGTGTAGTTCAAATGAATCTTTCTCACGCATTACGGCTCCGGTTCCGCCTTGCGCGCAAACCGAGTGCGATCGTAGGGGATGATGTTTTGAGATGACCGCGATGTCCAGCTTGCTGTTCGTTTCTGCAGCTGCAGTTGCGGCTCTCAATCCGGCCAAGCCAGCTCCGACGATGACCAAATCGTGGCTGAATTTTTCCATTGAATTTCACCGATCTTGAAGACTAGGATTTACGGAATCTTTGCTTTATAGTTTTCCAGTCGTCAAAAAGGATTGGTCGTGGTTTCGTCTGTCGTGGTGATCTCTCTAAGATATTTATATTTGCCTGGTTATCGTAGCTTGTGATGATTTCATGTTCGATGCGCAGAAATTTATTGACGGCACTGTTGAAGAGTTGAAACGCAGGATATCGGGCAACGCGGTCATCGGTGTTTCCGGTGGGGTTGATTCGACGGTGTCTGCAGTCTTGGTCGAAAATGCAATCGGTGAGAGATTGCGATGTGTTTTGGTTGACACGGGTTACATGAGGAAGAATGAGATCGAAAACAATGGGAGACTCCTTAAGAAATTGGGGCTGAACGTTCTAATCGTGGATGCTAAGGATCGTTTTTTTGCTGGGTTGAAGGGCATCGCTGAGCCTGAGCATAAGAGGCGTGTGATCGGCGAATTGTTTATCAGAGTTTTTGAGGAGGTTGCGAGGAGAGAGAATGCAAGGTATTTTGTTCAAGGTACGATTGCGCCGGATTGGATTGAGAGTGGCGGCGGGCTTAGGGATACGATTAAGTCGCATCATAATGTTGGTGGTCTGCCTGAGAAGATCGAGTTTGAGATTGTTGAGCCTTTGAGAGACTTGTATAAGGATGAAGTGAGATTGGTTGGGAAGAGGCTTGGTTTGCCTGAGGAGATTTATGAGAGGCAACCGTTTCCTGGTCCTGGGTTGGCGGTGAGGATTCTTGGGGAAACGGATTCTGAGAGCGTGAGGATTGTGAGAGAGGCTTGTGCGATTGTAGAGGAGGAGATAGAGAAGGCTGTGATGAAGGGAGAGATGAAGCGGCCGTGGCAGTATTTTGCTGTTCTTCTTCCTTGCAAGACGGTGGGTGTTCATGGCGACGTGAGAATTTATGGGGCGGTTGTATCGGTTCGGTCGGTTGAGAGTCTGGATGGGATGAGTGCTGCTTATTCTAAGATTCCTCATTCGGTGTTGGAGACGATTTCTGTCAGAATTACGAACACGTTGAAGGATGCGGTGAGCAGGGTGGTTTTTGACATTACGAACAAGCCTCCGGGGACGATTGAGTATGAGTGAGCCTGTTAGGGTTTTTGTTGTCGATAACGGTGGTCAGTGGACTCACAGGATCTGGAGGGTTCTTCGGGAGATTGGATGCGAAACCAAGATAGTTTCTAACGCGACTCCCGTGGGGGAATTAGATGCGGACGGCTTGGTCTTGAGCGGTGGAGCGCCACGGATTGCTTGGGAGTCCCCGAAGCTTGGCAATTGCATGGACTACCTGAACGAGTTTAAGGGTCCGATTTTGGGTATCTGTGTTGGTTTTCAGTTGATGGCTATTTACTGTGGAGGCAGTGCTGGGCCTTGTGGGGTTCCAGAGTACGGGTTGGCGAGGATCACTGTGGTGGAGGAGGATGATTTGTTCAGGGAGTTGCCGAGGGAGTTTATGGTTTGGGAGTCGCATAATGATGAGGTTAAGGAGGCTCCGGGTTTTCGTATTCTTGCGTGGTCGGATAATTGTGGTGTGCAGGCGGCGAAGCATTTGAAGAAGTTGTTTTATGGGGTTCAGTTTCATCCTGAGGTCAACAACACTGAGCATGGTGAGGCGATTTTGAGGAATTTTGTTGACGTTGTCAGGAGAAGTCGTGCTGTTCCGGGGAGTTCGAGTTCTTGAGGAAAGCGAATGTGA
>Ga0299915_10003891_pt1 | contig 10809 bp, 16 predicted proteins | sample RVTome_13_FD_200263 | JGI IMG/M metagenome (GOLD analysis project Ga0299915, IMG submission 200263) | Soil microbial communities from uranium-contaminated site in the Upper Colorado River Basin, Wyoming, United States - RVT92D227 (version 2) ... | reverse complement strand
TTTCCCCGCCCAATCGCTGGGGAGGTTGTCGTGCTTCGACAGATTACATCGTGGGCACGCTATCACAATGTTGCCTGGCCCGTTATGCCCGCCCTGTGCCAGGGGTATGAGGTGATCGACGTGGTACTGCTTCTTACATTTCTTTCCACACCACCAACAACGCCACCTCTGCATATTACCCTGTCGCCTGATGTCTCCAGCAGTGTGCTCACCTCCGGCTTGTAATTTGCGGGCACGCCTTCGGGCATCTGCGGCGCGATGGTTTTCGGGGTGTTCTGCATGCCAGCGAAGTATGCGTTGCCGCTCACGCTCTCTATTGGCGGCGTAGTACTCTCTGCCGTGCCTCTTGTTTTCCTCACGATGTAACACTCTATATGCTCTACAGTATGCCCTCTCACGCTCTACATTCCTGTAATAGTATGCAATCCGCCGAGCGCGAATCTTTTCGCCGCCCTTAGTTTTGTAATACTGGACTCTGTATGCTCTCTGCTGTTCTTTATGCTCTTTCTGGTACTTTGCGGTGTACTCTCTTTCGCATGACTTGCAAGCACTTTTGGCGCCGTCTTTCATGCGCTTGTCGGCGTAAAATCCGGATAAGTCCTTCTCGGCGCCACACTTGGTACATGTCTTGGTAGTCAAAGCAAAAAAGCCCTCCATAAAAATGGCAGGGCCTGACAAATCGCGGTATGATCTATCGCTATCAGCCCCTGCGTGGCTGGTCATGAACCCGGCTGTTTCCAGCAGCGCGGGTTCATTTATTAGCCCCAATTCTACCCCATCTATATGTAAATCGCCAGTCATTCCCCTATCACTTTTCGCTAATCTTTCGCCCGTTGCCACTTCTCGTGGAGTTGTGATAACGCGATTAAAGACCTAATATCTCGATAAGGTGTTTTGATTGAGCGGCCCTGGTAGCGTCCCAGGTAGCGCGCTTGGCGTCCCAGGTAGCGTCCCAGGCAGCGCGCTTGGCGGCCCTGGCAGCGTCCCAGGCAGCATGCAACTCGGTTTCCGTCTTTTCACCTGCGGCGAAGCGTTCGGAAACCTCGACCGCGTTTTTACTGCAATCACCTGTCAGACGAACACACCAATAAGCAAACAGACGGGCTGACGTGTCGTTCCATGTCTCTATCTTGCCAACAAGGCGCACCTGACGCACCACAACCTTGTTATCTGCGTCAACGCGATCACCTTTGTATTCAGCTTCGTAAATGTCTGGCCCCAGCCAGTCTATCAGATGTTCTGCGTCGCAAAGGTGGTATCCGTTCTTGCAGGGTTTCAAAACATCGGTAATTGCGGGCATCCATTTGCCCGGCTTCCATGTACCATCCTTGCGCTTGGTTGGCAAACTATATTCTCCGCTTCCACCGTTGCATGGCTTGTTGCCGTATAGTACCTTGAATAATTTTGACATGTTATTGTCCTTTCTTGTAACAGAAAATGTGATTTATCACCGACGATATCGCCAGCCCGCGCTCCAATTGGTGACATAGGCCACCCACAGCCAGCTCGTATTGTGATTTAGTCATTCGTCACCCTCATCAGTCTCCGAGACAATCAGCATCACCAACACAAGCACGAGCAGGTATACCGCGATGAGTAACAGTGTCCTGATTGGTTCGGTAATCATGCTGCCTTCCTCTTGTCTGCTAGCCGCAGATCTGGCTTGGGCTGCGCAGCTTCCTCGTCTCTAAGCCAGAACGACCAGTCGGTAACGTGATCGCGCCCGAATACGTATGGATACCCACCGCGGAGCATTGTGAACCCTGGCGCCATCTCAGCGCTGGTTGATGTATTAAGCTGCACATAGGCCAGCTTGCGAGGATCAAACAGTCCTCCATTGTTGACAACGATGTATCGCTTATATAAGTCCTGCCCTACCGCCAGGTGATGCTCGTGCCCTGCTATGACATTACATTGATATTTCTCGGCGTACTTGGCCGCGTTGGTTAGTTGACTCTGGCTGTAGTTGCGCCCGTGCGCGATCAGCCATTTCCCGTTACCAGTTTCGATGTAGCATCGATCCAGCGTCGATATTGTGACGCGCGGATCTTGACACACCATGTCAAGTAGCTGCTGTACAGTTGTTTGACCATTATCGGCCGCCAACTTTCTGTGCTCATGGTTTCCTAAAAGCCACACGATGCGCGGGAATATCTCCAACCACTCAGTAAACAGGTGCTTAGCAGATTCTATTTCCGTCTGCCAACTAGGAAGGCGGATCAGGTTGGCGTACTTGCTGTAGGCGTCGGCATTAAGCATGTCGCCCGCCACGATGAGACCCTGGCACTTAGGTAAATGCTTCTCTGCTATAACTGACACCATCTGTGCCATGTCGTAATCCGTGCAGGGTGCGTGGACATCCGACACGATCATCCAATCGCCTTCAAATACCTGCTCTGTCTCGATGAAGAACGGATAGAGTTCTGGCTTTGGTGCTACCTTGCCCTTCTCCGCCTGCTGCCATCGCCATACACGCCCCCACCACTGATCGTATGTCAGTCCTGGGTATGCATTACGCACCCATGCCCGCTTCCCGATTCCAGTGGCCTTGTTGGCGCCCTGCCACTCAGTGTACAGGTACTCGCCAGTCAACTTCTGTTCGTCGTTGTCAGCCATTATCGTGGCCTCCTGTGATTACGTCTGTACGATGGCAACCGCACCCCCAGCGCAATTAGCCCCAATAAAACAGGCACCTGCCAACATAATTCAAGGCTCACTGTAGCGTCCTTGTTACTACCGGTAGCGATTCCAGCTTCCTATCCTCTTCAAGCGCAACCATGTGCTGAGCTAGTACACCCCAATTGTCCACAAGAACCTGAAACGCAACCGTCTCGATAATCATCACCCACTGATGTTCGAGCTCGATACCCAGGTGATCAAGTATCGCCTCCACAATCTCGTGAATTAGGACAGAAAAGCGCTGTTGCTTTGACATCTCAACCGACATGCTGATGGTATGCTTGTCGCTTTCACAAATCCCTAACAAGCCCCTGTTGTTAACATCGATGTCGTCTACCACGTTGTACCGATATCCAAATAGCTTCAGTGTCGTCATTGTTGTCTCCTATGCGCCTATAACGTGGACTTGTAGATAGTAGGTTGCATTCTCCTCTGCACACTTCTCCCAGTCGCTCTCACCTGGCTCAGGCAGAGGAAGTCCTAACTCATCATCAGACAGCTCACACAGTACCGGCAGCGCAGGCGCCAACCTGCGGCACGCCTTAATCTGTGCACACTTGCCACACGACGATGCAAACACCATGCCGCGCTGTGCCAGTAACCCGCGCGCCTTCGCTGTGTTCGCTTTCTCCCTGGCCGCTTGCGTTGCGGTTGTCATAGTAGCCTCCCGGCCCATTCGCCAGGCAACTTGTCGTGCTTCGACAGATTGCACGTTGGACAACTGATGACCAGATTGGACGGATCGTTGTGACCGCCTTTTGCTAGAGGCACTATGTGATCAACGTGGTACTTGTCTTCGCACGGAGTGAGACACCACCAACAAAGCCAGCGTTGTACTTCGCCTTGGCGCTTGATGTCGTCGGTGGTATGCGTGCCGCCATTGCCTAACTTGCGCGCGCGGTAACGGTGCCAAGCGGCGCGGCGTTTGTCTAGATTAGCGCGGCACCACTCCGCCTTGTAGGCGGCTAACTCCTCCCGGTGTGCGGCGCGGTAGGCGACACTATCCTCGCGGTGCGCAGCGTAGTAGGTAGCCTTGTAGGCGGCTATCTCCTCTCGATGTGCGGCGCGGTATTCGGCCATGTAGGCTGTCTTCTCCCCGCGATGAGCCGCGCGGTAGTCGGCATTGTAGGCCGCTATTTGTTCGCGCCGCTGGGAACGGCGGGCCGCGTCATAGACCGCTTGACAAGACTTGCACTCTCCGCGAACACCAAGCTTTCCGCGTTTGCTTTTTCTGAACGCTGTAACATCCTTTATCTCTCCGCACCTACCACACTGCTTCGTTTCCATAGCAAAAAAGCCCTCCGATGAATTGGTAGGGCCTGATAAGACATGGTATAATCCTATTATCAGCTCTACCAAGCTGGTCACGAGCCCGGACGTCTCAAGCGTCGCGGGTTCATTTATTACGTATGATTCTACCACAAACGAACCTATATCGCCAGTAGTCGTCATTGTTTCGCTGCCGTGTCTTTCTTCTCTATCTCGAACGTTTGCGCCAACTCACGCGCCTGGCTAGTCAGTTGCTCCGCCTGTTGTGTCAGTAAGTCCAAGTCGTGTGTCACCAACTCCAACTCTGCGATCTCTTGATACCGCTGCCATCTGTCCCATATGTCGCCCATGCTTGCTCATCTCCTGATACGTGCTGTTACACGCAGCGCACTCGCACACCCAAATGTCCGTTATCTCCTGCGTACCTGCCACAGTCTTGCCACACAGCGTCTCTCCCGCACGCTTCGGGTGTCGAATATGCCACTTCGACCAGCTGCCACGGGTTTTCCAGTGGACGAATGTCATCGCGCCGCCTCTCTGTCTGTCGCATCGTGGCGGCCCATCACAAAGCGCCTCGGTGCATCGTCAATCAGATCGTCATCAAAACCTGGCTGAGAAGATCCGACTAGCACATCGTGAGGTATAACCTCGACCGGTTGCCCATTGCGCTCGATACCTGTTATCAGTCCCGAGTTAGCCTCTATCACAAATCTCTCGCTTGCACCCTGCCGGGCACCGCGCGCCAACTTTAGCTTTACCGTCAATAAGTCTGGTGTCTGATCGCTGTCGTATACTGTAGTCATCGTGCTGTGAGCTGCGGCAGGTAAGTCGCCACCGCCCTTAATGCTTGGTGAGTACCCACCACCACCACTCACGCCAACCTCATTCTTTTGCGCCATCTCCAACATGTGGACCTTCAACTGTCCGGCCAAAACACGACTCCATGTCGCGGCATTTTCCATTTGCCTCTGCATTGTTTCACCCGGCCAACTCATCAGTTGTATGTAGTCAACCATGCAAAGCTGTACTCCCCTTGTTAGCGCATCACGGCGAAACTTTGACCGGACCACCCAGGGATCGTGGGCGTCATCTTCCGGTATATCATAGATATAGATGGGGAGTTCCCCATAGATATCAAGTGCGCGATCAACCGCTACCGACTGCCCTCGGCTTTTCTTCCATGCGTCACTCTCCATGATGTACTCACCAGACAACGCAACCTCATCGTCAGAGAACGATGCACCGTTTACCAGTCCTGACAGCAATATCTGGTTGGCTATCATGGAAACAAAACAAGCGTCGAAATATGTTTTGTCGTCTTCACATGTGGCGATAGATACGCCCGTACCGCGCGCAGCGGCCGCTAGTGCAATATTCCTGCCAGCTGTGGACTTGCGTTGCTTATACGGAGAAGCGATAAGCGTGAATGCCCCCTTGCGAAATCTCCATGTCCAACGATCCAGCCTGCCCAGCGTCGTGAGAACAGAAGACTCGATCTTGTTTTCGCCGATGCGTGCACGCAACTTGTTGGTACGCTCGGGTGGCGTTAAGTCCTTTGATACCCCGAGATGCTGAAGATCGGTTAACGCCTCTAAACCAGCGTCGATGTGTGCGTCGGGTGACTTATCTCCGTTGGCGGTCTGGAGAGCGGCGCCTATACTGTGTACGCCTGCCATCTTGCCGCGTGCCAACACGATCTCAACATTGGCATCGACCTCGGCATCAGTCACTGACTGTCGCGCTACCGCCTGCCACTTTAAGAGACGATCAACGTCAATACCTGTCTTATGCGCTACCGTTTCGGCGGTTATGACCTCTTTATCGTCTGCCATGTCACAGAGTGCCAGATACACGCTGCTGTACTGAACAGGCCACACGACCGGGTTTGATAGCCGTTGGCGCACTACGTCTAGATGTGCATCCGGGTTGTGTAAGATGGAGCCGATAACGATCTCGGCCGCTGCCTCGTGTGTCGTGTCTACCATAATGAGGCCTCATCAGTATCCTTTTCCCATGAGGGTGATACTGCCTCACTGACCTGCTGCCATGCTAGCCAGTGAACCTTTATCTTCTCCCCGTCCCGAGGCAAGTCTGCGTGCGGGTACTTCAACTTGTAAAAGTCGCAAAAGGCATCAATGTCTTTCGGCGTGACTTCAGGCGCCACTTCCTTGATCGCCTTCTTGGACTTGGCTACTCTACTGCCAGCTCCATTCACTTGTGCAGAGTCAGCTATGCCGTAAAAACGCAGCGCCACAGCATCGAAGATTGGATCTGCTTTGCGTGGTGCCTTTGGCTTTTCTCCAGTAGTATCCATACAGTCTTTATCTGTAGTATCTACTTCTGTATTCTCTTTACTGTCCTGGTTTTCCGTATCCGGTAAATCCGTATCCGGCTTTTCAGGAAGTGGCTCTTCGTGCACAAGGTAATCAACATTGACAACGCGGTGATTTGTATCGCGCGTGATAATGCGTTCGGCATAACGAGATGTAATCAATTCCTTGAGTGTTTTGTATACCTTGTCTCTACCGCAATCCTTTTGACGCAGGTCGTCTATGTTGATCTGCCACGTGTCCGGCTTGCTGAGGATATACGCCAGCATCCCCCGCGCCTCGAATGATAATTCTCTGTCTTGGGCAGACTTTCGGCTCATTAAAAAGTAATGGTTTTCTGCGCCGTGTTGTGCCCGTATAATCAAGGTCTTTTTGTTGTAATTCATGCTCTTGCTATGCTCCTCATGTCCTCACGACTTTTCACTACCTGCCCGCGCGCCGGCTTTGCGTAGGCACTGTGTACCGTTATCCCGATCTCTTTGTCATCAAGTCCAGCAAAGCCGCCAACCAGCGCCAGCGTATCTAGCTCGCCCCGCCCGATGTCTTTTAATGTAGCTGCCATCCTGTACAGCGTAGCGTTACGCTCGCCTCGGGCTGGCGGAGTCTGCATGTAATCGCTTATCCACTCAGGTACCTCGTCACTAACCGCAGGTGTAGCACTGCGTACTATTTCCGTCTCGACTTCTGCCAGGTGCGCAAAGTCTTCTATTCCGTAGCGGGTAGATGGTTCCCACTTGTGAGTGATGCACCGCGCGTTATCACGTCCCGGCTTTGTGTTGTAACTGCCCATAGCCCGCAGTACCCTGGCAAACTCGGCCACCTTGATATCAGCGTTCAATGCCTTTGCCAGTCCACGCATGGTTCGGCGGTGGATGTCGTTGGGGTACTGTGCCACCCTCAGCATCCAATAAGCATGATAGCCTCCACCTGTAGCCAGTATCATGCTGGGTGTGGGCTCAAACTCTGTTATGGTACTCAACTCACCACCATCTAGATCCACCCATAGTGCAGAAATGTGCATAGCGTCCTGGATGGTGCCGCGCTCGTGCTCCGTCTTCTGTGCTTTCCGTGTTGTGATCCCGATGTAAAGCCCGTAGCCCATCAAGTTTGCCTTTGCAGCTCTAAGCGCGTTAACTGCCATCTGGTGCTCGTCTGTGCACCGTGCCCACAGCGCAACCATCTTAGGCCTGTGCATAATGTCCGGGTGTATCACGCTGATCTCAGTCCACCCCGGCAAGCCGCTGTGAAGCGTCTCAACGTGATTTAGCAGCGGCGCAGCAATGCGGTACTCATCGCTTTGTGTGTCGGCCATGTCTATCAGCGCGTCAAGCATCCCTATGTCTGTCATGCCTCAATCACCCTCAGCTCAATGTCTGGATAGCGGTATCTAAACATCTTGGCCTTGATCTTGAATACATCAGTCGCAAAACCCTTTACATCCTCCACCACCCGCTTGCCTGTACTGCTCTCTGTGTACCCAAAGTCTGGTCGATACGTGATGCTGTGGTGGTGCTTACCCTGGCATGAGAATGACGGCAGCACCTCATAGGCTGGCTGCAACACCAGATCCGTAATCTCTCCGCACTTGGCCATGTCTTTTAGCGCCAGATATCGCTCCGCCTCAGCTGCGCTATCAAACACGATCTCGCTCACCGTTGGCCGGCTGTTGTGATACTTGCTCGTGTAGCACATCGGGCAAGCGACATCACGCATGGTATTCATGTCGTAGACAAAGCCGGTTCCTTTACAGATGCAGTCTTTCATGCGTACCTCTCAATGATGATCCTCAGCCCACGCCCGTTGTCTACTACATAGGTGATCTGATCGTACCCGTTGCGCTTGCGTTCCTTCTGCACTTCGATTGCGAATCGCTCCGGGCTCATGTCGGGCCTTAATAACTTTCGTAGCGCGTCAAGTGCCACCCAAGGGTTGTCACGGTCAAGGCGCATAGCGGTGCGCAGGTCGGTGTATGTCAGGTCTGCAAACTCTTGCAGTAACTCATGGGCCACGCTGCGCTCTTTGTCTAAATTTCTCCCAGGGAGAAGTTTCTCGTAGTAGCCAATCACGCGCGCGCGCCCAGCTATCGTCTTGTAAGGCTTGCGCACCTGTAGTGCGGCCCTCGCCAAACCTCCCCAGCCATGCTCTGTCTGTATCAGGTATGCCACCTCACCAGAAGCGACAGTGGCTTGCTGCTCGTGCCCCAGTGTCGCCTCTAGTTCAGCGGTACGGTCTGCGAAGGTTGGCATTATTGGGCGCCAACCTGCTGCCGGTACGCTTCGCTCCGCTGATCGCGTGCACCAAAGTGCTCGTCAAGCGTGGTCTGCTGCGGCTGCTCTGCCTCTATCTCTCCGGCTATCATTTCATCGGCTTGCTCAACACCAAAGAATTTAACCGCGTCTTCCAGGCTCTCTTTGGCGTGCTCTGCTTTCATTTGTGCATACTCAACCAACTTCTGACTGGCCTCAAGTTTGCTGCCCGTGAATTCCTTGGCGCTCTCTACCTCTAGCGCTTCGTGCACCTCTTCGTGAGATAAGCCAAGGTTGCGCGTGGCGTAGGTGTAAAACTTCTTCCAGTTCTGCGTTACCGTCCAGTGCGGCTCTGGCGCGTCAGGTTGCCCGCCGTTTCCGTTTCCTGGCGCTGGCTGTGTGGTTGCCGTGCCATCGACGATTTCGCCTGTCTCTGCGTCGATGTCGGAGGAGACACCCGGTAAACTAACACCCGCCTGTGACATCTCGTCATTGCTGTACAGGCCAGACAATTGCCCAGGAAATGCCTTACGTAATGCCAATGCCTCAGCGCACTTTGCCAGCATGGTGTGCGGCATCTTCTTCCACATAAAGCCTTCTTTGTCTCCCGGCGCGTACTCTGCCCAGCGTGCTGTAGCTGTGAATGGACAACGCATACCGCCAACCATCTTCCACACCGTTACAGTTGCCGTGTCTGGCTTTGTGCCGGTGAAAGTCGCATCATCAGAACCAGCATAAGCACCGCTGCTCTCAGCGCGAATGCGCATGTAATCGATGCTGATGATCGGCGTGTAGCGACCCTGGCGCTTTGTGAAGTGGATTAGCTTGTCTAGCGGGTGAACACCACGCCTGGCGCAGTCGTAGAAATATAGGTCAAGCTCTGGCTTCGTCGGGTGTTGCGTGCTGACTGCTTCGCTGATGAGCTTGAACTGCTCCTGCGTGATAACAATGTCATTCTGTCTATAAACTACAATTGCATCTTCCATAGTCTCTGTCTCCTTTACATCTCCGCATGGATGCGGGCGGGTTCGTTATCTGCTCTCTCCAACATGTCACGCTCCGCTTGCAGGTTCCGTGCGGTGCGTAGCTTCCTCATCTGTGCATTGATGCGCCGCAACTTGCCTGCCAGGTAGTCAAAGCAGCCTTGGCAGTACAGTAGGTCTGGTCGCACACGGAATGCCACGCGCCCAGTGTTGGGGCAACTAGATCTCGCACACTTTGGTTGTTCCATGTTTTTATTCCTCACAATAGCTTTCCAAGCCATTCGCCAGGCAATTTATCCTGCTTTGATAAGTTGCACTTCGGACAAGCTATCACAATGTTGGACGGATTATTGTGTCCCCCCCGCGCCAGGGGTATTAGGTGATCGACATGGTAGTCATCTTTGCAATCTACTGCGCAACCTGGCCCGCGCCACCAGCACTTCCAGTTTTGGCTGTCGCCCTGGCACTGAATATCTTCAGCTGTATGGCTGCCGCCGTTGCCTGCCTTGCGTGCGCGGCGACGATGACAATTTGCTCGTACTTTTCCAGGGTTTGCTTTCTGCCATGCAGCACTGCGCGCCAATGTCTCGTCGCGATGCTCAACATAGTAGACAGCAGCACGAAGTGAGATCTCTTTGCGATGTTCTGTGTAGTAGCGCACACCACGGAGAACGATTTGATCGCGATGCTCCGTATAGTAAGCTTGATGATAGTCTGCGTATTCGTTGCGGTGATTGGCGTAATAAGTTGCGCGGCGTGCGGCTATCTCCTCGCGATGCTCTGCGCGATATGCCGCGGCGCGTTCCGCGTGCTCTTCTCGATGTTCCGCGTAATATGCCGCCTTCCGCGCCACTATTTCCTCTCTGTGCTTCGCGTGGTATGCCGCATTGCAAATCTTGCAATCTGAATGCATTCCATCCTTACGACTCTTGTTTTTACTAAATTCGCTTTCATCCTTCGTTTCACCACATGTAGCACATCTTTTCATGGGGCACCCTATATCTCGCTGGTTAATCGTGCTGGGGTGTTATCTTCTCGGTCGCACCGTAACCAACTTGCACGTATGCGATGCCACGCCAAACACGTGCACAAAAAGCACCTTCCTATCGGGCTGTCACCGATGGTATACAGGCTGTTGTGCTCGTTTGGGCAATCGGGGCAGGGTTGTGGGTCTTCTGAGTAATGCCGATCTACGATGGGATAGTTCATGTCTCACTCCTGATTAGTTTTTGCACAATGGAGCCGGTGGGTGTCGATCCCACGTCCGCCTACAACTACTGGCGTCGAACCCGTTCGCGGCCC
>Ga0299915_10003890_pt1 | contig 10811 bp, 8 predicted proteins | sample RVTome_13_FD_200263 | JGI IMG/M metagenome (GOLD analysis project Ga0299915, IMG submission 200263) | Soil microbial communities from uranium-contaminated site in the Upper Colorado River Basin, Wyoming, United States - RVT92D227 (version 2) ... | reverse complement strand
GCTCCGATTTGATTGAGGGATTGATGGACGCGGCGCGCTACGACCGGCGCATTTTGATTGAGCGCGGTGTGCGTGCCAGGGAGATCGAGGTGAGCGTTTTAGGAAACGATGATCCGGTAGCTTCTATCCCTGGTGAGATCATCCCGTCGGGTGATTTTTATTCTTATGAAGCCAAATATATTGATAACCGGTCGCAGTTACTGATTCCAGCGCCGATCTCGTTTGAGACTTCCCAGCAGGTGCGCGAGCTGGCAGTGCGGGCTTATCTAGCAGTGGATTGCGCTGGGATGGCGCGCGTCGACTTTCTATTGGATAAGGATACCGGGGAATTATTTCTCAATGAAATTAACACCCTGCCCGGTTTTACCAAGATCAGTATGTATCCTAAACTATGGGAAGCCAGTGGTTTAGCCTTCCCAGAATTAGTTGACCGCTTGATCGAGCTGGCACTTGAACGGAGAGCAGAACGTGACCGCACTGAATGGCGGTTTCAGAGGTGATGCTGGATGCAATCTAGGCAAGCCACCACGCGGGCTGATGTAATCCGGCAGAGGCGCACGAATCGCCCCCGGAAGAGCAAGGCATCGGTCTCCTCCCGACGTGCACCCAAAGCCAAGGCCCCTGCACAACCGCCGGTGTTGATTCGGAGAGGATTGGCAAGCGTTTACACGCCTGATCGGCGGCGTGGTAAGCAGGCCAAACGCCGATACGATGTGGCTTTGAGTACTCCTGGGGCTGAGATGCGCTTGCCATCGTTGCCACGCCTGGCAATAGGCTGGCGTCTGTTATCTGGGTTGCTGGTGGTTGGACTGGCGAGTTTGATCTATTTGGCTTGGACTGATCCTGCCTTTCAGGTGAAAGCCCTGCAAGTTAGGGGTTTGCACCGCTTGGACAACCAGGATATCGCCGCGGTGGCGGGTATCGTAGGCGAACCGATCTTCCTTGTCCAACCGGAGAAGATTCAACAAGCCCTAAAGGCGGCTTTCCCGGAGCTGGCGAGTGTTGCAGTAGCCATAAAAATCCCAACAAAGGTGGAAGTAGAGGTGGTTGAACGCCAGCCCATACTCGCCTGGGTGCAAGATGAGCAAACATTGTGGGTGGACGCTTCTGGTATGGCATTTCCTCCCCGGGGAGAAGATGACCCTTCAATCCGAGTCGAGGCGGTGAATTGGCCCGCACCTTCGACCGGTGAAAGCGATCCGGAACTTGGGAAGGCAGCCACCCAATTGTTGTCTGTCGATATGGTCAATGCCATCATGAGGGTGAAGGAAGAGGCGCCAAAGAAAACCCCCTTGGTATATGATAGCCAGCATGGCCTGGGATGGAAAGACTCGCGCGGTTGGGAAGTATTCTTTGGAACAGATGTCGATGACGTCGATATGAAATTGTATGTCTATAAAGCCATCGTTAAGCGTTTGAAGAAGGACCAAATCCGACCTGAGTTAATCAGCGTGGAATTCGTCCACGCACCTTTTTATCGTCTGGAGCGATAGACCAGATGGAAGAACCGATCATTGTTGGAATTGACATTGGCACGACTAAGATATGCACCCTCGTAGCGCGGGTGGAGGAGGACGGTCCGCTGCGCATTCTGGGGGTGGGCATCGAACCCTCTCAAGGGATGCGTAAAGGGATCCCGGTCGACTTACGGGTCGTCTCGCAAGCTATTACGCGCAGTGTCGAGAAAGCCGCGCGCACCTCGGGATTGGAGATCACTTCAGCCCTGGTGAGCCTGGCTGGATCGCAAGTCGCTTCAGTCAACAGTCGAGGTGTGGTTGGCGTGACCGGCCGGACGATCGACGAAGATGATATTGTCCGGGCAATGGAGGCGGCGCGTGCAGTGGCGATCCCTCACAACCGGGAGATCATCCATGTCATCCAGCGAGGGTTCACAGTGGATGGACAGGCGGGAATTCGCATGCCGATCGGGATGCACGGCTATCGCCTGGAAGTGGAGACACACATTATCACAGCAGCTGCCTCGACAGTGGAAAATTTACGCAACTGTGTGGCTCAGGCGGGGGTTGATGTAAGCCAATTTGTGCTCAACCCACTGGCCTCGGCGGAGGTTGTGCTGTCGGAGACCGAACGCGAGATGGGCGTAATTGTGTGTGATATGGGCGGCGGTACTACCGATCTGGCAATTTTCATCGACGGTGATGTATGGCACACGATGGTTTTAGGCGTGGGAGGGGACCACATTACCTCAGATATCGCCCATGGCCTGCGCTTGCCGATCTCTCAAGCCGAGGAAATCAAGAAACAACATGGTCATGCCGTTGAGTCCGAGGTCAGAGAAGATGAAGAATTTCACGTACGCCCGTTTGGCGAAGAAGTTCCACTGCAGATCAGCCGCCGGGAACTGGCCCATATTATCGAAGCCCGGGTAGATGAAATTATCGGCCTTGTCCTGCAGGAGATCAAACGTTCCGGTTACGATGGTCTTTTGCCAGCTGGTATGGTGCTCACCGGAGGATCGAGCGTTTTACCGGGAATGCGTTCACTTGCCAGCCGGGTCCTAGGTCTGCCCGTGCGAGTCGCGCAACCCGAAAATTTGATTGGCATGACCGACAAACTACATGCGCCGGCATTTTCTACCAGCGTCGGCCTGCTGCATTGGGCAGTGCTGATGACTGAAATTGGCTCGGAACCTAGCCGGCGGAAATCTAGCATTCAAGGAGGTGGATTGGATTGGGAAAATGTAAAAAGTTGGCTCAAACGGCTGTTGCCCTGAAAACCTTTTGGGAAGAAGGTTGTGGTCTCAACGCCGTTTTTACCCTTTGGTTGAAAGTATTGGTTGTCAATTTCTTTATCACTCGCTAATGAGGAGGAGTAATACATGAACACTATCGTTAACCCACCAAATCAGGTTGAATCATTCGCTGTCATCAAGGTCGTGGGTGTTGGAGGTGGTGGGTGCAACGCCATCGACCGGATGATCGATGAAGGTTTGCAAGGAGTCGACTTCATCGCCATAAACACAGATGCCCAGGCATTAATGCTTTCGAAGGCTCCGACCCGCGTGCGTATCGGCGATAAGCTAACGCGCGGGCTGGGATCCGGCGGCAATCCCGAGACTGGCAAGAGAGCCGCTGAGGAATCGGCTGAGGATTTGTATGAAGTCCTGCGCGGGGCAGATATGGTCTTTATCACTGGAGGGATGGGTGGTGGAACCGGCACCGGCGCCTGCCCCAGTGTGGCACAGATCTCTAAAGAGGTAGGTGCCCTGACAATCGGCGTGGTCACCCGTCCATTTTCCTTCGAAGGCGCTCGCCGCATCCAGACGGCTGAGGCTGGAATCGACAAACTCAAGGAACAGTCTGACACGTTGATCGTGATCCCGAACGACCGCCTGTTGCAGATCGTCGATAAACGGGCGAATCTGCAGGACGCATTCCGCATGGCGGATGATGTCCTCCGCCAGGGTGTGCAGGGCATCTCGGAATTGATCACCGTGCCGGGTTTGATCAATCTGGACTTCGCCGACGTGCGAACTATCATGTCAGAGGGAGGCGCGGCTTTGATGGCGGTTGGCAGCGCGAAAGGCGATGACCGGGCGCGTGAGGCAGCTGAGAGAGCCATCGCCAGCCAGCTCCTGGACATCACGATCGACGGTGCGCGCGGTATCTTGTTTAATGTGACCGGTGGTCCAGACTTAACCCTGTTTGAAGTTAATCAGGCTGCCGCGATCATTAAGGAAACCGCTCATCCGGATGTGAATTTAATCTTCGGTGCAGTGATTGATCCGCATATGGTTGACGAGGTGCGGATTACCGTGATCGCAACAGGTTTTGAGCGTACTGGCATGCCGCGCCGGATAATAGAAACACCTGCACAGCGGATGGAAGCAACGTCAGTGCGTCTGCCCGAAAGCGTTGAGCGCCAGGCCACTATCAGTAAACCTGTGGAATTTCAACCGCGCACCTTCAACACAGAGGATCTGGATATCCCGACTTTCTTGCGCAACCGGGTGCGGTGATGCATCGATCTTGCCCCTCCCCGTTCGTGTCTTCGCACGGGGAGGGGAGGCGCTCGTCGCCGGATCGTTTAAAGTTTTAAGGTAAAAGTGATTTTTATTCCCTTGCGTTTATCTTGCAAGTGTGCTAGAATATTGCCCTCTCCACTGCCACATATAAGGTATAGTTAATGCTTTACCCCCATATGTGGCGGCGACATTTGTTCTAACTGCGGGTTTATGATGCGGTGTCCCTATTGCCACAATGAGCAATCCAGAGTGATCGATACCTCGCACGATGCGCGCGGGGGGGTTCGCCGTCGACGGGAATGCGAGAATTGTGGACAACGCTTCAGTACTTACGAACGCGCAATTCTGGCGACACCACTAATCATTAAACAAGATGGGACTCGGGAGGAATTTGACCGCGATAAATTAATCCGAGGTATTCGCATATCCTGCGCGAAGAGACCAGTATCTGCGACCGATACCGAACGCTTGGTGGGCGAGATAGAATCCACGTTACAAGCTATGGGTCGGGCCGAAGTTTCTTCCAGGGTGGTAGGGGACATGGTCATTGCTGGCTTGAAAGAACTGGACCATATTGCTTACATTCGTTATGCTATCGTATACCTTGGCCTGGACGACCTTCGTTCTATTCGGACCGAGATTGATCGCCTTTTAGAGGCGTGATCGGAGGAGGCCGGGGCGAGCCAGGGGAGGCCACGGTTATCCCTTTAACTTGCTTCGGAGTATCGTTTTCTCAATTTGTAAGGAGTTTATTTATGCTAAAGGAAACCGAATTGCAGAAAGTCAACTCGGGAATTATTTCCACTCCTCCATTACCCGTAGATGTTCCTCAGGTTGAACTAACAGAAAATGCCCGCCAGGTTTTTACCCGGCGCTATGTTCGCAAAGGAATCGATGGTAATCCCTTAGAGTCAGTTGAAGAGACCTTTTGGCGGGTAGCTTACCATGTTGCCAACTCAGAAGAGACATGGGGTGGGGATGTGCTCCAAACAGCGCGCCAATTCTATGAGCTTTTATCCCAGCGACGATTTTTCCCCAATTCTCCCACTTTTACCGGCGCTGGTACACCCCTGGGTCAACTCGCAGCTTGTTTTGTACTGCCCATTTCAGATGACATGGGGCGTGATCCTGCCGGAATTTTCCAGACTTTACGCGACGCGGCGTTAATCCAGCAGACGGGCGGTGGCAACGGCTTTGCGTTTTCGCGCCTGCGTCCCAAGGGTACCCTGGTGAAATCTTCTGCTGGACAAGCTACGGGACCGGTGGGTTTTCTCCGCGTGTACGATAGAGCATTTGGTGAGATCGCTCAAGGAGGAACAAGGCGAGGCGCGAATATGGGTGTCATGCGAGTAGACCATCCCGACATTGAAGAATTTATCACCTGCAAGACAGACGAGAATGCCATCACGAACTTCAATATTTCTGTAGGCATTACAGATGCTTTCATGGAGGCTGTGCGGGACGATAAATATTGGGATCTCCGTTTTCCGGATGTGACCTCTTTTGAATATAAAGGATTTCGAGGCACCCTGGAAGAGGCAGAGAAAGCTGGCATCCCGATCACGGTTCACAAGCGGATAGGCGCTCGCGATTTATTTGAAAAAATCGTCCTTCAGGCGCACTACAACGGAGAGCCAGGTGTGCTCTTCCTGGGCGCAGCAAATCGATCCAATCCGGTGTCGCACCTTTATCAATTAGAGGCGACGAACCCCTGTGGTGAACAGTGGTTGGGTCCATATGAAAACTGTTGCCTTGGCTCGGTCAATCTAGCTCAGCACTTTGGCCTGGACGGTACTGTGGATTGGGAGGGCCTTCGTCGGAGCGTTGTTCTCTCTACCCGCTTCCTGGACGATGTGGTGCAAGCCAACGCTTATGTGCCTGCCGTACCGCAGCTTAAAGAATCTGCTTACCGGGCTCGGCGAATCGGCCTGGGTATTATGGGGCTGGCAGACTTGATGTACCATGTCGGAGTGCGGTATGGTTCAGAGGCAGGGTTGGAATTCGCTGCTCAAGTGATGGAGTTCGTACGTTACCATGTGATGTTGACCAGTGTCGATCTGGCAAAAGAACGCGGCCCGTTCGAGGCGATCAAAGGTTCCGTTTACGACCCACAAGATTTGCGATGGCAACCTCCGGAACCAATAACTCCATACATCCGTGATTGGAACCGTCCGACAGTGGAGTGGAAGGTGGTCATCGATGGCATCCGCCATTATGGCATCCGCAATGCTGCCCAAACCACTATCGCTCCTACGGGAACGATCGCTACAGTTGCCGGGTGTGAAGGATATGGTTGCGAGCCGGTCTTTGCTCTGGCTTACATCCGTCACGTTAACGACAATGGGAAGGATTTACAGTTAACTTATACCAGCCCGTTATTCGAAAAGGCTCTATTGGAGGCTGGTCTGGATGAAAAAAGCCAGCAGATGATTATTAACCACATTATGGAGACTGGCACCTGTCAGGATTTACCTGACATAAAGGGGGAGGCACCTGGTTCTAGTGGGTTGGGGTTGCCGGATTACATTCGAGAGACATTCGTTGTTTCTCAGGACATCAGCGCCGAGGAACACGTGCGCATGCAGGCCGCCATGCAGGCTTTCGTCGATAACAGTCTTTCAAAAACAATTAATTTTCCTGATTCTGCGACAGTGGAGGACGTCGCCACAGCCTACCAATTGGCCTGGGAATTGGGCTGCAAAGGAATCACGGTGTATGTGACCGGCTCGCGCCAGAAGGTCGTGCTGGAAACCCACGCAACGGCTAAGGAGAGACGACCTTCTGCTGAGATGGAAGCATTCGATGTCAAGGCTGAGCAGCTGGCGATATGGGACGAAACCAAGAAACCGCGCCCGCGCCGCCTGCCGGGTTATACAATATCTGTCAATACACCACTGGGTAAGACATTCGTTACCGTTAATGAAAACGGCGGCGGGCAGCCCTTTGAGGTGTTCGTCAATACCGCCAAGGCTGGATCGGAGACTGCCGCGGTTTCGGAAGCCATCGGTCGCCTGATCTCCTATACCTTGCGTTTGGCTTCATCGCTGGCGCCGCGCGAGCGCCTCAAAGAGGTCTGGCGGCAATTATCAGGCATCGGTGGCGGACGCTCTTTAGGGTTCGGGCCCAATCGTGTACGTTCTTTACCGGATGGCGTAGCCCAAGCGCTGGAAGAATATCTACAGAATTCCGCCACCCATGCCTCGTCTCAGGAGGAGGAACACGATAACGGTTTCCATCCTGCTGCGGATTTATTACTCGAACCGCCCCTGCTCCAAATAGGCGATCTATGTCCCGAGTGCGGGCAGGCAGCCTTGGTCAACGAGGAGGGATGCAGAAAATGTTATGCATGCGGGTATAGTGAGTGTTAGATCGTTGACGAAAGACGATAGACGGGCAGGCTGTGAAAAACCAGCCTGCTTTTGTTTTATACCCGAATGTAGAGGGTAGATCACTTCATTATTGATTCTTGATTCTCACTATTAATTAGCATATGTTATGATAAGTAGAGGATAGACAGTTTTATCCTTCTGAGGCGTTATTAAAGGTGGGATTACGCGGACAGCCCGGTATTGCTCTTACTAAGGATGTTCAATCAACCAGTTGCCGCTGTCGGAACAAGTCGGAGCCTAATAGGAGGTTGTTCATGAGGTCTGTTACTCAACCGATGTGATCATCCTAAACGAAAATGTTGGGCATGACATTTGCTGAACAAGGACTCCCTGATTCTTTCATATATTAATAAGGAGAAAAACTATGAACATCAAGCTCTCGAATGGAAAAGTGATTCCGATGGAGATGCATAAGGTCAGAATTGTGCAAAGTACCAACCTGGCTCCGGTAACACGGCGGCTTCAGGCTATTGAGGAAGCTGGATACAACACATTCCTGCTGCGCACCAAGGATGTTTTCCTCGACATGCTCACTGACAGCGGTACAAATGCCATGAGCGATAACCAGCTTGCCGCAATGATGGTGTCAGACGACGCCTACGCTGGGAGCGAAAGCTTCTACAAGCTGGCCGGCGCAGTGAAAGAGATTCTTGGGTTCGACTACACTATCCCCGTCCACCAAGGCCGGGCTGCAGAACACCTGCTGGCGAAGGTCTTCGTCAAGCCTGGCGATGTGGTTCTGATGAACTACCACTTCACTACTACCAAAGCACATTTCGAATTGGCAGGCGCCACTGTATTGGAAATCTACACCAATGAGGCGATGAACACGCAGAGCGCCCACCCGTTCAGGGGGAATCTAGATCTCAACAAGTTTGAAGATGCGATCCAGGAGTACGGTACAAACAAGATTCCTTTTGTCCGTATGGAAGCGACCACCAATCTTGTAGGCGGCCAGCCGTTTTCACTGAACAACCTGCGCGAAGTGAAGCGCATAGCGCAGGCACACAATATCCCACTCGTATTTGACGGGAGCCTGATCTCTGAGAACGCATTCTTTATTAAACAACGGGAAAAAGAATTTGCCGATAAATCTATACGCGAGATTATTAAAGAGATGATGAGTCTGGTGGATATCCTGTACCTTTCCGCTCGCAAGAGCACATCTGTACGAGGAGGGATGATCGCCACTAACAACAAGGGATACTATGATCGCATCCTGGCCTGGCTGCCTGTGTACGAGGGTTTTGCCACATATGGTGGGATGTCAACCAAAGAGATCGAAGCTATGGCAGTCGGTCTACGGGAGATGACCGATATCGATGTAGCTGGTATTTCCCCGGAGTTTATCCAATACTTCGTTGAGCGGCTGCTCGAAAATGGTGTGCCTGCGGTGACCCCTCCAGGCGGATTGGCTTGTCACGTTGACGCCAAACGGTTCTTGCCTCATATACCGCAAAGCCAATATCCAGCCGGCGCCCTCGCAGCAGCCATTTTCATTGTTTCGGGTGTTAGAAGCATGGAAAGAGGTACAATATCTATGGACCGAGACTCGAGTGGCAATGAGGTCTATGCCGATCTGGAACTAGCAAGACTGGCTATCCCGCGTCGGGTATACACGCTATCGCACATTGAATATACCGTTGACCGATTAACCTGGTTATTTAATCATTGCCAGCTGGTTAAGGGACTAAGATTCGTGGAAGAACCCAAGGTCCTGCGATTCTTCTTTGGGAAGTTGGCGCCATTGGATAATTGGGGTACAGATCTGGCCAACGCTTTTGAGGCAGATTTTGGATCGAATTGCTAATCAAAGCAATCAGGGATCACCAGTGGCTCTTTCCCTTTTTGAGCTATGATACAATCCGCATGGCTCTTGGAAAAAAGGGAAGGAGCCGCGGTACTTTACCCATATTTCTGCTAAGACCGAAGAATGAAAGGTGAACCATGCAGATTTTGGTCGACTCATTCAATCGCATCGACAGACGCATTACCAACTGGATGGCTACTTATGGGATCCTGGTTTTGCGGATCAGCCTTGGCGTGGTTTTCTTTTGGTTTGGCATTTTGAAATTTTTCCCTGGTCTTAGCCCGGCTCAAGATCTGGCAGCCCGCACGATCGCGATCATCACTTTTGGGGTTATACCCTCCACCACCTCTGTGTTCCTCCTGGCAATTTGGGAATGTGTGATTGGATTGGGGTTGATTTTGGGTGTATTCATGCGGGCAACTTTGTTGTTATTGTTTCTGCAAATGTTAGGCACGATAACACCGATTTTCTTCTTTCCGCACGAGGTCTTCACACAAATCCCGTACGCGCCCACTCTGGAGGGCCAGTATATTATCAAGAACCTGGTGTTAATCAGCGCCGGCATAGTAATTGGCGCCACTGTGCGGGGTGGCGCAGTGGTAGCCGACCCTGAAATCGCCAAATTAGCCAGCCTGCCAAGATAAAGAATTAAGTTACCGTGATCAAACGTCTGATCCTCGTGGCCGGCAACATCGGCGCCGGCAAGACCTCGCTCACCGAGCGGCTTGGGGCGCGCCTGGGATGGCAAACAGCTTTCGAATCTGTGGCCGATAACCCTTACCTGCCCGACTTCTACAAAGACATGCGTGCCTGGTCATTCCATTTGCAGATTTTTTTCTTAGGCCATCGGGCTCTACAGTATCTGGAGATGGCCCGCGCACCCCGTTCTGTCATCCTGGATCGCAGCATCTATGAAGATGCATATATCTTCGCTCGGGCATTACATCATCTTGGGAATCTGGATGAGCGAGATTACCTGGCTTACCGGCGGGTGTTTGACCTGTTGGTTTCCACCCTCCCATCCCCCAACCTGCTGATCTATCTGAAAGCCCCAGTTACAGTGTTGTTAGAACGCATCCGGCGGCGTGGTCGAGCGATCGAGGGCGGCATCACTGGCGAATATCTTGCCTTGCTCGAGACATTTTACACTGATTGGATCGCCACCTTTGATGTTTGCCCGGTGCTCACCATCCCGACTGGCGAGCTGGCGAAAGAGGCCCCGTTCGATTTTGTACATAACCCACGTCACCTGGATATCGTCGTCGCTCGTATCCAGGACATCCTGATCGGCAAAGAAGACGTGATCTTCCCAAACAATTCTACTGAAATAGATTAGTCGGATCCCAACTAAAAAGTGGTAATGGAGTAGGGGATAGGGAAACAAAGCAACTAGCCGCGCCTATCTCCTTTCTTTTGTCCCCTAAGCGCCTCGTGTATCGACTGGCTCACCCGATCTACCTGGGCTTCGGTCATGACGCTGGAGAAGGGTATCGCTAACCCTCGCCGCCCCAAGTCTTCGGTGACCGGGAATTCACCAGGTTGATATCCAAAACGTGAAACCATATATGGTTGCAGGTGGATAGGGATAAAGTATGGTCGGGCTGGGATACCCTGTTCGCCAAGGGCG
>Ga0299915_10003889_pt1 | contig 10811 bp, 10 predicted proteins | sample RVTome_13_FD_200263 | JGI IMG/M metagenome (GOLD analysis project Ga0299915, IMG submission 200263) | Soil microbial communities from uranium-contaminated site in the Upper Colorado River Basin, Wyoming, United States - RVT92D227 (version 2) ... | reverse complement strand
GAGCGGCTGCCGCACCTGCATGCAGTCGAACTCGACCGCGACATCATCGCGCGCCTGCAGAAGGCCTGGCCGGCCGAACGCCTCACCCTCCATGCCGGCGACGCGCTGAAATTCGATTTCGGCAGCCTGGGCGACGACCTGCGCGTGGTCGGCAACCTGCCCTACAACATCTCCAGCCCGCTGCTGTTCCATCTGATGGAGTTTTCCTCGCACATCCGCGACATGACCTTCATGCTGCAGAAGGAAGTCGTCGAGCGCATGGTCGCAGGGCCTTCCACGGGCGATTACGGGCGGCTGTCGATCATGCTGCAGCGCCGCTTCCATATGGAATGGCTGCTCGACGTGCCGCCCACCGCCTTCGACCCGCCGCCCAAGGTCGATTCCGCGGTGGTGCGGCTGATCCCCAAAACGCCGGATGAAATCGTCCCGCTCGACGAGACACTGTTCGCACGCGTCGTCGCCACCGCGTTTTCGCAGCGCCGCAAGACCCTGAAAAACACCCTTGGCGGCTTGCTGAAACCCGAAGACTTCGCCACGCTCGGAATCGACGCCGGACTGCGCGCCGAAGCCCTGGCCGTCAGCGACTACGAAGCCATCACCCGGCACCTCGCCAGCCTGCAACGGCCCGCGTAAACATCGCCGCGACCGCTCATCAGTCCGGCAGGAAAGGATAGTCGGTATAGCCCTTCTCTTCCCCGCTGTAGAAGGTCTGGTAATCGGGCGTATTCAACGATGCGCCACGGCGAAAGCGCTCGACCAGATCGGGGTTGGCAAGCAGCAACCGGCCAAATGCAATTGCATCGGCCGCGCCGGAAGCCACGGCTTGCTGCGCCGTCGCGAAGTCATAGCCGTTGTTGCGGATCAGGTTGCCCGCATACAGCGCGCGCAGCCTATCGTAGTCAAACGGAATCCAGTGCTCTTTAGGCGCGCCGCCGGTTCCCTGCAACACGTCCAGGAACGCAAGCCGCAGCGGATTGAGCTGGCCGACAACATAGTCGAAGGTGTCCTGCGGATTGTCGTCGCTGATATCGTTGAACGGCGTCACCGGCGACAACCGCAGGCCGACGCGGTCACTGCCGATTGCACCACACACCGCGTCCAGTACTTCCAGCAGCAGGCGCGCGCGGTTTTCCTTGTTGCCGCCGTAGGCATCGATGCGCCGGTTGGTGGACGAGCGCAGAAACTGGTCCAGCAGATAGCCGTTGCCGGCATGGATTTCGGCGCCGTCAAAACCGGCGTCAATGGCATTGCGCGCGGCCTGGGCGTAGCTTGCAATCAGGGTAGGGATTTCCGAAATGTCGAGCGCGCGCGGCGTGACGTAATCCTTCATGGCCTGCCCAGTGAACACCTGCCCCGCCGGGCGAATCGCTGATGGCGCTACCGGCAGCGCCCCGCCCGGCTGGAGATCGGGATGTGAAATCCGCCCCACATGCCAGAGTTGCAAGGCGATCTTGCCGCCGGCGCCATGCACCGCATCTGTCACCAGTCGCCAGCCTGCGATCTGATCGGGAGTATGGATGCCGGGCGTGCGCGGATAGCCGTGTCCCTCCGCGCAGATCGGCGTTGCCTCGGTCAGGATCAGCCCGGCCGACGCACGCTGGCGGTAGTATTCGGCGGCCAGCGGTGTCGGCACATTGCCAGCTCCGGCGCGGTTGCGCGTCAGCGATGACATCACCACGCGATTGGCCAGGTCAATGGTGCCGAAGCGGGCAGGCGAGAAGAGGCCAGTCACGTTAGTTTCCTTGGGTTGAGCCCTGCGGGCGAGCGGTGTGTGAAACGGTCTCAAGTACCTTGAGGCTGTATTCGAGAATACAAGTTTTCGGCGATCACACCCTAGCACAGGCCATCGTCCGTCAGTTGATGCAGGCGTAGGGATTTACTTACGGCCTAGATACTTGTGACAATTGCAGACTCACATGTCGCCCCGCAGCAAGGAGCTGAAAATGATCGCCAATCAGGAAGAATTCAACCAGGAACGCTTTGATCAAGCGGTCGCGCTGTTCGATGCCGCCAATGCGGCAGACCCCAATCAGGAAGACGGCCAGCCGAAGGAGCTGCTTTACGCCAGGCGCATGTCGGACATGATCGCCCGCTTTGCGCCGGAAGCTTCGGAGGCGGCGCAATTGGCGGTGCGCGCCCAGCACATCAGGCGCTGGACGGTGCCGCGCAGTACCTATCCGATGAACAAGGAAGGCTATCACGCGTGGCGCACCGGGCTGTATACGTTTCACGCCGACACCACGGGCGAGCTGATGCGTCAGGCAGGCTATGACGACGCGATGATCGAACGCGTCAAGAAGGCGGTGAGCAAGCGCGGCATCAAGGTCAATCCGGAAACGCAGCTGCTGGAAGACATCGCCAACCTCGTTTTCATCGAGCATTACATGCTGGCCTTTGCCGCCGGCAAGCCCGACTACGACGAAGCGAAGTGGCTGGAGATCATCCGTCGGACCTGGGGCAAGATGTCGAAGAACGCCCAGGCCTTCGCCCTGTCCGGCAAGATCAAATTGCCGGAGCCCCTGGTGCCGCTGATCACCAAGGCGATCAGTCAGTAGGGACGGATTACTCCGCCCATTCCTTCACCCACCCTGCGGTTCCCTTCTGGATGAACTCGATCGGATAGCCGTCGGGGTCCTCGATGAAGGCGATCACGGTCGTGCCGTGCGACATCGGCCCGGCCGGGCGCAGCACCTTGCAGCCCTTCGCGGCAGCGGCATCGCACGCGGCGTAGGCATCGTCGACCTCGATGGCGATGTGACCGTAGCCGCTGCCGACCTCGTATGTGTCCACGCCCCAGTTGTAGGTGAGTTCGAGCACTGCGGCCTTGTCTTCGGTGTCGTAGCCAACGAAGGCGAGGGTGAATTTTCCATCCGGGTAATCCTTGCGGCGCAGCAGCTGCATGCCGAGGACGTTGGTGTAAAAATCGATCGAGCGGTCGAGGTCGCCGACTCTCAACATCGTGTGCAGGATACGCATGATGGTTGCACCTGGCCGTGGTTAAACAAGAAACAGGGAATGACTCATTTTGCGCAACTCGGCGCGCCTTGCCAACGCATCGGGGCACAGCTCGGCCACCTGCGCCCAGAAACGCGGCGAATGGTCGAGGTGGACGAGGTGCGCGAGTTCGTGCGCGGCGACGTAGTCGATGAGCGTAAGCGGCGCCTGTACCAGCCGCCAGTTGAGGCGGATATGGCCGCGCCGGGTGCAGCTGCCCCATTGCGTCTGCGCGTTGGAGAGGGCAAAACGGCTGGGACCGCGTCCCAGTTTCCGGGCAAAGCGGGCGAGCCGCCAAGCCAGCAAGCGTGCCGCCTGGTCGTTGAACCAGGCGCGGACCAACGCGTCGATATCGGAATCGTGCGGCGCGTGAATGCGCAGGGTGTCGCCATGGCGGCGCACTTCACTGAATAAAGAGGGCCGGATATCGAGCGCGAGGGTACGCCCGAGGTAGCGCACTTCGTTTGCGGGTGCCGCTGCCGTTTGCGGCGTGCGCGCCTGCATCCGTGCCCAGGCGCGAGCAAGCCAGCCGTGCTGCTGCCGCACATAGCTTTCGATTTCCGCACGCGGGGTCCAACTCGGCGCATGGATGCGCACTTCGCACGCGGTGACCGTCAAACCCAGGGTGCGACGGCGGCGCGAGCGCCGCAGCTGATACGGGACCGCGGCGTCGCCGAGTTGCAGAACACCGCTATTGGCGTGCGGCAGCAGGGGGCAGCCTCGTCATTTCGGTTTCGATCCAGGCTTCGACCGCACGTGTGAGTTCGGCCGCGCTCTTGCCGGTGCTATCGATCACCGGGCCGATACTGATGGTGACGGTGCCGGGATGCTTGACGAAAGCGTTTTTCGGCCACACTTCGCCGGCATTGTGCGCCACCGGCACGATGGGCGCACCGGTTTCCGCCGCCAGCCAGCCGCCGCCGATGCCGTAGCGGCCTTTTTCGCCGGGCGCCACGCGCGTGCCCTCGGGGAACACCAGTACCCAGAATCCCTGCGCGAGTTTTTCCTTGCCCTGTTTGACGATTTGCTTCAGCGCTTCGCGTCCGGCGCCGCGGTCGATGGCGATGGGAGAAAGCATCCGGAATGCCCAGCCAAAAAAAGGCAGCTTTAGCAGTTCCTGCTTGATGACCGGTGAGACCGGCGGAAACAGGAACAAGAACGCCACGGTCTCCCACGCCGACTGGTGCTTGGCAAGAATGATGGCCGGCTGCGCCGGCAGATTCTCAAGCCCCTTCACCACATAGCGAATGCCGAGCACCCAGCTGGCCAGCCAGATCACCGTATGGTTGTAACCGGTGATCAGCCGGTAGCGTGCGTGCGCCGAAAATGGGAAGCTGAGGAACGCGACCACGCTGAAAAAAAACGTCAGCGCGGTCTGCAGGATCGCGAAAATCACCGAGCGGATCAGGTTCATGCGGAAGCCGTAAGCAAGTGTTCGACGGCTTCGTTCAAGTCGGCAAATACCGGTGTGTTCTTGGGAAGTCCGCCCGCCACCAGGGTTTTCTCGCCCTTGCCGGTTCTCACCAACAGCGGGCAAGCGCCCACACTGGCGGCCGCCAGCAAATCGCGCAACGAATCGCCCACCGCGGGCACGTCGCGCAGGTCGTGGCCATAGCGCGCGGCGATTTCATTAAACAATCCGGCCTTGGGCTTGCGGCAGTCACAGTTCATTTCGGCCGCATGTGGGCAATAAAACACCGCCTCGATGCGCCCACCCGCCTGCGCCACTGCCTTGTGCATCTTGGAGTGGATGGCGTTGAGCGTCGCCATCTCGAACAGTCCGCGCGCCAGCCCAGACTGGTTGGTCGCCACCACCACGCGCCAGCCCTCGCGCGTCAGCCGCCCGATCGCTTCCAGGCTGCCGGGGATGGGCTTCCATTCGTCGGGTGACTTGATGAACTGGTCGGAGTCGAAATTGATGACGCCGTCGCGGTCGAGAATGATGAGCTTCATGGCATAACTCCTGCCGTATCAGGACTCAAGTTTACGCCGCCAGCCGCGACAAGTCCGCAACCCGGTTCATGGTCTGGTGCAGCTGGTTCAACAGCGCCAGCCGGTTGGCCTTGAGGGCGGGATCGTCGGCGTTGACCATCACCTGATCGAAAAAGGCGTCGACCGGCGCCTTCAGCGCCGCGAGCTTTTGCAGCGAACCCGTGTAATCGCCCGCGTCGAAGGCCGCATCGGCCTGCGGCGCGATGGTTCCGAGCGCCGCAAACAACTCGGATTCCGCAGCCTCGGCGAAGCGTGCCGGATCGGCGGCATTACCCACTTCTCCCTCGGCCTTTTTCAGGATGTTGCCAACGCGTTTGTTGGCAGCGGCCAGGCTGGGCGACTCAGGCAATTGCGCGAATTCGCGCACCGCGCGCAAGCGCTTCACCACTTCATGCAGCGGTGGCATGTTGGAGAACACCGCCGCAACCGTCTCGGCGCCGAACAAAGGCGTCAACTGGTTGGCATTGCGCTCGTAAATAAACAGCTTGAGCTCTTCGGCCACGTTCCCGTCCAGAACGCCGGACGGAAAAACGGACAGGCCGAATTCGATCAATTCATCGAGCCCCAATCTCAGCCCAACCTTGTCCATCGCGAACATGGCCCCGAGCAGCTGGAAAGACTTGATGATGGAAAGCGCGTGACGACGAAGCGCGAACGGATCCTTGTCGCCCGTTGGCTTGAGGCCAATACCCCAGATACCCACCAGCGTTTCCATCCGGTCAGCGATCTGCAGCACTTCGCTGATGAGATTGGAAACGTCTTCGGTTTCATCGCGGCGCACCAGATACTGGTCTGCAATCGCCTGGGCAACGGATTCGTCTTCGCCGTCGTGGCGCGCGTAATACCCGCCCATGATGCCCTGCAATTCCGGGAATTCGCCGACCATATCGGTCAGCAAATCGGCTTTGGCAAGCAGCGCCGCACGATCCGCCAGGCCGACATCCGCCCCCACTTTTTCCGCCACCCAGCGCGCGATGGCGCGAACGCGTTCGACGCGCTCGCCTTGGCTGCCCAGCTTGTTGTGATAAACCACCTTGGCCAGTCCAGGCACACGGTCTGCCAGCTTTTTCTTGCGATCCTGATCGAAAAAGAACTTGGCGTCGGCCAGGCGTGGGCGCACCACGCGTTCGTTACCACCGATCACAGCGGACGCGTCCTCCGGCGAGATGTTGGAGACGATGAGAAACCGGTTGGTGAGCTTGCCCGCCGCGTCCAGCAGCGGGAAGTATTTCTGGTTCGCCTTCATGGTGAGGATCAGGCATTCCTGCGGCACGTCGAGGAAGGCTTTCTCGAATTGGCCAAGCAACACGTTGGGGCGCTCGACCAGCGCGGTGACTTCGTCCAGCAGGGCGTCGTCATCGACCGGCTGCAAACCGAACGGCGCAGCGGCAGCCTGCAACTGACGCACGATCTCGGCGCGACGCTCGGCGAAGCTGGCGATCACGGCGCCCTCGTCCGCCATTTGCAGGGCATAGCAGTCGGCGTTGGTGATCGCGACGGGGCTCACGCGCGCTTCGAAACGGTGCCCCAGCGTCATGCGGCCGGCCTCCAGGCCGAGCACGGAAACCGGCACGACATCGGCACCGTGCAGCGCGACCAGTCCGTGCGCGGGACGCACAAAATTGACAACCTCCCAGCCATCACCTGACGGATTGGGATATGTCATGACCTTGGGGATAGGCAACTTCTTAATCACCTCATCCAGCGCAAAGTTCAAGGCAGTCTCGATGTCTGTTCCCGGCAGCACCCTCTCAAAAAACAGGGCCTCGGTCTTGCCATCGTGCTGGATGAAGAGCTTACCCTTTTCATCGGCAGCATCTGGCCAGCGGGCCAGCAGTTCCGAACATCCCTCCGACTGCGCCCTCTTGAGGAGTTGGGGCGTCGGCACACCTGCCGCATCAAATGCCACGGAAAGCGGCATAAGTTTGCTGGTCTTAAGTTGGTCAGGGGCCTTGGGTAGCACGCAGGAAATATGTGCGGCAAGGCGACGGGGCGATGCAAAGGACGTTAGTTGAGAGTCGCTGACCGTAAGGCTGTAGGATTTGAGCCGGTCAAACAAAGCGCCGGCAAACGCCTCGCCCAGCTTCTTCAGCGCCTTGGGCGGCAGTTCCTCGACGAACAATTCAACGAGTAGGTTTTGTGCGCTCATGCTGCCGCTTTCTTGTCGAGTTGTGCGGTGACTTCATCCGCCCAGTCCCTGGGCGCCATCGGGAAGCCGAGCCGCGCACGGCTGTCGAGGTAGCTTTTTGCCACCGCACGCGCGAGGTTGCGGATGCGGCCAATGTAGGCAGCACGCTCGGTCACCGAAATCGCGCCGCGTGCATCGAGCAGGTTGAAGGTGTGCGCGGCTTTCAGCACCTGTTCGTAGGCCGGCAGCGCGAGCTGCGCCGCCATCAGTTCCTGCGCCTTCCGCTCGTGCGCGGCAAACGCGGTGAGCAGGAAATCGACGTCGCTGTGTTCGAAGTTATAGGTGGATTGCTCGACCTCGTTCTGGTGGTAGACGTCGCGGTAGGTGAGCCCTTCGGTCCAGGTCAGGTCGTACACGCTCTCGACGCCCTGCAGGTACATGGCCAGGCGCTCCAGGCCGTAGGTGATCTCGCCGGTGATCGGCTTGCAGTCGATGCCGCCGACCTGCTGGAAGTAGGTGAACTGGGTCACTTCCATGCCGTTCAGCCACACCTCCCAGCCCAGCCCCCAGGCGCCGAGGGTGGGGTTTTCCCAGTCGTCCTCGACGAAGCGCACATCGTTCTTTTTCAGATCAAAGCCCAGCACTTCCAGCGAGCCCAGATACAGTTCGAGAATGTTGGCAGGTGCAGGTTTCAGCACCACCTGGAACTGGTAGTAATGCTGCAGACGGTTGGGATTTTCTCCGTAGCGGCCGTCCTTGGGACGGCGACTCGGCTGAACGTAGGCGGCCTTCCACGGCTCGGGGCCGAGTGCACGCAGGAAGGTGGCGGTGTGCGAGGTGCCCGCCCCGACTTCCATGTCGTAGGGCTGCAATAGCGCGCAACCCTGTTTGGCCCAGTAGGTCTGCAGGGCCAGAATCAGATCCTGAAAAGTTTGCATGCGGCGTTTTCTGTCAAGAAGCCCGTTGGGTGCAGGCCATGGAAAACACCGATTTTACAGGCTAGCGCCTGCTCGAGAAAGCTTGAAGAGAAGTACCGGCATGGGGCAAGCGCCCCATGCCGGGGACAAGGCCGCTTTATTTCATCGCGGTTTTCGTGGAGTCAGCCAATGCTTTCTCCAGCATGTCGATGCGCTTCTGCATGGCGGAGAGCTTGCCGTTCAGGGCGCCGACGTTGAAGAACTGCACGCTATCGGCCGGCGCATCCAGGGAGTTGCCGTAGCCGAGCCAGGACGAGTCATAGACCTTCACTTTTTTGAAGCCCATGTCTTTCAGCACCGTCGCGGTTTCCGAGGCACGCACCCCGCTCTGGCAATAGACGATGGTTTCCTTGCCGGGATCAAGCTTGGCATAGATATCCTTGAGCTTGTCCATCGGTTTCAGCGCCAAACCGTCCTTGTTGGCGACCTGCTTCTTGGCCAGCTTGGCGGGCGTGTCCGGATCGGCCCAGTTCTGCTCGTAGGCAATATTGACGGCACCCGGAATATGGCCGCCGCGAATGGCGCGGATGTCATCGCCCGCATATTCGCCGGGGGTGCGCACGTCGACGATCTGCACGTCCTTGCGCTTCTGGGCGGCGAGCACGTCCTTGGTGCCAATTGTCACATTGGGGTTGGTCGTGAGTTTGAGCGCAACAGCTGCCGCTTTGGCCGGGTCGGTGCTTACCGGGTTGCCGGCAGCTTTCCAGTCGTCCATGCCGCCATGGTAGATGCGGCCCTGTTTGCCATTCAGGTACTCTACGGTGAGGAGGCCAAAGTAGACGTAAGGATTGCCCTTGTCGCCATACACCACGATTTCCTTGCTCGGGTCGATGCCTGCGGCGCCCAGCAATTTTTCCATGCTGGCCAGCGCGATGTAGTCCTCGTCGGCATCCTTGCGGAGCGTCTTGCCAATATCGCCGACATTGACCGCGCCCGGGATATGGCCCTTGTTGTAATCGTCCGCACCGCGAACGTCCCAGATGATGGCGCCGCGCTGGATTGCCGCCTGCACGCCAGCGGTATCGACGATGCGAGCCTGAGTCTGCATTGCGGCAGGGTTGTCGGCCGCCTGAACCGCCGGGGCGGCATAGGCCAATCCAATCACCAGCGCCAACAGGGTTTGCTTGAACATGGTGTTTCTCCTCAAAGTTATATTTGGTAGCGTCCAGGCCGCGTGACGGCCTGAAAAGATACTACTGCAAAGCGCCCCCTCACCCAACGCGCCCAGTGTCTACCAGGCGTCAGTCAGCCTCTCCATGACGTGCTCCATGCCATCTTGCATGACGCAGGGTTCAGATTCCTGCATACCACTCGTAGCCTTGGTCCTCCCAGTAGCCGCCCTTGCCGCCCGCGATATCGTCCAGCTGCTCGACGAGCTCGATCCGCATGATGTATTTGGCCATCTTGTAGCCCAGCTGGCGCTCGACGCGCACGCGGATCGGTGCACCGTTCTTGATGGGCAGCGGCTCGTCGTTCAGTTCGTAAGCGAGCAGGGTTTGCGCGTGCCAGGCATCTTCCAGGTCGACGCTTTCGTAGTAACGCGTTCCCAGCACGTCCATTGGATCCGCGCAGTAGAACACCACGTATCGTGCCGAGGGCTGCGGTTTGACCTGCTCCAGCACGCGACTCAAGGGGACGCCTTTCCATTTGCCGATCGCACTCCAGCCTTCCACGCAATCGTGCCGGGTGATCTGGGTGCGGCTGGGCAAGGCCCTCAGTTCGTCGAGTGAATAGGCGCGCGGCTGCGCCACCAGGCCGCCGACCTGCAGCCGGTAATCGGCAAAGCCATTGGCGGCCAGGGCCTGGTATTCCGGGTTGTCGGGGTTGCTGGTGCCGTTGCTGCGAAAAAACGGCGACAGGTCGGCCTCGGTGAACTCCTGCGCCATGGCCTTGCGTGGCAGCAGCAGGCGTTGTGCGGCAAAGCTCAGTTTTTCCGCACTGCCCAGTACTTTGGTGAACCACTCGCTGCGCGAGAGCTGATCGCATCCCGACAGCACCAACGCGCCGCCGGCCGCCAGCGCACGCTGCAGGAAACGCCGGCGGCTGGTGTCCTGGCTAGGCATCCTCGTTCCCATCGATCCGGTAGCGGCCCGTAATCATCGAACGCAGGTTGTTCCAGAATCCGCTGACGACGACCTCGAACACGTGGATGAAGACAAACCCCACCAGGAGCCACGCCACCACAAAGTGAATCGTGCGCGCGGACTGGCGGCCGCCGAACACATCGACCCAGCCCGGGACAAGCGCATTCAGCCCCGGCGACATGGCCCATCCCATTAGAATCACCAGGGGAAACAGCACGAAGATCACGCTGAGATAGGCGAGTTTTTGCAGGATGTTGTAGTGCCGGGCAGCCTCGCCCCGCGCATGCCGAAAAAGCAGGTGGTCCTTGATGGATTGCCCGATCGAACGCCAGTCGGCGCGGGTGGGCATGAGGCCGCGCGTCAGATGGCGACTTGCCAGCGTGTAGGCGATATAGGCGATGCCATTGATGACCAGCACCCAGGCAAAAAAGAAATGCCAGCGCCGCCCCATCGCCAGCCACTGCGGGCTGGGCAGCGTGATCCACGCGGGAAAACCGCGCTGGACCGGCTGGCCATCCATGCCCGACACCCCCAGCACGCCGGTCGTGTTGAATTCATGGCCAAAGATGCGCGTGACGCCCATCGGATTGCCCTGTGCATCCAGACGTGCGTACATTTGCAGAAGTGGCGGACGGT
>Ga0299915_10003888_pt1 | contig 10813 bp, 10 predicted proteins | sample RVTome_13_FD_200263 | JGI IMG/M metagenome (GOLD analysis project Ga0299915, IMG submission 200263) | Soil microbial communities from uranium-contaminated site in the Upper Colorado River Basin, Wyoming, United States - RVT92D227 (version 2) ... | reverse complement strand
AACATAAGCCCCGACTTTTCTGTCCGCCACAGCCTTGGCGACGGCGGAATGTTGGGGGTTTGAACAGAGAAAAATGAGGAGTTAGCTCGATGAAAGCAAACCAAAACCCGATGGATAGAAGAAACTTTCTCAAGGCCGCAGGCGCCGCAGGCCTGGGTTCTGTGATCGCGTCAAGATACGCCTTCGCCGACCCGAATCAGGCCGCTGCCGAGCCAAACGCCGCACAGACCACCGAAAAAGAAAAGTATCCACAACTGCCCAAACGCAAGCTGGGCCGCGCCGATGTCGAAATACCCGTGCTTTCAAACGGCCTTATGTTCAACATCGTCGAAAACCCCGTCATTCTTCGGGCGAACCTGCGCTATGGCGTAACCTACTGGGATACGGCCCACGGCTATGCCGGCGGCAACAGCGAGCTGGGCGTGGGAGAATTCTTCAGCAAAAATCCTGACGTTCGCAGGGATATTTTCCTGGTCACCAAAGCCTCCGGCGCGCGCACCGCAGAACAGGTCGAGAAAAAACTTCAGGAGTCGCTGAAACGCATGAACACCGACTACATCGACCTGTACTACGGTGTCCACGGCTGTAGCAACCCCGAAAAAGAACTGACCGACGAACTCGGCCGCTGGGCCCAAGATGCAAAAAAACGAAAACTCATAAAATACTTCGGGTTCAGCACGCACTCCAATATGGCAGATTGCCTGATGGCCGCGGCCAAACTGCCCTGGATAGATGCGATTATGAGCAGCTACAACATTTCTCTGATGCTCCAGCCCGAAATGAAAGAGGCCGTCCAGGCCTGTCACGAAGCCGGCATCGCCATCATCGCAATGAAGGTCCTGCGAGGCGACCAGAAACTGTTTCCTGAGGCCGAAGACAAGCTAATGGCCCAGTTGCTCGAAAAAGGCTACACCCGTGAGCAGGCACTGATAAAGGTTGTTCTCGATGACCAAAGGGTCACCACCGCATGTGTAAGAATGGAAAACGTCTCCCAGGTGCAGGCCAACGTCGCCGCTGTCCTCGACAAGACAAAGCTCACACCGGAAGACCTCGAAGCCCTCAAGCGGTACGCAGCCGAAACGTGCAGCGGCTATTGTGCGGGCTGTGCCGGTATCTGCGCCGCTGCCGTACCCGAAATGCCTTATACGGCCGAGGTAATGCGATATCTGATGTACTACAAAAGCTACGGTGATACAGAACTGGCCCGCGGGCTTTTCGCCCAGCTTCCCGCGGATGCAAGAGAGCACCTCGCCCGTGCCGACTATTCCGCAGCCGAGGCCAGATGCCCGCAGCGTATGCCTATTGCGCGACTGATGGCCGAGGCCGCTCAACAGCTCGCATAGCAGTACGCTTCACCCGGCAACAAAGTTGCGGCAAACGCTGTTGATTTGCCCAAGAACTTCCCTTGCCTTCAATTCGTAACAGCAGGCACACAAAGCACTTAGACATCACTAATGACGTTTATTCTTGACCCGGGACCGGCGTTCTGATACAATACAATCGTGAGAATAAGGTTTCGGAGGCTAACCCGGCGATGAAGAGGATTGTTGATTTTTATTACTTATCCTGGCTGCCGTTTACGGCAACCAAAAGGCGCATCCTGATTCTAGCGATTGCCAGCTATCTGGCTATGTGCTGACCTTTGCCATTTTTCAACCTCCTGGGCCGCCTGGATATCGGCGGCCTTATTTTATGCGCCCACACCCGCTTAGTATTTGACACCTGACCATCCCGAAAGTAACCTTATTTCTCTATTGCGGCTGAATACCTCTTTTTGAGTATCGAGAATCGAGTACCTGCCCGCCGTAGCTTCAGCGAAGGCGGGTCGAGCATCAAGGATACCTTTATGATAATTGTTACCGGTGGAGCAGGCTTCATAGGCTCGGCAATCATTGCGGCCCTGAATAAAAGAGGATACGACAACATCATCGTCGTTGACGAGCTGGGCACTGACCCCTCGACTTCGCTCGGGGCAGGCCCACGATGGAAGAATCTGGTTAATCTGTCCTTCGCGGACTATATCAACAAGTTCGACTTCCTCGATATGGTCACCCAGGACAATATGCACGAGGGCATCCGCGCAGTTTTCCATATGGGCGCCTGCACCAGCACCACCGAGGCCGATGCTTCATTCCTGATGCAGAACAATTTCCAGTACACCAAAATCCTCGCCACCTGGGCCTGCGAGCACCACATCCGCTTTATATACGCATCGAGCGCAGCCACCTACGGCGACGGCTCGAAAGGTTTCAAAGATGACGAGGAAAAGCTCGACGAGCTTCGCCCACTCAATATGTACGGCTATTCCAAGCACCTATTTGACCTCTGGGCCAGACGTCACGGAATACTCAAAGACATCGCAGGCCTGAAATACTTCAACGTCTTCGGCCCAAACGAATACCACAAGGCCGATATGCGTTCTTTCGTCCTCAAGGCATACGAGCAAATTCAGGCTCAGGGCAAGGTCAGACTCTTCAAATCACATAATCCCGATTACGCCGACGGCGAATATAAACGTGATTTTCTTTACGTCAAAGACGCCGTCGATATGACCCTCTTTTTTTTGGACAACCCCCAAGTCAATGGCATTTTCAACATCGGCACCGGCAGCGCCCGAACCTGGAACGATATGGTCAAGGCCGTCTTCACGGCCCTTAATAAAAAACCAAATATCGAATTTATCGAAATGCCCGAGAACTTGCAGAAACAATACCAATACTTCACCCAAGCCGACATAACCAGACTCCACTCCACTGGCTACAAAAAACAGATTTCTTCCCTCGAAGACGCGGTCACAAACTATGTCCGGAATTATCTCCGGACGAGCGGATATCTTGGAGATAATTGAGGTCAACCCAAGCAAGATAAACCGAGCGGTTCGCCTATTGTAAGACGCCGGCCATTGATGTTTAAAACAGGTTCTGATAAAATGTCAGGAAGGAATTGACAATTAAGTCCGCTTGAACGCGGGATGGCGATATGGCCGTGCTGAAGCTAACTAATTCGGATGAAAAAAAAGAAATCGAGTTTGAACTGGACTATCTGTTGTCTCTGACTACCCGACAGCGATTTGAGTTGATGTTCGCAAAAAGTCGCCAGATGGCTTCTTTGTTGAAGAGAGATGGACGTCGAAAAACTACTAAAATTATTAAAAGAAAATAAGGTGCGGTTTGTAATCATCGGCGCAACCGCCTTTCCCGTCTATGGTTATTCGCGCGCCACCCTCGACACCGACATTTTCATAGAACCGGAGTATTCGAACGCGGAAAGGACTCTGCATGCACTGGCTAAGTTTGGGTACGACGTAACGGATATCACCGTCGAGGACTTGCTCACAAAAAAGGTTTTGATACGTCAGTATCTCGTCGAAACCGATATCCACCCGTTTGTCACAGGTACTACCTTTGAATCGCTCTGGGCCCATAAGGTGAAAGGCAAGCTGGGTGACACTTTTGTATGGTTCCCCTCATTAGACGACTTGATAAAGATGAAAAGGGCAGCCGGTCGAGCCAAAGATGTCGAGGACCTCAAGTATCTTCTCCGGATTAAACGTAAGCAATCAACGACTTTACGAAGTATGCGCCGCAACAAACCCTGACAGTAAACATCTTTCATTTCTCTTTAAGCAGGCCAAGATGCCATTTACGCCCTATCATTTCGGACCGAGCGGATTCGTCGGCCTGGTCTTCAAACGCTGGCTGGACCTGCCCGCCTTTGTACTTGCCAATGTTGCTATTGATATGGAGGTCCTGTTCTCCATAGAAAAAACTTACGGGCCGCTATCACACTGGAACTTCCCCCACCAGGTCTTTCACTTCCACACTCTTCTCGTTGGCGGGATTGTCGGAGTTGTCTTCGGCCTGGCGTTGTTCCCATTCAGAAGCATTTTCGAGAAATTAATGGATTTGCTGCGACTGGCCTACAAACCAGCCGCTTTGAGGATGGCGGTATCAGGCCTGCTCGGCGCCTGGTTCCACGTCACCATCGACGGCATCTATCACTGGGACGTACAGATGTTCTGGCCGAACAAAAACTATCGCCCCTTATGGAAGATGCTGAGCCAACCTCAGGTAAAGGACGTCTGCGTCGCTTTGTTTTTGGCGGCCGTCGCCCTTTACATAGTTCTGCTGGCCTTGTCGTCCAGAGCAAAACGCGACAATAAAAAATCCGCGTCTCAACCAACCTGGCCCGTATAAAAAGGAGACAAAAAATGAAAAAGCTCAGAAACTACTTCCTTCGTGGGCTGCTTGTCCTGGTCCCCGCCGTCTTAACCATTTTCGCCGTACTTTGGGCTGTTATGTCACTTGACGGTCTCTTTCGCAGAATCTTCAGAATTGACATCCCCGGCGTGGGGCTGATTATCACAGTTGTCCTGATTATTGCACTTGGGTATCTGGCGTCACATTTCATAGGTCACAGGCTCTTTGACTTCGTCGACAGACTGTTTTCAAAAATACCCTTAGCAAAGCTCCTTTATTTTGCCAGCAAGGATTTTCTCCAGGCTTTGACCGGTGACAGGAAAGGTTTTGACAAACCCGTTCTGGTCGAACTGCTCCCCGACGGCCCAAGCGCAATCGGCTTTGTCACTAAAGACAATCTTGCTTCCCTCGGCCTTGCCGGCAGTGTCGCCGTCTATATGCCGCAATCATATAACTTTGCAGGCCAGATGCTCATACTCCCCGCCCAGCGCATCAAGCCGCTGCCAATAAGCTCGGCCGAGGCGATGAAATTCATCGTCTCCGGCGGCGTTTCGAGCACATAGTGGCTGCAATTGTTTCAAAGGAAGCCGAAATCTGCGTTCCTCGACGCACCAAATCATCTCGAGCATCCTGATATTTCCAATTGCCAAAGACTAATACCTCCCGTTTTTGGCCGGGGGTTCTCGTTTTAGTACAAAGGCAGGATTTTTTGCCGGTCTCCCATGGCGGCCTTTGATTCAGACGCCCCTCTTCTGCCTCCGTCGGTTCTGCGGTTTTTTTGCGAAAATTTTCCTTGCACTGAGGCCCAATGAAAGCGTACAATCGTAAGTTTGTAGTTGGGCTGACGGCCCAAGGGTTAGGTAAAGCGACCGGATGCTTCACTCCCCACGGCTGCAAACATAGCCACCGCTGCCAGTTTTCCCAACGGGAGAATTATTGTGCGTCTGGGTACCCGCAGAACGGGGGCCTCTGTAAAAAGGAGCGGTTACTTCCATGTTGAGTCTTAGCAGGTATGAGCGTATAAGCTCAGCGGCGACTGTCTATCTAAGTACAGCAATGACAAGCACTTATAGAATGTTTACCCTGGCCCGAAAATCCTTCTCGCCACTAGCCCCTACCAGCGGCGTCGTGGCAAAGACAGCCATCGTCCTTTTCCTGTTGAGCGTCGCCGCTGCCGTCTGCCTCAAATGGGACAGGTTCGCCACTGCTTATGAGCAGATTGATACGCCCGGCGTCGGCCTGGTCTGGCTGGACCTCGCACGGACACTACTTTTTCTCAACATAGGCATCTTTCTCTGGCGGATCTTTCTGGTGACCCGTTACAGGACAGCCCCGGCTGCTGCCGATGGCGAGCTGCCGACGTGCACAGTTATCGTACCGGCCTATAATGAGGGCCGGCTGGTCCTCGATACCCTTACCTCGATTGCCTTATCCGACTACCCGACATCAAAGGTTCAGATAATCGCCGTCGACGACGGCAGCGTCGACGATACCTGGCAGTGGATTCAATCGGCGCTTGCACGTTTCCCGCAGCGTATAGAAGCCCTGCGCCTGCCCAAAAACTGCGGCAAGCGACGGGCGCTTTACGAAGGCTTTATCAGAAGCACAGGCGAAGTACTTGTCACCATCGACAGCGATTCCATTATCGAGACACAAACCCTTCGCCGGCTGCTCAGCCCATTCGTACAGGACAGCCGCACCGGGGCTGTCGCCGGTAACGTCCGTGTTCTGAACGCCGGCAATGGCGTGATACCAAAAATGCTCGACGTATCGTTCGCCTACAGCTTTGATTTTACCAGGGCCAGCCAAAGCATGGTCGATACGGTTTTTTGTACTCCAGGCGCCCTGTCGGCATATAAGAGGCAAGCGGTCTTTAAGAATCTCGAACGCTGGCTCAATCAGCGATTCCTCGGCCGAAGGGCAACCATCGGTGAAGACCGTGCAATGACGAATTTAATCATAAAGGACGGCTGGAAAGTCAAATTCCAGTCCGACGCTGTTGTTTACACCAAGGTTCCCTGCGAATACAGGAAGCTGTGCAAGATGCTCCTGCGCTGGGCCAGAAGCAATATCCGCGAGACTATGACGATGGCCACTTTTATCTTTACCGCCTTCCGCCGCGCCGGGACTAAAGGCGCAAGAGTGAATTTTCTAACTGCCTGCACAAATCTGCTTATGCCCCGCGCTTTGCTGGGCGCATTGATTATCGGCGCATCTGTCGATACTCAGGCCTATCTGCTCCAGCTTTTGGCTGGAACGTCCATCTGGGCCTGTGCTCCCGCCGTCTTCTACGCACTGCGGCGAAAGACCAGCGACGCACTGTACGCATTTTCGTACTCGGTATTCTGGCTGTTCGGCCTTTCCTGGATAACGCCTTACGCAATACTTACCGCAGCAAACGGAAACTGGCTTACGCGGAACCTTGCAGCGCAGCCGTCGCAAAGCATAGAACAGCCGGTGCGGGCCCCCTCTCCCGCCGCCGCATAACCGCTGTTTTCGCGTTCCGCAAAGCCGAGACTTGCCTGTGGAAGAGCGGTTGATATACGTTTCGTCTTGCCTTATAATCCCCCTGTTTCTTGAGCCGTTTTGCTACAGTGACAATAATGACAGAAATCAAACAACAACTCGATTTACTCAAGCGCGGCACTATTGAAATCTTCAACGAACAGGAATTGGCCGAAAAGCTTGCCGCATCCGCAAAGCAAAAACGTCCTCTGCGCATAAAGCTCGGCCTGGACCCGACCAGCCCGGACATCCACCTTGGGCACACCGTCGTACTGAGAAAGATGAGACAGTTTCAGGACCTCGGCCACAAAGCGGTTCTGATAATCGGCGATTATACCGCACGCATCGGCGACCCGACGGGTCAGAACGTCACCCGGCCGATGCTTTCACCCGAACAGATTCAGGCGAACGCGCGGACGTACTTAGAGCAGGCCGGCAAAATCCTCGACACCTCAAAAGCCAAACTCGAGGTCCGGCATAACAGCGAATGGCTTGAAAAGCTGACGTTGATGGAGCTTATCAGGCTGGCTGCAAAAAAGACCGTCGCACAGATGCTCCAGCGCGACAGCTTCAAGCTCCGCCTGCAGGACGAGGTCGACGTTTATGTGCATGAGTTTATCTACCCGCTGATGCAGGGCTATGATTCGGTTGCGATACACAGCGACATCGAGCTTGGCGGGACGGACCAGACGTTCAATAATCTGGTCGGCAGGGACATCCAGCGGGCGTACGACCAGGAGCCGCAGGTTGTTATGACAATGCCCATTCTCGTCGGCCTGGACGGCAAAGAAAAAATGAGCAAATCAAAAGGCAACTATATCGGCGTCACCGACCAGCCTAATGATATGTTCGGCAAGATAATGAGCATCAGCGACCAGATGATGGAAAACTACTTCACCCTGCTGACCGATTTTTCACCGGACAGAATCGCGGAACTAATTGACTCATCGAGGACCCATCCCAAAGAAGCGAAGGTCCTCTTGGGCAAAACCATCGTCACGCAGCTCTATAATGAAGCAACCGCACAGCTCGCCGCCACAGAATTTGACAAGGTTTTTGCACAGAAGCAACTGCCCGACGAAATCCCCGAATTCAAAATGGCTCCCGGTCGTATTTCCGTTAAACAGCTTCTGCTCGCCTGCAAACTCGTAGAAACCGGCGGCCAGGCAAAACGAATGTGCGCCCAGTCAGCCGTCACAATCGACGGACAAAACGTTACTGACCCCAACGCTGCGATTACCCCAACGGACGGCATGACCATCCAGGTCGGCAAACGCCGCTTCGCAAAAATCACAACCAGATAGCCACAAAGATTTGCGGCTACAAAAAAATCCGTGAAATCCGTACAATCCGCGGTTAAAATAATCTTATGAATTTGCCTGAGCTGAAAAAACCTGATAAATACGTCGGCCTGTACATCGTCGATTTCGGAGACCACAGCGGCGTGGGGTTTACCGCCGCCGAGGTCGCTGAGCTGCTCGACAGCGAAAAGTTCAAAAACTGCCGGGTTTACAAAATCCACAACGCGTATCCCGACGGCCGGCTCGAATTAAAAGGTGTACCAGTCCGGACCTTCCAGCTCGAGGCAGGAATGTTCTTCTACAGTGACGACCTCGAAGCTGCACGCCAAGACTTTAAGAAACTGACGGGCATCGCCGTAAGTTCTGGACCCCCCTGCCGAGCAAAGGTGCATCTTGCCAACTACGACGACCGTCGCTTTGTCGTCGCCCTTATTTATCCCGCCGAGTACGACGACGAGTTGAGCAAATGGTTGCTGGAGAATAATTACAAAACGACGGGCGCCGCCGAAGGCGGAACAGCGGCAGTTACCAGGTATTACCAGGCGGGACCTGAAATACTCGAACGCCACCAGCTTTTCGCCGTAAATGAACTCCAGAACAGAACAGGCGAAGAATTACTCGCCGCAACAAGACTGGCTGTACAAAGATAGTCCGTCGCTAAGAATATGGCCGTACAAACCAGAAAAAGTTCGTTCCTCGGTTTTCTCGCCGGCGCATTTTCCTTCTTTCGTCGGAGTCGAAAACTCACGACAAGCGATTTAAAAAACGCAGACTTCAAAAGCAGCACCCAGTCGATGGGCGTTCGGTTTGCCGAACGCATCAGGGAGGTTTTCCGTTTCAAATGGATTCGCAGGACCCCCGATTACCGTAAGGACACCTGACATGGCTGATATCAAGGATTTAATTGTGCCTGCGCCCGGCGAACCGCCGAAGCTGTCCGAAAATGCACTGATCGTCCTGCAAAACCGATACCTTCTCAAAGACGAAAAAGGTAAGTGCATAGAAACGCCCGCTCAGCTTTTCAGCCGTGTTGCGTCGATGGTCGCCTCGGCTGAGAAACGCTACGGCGCAACGCCCGACCAGATAAAATCCTGGCATCGCAGATTCTACGACCTGCTCGCCTCCTTGCGGTTTCTGCCGAACTCGCCGGCCCTGATGAACGCCAACCGCCCTATCCAGATGCTCAGCGCCTGCTTTGTCCTGCCCGTCGAAGACAGCATCGAGGCCATCTTTGAAACCATAAAGAATACCGCTCTTATCCAAAAAGCGGGAGGCGGAACGGGCTTTTCGCTGGACCGTCTGCGGCCGACCGGCGACATCGTCGCATCGAGCGGCGGAACCACCTCCGGCCCAATCAGCTTCTGGCGGGTCTTCTCCGAGGCTACTAACGCTATTCAGCAGGGCGCCTTCCGCCGAGGCGCCAATATGGCTATGTTCAGCGTCACCCACCCCGACATACTCAAGTTCCTCTACGCCAAGCAGAATCTTGAGGCATTCACAAACTTCAACATCTCCGTTAAGGTCACCGACAACTGGATGAAAAAACTTGTCCGCTCGCCTAAATCGATGCATGTTGTGACTAACCCTCGCACCGGCCGCAACTATCTCATTCCCCGCCGAATCAACGTTGAAAACTATCGCCTTGACGACCTTGTGCCAACTGACGCAAAAACCTCCGCCGCTGCCGGAAAAGCAAAGTTCTATACCGTCGAGGACATCTGGAAAACAATCATAAAATGCGCTCACGCCACCGGTGAGCCTGGTCTTGCATTCATAGACCGAATCAATCAGGACAACCCCGTCCCATCACTGGGCCGAATAGAAGCGACCAATCCCTGCGGCGAACAGCCCCTGCTGCCTTACGAAGCTTGTACCCTCGGCAGCATCAACCTGGCCAAATTCGTCCTTCCACCTGCTGCCAAACGAGATATCGACTATCACGCCCTTGCTGCAACCATAACTCTGGCCGTGCGCTTCCTTGACAACATCCTTGATGTCGCCAGTTATCCCGTCCGCGACACCGTTCGTCTGGCACAGGCCAACCGCAAAATCGGCCTGGGGCTGATGGGTTTTGCCGATGCCCTGTTTCTGCTGGGCATACCCTACGATAGCGACTCCGCCGTCGCCTTTGGAGAGAATCTGATGAAGTTCGTCAATGACCAGTCCCACAAAGCAAGCGCAGCCCTCGCTGACGAGCGAGGCCCTTTCCCTAACTGGAACCAGAGCATCTGGCGGACCCACAGAAATCAGAAAATGCGCAACGCCGCGGTCACAACAATCGCCCCGACAGGAACAATCAGTATCATCGCCGGCTGTTCGGCTGGTATCGAGCCGCTGTATTCACTGGCGTTCACACGACAGGTTCTCGCCGGCAAGAAACTGGCGGAAGTGAATCCCATTTTCAAACAGGTCGCCTCCGAACAGGGCTTCTACAGTAAAAAACTCGAAGCACAAATCGCAAAGACAGGAACTATCCAGGACATCAAGAGCATTCCCGCTTTGGTACGCAGAATCTTCAAGTGTGCTTTTGACATCGCCCCCGAATGGCACATCAAGATGCAGGCCGCCTTCCAGAAACACTGCGACGCCGCCGTCAGCAAAACTATAAATTTGCCCGAACACGCCACCCCTGCCGCCGTTGAAAAGGCCTACAAGTTCGCCTATCACCTTGGCTGCAAAGGAATCACCGTCTACCGCCAGAAGACCCGCAGGAACGAGCCAATGACCCTCATATAGGCCCGCGCCGACCATTCAACATCCCAATCCTCTTCACAGTCGCAGATTTTTCTTGACTTGCTTGCCTGAGAT
>Ga0299915_10003887_pt1 | contig 10813 bp, 8 predicted proteins | sample RVTome_13_FD_200263 | JGI IMG/M metagenome (GOLD analysis project Ga0299915, IMG submission 200263) | Soil microbial communities from uranium-contaminated site in the Upper Colorado River Basin, Wyoming, United States - RVT92D227 (version 2) ... | reverse complement strand
CCGTCTTCTATATGGCAGGCCAGGAGGGATTCGAACCCCCAACCCGCGGTTTTGGAGACCGCTGCTCTAGCCGTTCGAGCTACTGGCCTATGCCTGTTCCGGCAGGGCTCGCCGGCCCCGAGCGGCAGGGACGAACCCCGCAGCCCGGCACGAGCCCTCATTCACTTCGTTTCCTTGTGCCCCACGTGCTTGCGGCAGCGTGGACAGTACTTCGAGAGCGTGAGCTTCTCCTGGGTCTTCTTCTTGTTCTTGGTCGTCGAGTAGTTCCGCTCCTTGCAGGCGGTGCACTCGAGGATGATGATGCTGCGGTTTCCGGCCATCGGAAGCCTCTCTCCGGCGAGGGCGCCCCTCGCGGGCCTACGTCACAAGAATGGAGCCCTCTTCCAGGATTGAACTGGAGACCTCGTCCTTACCAAGGACGCGCTCTGCCATCTGAGCTAAGAGGGCCTGTCCTCCGTCTCTTCTCTTCCTCACTGGAGCGGGAAACGGGATTCGAACCCGCGACATTCAGCTTGGAAGGCTGACGCTCTACCAACTGAGCTATTCCCGCGTTCTGTGTCTCCCAAGTGATGCTCGCTCCTCGAAAGCGGTGCTTGTGTGGAGGGGGGTGGATTCGAACCACCGAAGGCGATAGCCGGCAGATTTACAGTCTGCTCCCTTTGGCCGCTCGGGAACCCCTCCGACTCCTTCTCCTCGTCGTCCACCCGCCCTGCGCGCGATGGAGCTGGCGGTGGGATTCGAACCCGCGACCTGCTGCTTACAAGGCAGCTGCTCTACCTGCTGAGCTACGCCAGCCCGATCCCCATCGAGAACCAGGAGCGGTCGCACAAAATCAAGACAGATCAGATCCCTACCGACCTCGTAGAGCGGCGGTTTCTAGCCCCCTCTTGGCCCCTTGTCAAGCGCGAGATCTCAAGGGACTTCGCCATGCGCTCTCCGCCGGCTCCCGCGGCGCTGGCGCAAGGCTTCGTAGAGGGCGATGGCGGCCGAAGCAGACGCGTTGAGGCTTCCCACCTTTCCCTGCATCGGGATGCGCACGATCCGATCGCAGGTGCGCCGCACGAGCGGCCTCACGCCGCTCTCCTCCGAGCCCAGGACGAGGGCGGAGGCCACGGAGAGGTCCACATCCGAGAGGTCCTCGGACGCCCCAGCGTCCGTCGCCACCGTCCATATACCCGCCTCCTTCATCCGCTCGAGGGCCTGGGCGATGTTCGTGACCCGAGCCACCGGACAGTGCTCGATCGCTCCCGCTGACGCCTTGGCGGCCGCCGGCGTCACGCCCGCCGCGCGGTCCTTGGGGATGACGACTCCGTGCGCCCCGAGCGCGTGCGCCGATCGGATGATGGCGCCCACGTTGTGCGGGTCCAGGATGCCGTCGAGCACGACCAGCAGCGGGGGCTCGCCTGCCGCCTTCGCCTGCTCGAGCACGTCATCCAGCTCTCGGTAGCGATAATCGGCTACCACGGCCACCACGCCCTGGTGACGATCGGTGCCGGCGAGCCGATCGAGCTTCTGCCTGGGCGCCTCCCGCACCTTGGCGCCGCGGTCGCGCGCGAGCCGCGCCAGATCGCCGAACACCCTGCCCCGCTCACCGCCCTCGCCAAGCCACAGCTCGGCGATCCCGTCGCCCCCGGCCCGCAGGAACTCACGCACCGGATTCATCCCGTAGAGAGTACGCACGCGACACCTGCCGTCAGCCCGAGGAAACGGGACCTACTTCACCGAGACGGGGATGGCGACCGTCCGCGTCTGCTTCACACAGGCAGTGTCGCTGCAGATGAAGAAGTCGACGAGCGCCTTTGCGTCCTGTGACCCCGCGGCGCTCGCCACGAAGGCGCTCTCGAAGCGAGGTTCCTCGGCCTTCGGGTCGACCGCGTCCCTCCGGGCCAGCACGGCCTTCTCGATCTTCATGGACTCCGGACCTTCGAAGCGGATCTTGAGCGGCGCCTGCGGGTGGACGTGCCAGGCCGGCGCCTTGGGCCGGATGACGACGACGAGCTTCCCGGCCTCGCCCACCTTGACGTTCCGGGTAGAGGCGGCGGTGTCGAGGGTGTACGCCCGAGCAGCCTCGGCAGCCGGATCGGCGGCGTGGGCCGGAGCGGCGTGGACGGCGCAGGCGAGCGCGGAGACGAGGGCGAATCGAGACAGCATGGTCATGACCTCCGTTGGGCCTTCGGCCTCGCGACGGTTCTCGGCTGGTGCTGCTCGCGTGCCTATTAGCAGGAGACGCGGGGGGCGCCAAACCATTCAAGCGGCGCTCCGCTCACGCGCTGGCGGCCCCGCGGGCAGCCCCCACCCGCCCCTTCGACGCCACCTCCTCTGCCCGGGCGATGACGGCCGCGCCGATCTCCACGCCGCACGCCGCCTCCGCCTCGCGGATACCCGGCGAGCTGTTCACCTCGAACACGAGCGGACCACCCTTCACGTCGAGCATGTCGACCGCGCACACCTCGAGCCCGACGACGCGCGCGGTCTCGACCGCCGCCTGCACGTAGGCCGCCGGCAACGCGCAGGCTTCGAACTTGGCGCCCTGCGCCAGCGTGCGCGCGAAGCGGCCCACCCGGGGCCGCCGCCGCAGGGCGGCGACGACGCGCCCTCCGACCACGAAGGCACGCAGGTCGCGTCCCCGCGCGGCCTTCACGTACTGCTGGACGACGATGTTCTGGCCGAGCCCCAGGATGGCCTCCAGCGCCGCCTCGAGCGACTGGAGCGTCTCGCAGATCATGAGACCCGTTCGCTCGCTCTGCGAGACGAGCTTCACGAGCACGGGCAAGCCGCCCACGTGCTTCACCATGTCCCTCAGCCCCGAAGCGTCGGTCGCCATCACCGTCAGGGGTACCCCGATGCCACGACCGGCCAGGAGCTGCAGGCAACGCATCTTGTTGCGCGAGGCGGCGATCCCCTGGCTGCCGTTGAGCACCGGGACGCCGAGGAGCTGCAGCTGGTTCACCACCGCGAGCCCGTACTGGTTGATGGAGAGGGCGATGCGCGGGATGACGATGTCGGTGCGCGGGAAACGGCCCCGGCGGTGGAACAGGGCGGGCCTGGCTCCGCCCAGCCCCATCTCCACGTGCACCGGGTCGAGCACGCGTACCCGGTGGCCTCGCGCGTGCGCGGCGTCCACCAGGCGGCGGGTCGTGTAGATGGCGGCCGATCGGCTGAGGATGGTCACGTGCACGGCCGGATGGTAGGACGGCCGTAGCCGTGGCGCCACTCGGCCGTGTGGGCCGACCTCGAACCCCAGGCAAGCTCCCCGACGCCTGGGGCCCGAGATCAGGCTTCCTTCACGGATCGCTACACCTGCTTGTACTCGGCGTCGACGACGTCTTCCTTCTTCCCCTCGGGCGGCTTGGGCGCGCCCTCGGTCGGAGCTGCGCCCGCCGCGTCAGCGGACTTGTAGAGCTCCTCGGCCGCCTTGTGGCTCGCCTTCTCCAGGCGCTCCACGGCCGCCTTCACGTCCTCGGCGCTGCCCTTCTCGCGGACCTCGTGGACCTTCTTCACGGCCTCCTCGATCTCCGCCACGGCGGCTGCGGAGAGCTTCTCCTTGTTGTCCTTGAGGAGCTTCTCCATCTGATAGGCGAGGTTCTCGGCGCGGTTCCTCTGCTCCACCTCCTCGCGGCGCTTCTTGTCCTCGCTCTCGTGATCGCGGGCGTCGGCCACCATCTTCTCCACCTCGTCCTTCGCCAGCCCCGAGGAGTGGGTGATGGTGATCTTCGTCTCCTTGCCCGTGCCCTTGTCCTTTGCCGAGACGTTGAGGATGCCATTCGCGTCGATGTCGAACGTCACCTCGATCTGCGGCAGGCCGCGCGGCGCGGGGGGGATGCCCTCGAGGTGGAAGCGCCCCAGGGTCCGGTTGTCGCGCGCCATCTCGCGCTCGCCCTGCAGGACGTGGATCTCGACCGACGTCTGGCTGTCCGACGCGGTGGAGAACACCTCCGAGCGCTTGCAGGGGATGGTGGTGTTGCGCTCGATGAGCTTCGTCATCACGCCACCCAGCGTCTCCACGCCCAGCGAGAGCGGGGTGACGTCGAGGAGCAGGATGTCCTTCACCTCGCCGGAGAGGACGCCCGCCTGGACCGCGGCGCCCACCGCCACCACCTCGTCGGGGTTCACGGTGCGGTTCGGGTCCTTGCCGAAGAACTTCTTCACCGTCTCGATGATCTTCGGCATGCGCGTCTGCCCGCCGACCAGCACGACCTCGTCGATCTGCGCAGGCTGCAGCTTCGCGTCGGCCAGGCACTTGCGGCTGGGCTCGATGGACCGCTCGACGAGATCCTCGACGAGCTGCTCCAGCTTGGCGCGGCTGATCTTGATGGCGAGGTGCTTGGGGCCGGTCTGGTCCGCGGTGAGGAAGGGCAGGTTGATCTCGGTCTCCATCAGCGAGGAGAGCTCGATCTTGGCCTTCTCCGCCGCCTCCTTCAGGCGCTGGAGCACCATCTTGTCCTTCGAGACGTCGATGCCCGTGTCCTTCCTGAACTCGGCGATGAGCCACTCCATGACGCGCTGGTCGATGTTGTCGCCGCCGAGGTGCGTGTCGCCGTTGGTGGCGAGCACCTCCACCACGTTCTCGCCCACCTCGAGGATGGAGATGTCGAACGTGCCGCCGCCGAAGTCGAAGACGGCGATCTTCTCGTTCTTCTTCTTGTCGAGCCCGTAGGCGAGCGCGGCTGCCGTCGGCTCGTTCACGATGCGGCGGACGTTCAGTCCCGCGATCTCCCCGGCGTCCTTGGTCGCCTGGCGCTGTGCGTCGTTGAAGTAGGCAGGAACGGTGATGACCGCGTCCGTGACCTTCTCGCCGAGGTAGTTCTCGGCGGCGCGCTTCAGCTTGAGGAGCACCTGGGCGCTGATCTCGGGCGGCGAGTACTGCTTGCCGTCGATCTCGATGCGGGCATCCCCGTTCGGCCCCTCCGCCACGAGATACGGGACGCGCTTCATCTCGTCCCGCACCTCCGACTGGCGCCGGCCCATGAAGCGTTTGATCGAGTAGACGGTCTTCTCGGGATTCGTTATCGCCTGCCGCTTCGCGACCTGCCCGACGAGCCGTTCGTTGTCTTTCGTGTAGGCGACGACCGATGGGGTGAGGCGAGAGCCCTCTTCGTTCGTGATGACGACGGGTTCCTTGCCTTCCATCACGGCGACCACGGAATTCGTGGTGCCCAGGTCGATGCCGATGATCTTGGACATTGTAGAGAAACCTCCGATGGGGTCGAACCTAAGTCCGCGTGTCGACCTGTCAAATGCTGTCCCTGGGCGCTTCTCGCCTCGCCCGGGGTGCGTAGCGATCTACGCAACCGCCACCTGAACAACGCGCCGCAGGCCCCTTAAGTGACGGCTGGTCTTGTCGGTAATCAACCAGAATACCGAATAGTTACCACACTGACGCGACGTGGCACCTGGCTTGCTGGTCACTATGGCGGCGCAGTCATACCAGGTGGGGGTAGGGAGAGTGGCTCGATGATGATGCGACCCGCCATTAGCCTCAGGAGCAAGCCTTCGCGAAGGTCTGGATTCGCGGTGCTCCTCAACGCGAACGCGAAGCAGGTCAACGCCGAGCTCCGGCGCTCACTCGAGCGCGTGATGGCTCCCGAGGACATCTTCCTGTCGCACAGCGCCGCCGAGGCGCACGCGGTCGCGGACACGGTCGTCCTGCGCCAGTACGAGACCGTCTTCACGGGCGGGGGCGACGGGACCTTCGTCGGCTGGGTGAACGACATCATCGAGAGCGCGGAGCGTCGCGCCCTCCCGGTCCCCCGCTTCGGCGTCCTCGCCCTCGGCACCGGCAACGCGGTCGCCGAGGTGGTAGGCGCGCGCCCCGACGAGCACATGGCGGACCTGGCGGCTTTCGCCAGCGGAGAAGCCAACCGCGTCCGACAGCTCGACCTGCTCACCTGCGAGGGCCGCCGCACGCCGTTCGCGGGGCTGGGCATCGACGCTGCGGTGCTGAACGACTATTGCTGGCTCAAGAAGCAGCTGGGCGACACGGCACTGAGGCGGCTCGCCACGGGCGCCTCGGGCTACGCGCTCTCGGTCGCCCTCCGCTCCGCGCCGCGATACCTCCTCGAGCGCCGCCAGAGCTACTGCGAGATCGTGAACGTCGGCCGGCCCGCCTACCAGCTCGACGGGCGTGGCCGTCAGGTGGGCCGGGCCATCGGCCACGGTGAGCTCGTGTACGCGGGGCCGTGCATGATGGCCGCGGGCAGCACCGTCCCCTTCTACGGTTTCGGGCTCAAGGCGTTCCCCTTCGCCGAGTCGCGACCCGGGATGCTGCAGCTCCGCATCGCGACGCAACTGTCGCTACCCAGCGTGCTCTGGAACCTGCCGAGCATATGGTCCGGCGAGTTCGCGCACGACAACCTGCTCGACTTCCACGTCGAGCGCGTGACGGTACAGTTCGAGCGCCCCATGCCGCTGCAGATCGGCGGCGACGCGGAAGGCTGGCGCGAGCGGGTGGTGTTCGGGATGACGTCGAACGGCGTCGAGGTCGTCGACTTCAAGCAACCTCTGTCGCCGCGCCCGCGGCTGCTGAACTGACGGCCTGTAGGGCGGGCGCGGGCGCCGGGGCGAATGCCCTGCGAGCGGGCGAGCGCGTGTCGCATCAGAGGTAGTAGACGACTCGCTCGTCCTCGTAGAGCGCCAGGTAGACCGCGCGCCGCTGCTCTTCCGACTCGAGGCGGGCGACTACCGATACGGAGTGGTACTTTCCGTGCTCGCTCTGCCGGACCGAGACGAGGCCCGCCGGGGCGGCGCCGACCATGCGCTCGACGAGGCACCGGGCGTGCTCGGCGAAGTCATCGCAGGCCAGCCCGATGATCTTGAACGTGTAGTCGAGCGGGTACTCGACCTTCGCTCCGTACTCGCTGTCCGATACGCGTCGATCGCCGCCCACGAAAAGAATGTAACGCACGCCGGCATGTGACGCACGCCGGGACGCATGGCCCGCGAAAGGGGAGGCGCCCCGTTTCGGGCCCGGGCAAGGTGGGCTCGTCCCCCGCGCCCTCCCCCCGGACCGCTTCACCTGTCACAGCAGATTCGCGGCCAGCTCCGCGAGAGAGGATCGCTCTCCCTTCGTCATCGTGATGTGACCCGCGAGACGCTCGGTCTTGAACCGGTTGGCCACGTGGATGAGCCCGTTGTTGGTCGCGTCCACGTACGGGTTATCGATCTGGTAGGGATCACCCGTGAGGACGATCTTCGTCCCGTCGCCCACGCGCGTGATGATGGTCTTCACCTCATGGGGCGTCAGGTTCTGCGCCTCGTCCACGATGATGAACTGGTTGGGGATGGAGCGGCCACGGATGTACGTGAGCGGCTCGATCTCCATGATGCCGAGGTCGATGAGCTCGTGGTAGCCGCGCCCCTGCTTCTTCTCCGTGCGGGAGAGGTTCATCAGGTACTCGACGTTGTCGAAGATGGGCTGCATCCAGGGGTTGAGCTTCTCCTCGACGTCGCCCGGCAGGTAGCCGATGTCCCGGCCGAGCGGGAAGATCGGCCGCGAGACGAGGAGCTTCTGGTAGACGGTCTCCTCCATCGTCTTCTGGAGGCCCGCGGCGATGGCGAGGAGCGTCTTGCCCGTGCCCGCCTTCCCCACGATGGTGACGAGCCGCACCTCGTCGTTGAGGAGCAGGTCCATGGCGAAGGACTGCTCCTTGTTGCGCGGCCGGATGCCCCAGACCCCCTCCTTCGGGATCTTGATGAGCGGTACGTAAGCCTGCCTGGCGGCGCTGTACTTGCCCACGGCGCTGTGCTGCGGGTTCGTCCTGTCACGCAGCACGACGAACTCGTTGGGCGGCGGCGGGTCCCCATCCCCGTCCACCGGGACCGCCTGGTTCATGTAGAAGTCGTTCACCGCCTGCGAGTCCACCTCGATGTCGGCCACCCCGGTCCAGAGCGTGTCGAGGTTCACCTCCTCCACGTCGTAGTCCTCGGCGTGGAGCCCCAGCGCGTCTGCCCGGATGCGGAGGTTCGTGTCCTTCGTCACGAAGACCACCGGCAGGCCCTTCTCGCGGTCCCGCAGGTCGAGCGCCGTGGCGAGGATGCGGTTGTCGGTCGAGTGCCCGTCCCCGAGCTCTGGAGGCAGCTTGCGGTCCGTGATCACGACGCGGATCGTGCCCCGCTCCGGCCCGAGCGGGACGCCTTCCCGCAGCGGGCCGGCAACGCGGAACTCGTCGAGGTAACGGCACACCTGGCGGGCGTTGCGGCCCAGCGAGGACAGGTCCCGCTTGAAGTTGTCGATCTCCTCGATGACGTAGATCGGTACGACGACGTTGTTGTCGCCGAAGCCGAAGATGGAACGGGGATCGTGAAGGAGGACGTTCGTGTCGAGGATGAAGTTCTTCTTCAAGTCGCTCGGCTCCGGCGAGGGTGCCCTGCCATCCTCGATCTTAACAGGGGAGCGCCAGGAGGCACGCGGGGCGATCGCACGGAATGCGCCGGCGGGGACGCTCGCCAGCTCGCAGGGGCGTTCGAATCACTCGAGCGTCACTTCAAGCGGGGTGCGCCATCAGCTCCGGCGCTCGCTCGGACCGCCGCGGCGCTCGAGCGTTCCCACCGCCACGGATTGATTCCGTCCGTGTCGCTTCGCGTGGTAGAGCCCGCCGTCGGCGCGCTCGATCAGATCCGCCTTCGAGGTCGCGTCCTGCGGAAAGGTCGCGATCCCGAGGGAGAGCGTCACCCGGAGCTCGCCCTGGCCGGTCTGGAATGCGGTCTGCGCGACCTTCTCCCGGATGCGCTCGGCGGTCTTCATGGCGCCCGCCTGGTCCGTCTCGGGCATGACCAGCGCGAACTCCTCGCCGCCGTAGCGCGCCACCACGTCGGTGGTGCGCGCCTCCTTCTGCAGGATCCGGGCGACGTCCTTGAGGACGCGGTCGCCCACGGGGTGCCCGTAGGTGTCGTTGACCGACTTGAAGTGGTCGATGTCGGTGATGAGGAGGGACACCTTCTTGCCGTACCGGCGCGCCGCGGCGAGGTGTTCGTCGAGCCGGGCCTGGAACGTGCGATGGTTGACGAGCCCGGTGAGGCCGTCGGTGGTGGCCAGCCGCTCGGTGGCCTCGAAGAGTCGCGCGCGCAGGATGGAGTCGCCCGCCTGCATGGCGAGCACCTCCAGCTGGCGCACCGCATCTCCATGGTAGGCGCCCGAGGTTCGGGCCCCCAGCACCATCGTCCCGAGCACGTTCTCCCCCGCCCGAAGCGGCAGCACCTTGAGCGAGAGGAGCCCCTTCATGCGAGTCGCCTCGTCGAAGACGATGGCATCGGCGAGCTTCAGCTCCTTCCCAGGCAGCGACGATCCGAGGCGCACCGCGCAAGCCACCAGGCCGCCGTTGTCCGGAAACTCCTTCCCTTCGAGATCCGCGGCGACCCGGTCGTGCGAACCACTCGCTCCTGCTCGTTCGGAAGCACTCGCGCCTGGCCGGACTCGTTCGGAAGCGGCCTCGCCCGGCGGCTCTCGTCCTGCGCGCCCGGGAGCGAGCGCCGCCCGCGCGATGCGGTGCAGCGCCTTGCCGTCGTTCTCCTCGAAGAGCGTCACCGCCCCGAAGTCCACCGGGACCATCTCGGCGGCCACCTCCAGCACCATGTCGAAGACCTGGCGAGGCGTCGTCGTGCGATTGAGCCGCTCGATGGCGAGGTAGAAGCGCTCCTTCTCCTCCCTGCTGGCGCGGCCATCGCAGATGAGCCGCTCGGCAGCCGCCGCCCGCGTGAGCTCCGAGGCGATGGCGGTGAGCAGCTGCTCGTCCTGCTCGGTGAAGGGTGCGTCCTCGAACCGGTCGACCAGCACCGCGCCTCGAAGGTGGACCCCGGAGCGCGACAGAAGCGGGACCGCCAGAAACGCCTTCGGCCGAGCCCCGTCGTCGTAGTGGTTCGCTGCTCGGACGTCCCCCTGGAGCCGCACCGGCGCGCGCCGCTTCACCACCCCGCCCAGCGGACCTTCCCCGGCCGGGAGCCGCCGCGCCACGCGATCGCTCTTGGATCGGGAGTCCCACAGGCGCAGCTCCGAGTCGTCCTCGGTGAGGAGCCAGACCGCGGCGGTGTGCGCGCCGAAGGCCGCGCTCGCGACCTGGAGGAGGCCCCTCGACGACGCCTCGGTCTCGAGCACGGCCGCCTCGGCGAGCCGGGCGGCCCGCTCCTCGCGATCGCCTCCGCCGGCCTCCCCCGCGGCCGTGAGCAAGCGGAGCTGCCGGGCGCGCTCGTCGAGCTCCAGCTTCCGGCGCTCGATGGCGGCCTCCTCGGCCCTCCGCCCGGCGGCGATCCGCGCGCCGAGCAGGGTCTGGTAGAGGAGCGCAAACGAGCACAGGAACCCCGCACGCGCGGCTGCGCTGGCGAGCTCGGCGAGCTCGGCCCCACCGCACCACCACAGCGCCGCTTCCAGCCCGAGCGCGATCAGGGCCAGCGCCGCCCCGACGCCGCGAGGCATGAGGGCCACCAGCGCCGCGAGGGCGAGGTACACGATCGGCTGGAGGTGGACCTTCAGGATCGGCTCCGACGCCTGGGCCACCGCGAACGCGAGGACGAGGACGAGCGAACCGAGCTCGAGCTCCTCGCGCACCGTGGCAGGGCGCCCCCGCCGGACCAGGGTCACCCTCCGCCAGGTCACGGCCGCCACCGTCGAGAAGAGCACCGCGCACGCGACCCCCTGCCGCGCTCCCCAGGGCTCGCCCCAGGTGCGCACCGACACGAGCGCCGAGCCCGCGAGCGCGACCGCAGCCGGGGTGCTCCGGACGACGAAGCGCGCCGCGCGCCGGCGAGCGGCAGGCCCGAGCAGTCCGCCCTCCCCCAGGAGCGCAGCATAGAGGGCCACGAGGAGAGGCCGCGAGCGCGG
>Ga0299915_10003886_pt1 | contig 10814 bp, 5 predicted proteins | sample RVTome_13_FD_200263 | JGI IMG/M metagenome (GOLD analysis project Ga0299915, IMG submission 200263) | Soil microbial communities from uranium-contaminated site in the Upper Colorado River Basin, Wyoming, United States - RVT92D227 (version 2) ... | reverse complement strand
TTGTCTGCCGCCACTTTGGCAAGCGCTTTCACCATTTTTCTCATCCCACGCCGTGACCACCGCGGTCGGGTCATTTCCTTGATCATCGATTACCTCGGTTTTCTTGCCTGCTTCTTATATGGATTGTATGTCCTCGGTATTTTCCTGGGCATCGATTCATTGGCAGGCACCTTTGGTAAGGGATTGCCTTTTCTGCTGGGTGTGTTAGTCGGCTATCTCATCAGTGCCTTTGGCGATCGCTACGAGAACTACCCGGCCCGCAGGCAATTCTTCAATAACACTGGTCGCTGGGTCATGATCGTTTTCGGTGTAATTGCCTTGTATGCCATTGGTATCATCCCCGGGACTCTTTCTCTTATATCTCGGTTCAACAAGCCGTTGCCATTTATTTTGCTCTTCGGAGTTCTCCTCTTCAGCTTCCTGATCTGGGCTATGTGGCGACGTCCGACCGCCGATGCCATGGGAGCCAGTAATGCTCATGCCGAAATGCTAGATGGATATTTGTTCTTATCCCCCAACCTCTTAGGCTTTTTGTTCTTTTTTGCCGGACCGCTAATCCTTTCCTTTTATACCAGCTTCACCAACTGGGATGCTTTCAATCAACGCGATTGGATCGGTCTGGATAATTATGCCAAGATCTTCAGCCTGGACTTCAAGCAGCTCGCCTCACCCGATCAACCCTTCCCAGAAGTGCTTGATTCAACGGTCTATAGCGAGTTGACTCGCTTCACCTTATTTGGGAATTCCTTTATCATCGGCGCTCGCGACAAGCTTTTTTGGATCGCTTTACGGAACACCTTCGTCTTCTCTCTCATGGCAGTGCCGCTCAGCGTCATCCCTGCCCTCTTCCTGGCTAATCTGCTGAATAGCAAGCTACCAGGGATGAAATTCTTCCGCGCTCTTTACTTCTTACCTAGTATCGCCGCCGTGGTCGGCGTCGCCCTCATCTGGCAGTGGCTCTATAATGCCGCCGTCGGTTACATCAACTATGCCATCACCACTTTCGTCAATTTACTGAACAGCATCCCTGGTGTTATCCTGGTAGACCCGCAAGTCCGCTGGCTTTCCGACACTCGTACAGCCCTTCTGGCAGTGGTTATCATGGCAGCCTGGCAGTGGATTGGTTTGAATACTGTAATCTTCCTTGCCGGGTTACAGAATATTCCTCGCGAATTGTACGAGGCTGCCACTGTGGATGGCGCTGGAAAGTGGGGCCAATTTTGGAATGTCACCATTCCGCTGCTCGCACCCACGACCTTCTTCGTTATAACTACTGCAATCATTAATGCCTTGCAGCTATTCGAACAAGTCTATGTGCTTATTCCCACAGAACCGCCAGGTGGTCCTAACAATGCCACCATCTCTCTCGTTTTGTATTTGTACCAAAAAGGCTTCCAGCGCTTTGAGCAAGGATATGCCTCTGCAGTCGCCTGGGTGCTATTCATTGGCATTTTCTCAATAACGCTGCTTCAGTACCTGCGCCAGCGCCGCACCACCGCCTATACCGGGTAATTGGAGTCCACCATGAAATCCTCGTACCGTATAATCACCTTCTTACAAAATGCCCTGGTATACATTGTCTTGATCGCCTTCGCATACCTGATGCTTTTCCCCTTTCTCTTCATGTTCTCAACTTCCTTCAAGGATCAGACCGATACTTTCCGCTACCCTCCGCGCCTGCTTCCGCATCGACAGCTTAAAACGATTGTCGCTGGGTACGAAGATCTTGGTGAGTTGTCCATGTATTATGCCTCAGTTGGTACTGAAGAGGTTCCCTATGCTCTTGTGGAGCAAAACATCCGCGTTGGTGTCTATGCCGAGCCTGGTAACCTGGATGTCACCTATGTTCATGCCCTCACGGATATTCAGCCTACCGGCGGTACTGAGAATCAAGCCACCACTACAATCGATGGACAGGAACATAAGCTTTGGGATGTGCCCGTCGACGATATGATCGTTCAGATGGTCATGGTTAATCAGACCGCTCTTGGTCGCCTCGTTGACCCTGCTGACACAACCAGGCAAACACTGCAAAATGTACGCTTGAGCACACCTGTTGAAAAATTGAGTATTCGACCAGAAAATTATGCTGAAGTGCGTGACATGCAGGGCTTGGATCGCAGTCTCACCAATACCGCCCTCGTCACCATACTGGTTGTCCTGGGTCAGCTTGTCACATCAGTCCTGGGGGGGTACGCACTCGCACGCCTACGCTTCCCAGGTCGTGATCAGTTGTTCCTCGTTTACCTGGGTACGATCATGATCCCCTTCGTCGTGCTCATCACGCCTCTGTATCAATTGATGGTCATCATCGGTTGGGTAGATAAACTTGCCTCACTGATTATCCCCTGGATATTCACTGCTTATGGCACTTTTTTGATGCGCCAGTTTTTCATCACTATACCCAAAGAAATCGAAGAGGCTGCCCTTATCGATGGTGCTTCTCGCCTGCAAATTCTAGTGCGCATTTTTCTGCCCGCCAGTGTTTCTTCCCTCGCTACCCTGGCCACCTTTACGTTTCTGTATGCATGGAACAGTTTCTTCTGGCCCTTGGTTATTATTAACACCGGCAACCGCCTCAACCACGTATTGACTCTCTCCCTCAGTCAGTTACGCGGTCGGGCGGCTGACAATGCTAATCTGGTCATGGCTGGTGCTGCCATTGCCATCCTTCCACCCATGATCATCTATATCCTCGCCCAACGTTTCTTTGTCGAGAGCGCCACCTCTAGCGGTGTCAAGGGCTAAGTTTTGGTTTACAATAGGATGCACAGGGCTGGTCGGTTAAAAAGTCTTGTGCACCTTTTTTTGGGAGAATTGAATATGAAAATGGAAAACGGCCGTTTTGTCGTCTACGGGAACGCCATTAAAGAATCGCATTCTAAAGCAGCCATCCGCTGGCAAAACATGCTGGTTAAAAAGTTCAACTACAACCCGAACGAAAAATATACCTTCTCATTGCAAGATAATCCCTATCTCGGATCGGTTTTTGGATTAAAAGATATCATTCGTGGCGACCTGGGTCAAAAATTCACCACAGAAAATGCTGTGGTCATCAGCACCATCCGCATGGGTTTTGGTCACTACCGCATTGCCATGGCGGGCGCCTCCTGCGCCAGGGCAATGGGCTTCAAACCATACTGGCTGGATTTGTTAGCCATTCCTGGTATCACCACCGATGTCATTAATTGGTGCAATACCAATTACAGCAAGTTCTCACGCATTTCTCAGAGCAGCAAGTTCTTTAACAAATACGTTTGGGAGTGTCTGACCACTGGCGAGCCTACCTTACCCATCCTGAATCAAGTTTTCAATGCCTGGATTGTCACTTGGCCCTGGCGCTTCCTGAAGACCAACGTCAAAGATTATAAGATGAGTGAGCTTTTCCGCAATTTGTACCAGGCTCTCCCTTCGGATATGCCTATACTCACCTCTCATATGTGGAACTGCATGGGTGCAGTCGCTGGTGGTATGACGAATGTGGTAGACATGATGTTCGACAACTGGCCTATGGCTTTTCAACTTACCGAAGGCGCCAAGCATGGTGTGCAGTCTCCTTCCGGTTACTATGGCTTCCGGGTCATGCGTGGTTTCGATGAATCGGGCAAGGTTATGAACCCCGTCCCCCCCGACGCTCTCTACTACACTGGGCATCACATTGACCATGAGTTGGTTGAAAACATTGAGGTTGACTGTGCTTCTCGTATACAGCGCTTACGCGACCATCAGCCTCGTCGCTTCTTGGTCACCATGGGCGGCGCAGGTGCTCAACGCGAGCTTTTCAAAGCCATCATCGAACACTGCATCCCACTCGTCAAGCAAGACAAGGTAACCCTCTTTGTTAACCTCGGAGACCATAAAAGTAGCTGGGATTGGATTCAAACCGAACTTGCTTCTTACAAAGATCTCCTCCAAACTCATTTTCCCTGGTCTGACACTCAAGCCTTCACCGATTCAATCCGTTGCGGACCAGCCAGCGGTATCCACGTCTTCCTCTACAATAACACCTTCCACGCTGTCTATGCCACCAATTACTTGATGCGCGTCATTGATGTAATGATCACCAAACCCAGCGAACTAGCCTTCTATCCTGTGCCCAAGATATTCAATGAACGTGTTGGGGGGCACGAGATGTGGGGTGCTATCCGCGGAGCCGAATTAGGGGATGGTACGGTCGAGGCTCGTTCGATTCCTCAAACGCTTCAGGCCATTGACCTGCTGACGAATGCCGATGACTTATTGGAAATGTACTGCGACTGCATCGTCAAGAACAAGAGTATTGGTGTCTATGATGGGGCATACAAATGTGTCGAATTAGCCACAGGTAAGAAGTTTGAGCGCAAGACCCCTGTCGTTGTTCTATAAATCTCGTCAATTTACTCTAAATCAATCCCTTGGTAGAATTATAGGGTTCGTACTCCCTGCCTGTTGATTATTCTCGAAGCGAGGGGTACCACCTTGGACTTCATTACTTAAGAAATACAAAAGGAATCGTTATATGGCCCTCACCGAAGAATGGAAGCATCGCATTGAACGCTGGGAAAAAATCCTCTGGGAATGTTGCTACCGCCCAATCGGTAATGTGGAACTATCCGGTTTCACTACCCTTAAGCAGCTCACCCCTGAAAAAGCCAACTCGCGCACTTTCCAATCCATGCCTCCCGGCAAACATTGGGGTAGCAAATGGGAGTATGGCTGGTTTAAAGCTCAGCTCACCCTGCCCCCCGAAGTCAATGACCAGCGCATTGCCCTCCGCTTGAACCCTGGTGGTGAAGGCCTGGTTTGGATTAACGGTCAGGTCGCCGGCTCCATTGGCTGGGCTCACCGCGAGATCACTTTGTCACGACAGGCAGTTCCCAGCGAACACTTTGAAATCCTCATCGAGGCCTATGCCGGGCATGGACGTGTTAGCGAAGGCAAAGGTCCTGTACGCTATGGTATCGAGCTGATGCCTGAGCCAGGCCCTACTCAGGCAATTATCGGTGAGTCCACCTTTGGTTTCTGGCTTGAAGGTGTGTACCAGCTCGCCGTCGATTTCACCACCCTCTTCGAGCTGCGCAATCACCTCGATCCCCTCCTCCTGCGTACCGCTGAGATCGACCAGGGTTTGATGGATGCCACTCTGATCGTCGATCCTGAATTACCCGACCATGAGCTGATTGAATCCGCCAGGCTTGGACGTGAACGCCTGCGTCCTCTCATCGAATGCACCAATGGCTCGACCATGCCTGAGTTGTTCGCCTTCGGACATGCCCATATCGACGTTGCCTGGCTTTGGCCTTTAGCAGAGACTGAGCGAAAAATGGCACGCACTGTTGCCAATCAGATCGCTCTGTTCGATGAATATCCTGAATATCGCTTTTTACAGAGTCAGCCACATCTTTATACAATGCTCCAAACGCGCTACCCTGAGCTTTACGCCCGCTTAAAGACCGCAGCCAGTCAAGGAAAACTCATTCCTGATGGTGCCATGTGGGTAGAGGCTGACACAAATATCAGCGGTGGCGAAAGCCTCATCCGCCAGGTCATCCTCGGTCGGCGATTCTTTCAACAAGAATTCGGCTTCGAAAGCCGTATCCTCTGGCTTCCCGATGTCTTCGGTTATTCTGGTGCTCTTCCTCAAATCCTGCGCGGTTGTGACTGCCTGGGCTTTGCCACTCAGAAGATCACCTGGGCTTACAACGGCGGTGAGCCATTCCCCTACAACACTTTCCTCTGGGAAGGCATCGACGGTACCCAGATTCCTGCCCACATCTTCACCGATTACAATAGCCAGACCCGCCCTTCCGCCATCTTTGAACGCTGGAATACTCGCCTACAGAAAAACGGCATCTCCACCATGATCTTGTCCTTCGGCTGGGGTGATGGTGGTGGTGGTCCCACCCGTGACCACCTCGAATTCCTCCGCCGTGCTTCCAATTTGGAAGGCTTGCCTCGCGTTCGCTTCGCATCACCTGCTGAGTTCTTCCAGGACCTGCAACAGCGTGGCCTGCCCAAAGAACGCTACGTAGGCGAGTTGTATTTCCAGGCTCACCGTGGCACCTACACCTCCCAGGCTAAGACCAAACAGGGCAACCGCCGCAGTGAACTTGCCCTCCGTGAGGCTGAATTTTGGGGTACCGCTGCCCACGCCTTGCACGGCTTCAATTTCAATCCCCAAACCCTCGCCTTTGCCTGGCAACAGCTTCTCCTCAACCAGTTCCATGATATCCTTCCCGGTTCCTCCATCCGCCGCGTCTACGAAGAGGCCGAAGCTGGCTTTGCTGAGGTCATCGCTGCTACCGAAGACACCGCCCAGTCTGCAGCCTCCGCCTTCACTGATGATTCTAACGCCGTGACCGTCTTCAATTCCCTCTCCTGGCCGCGCACCGTCCTCATTGATCTGCCAACTGGTTCCACAGAAATTACCGTACCTGCCTGTGGCTGGAAAACGGTCAGTCGTAGCAAATCCAATACGAAATCCACTCCCGTATCTGCCACTTCGAACAGTCTGGAGAACGAGTTCCTCCTCGCCCGCTTCGATGAGCGTGGTGAGCTCGTCTCTCTATTCGACAAGCAGGCTCAACGTGAGTTGATGTCCGGTTCAGGCAATCACTTCTGTTTGTATAAGGACGTGCCTTCCATGTGGGACGCCTGGGATCTGGACAGCATGGCGGAGATGCAACCTGTTGCCACTGATGAGCCTGTCACCCTTGAGGTCATCTCTCGGGGTCCTCTTGTCGGGCGCATCAAGCTCAGACGCTCATTGCACCATTCCACCATCTCACAAATCATCAGCCTGCGCCGCGGTAGCCGTCGCATTGAGTTCTCAACCGCCGTAGACTGGCGCGAGAAGCACAAGCTGCTCAAAGTCGCCTTCCCCTTTGCCATCCACACCAATGAGGCCATCCACGAGATCCAATTCGGCCATTTACGCCGTCCTAATCACCGCTCCCGCCAGTATGATGCCGATCGCTTTGAAGTCTGCAATCACAAATGGACCGCCCTTGCCGAGGAAAATCGCGGCGTCGCTGTCTTGAATGACAGCAAATATGGGTTGAGTGTTACTGGCGGCAGCATCAACTTGAGTCTTTTGAAGTCTGCTCTCGCCCCCGACCCCCTCGCTGATCAGGGTGTCCACACTTTCACTTATGCCGTTTACGCCTGGACTGGCAGCTTTGCTGACTGTGGGGTGGTTCATGAAGCATACGAGCTAAACTGCCCGCCTCTCATCATCCCAGGTAAAGCCGAAGAGCGCTCATTATTCAGCCTGAATGCTCCCAATATCATCCTCGAGACCCTCAAACCAGCGGAAGATGGCTCTGGTGACATCGTCTTACGTCTCTACGAATCCAAACGCATGACCACCCGCTGCACCTTGACCACCGCCCTGCCCATTAATAGCGCTGCCCAGGTGGACATGATCGAGCAGCAACCCCAGCCGCTTGCTCTCCAATCCGGCACCCTCACCCTCGACTTCCACCCCTTCGAAATCAAGACCCTCCGCCTAAAACCCTCTTCCTTCTAGGGAGAGGGCTGGGGTGAGGGTCTCCTTCCCAGAATAGGTTCCTCCTTCCTCCTACATCCTTCTTCCCTTATAATATTCCCCTATGGAAGAGCGCCTACAAAAAATCATGGCCGCCGCTGGCATCGGCTCTCGCCGTGCCTGCGAAGAAATTATTGCAGCTGGACGCGTCATGGTGAATGGAAAAGTCGCCCTCCTCGGCCAAAAAGCTGATCTCACCACCGATCGCATCCTGGTTGACGGTCAGCCCATCAAGGCCGGGCAGGTGCTGATCTATATCGCCCTTCATAAACCGCGTGGTGTTGTCTCTACAGCTGAAGAAGAATTTGGTCGTCCCACTGTCCTGGATCTTGTCCCAGTAGATGCGCGTATCTACCCCGTTGGACGCCTGGATATGGATAGCGAAGGCCTGGTGCTGCTTACCAATGATGGCGACCTCGCCAATCAGCTTACGCATCCCAAATACGGACATACCAAGGAATATCGTGTCTTGGTCGCCCGCCAGCCCGACCAGGCACAGCTCGATGCCTGGCGTCACGGCATTGTTTTGGAAGATGGTTACCGTACTGCCCCAGCAGATGTCTCAATTGAATCAATCTATGGCAAAGGTGCCTGGTTGCGCGTCATATTGACCGAGGGTCGCAAGCGCCAGATCCGTGAGATGGGCGCGCAAACCGGCTTACCCATCGTGCGCATTCTTCGTGTTCGTATTGGAGCATTGCACTTAGGTAGTCTCAAAGCCAAACAATGGCGTTACTTGACTGCTGCAGAAGTAGTTTCATTAAAGAAGCCAACCGTAAGACTACCCCAGGCTCCTGTGAAGAAAATCACCTCCGATCGCCCTCGCCAGGCACCATTTGCTAAAAAAGGAAAAAAGAAGTAGGGGATGTTCTCCAGCGCGGATTCTTATGCCAGGTATGCAGCCGTTCGAAGCACTTTCGAATCGACTGTAATTTCAAAATACATCGCACTCCCAAGAGGCCGACAGTAAAATGAAAAGAATTACCTACTCACACCGTATTCGATATTGGTTCGATAACACCATGTCCAAAGGTCCGGTCGCCATGATCGGTCTTCTTTTTGTCCTCTCGGCCTTGCTGATTGTAGTCATTTCATTGCTGGTCACCCTCTTCGGTTTGGATCGCTTAGAAGACGGCTCACGTATTGGTTTCGTCCAGATCACCTGGATGAGTCTGATGCGCACGCTAGATGCCGGTACAATGGGCGGGGACACTGGAAGTTGGCCTTTTCTGCTCGCCATGTTCATCGTCACCCTCGGCGGCGTCTTCATCGTTAGCACCCTCATCGGTATCCTCAGCAGCGGCATCGAAGGCAAGATTGATGAATTGCGCAAAGGCCGCTCCTTTGTCGTTGAAGAAGGTCATACGGTCATTCTCGGTTGGTCTACCCAGGTTTTCTCGGTGGTCTCCGAACTGGTAACTGCCAATGCGAACCAAAAAGTCGCCTGCATCGCCATATTGGCTGATAAGGACAAGATCGAGATGGAAGACGAGATCAAATCCAGGGTGCTCGATTTGAAAAACACTCGTCTGGTTTGCCGAACAGGTAGCACCATTGACCTGGCTGATTTGGAAATCGTCAACCCGCATGCCTCCCGTGCCATCATCATCCTTGCCCCCGAGACTGAGGATGCCGACACTCATACCGTTAAGACAATCCTTGCCATTACCAATAATCCCAATCGTCGTAAAGAACCCTACCACATCACCGCTGAGATACGCGACCCAGATAATTTGGAAGCCGCCCGTCTTGTCGGTAAGCACGAAGTTGAGTTGATCAGAGTTGACGAATTGATTTCCCGTATCACTGCCCAAACTTGCCGTCAGTCAGGTCTTTCTGTCGTCTACACTGAGCTGTTAGATTTTGGCGGAGATGAAATATACTTCAAAGAAGAACCTGGCTTGGTCGGCAAGTCCTTTGGAGATGCCCTACTAGCATACGAATCCTCTTCATTGATAGGCTTACAGTACAAGGATGGACGGGTTCAACTGTTGCCACCAATTGAAACCCGTATCCAAACTGGTGACCGTATTATTGCTATCTCGGTAGACGATGATACCATCATCCTCTCTGGCTTATCCGATCTGCAGATATCGAGTTCACTGATTCGAAATAAAATTAGTGCCGAAAACGGCCCTGAAAACACCCTCATCCTTGGCTGGAACCGCCGTGCCCCATCAATCGTTAAAGAGCTTGACAATTATGTCACCCCGGGTTCACGGGTGACAATTGTCAGTCAAAATGATGAAATGCAAGCGCATATTCAGTGCGATTGTGACACCTTACAAAACCAAACTGTGACCTTTGAAACCGCTGATACCACCAAACGCCGGGTCCTTGACTCTCTCAATCCACTTTCTTTCAACCATGTCATCTCCCTCAGTGCTTCCGACTTACACGACGCCCAGCAAGCAGATGCTCGTTCCATGATCACTCTACTTCACTTGCGCGACATCGCTGACCAGCATGGCCATCCCTTCTCTATTGTCAGCGAGATGCTTGATGTACGCAACCGTGAGCTTGCTGAGGTCTGCCGTGCCGATGATTTCATTGTCAGCGACAAACTCGTCAGCTTGATGATGTCCCAAATCGCCGAAAACAAGTCCCTCGCCCCTGTTTTCGAAGAGTTATTCGACCCCGAGGGTGCTGAGCTTTATCTGAAACCATGCGATAATTACATAGAATTGGGCGAACCGGTCAACTTTTATACCATTGTTGAAGCAGCCCGGCAGCACGGTGAGATCGCCATTGGTTTCCGCTTGAAGAGCGAATCGAACAACCCCGAGGCCTCCTACGGCGTGCACGTCAATCCAGCCAAATCGCTCTCCATCACCTTCACTGTTGAGGACAAGATCATCGCCCTTGCCCAAGATTGAAATTCAGTGTAATACTATCGAAGTTAATGCTAATTAACTATTAAGCATGTATATTTAAAGGAATTAAGCTGGAGACTGTCACAGCGAGTGAGACCGTAAACGAAGCTATAAGCGAAGCGACACAGTCTCCACTCCATCACACAAATATCAGATGGAAAACATCGAAAACACTCTTACCCATTCAACCATTGTCGTCCAGGAATCCTCGTTACGTCAGGCATCATTCATCTTCCTGTATGACACTTATTTCTCGCGCGTGTACAATTACATCCATTATCGCAGTGGCGACCCGGACACTACCGATGATCTGACCGCTATCGTCTTCGAAAAAGCCCTCTACAACTTCCACCGTTATCAACCCGACCGCGCTCCCTTTGGCGCTTGGCTGTTTGGGATTGCCCGCAACATCGTTA
>Ga0299915_10003884_pt1 | contig 10817 bp, 8 predicted proteins | sample RVTome_13_FD_200263 | JGI IMG/M metagenome (GOLD analysis project Ga0299915, IMG submission 200263) | Soil microbial communities from uranium-contaminated site in the Upper Colorado River Basin, Wyoming, United States - RVT92D227 (version 2) ... | reverse complement strand
GCCTATCATCAAGGGTCAATCCATCGTGAACATTTATTAAAGTCCATGATTCCGCTCTATCTCGGTCGAGTCGCTTCATTCGTCATAGAACATCAAGAGAGCACTGCCGAAGAGGTGGAGGCGAAGATGGAATCCCTTTGTCGGGTTTTTGAAGAGATGAAACCCTATCTCATCGAACATTGGGGATAGGGAGAATAGGAGGTGAAGATTATGGGTGAACTCTGGAAGACTGCGATCATAGATTCCTTCAATAAATTTTTAGGGAAAGTAATTACATTTTTTCCCAATCTATTGGCGATGGTTACGATTCTCATCATTGGGTTTTTCATCGCCTGGATCATTAAAAAGTTTGTTTTCCATTTCCTGGAAGCGATTCAACTCAACCGGGTGAGTGAGCGGTGGGGATTGCCTCAAATTCTATCCAGAGGAGGAATGCCTTATTCCCCTGCCAGACTTTTGAGTCGATTTTTCTACTGGCTTATTGTCCTCATCACCCTCATTTTGGGGATCAACGCCCTGGAAGTGGCGGCGACCCAGAACGTGATCGCCCATTTCTTTAATTACCTGCCCCATCTTTTTGCTGCGATGCTCATCCTGGTGATCGGCTATTTGATTGCGATCTTTTTAGGGCAGGCGGCATTGATTGCTGCCGTCAATGCCCAGATGGAATCAGCAAAACTGCTCGGCCGGAGTGTCCGATGGTTCATTTTGATTCTATCGTTAACCATGGCTCTCTATCATTTAGGTATCGCAGAGAAAATAATCATTGCTGCTTTCACCATTCTCTTTGGCGGGGTGATCCTTGCCTTAGCGATTGCCTTTGGATGGGGGGGGAGGGAGCTAGCCAAGGACTTCCTCGAAAGGCTTTATCGTAAAAAGAAGGAGGGAGACGAAGACCGCAACCGCATCTCTCATCTATAAACAAAGAATAACATCATTTTTTGAATGATCAGAGTTGCAAACTTCCTCTCTCAGTCTGTATGGAAGGCGGCATTTATTCGTCGAATAGAATCTCTCTGTAAAAAAACTGGGGATGGCTTCAGCAGGAGACCGGATCGTCATCATTGCTGGCGTCCCCATCAGCATCCCCGGGACTACCAACCTCATCAAAGTGGAGACCGTCGAATAAAGAACTCTGCTCCCAGGATGAGGTTTTCAGGTATCATCTTAATAAAAGAATAAACTGGGTACCCCATATCTTCCAACTCCCTATTCCTTTCTGCTTCGTGGTTGTCTTCATAAATCCTTTATAGACCCGGCCGATCGGTTTGGCCAACCAAATCTCTGGCATGGAGGCCTATAATGAATAACCCTGCAATTTTAACTTGACATATTAAATATTCAGGGTGTAGAATTTGGCCATGAAACCCAGAATGCTGGCCAGAGCTATTTTGAAAGCGATGAAATCCTTTCCTGCGATCGTAGTAACCGGTCCCAGGCAGTCCGGGAAAACCACCCTTCTGAAGATGCTCTTTTCGACAACCCACCGGTTTGTAACCCTGGAGGATCCTGATATCAGAATAAGAGCCAAGGAAGACCCTCTCCATTTTTTAGAACAGTATAAGCCGCCTGTGATCATCGACGAGATCCAGTATGTTCCGGAATTATTATCTTATATTAAGACCAGAATCGATCAGAAAAGGAAACCTGGACAATGGTTATTTACCGGATCGCAAAATTTTACTTTGATGCAGGGGATCAGCCAATCTTTGGCAGGAAGAGTGGCTGTGCTTTCCCTTTTGCCTTTCTCTTTTTCAGAAAGAACAGGTCAGGGAGATTTAACCAAAGCTATTCCTGATTGGCTTCGAGAAACAAATCCCCAACGAGAATGTGAAGACAGGACGGCCATAAGCGAGGTTATCCTGCGCGGGAGCTATCCTGAAATCGCCAGCAAGAAATCGGTAGATCGTCAATTATGGTGTGGTTCTTACATTTCCACTTATTTGGAGAGAGATGTGAGAAACTTAGCCCAGATTGGCGATCTGAGTCAGTTTGAAAGATTTTTAAAACTCTGCGCTACCCGAACAGGTCAGCTGCTTCATCTTTCAGATCTTGCCAAAGAGATCGGGATAAGTGTGCCGACCATCAAAAGATGGATTTCACTGTTGGAGACCGGATATCAAATTTTTCTTCTTTATCCTTATTATAAGAATGTGGGGAAACGGTTGGTAAAAAGCCCAAAGTTGTACTTTAACGATACCGCTTTGGCATCCTATCTTTTAGGCGTGCATGATCGAGAGACGCTTCTTAAAAGCCCAAATTTTGGAAATCTTTTTGAAACCTTCATTATCACCGATATTTGGAAAAGGTTTCTCCATTTTGGCCAGATGCCTTCTCTATATTATTTGCGTACCCGAGACGGATTAGAGGTGGACCTCGTTATTGAATTCGGGCAAAAACTATTTCTGTTTGAAATCAAGGGCATGATGACGATCCTACCAAAACATGCCTCCTCCCTTCTCAGGATATCTAATGATTTAAAATTATCCATTGAATCCTCAACTGTTATTTCCCTAACTTCCGAAAACTTTCAGATTAGAAATGGTATTTATAATTATAACTGGAAGAATATTTTAGGAAGCTAAATAATGTAAATAGGTTAAGTCTCTCCCAAATCCTCGTTGAAATACCGGGGGGAATTTCGTTGACAAACCTGAGAATCATCGCTTATCATTTTTTGAGATTGATTGATTAAATCCGAGGGTGAAAAAATGGAAGAAATCTCCGAAACTAAAAATATTGGCCTACGCGGAATCAAGATAGCGGATACCCGCATCTCGGATGTTGATGGAGAGAAAGGGATTCTCATTTACCGGGGATTCAATATCATTGACCTGGCCCGATCTTCTACCTTTGAGGAGGTTTCCTTTCTTCTCCTCAATAACCGCCTTCCGACCCGAGAGGAATTGAAGAGATTTCAATCAGAACTGACCTCCGAGAGAAAGATTCCCGAAGCTATTTTAGAGATTATGAAGTGGCTGCCAAAGTCTGCAAACCCTATGGATGTGTTACAATCCGTTGTTCCTATTTTAGGAAACTATGATCCACATTTAAATGAGGAGACCAGGGAGGCGAATTTGAAAAAAACCCTCCGGCTGATGGCGAAATTGCCCATACTTGTCGCGGTATGGGATCGTATCCGGAAGGGAAAAAATCCTGTCCTCCCACGTTCCGATCTGAGCCATGCCGGGAACTTCTTATATATGTTGTCCGGTTCTCTCCCTGATCCGGATACAGCCAGAGACTTTGATACTTGTTTGGTCCTTCATGCCGAGCACTCTTTTAATGCCTCCACCTTCGCAGGGAGGGAGGTGGCCTCGACACATGCTCATCTCTATGCCTCTATTGTCGCTGCCCTTGGAGCCCTTTCCGGAGAACTCCACGGAGGAGCCAATAGCGAAGTGATGAGGATGTTACTGGAGATTGGAGAGGTCGATCGCGTCAGATCCTGGGTGACGCAGAAACTCCAGAAGGGTGGAAAGGTGATGGGCATGGGACACGCGGTTTACCACACCGAAGACCCAAGGGCAACGATCCTTCGCAAGATTAGTGAAAAATTGGCAGAACGGATTGGTGACCGGAAATGGTATGAAATCACCCGGGCCATCGAGGCAGCCACCAAAGAAGAATTCCGGAAGATCAAAGGTAAAGAAATCTATGCCAATGTCGATTTCTTCAGCGCCTCGGTCTATCATATGATGAACATTCCTGTTGATCTCTTCACCCCTGTTTTTGCCATCTCACGGGTCTCGGGCTGGGCGGCACACATTATCGAGGAGAAATTTGCAGAGGCCCAACCCAAACCCGAACTCTACCGGCCCGATGCCGATTATGTAGGGACCTACTGTGGCCCCCAATCCTGTGAATATATCCCCATCGAAGAGCGAACTGAATGAATATTCAATATGATGTCCTCATCGTCGGAGCGGGTCTGGCAGGACTTCGCGCTGCTGTGGAGTGCGTGGAGCATGCCAATGTGGCTGTGGTGAGCAAGGTCTTTCCCACGCGGTCCCATTCGGGCGCAGCCCAGGGGGGGATTACAGCCTCTCTTGGCAATGAGGAGGAAGACCAGTGGGAGTGGCATCTCTTCGATACGGTCAAAGGGAGCGATTATTTAGGGGATCAGGATGCTATCGAGATCATGGTCAAGGATGCGCCCCGGGTTATCTATGAGCTGGAGCATATGGGTGTTCCCTTCAGTCGCACTCCAGAAGGGAAGATTGGACAGCGAAACTTTGGAGGTCATACCCGCGATTACGGGAAAAAACCGGTGAAGAGAGCTTGCTATGCGGCTGACCGCACCGGAAGAGTTGTTCTCGACACGCTCTATGACCAGTGCCTTCGCCACCAGGTGAAATTCTATCCTGAGCATTATGCCCTTTCGCTCGTCTTTGATGGGAGGAGGTGTGTGGGAGCCGTGACCTATGATCTTTCCACAGGTGAACTTTACCTCCTTCAGGCCAAAGCTGTTCTTCTGGCGACAGGAGGATGCGGAAAAATCTACAGGACGACTTCCAATGGGTTTGCATCGACCGGAGATGGGATGAGCCTTGCCTTTGGATCAGGCATCCCGCTTGAGGATATGGAATTCGTCCAATTTCATCCGACCGGGCTTTATCCCCTTGGCATCTTGGTGAGCGAAGCCGCAAGAGGCGAAGGCGGATTTTTAAGGAACAGACTTGGGGAACGATTTATGGAGCACTATGCCCCTACTGTGAAAGACCTGGCAGCCAGGGATGTTGTCTCGCGAGCCATTCTGACCGAGATCCGTGAGAAGAGGGGAATTGGCGGAAAGGATTATGTTCATCTCGACTTGACCCATCTGGGAGCAGAGAAGATTGAGGAGCGGCTCTGGGAGATCGCTTCTTTTACCAGGATCTATCTGGGCATTGATCCTGTCTATGATCCGATTCCTGTGCAGCCCACCTGTCATTACATCATGGGTGGCATTCCTACGGATGTGGATGGAAGGGTTTTGAAGGACGAAAAGGGATCTTTCGCCCCCGGGTTTTATGCGGCAGGAGAGTGCGCTTGTGTCTCTGTCCATGGCGCCAACCGGCTCGGGTGCAACTCCTTGCTCGACCTGCTTGTCTTTGGCCGGAGAAGCGGAATGGCGATGAAGAGGGATGTGTTGCAATATGAACATCTGTCCGTCTCCGATGAAGCTGTGAAAGGGGTGGAATCAAGAATTGAAAGATTGCTGAATCACAAAGGTCAGGAGAGGATCGATCCTCTCAGGAAGAGGATGCAGGCCGTAATGATGGAGTATGGTTCGGTCTTCCGGAATGATGGGGGTTTAAAAAAGGGAATAGAAGAGATCCGATCCCTCAAAGAACGATATAAAGATATCGGAGTTTCTGATCAAAAGAAGGCTTTTAATTATGAGTTGATGGAGGCCATTGAATTGGGCCATCAGCTCGACCTCTCAGAGGTGATCCTTTTGAGTGCCCTCCAGAGGCGTGAGAGCAGGGGAGCCCACCACCGGGAAGATTTTCCACAGAGGGCGGATCGCTACTTTCTGAAACATTCTCTCGTAGTCCCGACTCCGAAGGGACCAGAGGTAAGATATAAACCTGTGAAGATCACGAAGTTTCAACCCAAGGCAAGAGTCTATTGATTTAAAAATGATGCCACCCCCACCCTCGCCCTCCCCCATCAAGAGGGAGGGGATTAAAGCTGAAACCAATAAGTTCCCCTCTCCCTTGGCGGGAGAGGGATGGGGTGAGGGGGATAGAGGTTTTTCATGTTTATTAAACTAAGGCTTTTTCGTTTTGATCCGGGAAAAGATGAAAAACCCTATTACCAGATTTACGAGGTGGAAGCTGATCCCATGGACCGGCTCCTCGATTGCCTCAACCGGATCCGCTGGGAACAGGATCCAACCCTAAGTTTTCGGATGTCCTGCGGTCATGGGGTGTGTGGATCGGATGGAATGAGAATCAACGGGACCTGCGGCATGGCCTGTCAGAAGTTGGTTAAGAATTTTAAAGAGGAAGTGCTCATTGAACCTCTTCCTGTTTTTAAGGTCATCAAGGATCTGGTTGTGGACCTAGGTCCTTTTTTCGAAAAGTATCAATCGATCAAACCCTACCTCATCACCAAAACACCTCCCCCCCTTGAAGAGAGAAAACAATCTCCAGAGGAGCACAAAATAGTTGAGGAGGCGATCCGTTGTATCCTCTGCGCTTGCTGCACAGCATCCTGCCCGGTCAATCAAGAAAAAGAGACAGAGAATTATGTCGGTCCTGCTGCCCTGGTTCGGGCCTTTCGATATCTTTTCGATTCAAGAGATGAGGCTACAGAAGAAAGAATGGCTCTCTTGGATCACAAAGAAGGGGCATGGGGCTGCCAGACCCAGTGGAAGTGCACGGAGGTCTGCCCTAAGGAGATCCCTGTCACCAAGGAGATCGGTCAGATCAAAAAGCGTATTTATGAGGCTAAAAATAAATAGAAGAAGAAACCCTCTCTTATTGTTTCCTTCCCGGGATGGGCACTTCAATAGACTCCCCTGTTTTCTGGAGTAACTGGCGGATCCTTTTTAAAGCAGAGCATACGACAAAGACTCTTAGATTGTTAGATTTGGGGTCTGTGGGAGAGAGAAAAAACCCCTGTCGTTTCAGATCAAAACTCATGCAGGATCCTACCAATACTTCCCCATCCGCGAATGTCACTTCTAATAACGACCCATAAGGGTTCTCTCCTTCTCTATACCCGTCCCGTTCAACATGTTGCGGACCCCCTTTGAAATCCCGAACCACGAATACGGCCTTCAACTGATTAATAATGACTTCGATGGGCTTGTCCAGGGGGTTATCCATAGGTGTCACATGAAATCGATCCTTATTCGGGAAGAAATCAATCGTAGAACCCTTTAACATTTTGCCATTGGTATATCGAACAACTACTTTAATACGTTCCATCGGTCGCTCTCCTTTGCCCTATAAATTTAATGGATTTTGAATAACTCTGTCAATCATCAATTTGGGCCTGCCCGCTTCTCTTTTTATAAAGCGAATACCCCCTCAATTAAAAAGATAGAAAAGGATCGGGAGGTTCTTCTGAAAAAACCTTGAAGCGAAACCTCTATCCGTTGAACGGCTTCGTTTCGATTTTTAAAATTGCTCAGACAATAAACTGCCCCAGATACTTCCTCTCCCCTTGGTGGGAGAGGATTGAGATGAGGGGGATAAATTCATTCGTCCACCCCCACCCCTGCCTTTCGGCAGGCAGGCTCACCCTCCCCCATCGAGAGACTGTGTCGTAATATGAAAAAACCGACTTTTTGAAAAGGGGGAGAGGCGGTCGGGTGGAAAAGATTTAGGCCTGCCTGCGCGAAGCCGCTTCGGCGAAGGCAGGGCGGTTACCTTTAGCCGTTCGGATTCAGTTGTTCCAAGCGTATGAAAACATTCAATTTTATACAAGTGACAATTTCCCATAATCTAAAAGACCCGCATTCTAAAGCTTTGGAACCTGACTGCCTCTCCCCCTTTGCTTGCGATTACGACACAGTCTCCGAAGGGGGAGGGAAGTGATTAGAATCAATTTTCATTGTTCGAGGATGACGCCCCGTCATGAAGGATTATAATGTAAATGATAAGATCGTTGCTTAGCATAACCTCTAAGACCACTTAACAAGGTTTTGGAGGGAGAACCTCCCGATCCTTTTGAGTCAAGTAATCCTCCCTAATCGAGAGGCTACTTAAGCTATAAAAATTGTTTTGAAATTCAAGGTGTGATGTAAGATAATAAATTAAGGTTTCAACCAAACCCAAGGCTTCCAGGATGAAAGACGCTTATGTAACCATTCATGGTCACTTCTATCAGCCGCCCCGTGAAAACCCCTGGCTGGAAACCATTGAGTTCGAGGAGAGCGCCCAGCCTTTTCACGACTGGAATGAGCGGATCGCCTTTGAGTGCTACCGGCCCAATGCCTTTGCTCGGATCGTCGATGGTCAGGGGAAGATCCTCGATATCATCAACAACTACTCATTCCTCAATTTCAACTTCGGCCCCACACTTCTTGCCTGGATCGAGAAACAAAAACCATTGCTCTACCAGAAGATCCTTGAAGCTGATCGGGAAAGCCACAGGCGTCTGGGCCACGGGAATGCAATTGCACAGGTCAATGACCATATCATCATGCCCCTGGCCAACGAGAGGGATCGAGAGACAGAGGTCCGATGGGGGATAGCGGATTTCGAAAAGCGCTTTCTCCGCAAACCCGAGGCAATGTGGCTTCCTGAGACAGCGGCCCATTACCCCACCCTTGAGGTGTTGATTAGGCATGGGATGCGATATCTCATTCTGAGCCCCTTCCAGGCATTGAGGGTGAGGCCTTTGGGAAGCAAGAAATGGACCGATACTTCTCAGGGCAGAATTGATACGACCCAGGCTTATCGCTGTTTCCTCAGGGATCGTTCCGGAAGAAAGATAACGGATCAGTCTATCGACATCTTCTTCTATGATGGGACCCTCTCCAAAGAAATTGCTTTTGATGGACTTCTGAAAGATGGAAACCGTTTCTGTGATCAATTCGCCCAAGCTTACCAGCCTTCTAAGAACCATCCCCAGTTAATCCATATCTCCACCGATGGAGAGACCTATGGGCATCATAAAAAATTCGGTGAGATGGCCTTGGCCTATGCGTTAAATAAAGGGTTCTCGTCACGGGGGTTTGAGGTTCTCAATTACGGGGCCTTCCTGAAAAAGTTTCCGCCTGTTAACGAGGTCGAGATTGATGAAGGGCCCGCAGGGGAAGGGACCGCATGGAGCTGCAGCCACGGTGTGGGGAGATGGAAGGAGGATTGCGGTTGCAGCACTGGCGGAAAACCGGAATGGAATCAGAAATGGAGAAAACCTTTAAGGGAGGCCCTCAATCTCCTGAGGGATGATCTTCACCTTCTGTTCGAAAAAGAGGGAGAGAGGATCTTTCAAAACCCTTGGGAAGCAAGAGAAGGTTATATCGATGTGATCCTTGACCGGTCTCCTGCAAACATGGACCGGTTTTTCAAAGGGGTTGGCCATCCAGATCTTAATCAGAAGGGAAGGATAAAAGGACTCAAGTTGCTGGAGATGGAGAGGCACACCCTGCGGATGTTTACGAGTTGTGGATGGTTTTTTGCCGATATGGCTGGTCTGGAAACCGTATTGATCCTCGAGCATGCGGCACGGGCCATCCAGCTGGCAGGAGAATTTTCGGATCAGAACATCGAGCAGAGATTCCTCGAGTCCCTATCGAATGGCAGAAGTAACCTCCCTGAAATGGGGGACGGCCTCCAGATCTATCAGCGTCTTGTGAAACCGAAGCAAGTCACCCCTGAACAGGTGGTCAACCACTATGCCATCACCTCCCTTTTTGATGAGGGGGAAAAGGAGAAGAAGATATTTTCCTTTCGTGTGGAGAAAAAGAGATACGAGAGGATAGAGGAGAACGATCGGTTATTCCTTCTCGGAGAGGTGAGCGTGACCTCTGAGATCATCCCTGAACCTGGAGAATTTCTGTTCGGGCTGACCTCCTTTGGGAAGGATGTTTTCCGGACCTGGCTATGGAGCGACAGAGAGGCCCCTTCATTTGAAGTTCTCAGAGAGAAAGGGCGGGAATTCCTAAGAAAGAACGAAGAAGAGGGGCTAACCCAAGCCTTCACTTCCTTTTCTGGCAACCGGATCTTCACCCTGGGGGATATATTGAGAGAGGGAAAACAGGAGATCATTCAAAAGCTGATGGGAAAAGAGTTGGAAGAATATTTCAGAATTGCTTCGGAACTTTTTGACAGAACGAAGCATTCTACCGAGATTCTATTAGGGGAGGGGTTAGAGATCCCTCTTGAGATCCGTTCTGCTGCAGCGGTGACACTCAGCCGTCGCTTGTTGCACGAGGTGAAGGAGTTAAAAAGAGACTTTAATAAAACGATGGAAAAGGGAGAGATTGATAGGATCATCAAAGACGCAGGGCGATACGGTTGTCAGCTGAGAAAGAAAGCATCCGTTCAAACTCTGAATGAGATGTTAAATGAGAAGATGGAGCTCTTGCAAAAAGCCAGAGGTGCAGGCCTTCCTGGCCAGAAAGAATTGATCGAGCAGATTCTTACGTTTCTCGATCGAAGTATCGAATGGGGTTTTGAACTTTTAAAGGTTGAGGCTCAGGACCGAATGGACGGGATCCTGGATGAATGTATGGGGGGGCTTGAAGAGTCCTGGTGGGGAGACGGCGCTCAAAAACCGTTTTCTTCCAACTTAATTGTCCTCGCTGAAAAACTGGGCTTCAATGTGGATAAAATATCGAAGCTGATTCCTCGAGGGTAGAACTTAGCGGCGCGAATGGGGTCAGGTCTTGCAATCAAACAATTGTTTGATTGCAAGACCTGACCCCCCTATTCTATTTCAGCTACCGGCAGCAGACATCGCCGCAGAAAAGGCTGTAGTAAGAAGTTTCGTACCAGCAGCAATCGTACATGGAACCGGTTTGTTTTTTGGCTCTTTTTGTTTTTTTATCAGTTTCTTTCATTGTGAACACCTTCCTTTCAATATAAATTTAACAACTCAAATCATTAATTCAAGGGGAAGAATCTTCTATCAGAAGCCCCTCGGATATTAAAAGGTAAGAACCCGACTTTTAAAATTCCAGATGAAACAGAGAAAAATCTATGCTATAAATTAAATATAAGCTTATCTCATTCTCCAAGGCGGGGGAGAAATTATGGGTATGACATTGGCTGAAAGGATACTGAGTGAACATTCGGGCAGAGAGGTTCGAGCAGGGGAGATCTTTATATTCAGGGTTGACCTGGCCTATACCCAGGATGGGACGGGTCCTCTGG
>Ga0299915_10003883_pt1 | contig 10820 bp, 7 predicted proteins | sample RVTome_13_FD_200263 | JGI IMG/M metagenome (GOLD analysis project Ga0299915, IMG submission 200263) | Soil microbial communities from uranium-contaminated site in the Upper Colorado River Basin, Wyoming, United States - RVT92D227 (version 2) ... | reverse complement strand
AAAGAGATCGAAGGCCATCCCTGTGGTGCTTGTATGACCCACAGAAAATATTTTACAATGGCAAGGGCTTTGGGAGCCTTCGAAGGGTCTCTCCAGGAGGCAATCTATCGTTGGAAATATGAGGGGAAGACCCACCTCACGACTTTTTTAGCGGAATGGATGGCAGAAGGGTTGAATCGTTATTGGGAACCTGACTCTCTCGACCTTCTGATTCCCGTCCCGCTCCATCCCCAGCGATTAAGGCAAAGAGGATTCAATCAAGCCCTCCTCCTCGTAAAGGAGCTAAGCCGTCGGACAGGTATTCCTTACCCTAAAACGATCCTTCAAAAGAAGAAATCCACCATTCCCCAAGTGAATCTTAGCGGTGTAGAAAGGGAAAAGGAGGTGAGGGGGACTTTCCATGTTATCGGGAGGGAAGAACTGTTGGGGAAATCGGTCCTTTTAGTCGATGATGTTTACACCACCGGAGCGACGGTCAATGAGTGCTCTAAGGTATTGCTGAGAGGGGGAGCAGAAAGGGTAGATGTCCTCACTTTGGCACATGCGATTAAAAGTTCGTGATTTGGAAGGGTTCAAGGGTTCTAGGAACCAAGGGGTCAAGTGAAACAAATAAACCTTCGTTACAAGAAATCCTAAACACTCGAACCCTCGACCCATTGAATCCTTGAACCCTATAAGGGAAAAAGATGCTACGTCAAAAAAAGTGGATCCTTCTCTGGATATTGATTCCGATTATTGCCGCTGGGATCTTTATTCTTCTATGGGTCAATTATTTCCTCGACCCTAATATTTACCGGGATATCCTACAAAAGTCTCTGGCGACCACCCTCAACAGGGAAGTTTCCATTGGGAAGGCAAAAGTCGATTTATGGGGCGGCGTGGGAATCACCTTTGAAGACTTCCGGGTAAAGGATCGCTCTCTGGCCTTTGATCTTTTTCAATCGAAGAGACTGATCTTGAGGGTTAAGCTTCTTCCGCTCCTCAAAAAGGAAGTTAAATGGAAACGAATTGTCGTCGATCGGCCCACGTTTCATCTTGTCAGGGGGAAAAAAGGTCAGCTCAATATCTTCTTTGACGATCCGTTGACGGGTGAAAGGTTGAAGGAAACACAGAAGAAGATCCTGGAAGCGCTCCCCTCTCTTTTCGGAGGCTCTTTAGCGCTCCGAGACGGAGAGATCTTCTTCTCAGATGAGAGCCTGGGCGATGCACCATTGAAAACGGAGATACGGTCTTTCAATCTTAGGCTCTCAAAGGTCTCCTACCGCAAAGCTTTTCCGTTTCAAATCGATGGAAAGATCATTCATTCCAAAAGGGAAGGCCTGTTTTCCATCCATGGGACGATTCAAAATATTCCTGAAGACCTAAATTTTTCAAAAGGAAGGGTGGAAGCAAAGGTCAAGATCAAAGGGATCGAAACGTTTCATTTCTGGCCTTATCTCAGAACAATGCTTCCTATGAAAACGATTTCAGGGGTCCTCGACCTGGATGCCACTTATCGAGGAGATTTCCGGGGAACTTTCAAGACCTCTGCAAAAATCAAATTTAAAGAATTCCTTTTTGACTATCCGCAGGTTTTCTCAACCATTCTAAACCCGAAGTGGGTGAACATCGATCTTGAAGCTGACTATGATGCGAAAGATTTCAAGATCCCCCGGTTTTTTATCGAATTGCCAGAGATATGGGTTAAAGCGAAGGGGAGGATTTATGATATCGGGTCAAAGGAGATGGGAATGGAAGCCGAAGCGTCCAGCAGCCCCTTCGATATTGCAGAAGGAAAGAAATTTATCCCCTTCCGAATCATCACTCCGGACGTCTCAGATCGTCTTTTCAGGTCAGAAGGAAAGGGTTTTTTCCAAGCCGTTTCCATCAAGCTTTCGGGAAAGATGCCCGAGGTGGATCACTGCGATCAGCTTGCAAATGCCCATGTCCTTTCCATTGAGGCGAAGCTCAGTGGAGCTCAATTGAAACTCCCCTGGAACTTCCCCCCGCTTGAAGACCTCCATGGCCGGCTCCTCTTCCAAAAGGGTCATCTTTATGTAAAAGGGGTCGAAGGAAAAATCTTTCATTCGACCCTGGAAAATGTTAACGGCACTTTCTATGAGCTTCTGCATGTTCCTATGCTTCAAATCGAGTGCCAAGGCAAGTTCGATTTGAAGGATCTTCCCTCCCTCTCAAAGACCGAGGGAATCCCGGAAGAGTTCAGCCGTGCCCTTTCATCCGTCCACATTCTTTCAGGAGAGGCGCAATATTCCCTCTCTGCCAAAGGACTCCTGAAGCCTCCCCTCCGTTTTCAGCACCATGAAATCTATCATCTTTCAAAAACCCGATTCACTCATGAACAGATTCCATTCCCAATCCAAATTGGGGAGGGACGAGTAGAGCTTTCCCACCACGATCTCCAATGGTCAAAGGCACAGGTGGAGTTTGGTCATTCCTCTCTGATGATGGATGGCTTTTGGAAACATGGAGAGAAGAATCATTCCCTCGAGATCATGGCCAAGGGAAGAATAGATCTCAAAAACCTTTTCACCCTCTTTCAAACTCCCCTCTTCCCTGAAGAAGTGCGATCGAAAGCAGAGGGCTTCGAAGCCCTATCAGGAACAAGCCAGATCTCATTTAACGGGAAGACTCTCGCGGGAACGTCCCGTTTCTCTTATGAAGGGGAGTTTTTTCCAAGGGAAGCTTCACTCCTGCAGAAGGGAAATCCTATCCCGTTCGTTTTTAAAGAAGGAGGGGTCTCGTTTTCCGACTTGGGGATAAGTTTTTCAAAGATGAAGATCCAATCGGATAGACGCGTTCTGATATTAAACGGATTCATGAGAGACGGAAATGTGAGTCTTTCCACATGGGGTTCGGTTGATCTAAAGCAACTGTTCTTGCTCATTCAGTCCCCCCTCTTTCCGGATCAGGTCCGATCGCAGGTGGAAGGGATTCAAGAACTCAACGGAGTGGCAGAGGTTCGTCTGAAATGGCTGGGAAAGACAGAAAAATTGATCAGTGCCTTAAAAGAAGGTGAGATCCTATTGAAAGGGATGAACCTTCGGCATCGAGAGATTCCCGTTCCCCTCTCCCATATTCAGGGATCCTTTTTTATAACCCCTGAGCAGATTCGATTCAATGAGCTGAAGGGAAAGGTGGGAGATTCTCCCATCACGGTTTCCGGCACCCTCTTCCAAGGTTCGTCTTCCTTCGCTGTCTCCTCCCAGAAGGTGGAAAGGAGCTCAGCCCTGGCGGAATCGGGGAGGCGGCTCTCCTTTCAGATCTCTTCGCCACAACTGGACCTCGACCCGCTCTTTCCGAAAAAAGAAGGAACCTCCCCAACTTCTTTTGAAAAGATAAGAGATTGGCTTTCAAGTTGGTCGATGGATGGCAAGGTGCAGATCGACAAGGGAAGATATCGCAGCCTTCAATATGAAGACCTGAAGGGTGAAATGAAGACAGTTGATGGAACATTGCTCATCCATCCCTTGCAATTTAAATCAAACGGAGGGGACTTCTCGGGTGAAGGATGGATAAAACCGACAGAAAAGGGAATAAAAATTGAGATCAAGCCCCGTTTCTCCAATATGGAAGCCAAGGCATTTATCCGAACCCTCTTCCAAAAAGGGGAGGAGGAAAAGGTGATGATCACCGGAAGAGTTTACGTTGACAAGGTGGAATTAAGAGGCGAAGGAGAGGATTTCCAAAAAATGAAAGAATCGCTCAATGGGAGTTTGAGACTTGAAGTCCAAAATGGAGTGATCGAACGATTCAATATCCTCTCCAAAATCTTCTCGGTCCTCAATGTCTCTCAATGGCTCAAAGGAAGACTTCCGGATTTAAAGACGAAAGGACTTCCTTATCATCAGATCTCGGCAGATTTTTATGTAAAAGAGGGTGTGGCTTCCACAGACGACTTTCTGGTGGATAGCGATGCTATGAGGATTACGCTTATTGGAAAAGTCGATTTAGGTAAGAACATAATTGATGCAAGGGTAGGGGTTCATCCGTTAGTGACGATTGATACGATAATAAGCAGTCTCCCGATTGCGGGTTATATTCTCACGGGTGAGGACAAGGGTTTCATCTCCTATTTCTATCAAGTGAAAGGAAACCTGGATGATCCAAAGATTGAAGCCATCCCCTTTAAAATTGTTGAAGAAAGCACCTGGGGGATCATCAAGCGCCTCCTCGAAACGCCTTTGAGGCCTTTTCGAAAAGTTCCTTCATCCAATAATAAAGAAAAAAATAGTAAGGGGTCAGGAATTCAGAGTTTGGAGCCAAAACCATGAAAAAATCGAGGCAAATATTTTTTTTCACAAACAACGTTTTTCCTTGACAAATAACAATATATTGTTGTAATGGTTTTTAATCACACTAAATATAGCCCTTCCAAAAATTCTTTTAACCGTCTATCGTAGAACAAAAGGTGAGATAACATGGCCACCGTAATTGAGATGAAAGGGGATCGTCCGGAATTTAAAGAAGAACTGGAAACCACCGATATAGCCCTCTTTGTTCGTACTTCAGACGAAGCGATGTTAGGCTGGGATCGGCAGAGAATTGTCGACGCCCTCATGCGTGAGACCTATGTCGATTTCGATACAGCCAAGGAGATCGCCCGGGAGGTGGAGGACCTCATTGCCACCTCTAAGATCAAAATGATCACTGCCCCTCTCATTCGTGAACTCGTGGACACCAAATTGGTCGAAAGGGGACTCGAGCAGGCCCGTAAGATGCACACCCGCTTGGGAATGCCTCTCTATGATGTCGATCAGCTCATCCTCCATCCCAATAAAGAGAATGCCAATGTTCCTCATGGACCTGAAGCTACCAATCTCACCTTAGCCGAGAGGATCAAGAAAGAATATGCCCTTCTCAATGTCTTCTCTCAGGAAATTTCCGATGCGCATATGCGTGGGGACATTCATCTCCACGATCTGGGTTTTATCGATCGGCCCTACTGCAGCGGTCAATCCCTCGAATACATCAAACGATTTGGCCTAAGTCTTCCCAACTCGATCGCGATGGCCAAGCCGGCCAAACACCCTGAGGTGTTGCTCGCTCATATGGTGAAATTTGCGGCAGCACTTCAGAGTCATTTCGCCGGGGCGATTGGTTGGGACTCTATCAATCTTTTTTTCGCGCCCTATCTGGTAGGGAAGTCGGACCAAGAACTGGAACAACTGGCTCAGATGATGATCTTCGAATTCTCCCAGCAAGCGGTCGCCAGAGGCGGACAGGCCATCTTCACTGACCTGAATCTTTATTGGGAGACCCCCAAACATTTTGAAAATGTGCCTGCCATCGGACCGGGTGGGGAGTTTACAGGAAAGACCTATAGTGATTATTGGATGGAATCCCAACGCTTTGCCAAGGCGCTCTTTAACGTTTATCAAGAAGGAGATGGATCCGGAAGGCCCTTCTTCTTCCCCAAACCGCTGGTCCATATTACAGAGAAGTTTTTTAAAACCCCTGGCCATATGGATTTTCTTTACCACATCTGTGATGTCGCTTCTGAAAAGGGGAATACCTACTTTGTCTTCGACCGCGGGGAGACAGCTAAAATTTCTGAATGTTGCCGTCTCAGTTTCAAATTGGATCAAACAGACCTCGAAGACGCCAAACAACCCTGGAAGATGCGATACAGTGCCCTCCAGAACGTGACGCTCAATCTTGCAAGAATCGCTTACCTGGCCAAAAGGGATGACCCTAAGCTCTTCTCTAAAATCGCTGAGTTTGTTGAGATGGCGGTGAAGGCCCATCTGGAAAAGAAACTCTTTATTGAAAAACTTCTCTCTTTAGGGGAAAACGGGCCCCTGGCGTTGCTGGCCATGAATCGGGATGGATCTCCTTATTTGAGGATGCACCGTGCCAGTTTTTTGGTCGGTATGGTAGGGCTCAATGAACTGGTTCAAATACATACCGGGCAGGAGATGCATCAATCTAAACAGGCTTTTAAATTCGGTCTCAAGGTCATTGCCCACATGAAATTATTAGTAGACAAATTTAGCCAGCGCTATGGAATGCGTTTTGTTCTGGAACAGACACCCGCAGAATCCACCGCTTACCGATTTGCTAAATTAGACCTCAGATACCATTCTCCTCAATCGGGACATGTTGTGAAAGGCGACATCTCAAAGGGAGAGGTCTATTATACGAACTCCACCTACCTGAACAATTCTGCCGTGTTGAATCCTATTGACCGGGTAAGGCAGGAAGGTCTCTTCCATCCTCTGATTGAGGCAGGCGCATTAACTCATATCTGGTTAGGGGAGGCAAGACCTTCGAAGTCATCGCTGGCCAATTTTGTGATTAAAACTTTTCAATTGACTCAAAATGACCAGATCGCCTTCTCTCCTGAGTTCACTACCTGTAATCGCTGTAATCGGACAAGCCGGGGCCTCCGTTCCTCTTGTGCTTATTGTGGATCCGAGGATGTGGATGGCATTACACGGATCACCGGCTATTTCACTAAGATCTCCAGTTGGAATAAAGGGAAGACTGGGGAACTCCGGAACCGATATCGGAACCAGACCTTCTTAAAAGAAGGGGAAGAAGGGATGGCACTGGAAGTAGGTTAAATTTATCAATGTCACCCCCACCCCCTGAACCATGTGAGGTTCAGGGCATTGTCCTGCACCCTACGTGGTGCAGGGCTTGCCCTCCCCCCTTGAGGGGGAGGGATGGGAGAGGGGAGGAGGAGATGCTATGGGACTAATAAAAATTTTTACGAAAGCGAAATGCCCGAAATGTCCTGCTGTCAAAGAGATCGGAACGGAGTTAAAAAAGGAAGGAGTGCCGGTTTTGAATTACGATTTGGACACGATCGATGGCCTGGCCGAGGCTTCCTTTTATAGCATTCGCTCCACCCCTTCCATTGTCATCGAGGATGAGGAGGAGAGGGAGGTGATCAGTTGGAGAGGGGTTGTCCCTACTCTCCAGGAGGTGAAGCAGCATTTATATAGAGGTTAATGGTGATAGTGATAGTGATGGGTGTTGGAAATCACTCCGATCGATTATCTTCTTTTTCTACTCGCGATCACTTTTCACAATCACTGTCACTTGTATGATTCGAGAAAATGATCGAGATCAAAGGATTTTCAGAGACCTCCTTTTTGGATTGGCCGGGAAAACTCTGCTCAGTGCTTTTCCTTCCCCACTGTAATTTCCGCTGTCCTTATTGCCACAACCATCCCCTTGTTTTTCATCCTGAGCAATATGCTACCGTTCCAATGGAAGACATTCTCGCTCGCCTCCATTCTTTGAGGACTTGGATCGATGGCGTTTGCCTTACGGGCGGAGAGCCTACTCTCCATACCGACCTTCCTCTTCTGGTTCGAGAAATAAAACGACACAGATTTTTGGTCAAGCTGGATACCAATGGTTCAAACCCTCAGATGTTAGGAAATTTGATTGAGGGAGGAGAGATTAATTTTGTCTCAATGGATGTGAAGGCGCCCTTAGACCCATTTCGTTATTCACGCTCCATTGGTCTTCCCATCAAACTAAAACCCATTTTAGAGTCGATCGAAATCCTGAAGAGGGGAAAAGTGGAGTATGAATTCCGGATGACCGTTGTTCCAGGACTTCATCAAGAAGAGGATATCCGGATTCTTGGGGATCAGTTGAAAAGTGGCCAAAGATTCATCCTCCAGAATTTCAATCCAGAAAACCCTTTAGACCCTTCATTAAAGAAGACCGTTCCTTATGATCCAAAGGTATTGAAAGAAATCGAAAGAGATGTTCAGACAATCATCTGACCGCCTTTGTGTCTTAGGAATGAATTTGCTATACTGACCCCATAGTAGAATTGCTGATTGCAGATCGCCGATTGCAGATTGAAAAATCTGAAATCCAACGTTTGAGATTAGAATTTGTATATGACATTCCTCTCCCTTAAAGAGGTCCGGATGAAAGTGGAGGCGTTGGAGAAAGAAATTCGTCTCCAGAGATCCATCTACGAAGTCATCCCAGAACCATTCTTCATCCTCGACCGAAATGGAGATTTTCTAAAGGTGAACCCAAAAGGGATGGAAATACTCGGGTATCCTCCAGAAGAACTTCAGCAGAGGGTTTTTATAGATGTCGTTGCCCTCGAAGATCTACACAGGATCAGAGAGGGGTTTGAGGAGATAGGACAAGGGCAAGAGGTTAGATTCCGGACAAAGATTACCAGTCGCTTAGGTGAACGGATTCCTGTCGAGCTCTTCGGGGTTTCCAGGGAAGATGTCATTTTCATTATGCTGAGAGACCTGAGAGAAAGGATCGAGATCGAAGAAGAGTTTGAAAGGACGAAAAAAGAGTTCACGGAAAAAATTCGAGAAAGAGATCTCTATGCCCGGGAGCTTCAGGTGACCAGGGACCTCTACAAAGAGAAGTTGAAGGAGATCGAGATGATGGGACAGGAGGCGTTGCGTCTCTCTTATACCGACGACCTGACCGGTATCTATAACCACCGGTTTTTTATAGAACAACTGACCCTGGAGGTGGAACGCCAAAAACGTTACGACACCCCCCTCTCTCTTCTCATGATCGATATCGACTATTTTAAAAATTACAATGACACGAATGGCCATTTGGCCGGAGATCAGGCATTGAAGGCCATTTCTAAGCTTATTCAGCAGGGGGTCCGGCAGACCGATATCGTCGCCCGTTACGGGGGGGAGGAATTTTCTGCCATCTTGATCAATGCGGGAAGAGAAAAAGCTTTAGAGATTGCGGAGAGGGTAAGAAGAAACGTGGCCGACACGCGTTTTCCTAATGAAAAAGCCCAACCCAATAAAGACGTCACGGTAAGCGTGGGGGTAGCCACCTTTTCCTCTTCTGTGCCCACCCTCACTGATTTGATCCGTGAGGCGGACCATGCCCTCTATCGGGCAAAGAAACGCGGCCGGAATCGCATCGAGGGGTGAAATGAAGACCGTCATCGTCGTCGCCGCATTGATCATCGAACAAGGGAAAATTCTCGTCACGCAGAGAAAGAAAGATGCCCCCCATGGACTCCTCTGGGAATTTCCAGGAGGGAAAGTGAAAGAGGGGGAGGAGCCGAGGGAGGCCTTACAGAGAGAGTTAAGGGAGGAATTGGATGTTGAGGCAGAAGTGGGGGTGATTTTTGATGCGGTCTTCTATTCCTATCCTGCCTTTCCGATCCTTCTCTTAGTTTATCGTTGTCGGGTGGAAAAGGGCCCTCTCAAACCCATTGGATGTCAGGATCTTCGATGGGTGAATCTTAGGGAGCTGGAAGAATTGGCGATGCCGCCTGCCGATGACCCCATTCGAAAGCATCTCTTCTCTTTGAAAGAGAAATTCGTATAGACAGACCCCTTTCATCTTTTATTTCATGTTGGAAAAAAAGGCAAATTGGAGTAGAATGGGTTTGGGGTAAACGATGGAGCAAGATCGAGTTCAAAGGTATGTTAAAGGCTTAGAAAGGACCATTCAAAACAACCATCATTACTTGAAGGAATCGGTAGAGGACTTTCAAGAGATGTGTCGAATGGTCAGTCCCGAGAAGCATGTCCCTGCGGGAATCGCCATCGATATCCGGGAGATGTATAAGGAGATTCGCAATCGATTGACAGAGATTAAGGCGATTGAGCAACTCCTTCAAGGGAAATATCGGCAGTACTATCACAGGGACTCTCTACGGGACAAAGAAATCTTGGAATTCGGATTCATCGTAAAAAATTGCTACTCCAAATTCGAATATACGATGGTCCAGATAGAATCGATAAAAAGGTTGAAAGAACATGCTCCCAAAGTGGACCATCCGGCCGAACACCTCCAATGGTTTCACTCTAAAGAGAACCAGGTCGCGTTTATAAAAAATCTGAATCCGTTAATGGAATTGGATTATGACCCCCCCCCCGAAGAAATCGGGGAGGAGAGGCGTGACCTGGCTGGAAGTCGGACCTTTACCCTTTTCCTATTCAGCGGGGATTCTCTCTCCCTCGACCAGCTTCAATCCCAGATCCAATTTCGAGAACACGACACCATCGAACGATATAGCCCCGAGGAGGTCCATGGAGTTTTGGCCCATTTGAGAAAGGTTGATCCTATTGAAGTGGAAAAGAAGTTTCGACAAATCATGGAGAGCAAAGGTTTGGTCAAACTCAAATGCCTCCTCCTGCCGATCCATTCCTCAAAAGATCTTAAACGTGATCTATTAAAATTAATCAAGACAGCTTTGCATGAGATGACTCAGGGGGAATTGAGAACACTTTCGGTTTGACACCTTCCGCAACTCAAGACCGCATAGAGCCGAGCGCAGAGCGCATGGGGGAAGAACCTTTTTGATTTGACACCCCTTTTTAAAATCGTTATAAAATGGTAACCTTCATTCTTGTTGCTTCGAGTTCCTAAAATTTAATCAGGGAAAATAAATGGATCAGGGTCTTAAAGAATTTTATTTCTTTAGCGAATTTTTAAACCGGAAGGTTTGTAACGCTTCCGGACAAAGGGTCGGCAAAATAACGGATTTAGTGGCCGAGAGGACAGAACCCTATCCAATGATCATCGGGATGATGGTCCGAACGAGGGGGAGAAAGACCTACCTTCCCTGGGAGAAGATCGTTCACATCGAGCCCCAGCTTACCCTTCCCGAGAAAGAACTCATAGACCTTAAGACATCTCTTCCCGAAAAGGATATCATCCTTCTGCGCGAAGAGGTGATGGACAAACAAATTGTCGATACCTTCGGAGCAAAAGTGGTGAGGGTCAATGACCTCCACTTCCTTCGAGTGGATTCCCGTCTCAGACTGGTTCATGTTGATGTGGGATTTCGTGGACTGATGAGAAGAGTGGGATGGGAGAAGTTAGTGGATCAGGCGCTACGCTGG
>Ga0299915_10003879_pt1 | contig 10828 bp, 6 predicted proteins | sample RVTome_13_FD_200263 | JGI IMG/M metagenome (GOLD analysis project Ga0299915, IMG submission 200263) | Soil microbial communities from uranium-contaminated site in the Upper Colorado River Basin, Wyoming, United States - RVT92D227 (version 2) ... | reverse complement strand
ATCCATCCAGCTAGCACAACATAATCTGGCTGGTAAGAGGCCACCTGCTCAGCCAGGCGGGAGTCGTACCTGCGGCGGTCCTCTCCGCTGGGCTTGGGAAAATAGACGGCAGGAACCCCTGCCAAACGGGCACGTTCCAGACCGTAGGCTTCACGCCGGTTGGAAATCACGGCTACCACCTGAGCAGGCAATGCACTGCTGGCACAAGCGTCCAGGATCGCCTGCAAATTAGAGCCGTGACCGGAGATCAAGACCACCAGGGTGGCGGGCTGGTCGCTCATACCAGGCTGACCACCTTTCGTCCTGCGACGAGCTCGCCGACCAGCCAGGTCTCTTCGGGGATGGCAGCCTGCAACACCGCTGCCTGATCGGCTGCCACCACCGCCAGCATACCGATGCCCATATTGAACACTCGGTACATCTCTTGCTCTGACACCCCGCCGCGCACCTGGATGAGCCTGAACAAGGGCGGGACGGGCCAGCTGCCCAGGCGTATCTGCACCCCAACCCCATCGGGCAGGATGCGGGGGATGTTCTCCAGAAAGCCGCCGCCGGTGAGATGCACCAACGCCTTGATGAAGGAGGGCTGATGATTCAAGACAGTCCGCAGCAACGGCAGGTAGGAGCGGTGAGGAGCGAGCAAGGCCTCACCCAACGGCAGGCTCAACTCGGGGAAGAGAGCGTCCAAGGGTACGTCTGCGAAAATCTTGCGGATCAGAGAATATCCATTAGTATGTGGCCCAGAAGAACGCAGCCCAACCAGAACATCACCAGGCTGGATATCCGGGCGAGGCAGGATTCGAGAACGTTCGACCACGCCGACGATGGTGCCAGCCAGGTCAAACTCACCCTCAGCGTAGACACCCGGCATTTCGGCGGTCTCCCCACCGATCAGGGCAAAGCTACCCTCCCGGCAAGCGGCAGCAATCCCGCCGACAACCTCTGCGACCACTTCTGGCTTCAAATAGGAGGCGGCAAAATAGTCCAGGAAGAACAGCGGTCGGGCACCCTGTACCAGGATATCATTGATACAGTGATTGACCAGATCCTGTCCAATCGAGGTGTAGCTACCAGCCCGGGCTGCCAGCTTGACCTTCGTGCCCACTCCATCGGTGGAGGCAACCAGCACCGGATGCTGCATGGCTTGGAGCTCAGCTGCGTCATACAAGCCACCAAAAGCGCCAATCCCAGCCAGCACCTGAGGCCCGTACGTTGATCGCACAGCGGTACACATCAAGTCCACTGCCTGGTTTCCAGCATCGATGGAGACCCCGGAAGCGGCGTAGGCTGCTAGAGAGGAACCAAGAGCAGCCGTCTGGCGTTTGCCAATGTCCTTGCGATACTGCATGCCATCGAACTGGATCTTGTCAACAGCCCGGTAAGCAGCTTCAAGGGCGTGAGGAAGGTCTTCACCCAACCCGGTCACGCCCAGGACGCGCCCGCCGGAAGTGAGCGACTGTTCCCCTTCCTGGCGGGTGCCAGCATGAAAAACAAGTGCATCTGCCTGGGTAATGTCTAAACCGTGGATGGGTTTGTCCACCAGGGACTTGCCGGGATAGCCTTGCGAGGCGATGACGATACAAGCCGCTGTCTCCGGTTTCCAGCGCAGGTCCACGGTCTGTAAGTGACCCTCAATGCAAGCCTCGATGACTTCCAGCAGGTCAGTCTCGAGCAAGGGGAGGATAGCCTGAGTCTCCGGGTCGCCAAAGCGGCTGTTGAACTCCAGGACGCGAGGACCGTCATGGGTGAGCATGAGACCGGCGTAAAGCACACCAACGAAAGGCATTCCCTCAGCACGCAACCCATCAACGGCTGGCTGCAGCACGCTGCGGGTGAACCTTTCGACCATCTCCGGGGTGCAGAGAGGCGCAGGTGCAAAAGCGCCCATCCCGCCTGTATTGGGCCCCTGGTCACCGTCCAACAATCGTTTATGATCCTGGGCAGGAGGCATCGTACGCACCAAGCTTCCATCCGTAAAAGCTAACAGGGAGATTTCCTCGCCCTCCAGGCGCTCTTCAATCACCACTTCGGCACCGGCTTCGCCAAATTCCTTGTTCAGGAGAATGGACTGCAGGGCAGCGGCAGCTTCTTCAGCGGAACGAGGTACAATCACGCCTTTCCCGGCTGCCAGCCCGGAAGCTTTGATCACCACCGGATAAGGCAGGCTATGCAAGTAGTGCAGCGCTGCCGGGCAATCGCTGAAAACTGCATAGCGGGCAGTCGGAATGTTGTGGCGAGCCATGAAATCTTTGGCAAAGGACTTGGATGCCTCGATCTGTGCGGCGGCATGGCTTGGGCCAAAAGCGCGCAGTCCTACTTTAGCCAGCAAATCCACCAAACCCGCAGCAAGCGGCGCTTCTGGGCCTACAATCACCAGGTCAACGGTATGCGAGTAGGCGAAATTGAGCAAGGCGGAGGCGTTCTCGGCAGAAATCGGCACATTCTTGCCCAAGGACGCCGTGCCAGCATTCCCTGGCGCAATCCACAGCTTGCTCAAACGAGGGGATTGATTAAGCTTCCACGCCAGGACATGCTCACGTCCACCCGAACCGACCAATAACACTTTCATAAGACCTCCTTCGCGCGGTCCTAATCCCCCGTGCGGCTCCAGTCTTTCTCAAAACCTGTCTTCGTCGATTGGAAGTTCACTTCCAGAGGATATTCTCCAGTGAAACAAGCCTGGCAATAGCCCTCGGAACGCCCGATGGCGCTCATCATACCAGAAAGGGAAAGATAATAGAGCGAATCGCAGCCAATATGCTGGCGGATCTGCTCAACGGACTTGTGATGGGCGATCAACTCGTCATAGGTGCCCATGTCTACACCCATGAAACAGGGATGGGCAATCGGCGGGCAGGTGATGCGCAGGTGAGTCTCTTTGGCACCGGCGTTGCGAAGCAGGCGCAGCAGCGGTCCGGCAGTGTTACCGCGCACAATGCTATCATCAATAACCACGACCCGCTTATCACGCACATTCTCGGCAATCACATTGAATTTGAGCGCCACACCCTGCTTACGCAACGAGTCGGTCGGCTCGATAAAGGTGCGACCAATGTAACGATTCTTGATAAAGCCATCGTTATAGGGAATCCCCGCGGCGCGGGCGTAGCCGATGGCAGCCGGGATGGAGGAATCAGGCACCGGGATCACCACGTCAGCGGTGGTGGGCATCTCGCGGGCAAGTTGCTCGCCCAGGTTTTGACGCACCTGGTGCACAGACAGCCCATCCCAAAAACTATCGGGGCGGGAGAAATAAATGTGCTCAAAGACACAGCGCGCCAGGCGCGGCGCAGGAGGCAGTGCCTGCCAGACGCGTAGTGCCTCGCCGCACAAGGCGATCACCTCGCCAGGCTTGACCTCACGGATGACCTCACAGCCCAGCGTACGCAGCGCTCCTGCCTCGGAGGCAGCCGCATGACCGCCGCTGGGCAGCATCCCCACACTCAAGGGGCGAAAACCCCAGGGATCGCGCACAGCAAAAACACACCAGCGGCTGAGAATCACCAGAGAGTAAGCCCCCTGCCATCTCGGCATGGTGTTACGCAGGCGCTCACTCCAGTTCGTGCCTTCAGCGCCTGCCAGCATCATGGTGATCACTTCGGAGTCGGACGATGAAGAAAGCCCAACCCCCTTACGCAGCAAATCGGCACGCAACTCACTGGCATTCACCAGGTTGCCATTATGCGCTACTGCCAGCGGTCCATATTGTGTCTCGATCATGAATGGCTGGGAATTCTGGGCTGAGGATGAGCCAGTCGTCGAGTAGCGAGTATGTCCAATGGCGTGACGTCCCTGCAACGGTGCCAGGTTTTGCGGATTGAATACCTGCGAGATCAGGCCAAGCCCTTTGTGCAGCCGCACCACCTGCCCATCGGATACGGCAATACCTGCCGCCTCCTGCCCTCGGTGCTGCAGGGCAAACAACCCGTAGAAAGCCATGCTGGATACATCTTCATTCGGCGCATAAATGGCAATCACGCCGCATTCATCGTGCGGAGAATCGTTGAAATCGATCAAAAGCGCCTCCAAACCATGGGCTACAGCGGGACTGGCAGCGTGTGGTCACCGGAGTGACCATGAATTTCCTGGTCATCCATCCGAATCTTATCCCCCTGTTTGCTCTGGTGTTCGACGACGCTGGCACGCACGGCTGGGTCGACCAGGGCCAACACCTTGGCAGCTAACAGGGCAGCATTGCCAGGCTCCAGGACCAGCGCCGGAGCAATGCCGGAGGGCATACGCAGGCTTGAGAATACGTCTGCTCCGCCAAAGGTCTCGCTGGGAGGCGGGCAGGCAATCACCGGCGCGCTCACTGCACCATCGGTGAAGCCCGAGAGAGCATTGCTGCGCCCGGCTACGGTGATGTAGACTTTGGGGCGCGGGTCGGCCTCATACTGGCGCAAGAGGCCTAACACATGCTCAGGGGTCTTGTGCGCCGAGCCAATGCGCAGGGCGACTTCCAATCCAAAGCCGCGCGCCGCCTCAGCAATCTTCTGGCAGTGTAGTTCGTCTGCCTTGGAACCCATCAAAATGACCACCAACGGTTTTGTCATAACAAGCCTGCCTCCTGCAAATTGACCCGCAGCCGTTCTTCAACCGGATAAGCACCCGGCACAAAGGACAGCCCGGTGAGCATTTCGTAAATGACGATGTAGCGCTGACTGGCAGCTACCCAGAGTGTATCGGGCATGTCTGGCGGGGTGCCATCGCCGCGGTAATTGTGTTCAGCATACGCCAGGCGGACGAATTCTTTGTCGAAGTTTTCCGGCTCCTGCCCGGCGGTGAAAGATTCTGCGTAGGTGTCGACCTTCCAAAAGCGAGAAGAGTCTGGGGTGTGCACTTCATCGATCAACAGCACGCTGCCATCGGCAGCCCGTCCAAATTCATACTTAGTATCGACCAGGATCAGACCCGCCTGTAAGGCCATTGCCTGACCCTTGCGGAAGATCGCCAAGGCGGCAGTCTGTACTCGCTCCCAGGTATCCGCATCCAACAGACCACGCCCCGTGACTTCGGTACAGGTCAGACGTTCATCGTGCCCGGTAACTCCGCCTTTGGTGGTGGGAGTGATGATCGGCTCGGGCAGAAGCTGGTTCTTGCGCAGCCCATCAGGGAAGTGATAGCCATAGATTTCCCGCTCGCCAAGCGAATAGCGGTACCACAAGGCAGTCGAGGTGACACCGGTGATGTATCCACGCACGATCACCTCAACGGGGAAGGGTTCAACCGAAGTAACCAGCGCTGCGTTGGGGTCGGGCACGCTGATGATGTGATTTTCAATCACTGAAGCCGTCTGAGCGAACCACCAGGCAGCAAGCTGGTTGAGCACCTGTCCTTTGTATGGAACATGCGCCAGGACACGGTCGAAGGCCGACAGCCGGTCAGTGGTCACCAGCAACCTGCCCTGCGGGAGGTCATAGCTATCACGCACTTTGCCGGAGCTTTTGCCGGGCAGCGGCAATTCCGACCCGCGAAAAGCGAGCGGCAGCAGGCGCTTAAGCTGTTCTTCTTCTACCATGCACACTCCTTTGTTTCAGAGAATCTTGGTCAACTTCTACGCAGCTCACATCTCACTTGCGTAGCGCACACCATTAGTAAACAAGGACAAACCACTTTGCCCGCGCTCACCGCGGCTCCAGCGCGGGTGTTGAAAATCGAATATATGGTCTTCAGGATGCGGCATCAGACCCAATACATTGCCGCGCGAGTTGCAAATGCCGGCTATATCCGCAGCTGAGCCGTTGGGATTATGCGGATAATGACCCGCAGCCAGCGCACCATCAGGCTGCACATAGACCAAAGCGATTTGGTCCCTCGCAGCAAGCGCAGTCAGAACTTCGGCCTGGGAGGGGACAAACTTGCCTTCTCCGTGAGCGATCGGGCAGTAAATCAGCTCCGCCAACTGCCGGGTCCAGAGACAGGACTGTGAGAGCGGCTTGAGCAGCGTCCAACGACATTCAAAGTGCCCCGAATCGTTGAAAGTGAGAGTGGCGGAAGATGCTAAATCTCCACCCGGAAGGATACCCGCCTTGACCAGCGCTTGAAAGCCATTGCAGATGCCAATCACCGGTTTCCCCACCTCTACAAACCTTTGCACCTCGTCCGCAAAATAAGCAGTTAGATCGAGGGCAAGCAGCTTGCCCGCGCCAAGCGCATCGGCGTAGGAAAAACCGCCGGGCAGCACCAGCATTTGATAATGGCTCCAGTGCTTCTCGCCGCGTCGCAGTTGGTTGAGATGTACAATCTCAGACGTCCCGCCAGCCAGCTCAATTGCCTGGGCGGCCTCATGGTCTCGATTAGTTCCAGTGGCATGTAGAAGAAGGGCTTTTGGTTTCATAACATCCTGTAAACAGTTTTATAGCAGGCGATTCCAGGCTGCGACCAACTCTGTGACGGACAGGCGGACCACTTCCTGTCCATCTTGTAGATGGATCACCAGGAACGGTTCCTGCGTTACATTCCCCAGGCGTGTATGCGGCAAACCAGCCAGGAGGGCTTCGAAAACAGCACAGTCGTTGGCTGCCACCTCCACCAACAAGCAGCCGTTCGTCTCACCAAACAACGCCAACTTGGGAGAAGTTAGCGGAGTATGCAGCTCCAACCCCAGCCTGCCGCCAATGCACATTTCGGCGGCGGCGACCGCCAGCCCGCCCTCACTGAGGTCATGACAGGCGCGCACCAGCCCGGCCTGCATAGCCTGGTGCAGGGTGTGATAGACCTGCGGGGCAGGTTGAGAAAGGCCAGGCACCACCAGCGGTTCGTCGTTATCCTCCAGCCAGCCGCCAGCCACTTGGGGCGCAAATTTACCAACCAGATAGAGGGCATCTTCTGGTACCTTCAAATCCATGGTCACCGCATTTTCGACATCTTCGATGATGCCAATTGCCGAGATCAACAATGTGGGAGGAATGGCATGCCGTTGTCCATCTGAGCCCAGGTATTCGTTATTCAGCGAATCCTTTCCGGAGATGAACGGTGTGCCATAATGCAGGGCAGCCTGGTAACAACCGCGCGCCGCCTGCACCAAACTGCCGAGCGTCTCTGGGCGTAGTGGGTCACCCCAACAGAAATTATCCAACAAAGCCAGGCGGGCAGGGTCAGCGCCAACCGCCACCGCATTGCGCACCGCTTCATCCACCACGCTGAGCGCCATGCGATAGGCGTCCCGTTTGCCATATTGGGGATTGACTCCGTTGGACAGGACAATTCCCCGTCGCCCGTGAGTACCTAATGGGCGCAAGACACAGCCATCCGATGGGCCATCGTTCTGCACACCAGTCAGCGGCTTGACAACCGTCCCACCCTGCACCTCGTGATCGTAAATGCGGATGATCTGCGCCTTGGAAGCCACATCAGGATGAGAGAGCAAGGTCAATAAGTGAGCGCCAAGCGTAGCACTGGTTGGTTGCAGGGAGCGGTTGTCCTCCATTTGTCGGGGAGGCGGGGAGGAAGTATCAATACGAGCGGTAAGATGTCGCTGCGGAATGCCGTCGTGCAGGAAAGCATTTTCCAGGTCGAGCACAACCTGTCCAGCATAGCGCACGACCAGCCGCCGGGTATCGTTGAAAGCACCGATATCCATCAGATCAACATCGAAGATCGCACACAGGGCATGCAGCGCAGGCAAGGAGACCCCTGGAACAGCCAGTACCATGCGCTCCTGTGCCTCAGAAAGCCAGATTTCCCAGGGCGCCAAGCCGGGATATTTTAAACGCACATGCTGCAGCTCGACTTCCGCACCGCACTTGCTGGACATCTCGCCCACTGCTGAAGACAGCCCGCCCGCACCGCAATCGGTGACGGCGTGGTAGAGACGTCGATCACGGGCGCGGACCAGCACCTCGATCAGCCCCTTTTCGGTGATCGGATCGCCAATCTGCACGCTGGCGCCTGATACCTCGCCAGTTTGAGCGTCCATGGTCATGGAGGAAAAGGTGGCACCACGCAAGCCATCCCGACCAGTACCGCCACCCAACACAATGACCCGGTCACCCGCCTGTGGTGCACGCGGATGGCTATCCTTGGGAGCAATGCCCACGCAGCCACAGAAGACCAGCGGATTGGCTGTATAAGCAGGGTCGTACAAGACCGCTCCATTGACCGTGGGGATACCAATCTTGTTGCCATAATCTTGCACCCCGGCGACCACACCGGATTGAATACGGCGTGGGTGCAGCACACCCTCCGGCAGCTCATCCACCGGGAAGTCTTGCGGGCCAAAGCATAGTACATCGGTGGCGGCGATGGGCTTGGCAGAAACGCCCAGGACATCGCGGATCACTCCGCCAATGCCAGTGTTCGCGCCACCAAAAGGTTCGATTGCCGAGGGATGGTTATGCGTTTCCACCTTGAACGAGACTTCGAACTGGTCGTCAAAGTCAATGATCCCCGCATTATCGGCAAATGCTGAACGCACCCAGGGAGCGTTGATCTTTTCCGTGGCAGCGCGAATATAGGTACGTAGCAGCCCGTTAATCTCCGTAACATTCTCCGGTTGGGCAACGTCAGTGACCTCAATACAAGCCTTGAACGTTTTATGTACGCAGTGCTCACTCCAGGTCTGGGCAATGGTCTCCAACTCCACGTCGCTGGGATCGCGCCCTTCGCTGCGATAGTAAGCCTGGATGGCGCGCATCTCTGCCAGGTCCAAAGCAGCGCGGCGAGCGTTCGACAACGCCATAAGCCCGTTATCGTCGATATCACAGACCGGCATCTGATCGACCTGACCGGAGGCCTGTGCAGGGTGAGGAAAGGCAGGCTCCAGCCAGCCCAACGCGTAGCGGTGAATGGTCGGGTTCGCCAAAAGACGGCGCGCCAGGCGATGCAGATCAGCTTCTTGCAGCATCTCGCCTCGCACGATGAACTGCAAGCCCGTGGAGGCCTGCTGGACACCATGCAAACCCAAAACGCCAGCAGCCCGGATGATCTGCGCGGCTACAGGATCGGTCACCCCGGGGCGCAGTGCCACTTCCACCACCCACGCCTCATCATTCGGCCCGGTCAACTGCTGCGGGGGATGAACGATGCGACCCCATTCTGTGATTTGGGTAATGGGGTCGCTCAATAGCTCATTCGCCAATCGCTCCAATTCGGGCTGCTCAACCTGCCCCTCGATAAAATAGAGATCGTGGCAGTCCAGGCTGTGGATGTGGTGCATGCCCAGCGCATGCGCATCATGCAGATAGCCTTTCGAGCGCGCGTCACCAGATAAGCGCGGTTTGACAACAAACCGGTATACGTTTGAGCTTTGCGTGGAGAAGGTCATGAAAGGCAATCGCCTCAAAATAGGGGATTGTGCCAGCTGCCAGGCACATCTTGAGATTGTATCATATCCCTTCGAAGATGACTAGACAACTTGTCAGACAACCGTCTAGTTGTAATCAGCGAATTTCTGCGCTATACTGGATACATGTTAGGCAAAGGTTTCTTTTCTAATCATCCAGATAAAGAAGGAGGTCACGATGGGTTATTTGCAAGGTAAAGGCATCTGGGCACTGAAAGATGACCTGGAATATGCAGTCACGATGGCGCCCGGCGTTGGGGCGCAGTACATCCTGTGTGAGGTGAGTGATCAAGGCACGTTTGACGCCAAACAAGCCAGCGTCGGTTTGGAATTCATTAACGCTGACCCGCATCTGAAACCGGTCGCCTGGATCTACCTGAAGTTCGATCACCCGGCGGATGAGGCAGCCAGTATCCAGCGCGCCTTTGAGGCTGGCTTTACTGCCGTAGTTCTAGACGCCGGCTTACAAACTGCCCAAAAGTTCACCCAGGCTGAAAAGTTTGTCCAGCGCGTGCTGAAGATGGGATTGGACCTGAAGCGCATCTACTTGTGCGGTGCGGCATACTTGTCTGACGGTCTCAAGACATATCCTTACGCAGCGCTGGCGAAGATCTGTCGAGGCGGCTATATGCCGCGGGTCTACAGCGAAGTGACCAGCGCCACCCGCAAGCGCAACGCGGCCAGGGTGGTCGAGAAAGTCTTCAAGCAGTATGAGCTTCACAAGGGCAAGCTGGGCTATAATGAGCCGCCAAATCCCGTACTGGGGGGAAGTTGGGATGGATACGGTCGCGACTCCATGACGGAGGCGGAACTGGAAGTGTGGTGCCAGGAAGTGGAATCCCGCTCGCCCGAGTTCGTCAGCGTTTTCAGGGCGGGCACGGTCGATGCCTTTGCCTGGTCTGCTTTCGACAAGCTGCTCAAGACGGCACCCATGATGGCACTGACACTGGCAGGAGGACCGGAGGAGGTGCTGGTGCAGCCCGGTGGGGCAGGATACGAGGTGACGACTTACCCACCCAACCCGCCTGGCTCGGGCTGGACACTTAAATTCACCGACGTGGAAGGCCACGCAGTCCACGTGCGTAATACGACCAAGGACCAGGCGGTAGCGGTCAGCTACACCCCCACCCTGCCCAAGACCGGACGCTACAATGTGGAGGTCTTCATCCCAAACATGCACGCCACGACACGCGGCGCTCAATACTTTATCATGCACCATCCGAATGGGCAACGACAAGAGATCCGCGCGGTGGTAAATCAATACAATTACAACAACGCCTGGGTGCTGCTAGGTACCTTTGATCTGGATACCTTAATGGATGAATCGGGTCGGGTGAACCTGGTAGATGTAACCAATGACACCGTTGTCAGGGAAATCGGTTTCACCGCCATCCGCTGGCGCAGCGTGGAGAGTGGGCCTACTCCCCAGCCAGGAGGCGCAGGGTATGACGCGCCGATAGGAACGGTGGATGAGCGCACCTCAGCGAAAGTATGGCCGGGGGGATGGGTCGATGCCACCGGATATGCAGTCACCAATCCAAACAG
>Ga0299915_10003877_pt1 | contig 10833 bp, 9 predicted proteins | sample RVTome_13_FD_200263 | JGI IMG/M metagenome (GOLD analysis project Ga0299915, IMG submission 200263) | Soil microbial communities from uranium-contaminated site in the Upper Colorado River Basin, Wyoming, United States - RVT92D227 (version 2) ... | reverse complement strand
GCGGCCGTCTATACGACCGACCTTGAGACGCTGCGCAAGATCGATCGCGGGGACCTGAACGCGCTCACCGCCATGGGCCGGGCCAGGAGCTCCGACCCGGCGCCGATGGACGTGACGTTCACTCCCGGCTTCCAGCCGGGGGAGGACTTCTTGGCCGCGTTTCTCCCCTTGACCTTCCACTTCTGGACCCGGGGCTTCCCCGAAACCGTGGGCTTCGGCCCGGCGGTCGGCCGCGAAGTCCACGGCGCCACCATGGTCGTGTTGTATTATCAGAAAGGCCTCCGCTCCGCCTGGGGGCAGATCAGGAAGGGCCAGCGCGTCAACGCCGACCCGCGGGATCAGGTCAACCCGTTCCCGACCATGATCATCGGCCTCCGCGGCCGCGCCATGGCGAAAGTCGGCGGGGTCGAAAGGATCCTGGAGGCGGGACACATGGTGTTCGTCCCTCCGGGGGTCGCCCACGAGGCCTGGAATCCATTCGAGGAGCCGGCCGAGTTCATCCTCCTCATGTTCGGCGAAGGCGCCTGACGTCGGCCCAAACAAGATTCAAAGATCAGGCCGCGGCCGATAGCCTCCCTGGTTTGGAGAGGGCGGCAAACCGGGGCGTGAACGCCAGGATCAAGAGCGATAGGGCGCCGAGCAAAAGGACAACGTCAATTGTGACGCCCAGCGAGAAGACGCCGGTCAGGCCGTAGAAGACCCCGACGATTCCCAGACAGACGGACCAGGCCCGGGAAGAAAACCCATTGGCGAGCAAGGCCAGGCCGATGACCAAGCATAACGTCGGGCAGGGGATGAGGCCCGTCGGCGCCCGGTAAAGGTATTTCAGCCACGTGCCGCCCATCAGGAAATGCGGATAGACCCAGCCGAAAACGACGAGCAACGCGCCGGCAACGCTGGCCCAAACGGGAGGCGCATCGACCTTCTCCGAAGGCCGGCGCAAACCGATGATGAAGAGGATAACGGCCAACAGCAGGAAAACGAGCCCGTTGAAGGGGTTCTTGTAGACCCAGGCGATGACGCTCACGGAAATTAGAGGGATCGAGAGCGCCGTGGCGCCAAGTTTTTTGGATGGCCGCCAGCCGAGAAATATCCCGATAACCGCAATCGCGATCAGAACGTGCCAGATGATCGCCAGAATGGCCTGCTCATTGGAGACCAAGCCGAGAGTTTGAAGGATCTCCGCTCGAGACGGCATGCCGCTCTCCTTTCAGAGAATCCTCAGCGCGAAACCTTGACCGTCGCCGTCGCGGTCTTGGACGGGTCGCTCTCGGACGTCGCCCGGAGAGTGACCGTAGCCGACCGCGCGCTTCCCTCCTCGCGGGACACATAGACCGCGACCGGCTGGGCCGCCCCGAATTTCACCGCGGCCAGGGCGTTGAGCAGTCGGGCCGTCCATCCCTTGCCCTCGACAGAGACCGACAGCCGGTAAACGTCGTGATTCAGATATGAGCCTGCGCCGGCCGGCCCCGCCGCCGGGTCGTTGGTCCCCGCGGCCTGTCCCGTGTTGCTCAGCGTGAAGGTTAACGCGGTGTTTGGCTGCTCAACCTTCTTGCCGGCCGGAGCGGCCAGGGTCGCCGCCCTCGCCTGCCGGCCTGCGCCGTCCAGGGACCGGACAGCCAACGTATAAGAGAGGATTCCGTCCTTGTCCTTCTTAAGGTCAATCACATAGAAGTGCAGCCGGTTGGGGTTATCCTCCCACTCGAATTGGCTGCCCGAGTCGAGTCCGGCGTGGAAGAGGGCGTCGTTGAGCTGGCGGTAGTCGGCGACCGTCCGCATCACTTTCTCGCCGTTGGGTTTAACGTAGTCCACTGTGTTGATGTCTTCGGGGTGGGCGTCGATGACCCAGATGTAGCTGTTGAATTCGTTGGGGCCGCCGTTCCGGCCCCGCAGGGTATCCTTGTTCTTGGCGATGAGGACGCCGTTGTCGGTGGTGAAAGAGTCGTAGCCGATCCGCTGGACCACCTCGAGCGTGTAGAAGTTGTAATTCGGCGTCCCCGCCGAGAGAGGGTTCACGGCCGGGTCGTCCGGCGGGGTCCGGTCGCCGGGCGGCGGGCCGTCGAGCCTGACGACGATGCCGGCCAAGGTTCCCGGAAGAGGGTCGACGGCGCGGGCCGTGACCTCGCCGACGGCCAGCCCGGACTCCGCCAGGCCGCTCCGGGTGAGCATCAGGAGCTGGGACTCGTCGACGAACTTGTTCTCGAGGCGGTTCTTGACCATCAGGCCGGCCGGCATGAACGCCCCATTGGTCGGCGGCACGACCCAGCGTTTGTGGGGCCCGCCCGGTCCGTTGAAACAGCCCCGGTCCATCATGTCCCAGGTCCCCGCGGCGACGCGACGGTAGGGTTTCACGTAAGGATTGTTGTTGAGGTCGGGCAGGCGGAAGGCGAAATGCCCCAGCTCGTGGGTGATGGTCCCGGAGTTCTCGCCCTGGCGCATGGACGACAGGCCCCACTGCTGCGAGCCGGCCAGCCAGCTCGTCCACTCCACGTACCGCGTCGGGATCCAGCGGGGTTTGGCCGGGTTGGGGTTCCCCCATTCCGGCGGGATGTCGTCTCGGGTGTTGAACTTCATCTCGCCGAATTCCTGCCAGACGCCCGTCTCGTCGTAGCTCGCGTAGAGGCGGAGGATGGCGTCATAGTCCTTGCGCACGTCCTTCCCGATCGCCGCCGTCCAGACCTCGTCGCAGTCTTTTTCCATGCGGCTGTCCGCCCTGCTGCCGTCCGGCGTCTGGTCGTTCTGGCCGTACTCGCTCAGGCCGTAGGCCCAGATGGGTTTCGGCATGCGGTAAGGTCCGTAAACATCGACTTCCGTGATGCCGAACCTGCCCCGGGACTGCTCCATCCAGTAGCCGTTGATCGTCTGGCCGTGATTGACCGCGCTCGGCTTCATGAAGAAATCGGCATAGAACTGGGGGACGTTCTCGCGGGCAACAGGGTCGATCTGCGGATTGCCGAAGGGGTCAGACCCCTTGGGGAGGGTGACGACGAAGGGTTGACCCGGGAAATCGATGCCGACGACAGCGAGGCGGAATCCGCGTTGCGGCTTGAGCGAGGGGTCCGCCCAATTGCGGCCCGGGATGGGACGATAGTCCGCCCAAGTCATGAGGTCCTGGTCCCGGACCTGTTGCGGGTCGATGGGCGCCAGAGCCGGGCCGCCCGGTTTGACCTGCTGAAACGCGGCCGAGGTCAAGAGGATGAGGGCGACGCAGACGATGCCCGAGATCGTCGTGAGCCGGGTGTTTCCTTGCTTGTCCATATGTCCTCTTTTCTTGGGATGTCTGTTCACTAAGACGTTACTATAAAAAGTGAACAAAGTGTATCAAAATATCGACCCCTCCCCGACACCCTGCAGCGGCTCATCGGACGCGTTTTCCTCAGCTTGAATATTTTTTTTAATATCATTTGAATCAACCGTTTATCACAGCCGCGGGCCGGAATTCCGGGCCTGATCCCGCAGGCCGTGGTATAATAGATTTGTTCATAAGCACGGGGAAATCCCGGCTATTAACACCTGAATGAGTAAGGGAAGGGGCCAGAGGCCCTGATCGGTCACACACTCCTCTCCTTTACGACGTTCTAAAATCTTTAAGCAGCGGAAAGGCTCGGGAAAGTCTTTCCATCGTCGAAAGGAGACGAGAATGAATATCTATGTGGGCAATCTGCCCGCGACCGTCAACGAGAACGACCTGAGGGAAACCTTCCAGGCGTTCGGCGAAGTGGCAACGGCCTCCATCATCAAGGACAAGTTCAGCGGCGACTCCCGCGGCTTCGGCTTCGTCGAGATGCCGAACAAGAGCGAGGCCGAAAAGGCCATCTCCATGGTGAACGGGAAGGACCTGAAGGGCCGGACGGCTAAGGTCAACGAAGCCAAACCGCGCACGGAGTCATCGAGGTCCGGCGGTTTCGGCGGCCGGCGCTACTAAGCCCCCCGGGACGGCCCGGGGCCGCAAGCACGGCTCCACAACGGGAGCGGCTGGTTCAGCCGCTCCTTTTTTTTTGCCCGGATATCGCGTCCGACCGCCGGCCGGTCGAGGCCGGCCGTCCTTGACATCTTTATGAACGGGATTTATCCTCAAGTTGGCCGGGTCAAAGATTCTCGCGTCCAAGAAGCCGCGTGATCTCTAGTCGGGAGGAGGAAATACATGCGTTGGCAAGGAAAACGTCAAAGCGATAACGTCGAGGACCGGCGCGGGATCGGCGGAAAAGGTCTCGCGGTCGGAGGGGGCGTTGGCGGCCTGATCATCATCGTCCTGTTTGTCCTTCTCGGCGGCAATCCGGACGAGGTCATGCAAAGCCTCCAGACGGAGACGGCGGTTCCGCCCACGACGGCCGGCCAGCCTCTCAGCGAGAAGGACAAGGAGATGGGGGATTTCGTCTCCGTCGTCCTGGCCGATATCGAGGACGTCTGGAACGCGCGGTTCCAGGAGATGGGGCAGGATTACCGTGAGCCGCGGCTCGTCCTGTACACGGGCACGGTCGATTCGGGGTGCGGTTTCGCCGGCGCCGCCTCGGGACCGTTCTATTGTCCCCCAGACGAAAGAGTCTATCTCGACCTCAGTTTCTTCGAGGACATGCAGCGCAAACTCGGAGCGCCGGGCGACTTCGCCCTGGCCTACGTCATCGCCCACGAGGTCGGCCATCACGTCCAGAACCTCCTCGGCATCAACGACCAGGTCATGTCCCGGCAGGGCCGGGTGAGCGAGCAGGAGTTCAACCAGCTCCTGGTCCGCATGGAGCTCCAGGCGGATTTCCTGGCGGGCGTTTGGGCCCATTATGCCCAACAGGCGGCGGACTTCCTCGAACGGGGCGATCTCGAAGAAGGGATCAATGCCGCCGGCGCCGTCGGCGACGACCGGATCCAACGCCAGACGCAGGGCTACGTCGTCCCGGACGCGTTCACCCACGGAACGTCCGAACAGCGCGTCCGGTGGTTCAGAAAGGGGCTGGAGACCGGGGATATCCGCCAGGGCGATACCTTCAACGCCCGTAATCTCTAGCGGCTATTTCTCGCCACCGCCGATAAAGCGGGGCGGCGCTACTTCTTCACGCTCTGGCCGCTAACGGTCTTGTTCTTGTGCGCGCCCTTCGTCGTATGGACCAGGAACCCCTCCTCCCCCGGCAGCCACACTTCCGCCAGCAGGTAGACCGTGAAATATTCTGTGTAGGACGGCTCGAAATTCCCCACTTCATCGAAGACGAGCTGGGGCTCCGCGACGGGCGGGCTCGGCTGGGCTAACCTCTGCGTGAAGGGGACCTGGAACTCCTTTCCGGTCGATTCCTGCCGCAGCGTGATCTGTCCCTCCGCATTCCGGGCCATTCCGTATTCGCCCGCCGGCAACTTCTTGCCCCCCGCCTGGAACTCGAAGGGGACCTTGAATGTGGCCTGGGCATAGGCCAGAGGTGTGCCGGCGACCAGAAGGAAACCCAGGACAACGACCGCCCCGAAGGCGAAACGTTTCATCTCGATTCTCCTCTAGACGGTGATATCGGCCGGATAGGCGGGCACCGGGTCGGGAGTCTCGGGGACGCCGCTCTTGGCGGCCTCTTCCATGGCCATGACGAACGTGTCGATCTCGTCGAGCGTCGTGTAGACGTTCGGCGAGACGCGGAGGGCCTGGTAATCGAAGACGGAATTGGGCGGCGCGCCCCCGACGAGCGGAACGACGACGATCCGGTAGTTGTTCATCATGAACCGGGCGAGCGCCCGGACATCCATCCCCTCGATGTTGACCGCCGCGACTCCCCAGGCCTGCGCGGGCTCGCTGAGGTCGGTCAGGACCTTGATCCGCGGATTGGCCTTGAGGGCGTTGGCCCAGCGCAAGGTCAGGTAGCGCAGGCGGGCGGCTTTGCGCTCCGCGCCGATGGCCTGATGGAAGGCCAGCGACTCGCCGAGCGCCGCCCGGATCGCCCACGGGTGCGTCCCGATGGCCTCGAACTTGCGGATGTCGGTGTCCTGCTGTTCGGGGGCCGCCTGCAGGGGCCAGAATTTCGGGATGCTCTCTTTCCGGACATAAAGACAGCCGTTGCCGATCGGCGCCAGGAGCCACTTGTGGAGGCTCACGCCGTAGGCGTCGCACTCGAGGTCGCGGAGCTTGAACGGAAAATGCCCCAGCGCGTGCGCGCCGTCGACGATCGTCACGATCCCCTTCGACCGCGCCAGGCGGGATAGCCGCTGCACGGGGAAGAGCTGGGCCGTCAAGTTCGTGATGTGAGTGAAATGGAAGACCTTCGTCTGCGGCGTGATGGCCTTCTCGAACATCGTGTAGAGGAAGTCCTGGGTCGCCGGCACCGGGAACTGGACGCGGGTCACCTTGATCCCTTCGCGGCGCATCCGCTGGTCCCAGGTCGTCAGCATGCGGGGGTAGTCCTGCTCGGTCGTGATGACCTCGTCGCCGGCCTTGAGGTCGAGCCCGTTCTGGGCGATCTGGAGAGCCTCGCTGGCGCCGCGCGTCAGGGCCATCTCTTCGGGGTCGCAGCCGAACTCCGCCGCCATCCGCAGGCGGATCGTCTCCACGTTCCGCGCGATGGGGCCCTGGTAATGGACGGGCAACATGTTGACCATGTCCATGTAGCGCCAGACGGATTCGAGGGCGACTCGGGGGGCGGGACAGGTAAAGCCGTTATTGAGGTTGATGAGCGTCCGGTCCAGCTTGAAGGCCAGCTGGATTTCCCTCCAGAAGAACTCGTCCCGCGCCACCTCTTCCGCCGTCATTTTTGAGACCGACTGCGATGCGGCCTCGACGCGCTCGAGGCCGCCGGCGTTCCACACGGACGCGACCGTCCCCGCGGCGCCCGCCGCGCGCAGGAATTCCCGTCGACTCCACTGGACAGACCTCATCTCGGACCTCCTTGAATTCGGGCTTTGGTGTGTGGGGATTGTAGATGAGGACTCGAAAAGATGTCAAGGACGGCCGGCGGGCCGGCATTGACCGACAAACGGTCTTGGCCTAAACTTCCCTCGCCGTCCCCAAAACACAACAAGGAGGCTGAGGTGCGCCCCAAGAAAACGAGCCTATTTTTCGGATTTCTGTGTCTCCTGGCCCTGATCCCGGCCCGTCCGGGAACAATAGAAAATCCGCTCGTCTCCGCAGAGAACCTCCGGGCCAGCCGGTTCGTTGGCGGGCATTTTGCCGAGGGGAAGCTCCCGCCGTTTTCTTTTCGTTACGGCGGCCAAGAGTCCTCCTCGTTCCTGAGGCAGTGGGCGTTCGCCGAGGAAAAGAGCCAGCCCGACGGCGACCGGGTCCTCCAAACCTTGGTTTACACCGACCCGAAAACGGGTCTTGTCGTTCGCGCACTCTGCACGCGCTATAAGGATTTCCCGGCCGTCGAATGGGTCCTGAGATTCGAGAATCCATCCCGGGCCTTATCCCCGATCATCGAAGATATCCAGGCTGTGGAAACGGATTTCCGCGCGTCCGGCAAGGGGGATGTCGTCCTTCACCGGGCCCTGGGCAGCAACGCCGAGCGGGCCGATTTCGCGCCGGTCGACGAGACCCTGAATCCCGGCGCCCGGGCGACGTTCGGCCCCCGCGAGGGCCGCTCCTCCGGGAACGGCGCCCTCCCCTTCTTCAATATCGAGACCCCCGGCGAAGGGGTCATGGTCGGGATCGGCTGGACGGGCAAATGGAAAGCGACGGTCGGGAGAGAGGCCGGGGACACGGTCCATCTCCGCGCGGGCATGGAGAAAACACATTTCGCCCTTCGTCCCGGAGAGGCCGTCCGCACGCCGCGCGTGGCCCTGCTCTTCTGGTCGGGAGGCGACCGTCTCCGGGGCCACAATCTCTTCCGCCGCTTCGTCCTCGAGTATCACTCGCCCGGGAAGGACGGCCGGCCGATGACCTTGCCCCTGGCCAGCGGATTGGGTTTCGGAGGTCCCCGGCCCTGCAACGAATATAGTTGCGCCACCGAGTCGTACGCCATCGCCATGGCCTATCGCCTGGAGCAGTTCGGGATCGTGCCCGAAGCCGGCTGGATCGACGCCGGTTGGTATGAGGGCTCGGAGACGGGCTGGTGGCAGGGCGTCGGGAACTGGGTCATCAACAGGAAGAACTTCCCGAACGGCATCCGGCCCGTTTCGGATGTGGCCAGGAAGTTGGGCATGGGCTTCGTCCTCTGGTTCGAACCCGAGAGGGTTTATATGGGGACCCGGCTCGACCGCGAGCATCCCGACTGGCTCATCAGATTGCCCCAGAATCCGAACAGCCTGCTCAACCTCGGGAATCCCGAAGCCAGGCGCTGGCTCACGGACTATGTTTCAGGGATGGTCGAGAGCGAGGGCCTCACCGTCTACCGTCAGGACTTCAACTTCGACCCGCAGGAGTACTGGCGCTCGGCGGACGCGCCGGACCGGCAGGGCATCACGGAGATCAGGCACATCGAAGGCCTCTACGAATTCTGGGACGAGCTCCTGAAGCGCCATCCCGGTCTCCTCATCGACAATTGCGCCAGCGGCGGGCGCCGCCTCGACCTCGAAACCGTCTCCCGGAGCGCGCCGCTGTGGCGGACGGACTATCAGTATTACGAGCCCAACGGCTACCAGTGCCATACCTATGGCCTCAACTTCTATCTGCCCTTGAGCGGCACGGGCAACAGCAACCCCGAAAGCTATTTTTGGCGGAGTTCCATGTCGAGCGCCCTTGTTTTCGGCTGGGATGTCAATCAGCCCAGTTTTCCGCTGCCCCAGGCCAAGAAAGCCATGGAAGAGTTCAGGAAATTGCGGCCCTATTTCTACGGCGATTATTACCCCCTGACCGCCTACAACACCTCGGACGAGGCCTGGATGGCCTATCAATTCGACCGTCCCGAAGACGAGGACGGCATCATCCTGGCCTTCCGGCGGAACCTCAGCAACGCCCCGACCTGCGTGGTCAAGCTCCACGGGCTCGTCCCGGAAGCTAACTATGCTGTGAATTTCGAGGATTACGGTTTGAAGGTCTCCGAAACGGGGCGGAACCTTCTTGAGAACGGCCTGGAAATAAGGATCCCCAACCCGCCGGGCTCGCTCCTGATCACCTATCAGAAGCTCCGGGTAGAATAGCCAAACGACGGCCGCCGCTCCTCAGCCGGCCCCTCCCCCCTCTTGAATTCGGGCCGGGCTTATGATAAGAAAAAGCCGGCAGGGGGAAAATCATGGAGATCAGGACCAGAATTGCCGGCGACATGGTTGTCTTCGGAATTGAGGGGGATTTTACACGCGTTACAGCCACGCCCCCGACTCTTTACGACCTGGTGAAGGCCCAGCTGGAGGATGGAAGAAGGAAGATCCTCGTCAATTTTGAAAAAGCCGGGTTCGTGGACAGCTTCGGCGTACGGCAGATCATCCAAACGTTCACCTCCACCAAAGACCTCGGGGGCAGTTTTAAGATTGCGGCGCCCCCCCGCCAGCTGCGTCTGACGCTCGAGATCACCAAGCTAGTGCCTGATGTCCTCGACGTCTACCCGAGTGAGGAGTCCGCGGTGGCGAGCTTCGCCCAGCCCCCCGAGCCGAAAAGCGGCTAAGGGGTTCCTAGAACTTCAAGTACACGCCGGCGACCAAGCGCAGGCTGGAGATGTCGAGGACGAAATCGCGGTCGCGCTGGCCAGCGACCCAGCCTTCCCAATAGTTCGTCGGGACGAAGACCGTCTCGCTGTCGTAGGGCATCCGGACCTCTTCTTTCTTGACGGCCCATGTCCCTTGCCAAGTCGTCTCCGCGGGAAGGGACAACCACTTCTCCCGGCCGCCGCCCGCGAGCGAGCGGACCCGGCAATAGGCGACCGCCGTTTCGACGAAGAAGCCCCAACGCCGGCCGAGGGCTCGGTTGAGCCTCACCATGAACTTGGCCGCCGGCGCGCTGCCCTGACCGTCTCCCTCCAGGGTCGCTCCGTCCACGGAAGAGCTGATGACCGTTCCGTACTCGGTCAGGTCGACGGCGAACGTCCAGGAGGAGCGGAAATCGAACGCCGCCCAAGCCCAGCCGGCCGCCGCGCCGACCTCGACCTCGGTCGATTTTCCCGCCGGGATCTTGTAGTGGAGACCGCCCATGACCGCCACCGCTTTGAGTCCCAGGCGGAAAGGCTTATAGGCCTTGGTTTCGACCAGGGCCCAGCTCGGGCTGTAGGAGAACGTGCCTGAGATATTCAGCTCCTCGGCGCGCTTGAAGCCCTCGACCTCGACGGAAATATCGAACCGCCGGCTCAACCCGTACCGCAGCCGCAACCCCGCCGGCAGGGCTTGGGAGATCCGCGGAAATTCGTTGGTGAAATAGCCGGTCGTGCCGAGAAACCGCTCCTGGAAGAGGACATAATTGGACTGCTCTTCGGCCCGGCTCAGCAGGTTGAAGTCCCGGGGATTCATAAACGTGAGTCCGCCATAGACCTCGAGCCGGAGACGGTCCGCGGCCGCAAGCCCGGCCGTGCCGGCAAAAACCAGGAGTGCCAGCCCGGCTAGGACCCGTCTGCAGGGGCGCGTCGCGTTTCTCATCTCGCCTCCTTACCGTCCACTCAGGGAAAGCCCTGTCGCCTCCAGCCAATCGATGACGTCCTGGAGGATTTCCAATGATTCCGTCAGGGTGACGGCGTGTCCGCTCCGCGAGTACCCCGGAAAGCGGACCGTTCTCGACGCTCCCGAGAATCCCGCGACTGTCGACGGCCTGTAGGCGAGGACGATCTGACCCGGCCGCGCGGTCTGAGGCGGCCCACCGACATCGAGCTGCGCCCCAGACAAGATGTCCGCATGGAGCGCCAGGGCCTCCGGCAGAGCCGCAGAATAGACAACGGAATCCCAGGCCGCGTTCGTCGCGAAGGTCTCGACCCAGGCCACGTTCTCCAGGAACATCCTTCCATACAGCGTAGA
>Ga0299915_10003876_pt1 | contig 10834 bp, 12 predicted proteins | sample RVTome_13_FD_200263 | JGI IMG/M metagenome (GOLD analysis project Ga0299915, IMG submission 200263) | Soil microbial communities from uranium-contaminated site in the Upper Colorado River Basin, Wyoming, United States - RVT92D227 (version 2) ... | reverse complement strand
ACTCCCAGACCTTTGCGCAACAGCGCGGCCGCTCGGCGTCGCCGAGCCTCCAACTGCGCGCCACTGCCTTTTGGTCTCATGCACGAAAGTATAGCCGCGTTCCATTACTTATGCAAGCATCAATAACAATGAAACCGGTCCTGCCAATTCGTGAAAAACGCCATCGCCTCTCCCGTGACTGCTATTTAGGCATGGTAACTGTGACCTTCACTTTCTGTATCAAGGATCACCTCCCCGCCTTCACCGATTCTACCTCTGTTGGTGCCATGTTGAATTGTCTGCGACGTGCGCTGGACAAATATCAGGCCAAGAATTGGGCTTATGTGTTTATGCCCGACCATCTACACTGCATCTTGGAAGGTGTGAGCGAATCCTCCGACCTCTGGAGCGCGGCGGTCTGCTTCAAGAAACTCAGCGGCATTTGGCTGCGCTGGCATAGACCAGGAGTAAGGTGGCAGAAGGATTTCTATGACCATATCCACCGAAAAGAGGAGGATCTGCAGAAACAGATCGGCTATCTACTTGCCAACCCCTTCCGCAAAGGACTGGTAGATGATTGGGTGGAGTATCCATATCTTGGCTCTTTGGATTATGACCTGAAGGAAATTGCGCTTAACTGGTAGATAAGAATCGAACTACCGGCGCAGGTATGCCTTCCGCCTTCGCTGACGCTATGGCGGACAGGTCGGCATATTCTGCGGCTACCGGCGGAATCCGATTGGTGCGGTTTCGGAATTTGTCAGCCGCAGAATTTGACTGCCAACGGCGGTCAAACCTGCGGCCCGTTTCGAGCGGCCACGCAATAGGGGCCCATTGACAATGAAACCAGTCCTGCCAATTCGTGAAAAACACCATCGCCTCTCCCGTGAATGTTATTTGGGCATGCTAACTGTGACCTTCACTTTCTGTATCAAGGATCACCTCCCCGCCGCTTCTTCGTGTCTTCGTGTCTCGGCGGTTGGAAAACGCGGGCGGCGGCCCGTGCGAAACGGCTGCCCCGTCTATCCCCAATCCCCGGAATTGTGCTAATCTATGGAATACGGCACAGGCGCACAAGAAAGACAAATCGGCCCATGATTTCCGCGCTGATAGAGAGCATGAGGCCCCGGCAGTGGACGAAAAACCTCATCCTTTTCGCCGGGGTGATCTTCGCCCAGAGGCTGAGAGACGGGGAGGCCCTGGCCGCCTCCTTCATTGCTTTTGCGCTCTTCTGTTTGCTCTCCAGCGCGGTCTATCTCATCAATGATTTGATGGACGCCGAGGCCGACCGCCAGCACCCTGTCAAGCGCAATCGCCCCATCGCCTCCGGACGCTTGCAGCCCGCCGTCGCCCTCGTCGCCGCGCTTATCTTCGTAATCATCGGCCTCGGGCTCGCCTTCTGGATGGACCTGATTCTCGGAGCCATGGCTCTTGCCTATTTCCTGCTCAGCGCCACTTACTCCATAACCGTCAAGCACATCGTCATTCTCGATGCGATGAGCGTGGCCATCGGCTTCGCCATCCGCGCCGCAGCCGGTTCCGAAGCGATCCACGTCCCCATTTCCCCCTGGTTGCTCCTGTGCGCCTTGCTGCTGGCCCTCTTCTTGGCTCTCACAAAACGCCGCCATGAACTCCTGCTCCTGGAAAGCAATGCCGTTTCCCATCGTCCTATCCTGGCCGAATACAGCCTCTATCTGTTAGACCAGATGATTGCCGTCGTGACCGCTTCCACCCTGGTCTGCTACAGCCTCTATACTCTTTGGCCCGAAACCGTGCACAAATTCGGCACTCACAACCTCGCCCTCACCATTCCCTTCGTCCTTTTCGGGATCCTCCGCTACCTCTATCTCGTCCATCAAAAAGGGGAGGGCGGCCGGCCGGAGCGCATCCTTGTCGGCGATCCGCCGTTCGTCATTAACATGGTGCTTTGGCTGGTCGTGGTGGTCGCGGTATTATATGGGCGGGAGATCTTCCGATGAGTTCTGTAGTTGCAGTGGTAAAGACCCGGCCGGAGAGCGTCCTGGATGACGTCGGCCGGGCGATGCGGCTGGCCCACTATCAGGATTTCCTGCCGAAAGATAAACCCCTCGCCCTGAAAATCAATATCTCCTGGCACTACTGGTATCCCGCCTGTTCGACCACTCCCTGGCAGATGGAAGGGGTCCTCCGCACCCTCCTGGAAGACGGCTATCCCGCGCAACTGCTCTACGGCTGCCACAACCGCACCGTCGTAGTCTCGGCAAGACGCGGCGAATACGAGAACAAGCAGCGTTCCGTCCTGGAAAAATACGGCATCAAGAATGTCCACCTCTATGAAGAGGGCGAGGAGTGGACGACCTATAGGCCAAAGGGGAAGATGCTCGCCCTGCCGACGGTCTATCCCGATGGAATCCAGATTCCCAAACGCCTCATCGGAAGCAGTGTCCTTCACCTGCCCACCATGAAGACCCATGTCTTTACGACGATTACCGGGGCGATGAAAAACGCCTTCGGCGGCCTGCTGCACGAGCGGCGCCACTGGACCCACGCGGTGATCCACGAGACCCTGGTGGACTTGTTGACCATCCAGAAAGAGATTCATTCGGGCATTTTCGCGGTTACCGACGGAACCTTCGCCGGAGACGGCCCCGGGCCGCGCTGCATGAGGGTTCACACACCGGGTTATCTCCTCGCCAGCGGAGACCAGGTGGCGATTGACGCCATCTCCGCAAAGATGATGGGCTTCGACCCGCTCTCTTTGCCATTCATCCGGCTGGCGCATGAGGCCGGCCTGGGATGCGGCGACCCGGCGAAGATCGAGATTGCAGGTGATGACATCTCAGGCGTCAACTTCCACTTCGAGGCCCACCAGAACACCTTCGCCAGCCGCGGGCAAAAGATGATCTACTGGGGGCCGCTCAAAGCCGTGGAACATCTCCTCCTGCGCACCCGCATCGCCTTCTGGTCCTACTACGCCTCCCGCCTCTACCACGACCTCTACTGGTATCGCTGCACCGGAAAAAAGCGCGTCAAAGCCGCCCTCCAGACCGACTGGGGCCGCCTCTTCCAGTCCTATCCGTACTAATCGCCTATCCAACCAAAGACCTGCCCGGGGCCGCGTCGAAGGCCCGAAAAGAGCGTGGAAAACGATTCTATAGCAGGAGATTGTCTCCTGCGCCGTGAACTATAGTGTGCGGTAGTTGCGTAACTGGCGTTTGGATGCCGAGTAGGCCTGGAGAATACCAATGAAAGAGAAAAAGCCAAGGGCTCCCAACAACAGAACACTCCGTCTTTGTGAGAGGGATGCGATTCGCTTTTCTGATCATGTTATTACGCTTTTGCCCGAGAGGCGGATGCAGAGCCCCATCGAGGGGACGATCTGCGGCGATTCCATCGCGTGGTCAAAGGTCCTGCCGTACGAGTTTGCTGACCTGCTAATACTCGACCCTCCCTATAACCTAGAAAAGACTTTCAATGGGCACAGATTCTCCAAGATGGACGTAGACGATTATACAGAGTGGCTCGATATGGTCTGCTTCACAATGAAGCCGTTACTGAAGCGCACTGCTACTGTATACATATGTTGCGACTGGTTGACCTCTCAATCGGCATATGCAGCGGCAAGAAGGCACTTCCGCGTAAGAAGCCGGATTACTTGGGAAAGAGAAAAAGGCCGCGGCGCTTCGCGCAATTGGAAGAACGTCAGCGAGGACATTTGGTTTTGCACTGTGTCGGACGACTACGTGTTTAACGTTGACGCAGTAAAGCTGCGCCGCAGGGTCATCGCTCCCTATACCGACCAAGAGGGCCAACCGAGGGACTGGCACAAAACGGAAGACGGCAAGTTCCGGGATACCCACCCGTCTAATCTATGGACAGACATTACTGTTCCATTCTGGTCCATGTCAGAAAACACCGATCATCCCACACAGAAAAGCGAAAAACTCTTCGCTAAACTCATCTTGGCAAGTAGCAATCCAGGCGATTTTGTCTTCGACCCGTTCTTGGGCAGCGGAACATCATCCGTAGTGGCAAAGAAACTGGGGCGGCGCCACTTGGGAATCGAAATAGACAAAGAGTACTGCCTCTTGGCTCAACGTCGTTTGGAAATTGCGGAGGAATGCCGTGAGATACAAGGCTACACGGAAGGGGTCTTTTGGGAGAGGCATAGTGCTCCCATGCGGAAGAAGGCCGTCCCATCAGGGCTTGTCCATCTGCTTGACATAAGTGAGGTAAGCAATTGAGATTTTCGCATCTAAGCGATGCGCTACTCGTCTTCGCGGTGCGTTTCAGTGTCCGACAAGGACTTCTGTCTTTAAGGGTAATACGACATGAAGAGTGCCCTCTTCCATACCGAGCAATATAAACAAGTCGAAGAGAGGATTCGAGAGTTTCTAAACCAGCATGAGGACTTCCTTTCAGGGCATACCGCTAGAAGCACGCGAGCAGCGGGCGACGCGATACAAGGTATCTTATCTGAGCATTTCGAGGGTATTCTGGGACGTGACCTGTGTTCGAGATACTCCGCTTCATTCGCTCGAAGATCGATGGCAGACTTGGCCTTCGAGGATAAGGATGGGTGCTATTACGTTGTCGACGTAAAGACCCACCGGAAGAGCACACAGTTCAATATGCCTAACCTGACATCAGTGGAGCGGTTAGCGAGATTCTACGAGGATGACAGGAACTTCTATGTAATATTGATGGTCACCTACGACGTAGCTGGAATCCGCGCGGCTATTTCAGAGGTCGGATTCGTTCCAATCGAGTTTCTAGGTTGGAACTGCCTTACGATCGGTGCCTTGGGTTGGGGACAAGTACAAATTGCCAATTCCAATATGATCACCGTAACCCCCGGATATTCAAGGAGGAAGTGGATGCTCGAATTGTGCGACACTATGTTGGAGTTCTATCCAAGGGAGATAGTCAAGATAGGCAAGCGAATCGAGTATTTCAAGACAGTAAAGCAAAGATGGGAAAGGGAGCCGGACTAGTCATGTGTCACTTCAATATTCGCTGTTTACCTCAGTCGGTACAGTGAGGCTTTTTCTCTCGGACTTAAGCCAAGATATGGGAAATGGGTGGAAGGACGGAGGCGACATGGCTATCAAACTCTCTCCATCAATGATGTGTGCGGATTTTCTGCGGCTGAACGAAGAGGTGAAAGAACTTGAGGCCGGGGGCGCGGATTTGTTCCATTTCGATATCATGGACGGCCACTTCGTCCCCAACCTCACCTTTGGCCCGTTCATTCTCGAACAACTTCGGCCGCTGACGAAACTTCCCTTTGACGCCCACCTGATGGTGGAAGAGCCCGCCTGGATGATTTCCGAAATGGTGAAGGCCGGCGCGGACATGGTCTCGGTTCATGTGGAGGCCAATATCCACCTCCAGCGCACTCTGGCGCTCATCCGCAGCCTGGGAGCCAAGGCCGGAGTCGCCCTCAACCCCGCCACACCGCTGGATACGCTTCGCTATATCCTGGAGGAGGTTGACTATATCCTGCTGATGTCGGTCAACCCAGGCTTTGCGGGACAGGAATTTGTCCCCTCGGCCAAGCAGAAGGCCCAGGATCTCTCCGCAATGCTCCGCCAAGCGGGGCGCCAGATCGAGATTCATATGGATGGCAGCATCCGCCCTTACAACCTCCCCGAACTTGCCGCCGCAGGAGTCTCTGTATTCGTCCTCGGAAGCGGGCTTTTTGGAGCCTATCCCAGGCTGAGAGAAGGCCTGGCCGCCTTTCGTCAGGCCGCCGGAAAAGCCTGACGGTGTTCTGCCGCCTGATTCCCTTCTCCTCGGACGCGCTCTCGTAGGAAAAGAAGATTCCTCGCGGACCAGGGGCCAGGTGTCAGGGGTCGGGTGTCAGGTGTCAGGGAGAGATCAACCCTGAAACCTGGCCCCTGAAACCCGAAACCTGCCCCCCGAGCCCTTCCGGGAACAAACCAGGGCCGCCAGGCAACTTATCTGATAGCAGGAAGTCGGGAGAGGGTAAATGAGTGTGGCAGTAGCCATATGCAGAGAAGCCGGGAGAGAGAAGGTGGCGGAATCAGAGGAGACCTGCCTGCTCGCTCGCTGTCGCAGCGGTGACCGGGAAGCCCAAGAGGCTCTTGTGCAGCGGTATCAGGAGAAAACCTACCGCCTGGCCTTCAATCTCCTGGGCAATCATGAAGAGGCGCTGGATGCCTGCCAAGAGGCGCTCATTGCCATGCTCCGCTCTCTGCACACATTTCGCGGGGAGGCGCGCTTCCAGACCTGGCTCTGCCGGCTCACGACAAATGTCTGCCTGATGCAGCGCCGCCGCCTGCAAGTGCGAACCCGCATCTTCGCCGGCCTCGCCGCAGAGACCGAGCAGAGGCTGGGCCGGCGGCCGGACCCGGAGTCTTCCGCCCTGAGCCTTGAAGTTCAGTCCGCGGTGCGCCAGCATCTGCGGGCCCTCCCGAACGAATTCCGCGCGGTTGTCGTCCTGCGAGAGATGGAAGGGCTCTCCTACGAAGAGATAGCAGAGGTGCTTCAGATACCCCTGGGGACGGTGCAGTCTCGTCTGAGCCGCGGCCGCAGCCTCCTGCGGGAGGCGATGCTTGCGGATGAACGGATTCCGGCTCCTCGCGGAAGGAGGGAGAAGAGATGAACTGCCAGGAGATTCAGGGGCTCTTGTCCGGTTATCTCGACGGGGAACTCCCCGCGGAGCAGGCTCGCCAGGTTGCCGAACACCTTCGGGATTGCCCCTCCTGCGAGAAGGAACTGGAGTCTCTCCGCTATGCTTGCCGGCTGGTCGGTTCGCTTGCTCCGGAGCAGCTCTCAGTGGATCTGGCGGCCGCGGTGGTGGCCCGCGCTTCTGCTCCGAGATGGAGAGAGCGCTGGGCGCGGCTGGGCGGCCTCCTGGCCCCCAGGCAGGCCTTCATCTCTCGCCAGGTGTGGCGGGCGGCCGTCGTCCTCGCCCTCTTTTTGCTCGCCATGACTGTTCCCGGCCGGGGGCCGAGTGACCTCATCATCGCCTGGCCCGCGCGCGTTGCCGGCACCGCACAGACCGGCATGGCCTATTTCACTGCAGGCCTTTCCCGCGCGGAGGCATTTTTCAATGAACTCGAATCTCCTCGCTCTTCCCGCCGGGTCTCTTCTCGCCGCGGTGGAGAGACTTCCTGGCCCGGCGGCGGGCCAGCCCAATTCGCCCAATGCGCTCAAACCTGGGCGGCATGGAGGTAAGAGCCGTGTCTTCATCCGATGCTCCGGAAAAGGTCGTTTGCGCCAAATGCGGGCGGGAAATCGCCGACGGCCAGCGGGTGGAACACCGCGGCGCCCTCTACTGCGCGGTCTGTGTGGGCGAGGTGCTGAACGGGGCGCTTGCCCCGCAGCCGGCCCCCCGCCATAATGTCGCTCTGGCGGTCATTCTCTCTTTTCTCCCAGGCCTGGGCCAGATGTATAACCGCCAGATGAAAAAGGGCCTGCTGGTGATGGGAGCATTTTTCTTCACTACCGTCATGCGGGAGGAGATCGGGCTGGGGTCGGCAATGGGGGTCATCACCCCTACCCTCTACTTCTGGAACCTCTTCGACGCCTACTGGACGGCGAAGCGCATCAAGCGAGCGGGGATGCCTGAGCCGGAAGTGCCTCCGGAAGAGGACTGGTCCCTTCCCCTGGTGGAGCGCCGCTGGGAGTCAGCCACCACGCCAGCCTTCGGCGTCCTATTGATTGTTCTCGGCATCCTGTTCTTGCTGAACAACTTCGGCGTCGGCTGGCTCACCTATGACCGCCTCTGGCCCGCCGCCATTCTCGCGCTTGGGCTCTGGCTGCTGGCCAGTTTTGCCTTCTCGCGGCGCGGATCCGCTCCTCTCAAATCACCTTCCCAGGAGACGCAAGATGGCGAAGACTCGTAAACCCAACCCGCCGCAGGCGGGAACGGGCATGCTCATTTTCGGCCTTCTTCTCACTGTCATCGGCGGCGGCCTGCTGATCGAGAGGATCGCCGGCGTGGAGGTTTGGGACCACCTGTGGCGTCTATGGCCGCTCCTCTTGATCATCATGGGTGTGAAGATTCTCGTTGACTACTATCTGAATGGTGAGCGAAGTCGAATCCATACCGCCCGCAATCTCTCCTCAAAGGAACAGCCATGAGAGCCCGAGACGTCCTGCTCGCTTTTCTGATAATTCTGGGTGGGATGGCTATTACGGCTCACCAGCGGGGAGTCTTCGCCGAACTTAGGCAGCGTTCCCGGTCTCTGGATGCGTATATCCAGCAGGAAGGCCTTAGCCGCCTCCTCGGGTTGACTGAATCCAAGAACGGCTGGTGGCGGGTGGATGTGTCCAACCGCCGCGTCTCTGCAACCGGCATAAGGGAAATCATCGTTGAGAGCGCCAGCGGAGATGTAAAGGTAAGGAGTCACACTGTCATGGGCGGAATAGGAATAGAAGCCCTCCGTTGGGCGCGCGGAGACAATTACTCCGCGGCGGCGAAGAACGCCCGCGCGGTGAATCTGAGCGTCAGCCAGGTCGGAGACAGGCTGCTCATTTCCGATACCGGCCCGAAAAATTTCTGGAAGAACGCCAGCCTGGATATCTATGTCTCGGCCCCTTCCCGTCTCGCCGTCAGCGTCAAGGCCGTCGCCGGCAAGGTCTTCATTGAGGACCTCTACGGCGGAGCAAAGGCCGCCACCGTCTCCGGTGACATAACCATCTACGGCGGCGCCTACGGCTCTGCCTCGAGCGAGAGCGGAAATCTGGAAGTCGCCGGCATTCGCGGGCCGACCACCGCGCGGAGCGTCAGCGGCAACCTGAATCTCTATGACAATCAGGGCGAAACCAAGGCCTCCACCGTCAGCGGCACTCTGCACATCGGCGACCAGAACGGCAGGCTGGAGGCCTCCAGTGTCAGCGGGGATATTGACATCGGCTACTACGCCGGCCCGGAAGCCGTCCTCAAGACCACCAGCGGCAAGATAGCCGCCAAGATGGAGGACGCCTCCAGCGGGAAGTTCACCGCCAAGAGCGTCAGCGGCAATATCCGCCTCGCCCTTCCCTCTGATTCTGACTGCACCATAGACCTCAACTCCCCCGGAGGCAGTGTCAGCACCACCTTGCCCCTGCTTCAGCAGACGCAGCAGCACGGCCGCCTGCGCGGCACCCTCGGCGCAGGCCGAGGCGCGGTCATGCTCGGGTCCGTCAGCGGCAATATTGAAGTAATTCCGCCGGAAGATTGAAATCTCCATATCCCCGTCTTCGCGAGACCTGCAGCAGGCCGGCCCGCCAGAGATAACCCAGAGGTTATTCCGCCCGCCTCGCCGAATTGTTCTTCAGGCTTTCTCGTTTTGTCTTTGCGGAGAACGGAGATGGAGATTGTTGAATTTCGGCCGGAGATGGCGGCCGGCCTGGCGCGCTGCTACAACGACCTCGTGGCAGATGTGCCCCACTGCTACCCCGTGAGCGTGGAAGCCTTTTCCAGCATGGAGCGCCTTGCCAGCGCAAACTGCCATGACGAGGCCCTCCTGGCCGCCCGCGAGGAGGGCGAAGTTGCCGGCTTCGTTCACGTGGGGATTGCCAATCCGCCCAAGTTCGATTGGCACCCCCAAGGTGAGCCAGGTGTCATCCGCTTCCTTTCCTATCGGCCGGGCCAGCGGCAGATCGGCACTGCGCTGTTGGAGGCCGCGGAGAAGTGGGCGCGCGAGCGCGGCCGGGGAGAGATCTTCGGCTGGAACTCTCTGTATGCCTATCCATTCTATCATCTGTTCCACGCGAACCTCTCCGACCGGCTTGGGCATCTCCATTCTCTCTTCGGAAAGGCGGGTTATCAGCCGGACTGGGGCGAGGTCTTCTTCGACTGGACGGGTTTTGTGCCTCCCGCAGTTCCCATGCCGGCGCTGAACTTCGACCTGGAAGTAGAGCGCCAAGAGAAGCCCGAACACGAGCGCAATCAGACCGTCGTGAAAGCCCTTCATAACGGAGAGGAGATAGGGCGGTGCATTATGCTCCGGCTGGGGGAGGTGCTGCCCCGGCCCGACGGCCGGGAATGGTCTTTTTGCGACTGGCTGGGGGTGAATGAACCGCTTCAAGGGCGTGGGCTGGGCAAGTTTCTCCTCGCCCAATCGCTCGTCGAAATGCAGCGCGCCGGCTGCAAACACGCCGCCATCAGCACAAGTCATCAGAACTACCGCGCCTACCTCTTCTACACCAACTTCGGCTTCAACTTCTGCGACCGCACCACCAGTTTTCGAAAGCAGTTGGAGAATCTTGCTCTCACCGCAGAGGACGCAGAGACTTGTCCTGAGCCTGCCGAAGGAGCGCAGAGGAGAATTTTCGGGTGGCCCCCAGAGCCGTCCGCGCCTCTGTTTCGTTGGGCAGGGCCTTGACCCGTTGGGCAGGACCTTGCTTGCCCTGAGGGAACTCGAAGGGCGTCCTGCCCTCTATCACATTTCAACGGGCCCTCCCCCGTTTCCCAAAAGCGGCAACTCGACCACGGGTAGTCTAGGATCTTCTCTACTAGCCCCGCGCTCACCGGATTCCCGTGAATATAGGCCAGCTTGGTTAGCCAGTCCTCATCATCTCTGATGACGTGGTCATAGAAACGCCGCTGCCAGATCCGGCCTCGAATTCCGGTCACCTTTCGGCAATAGCGGGCGAAGAGGCTGTGAACTGCTCGAACTACACCGCTAATCGAATTCTCTCCGCAGAGAGAAAGAATAACGTGATAGTGGTCGGGCATGATGACATAGCCGTGAAGTTTGATGGCGGCGCGGTCGCGCAGCGCGACATAGAGGTCTACAGAGTCTCTTATATTAGAGCAACTATTTGCAGGAAGCGTGGCACGGGCTTCCAGCCCGTGAAAACTGGCTTCATGGGCAAGATGCCCATGCCACTTCCTGTTACCATAATATACGAGTCTCTG
>Ga0299915_10003875_pt1 | contig 10834 bp, 5 predicted proteins | sample RVTome_13_FD_200263 | JGI IMG/M metagenome (GOLD analysis project Ga0299915, IMG submission 200263) | Soil microbial communities from uranium-contaminated site in the Upper Colorado River Basin, Wyoming, United States - RVT92D227 (version 2) ... | reverse complement strand
GTAGGTCAGCCCGCTCGGGATGATAAAGATGGCCAGCATCTGGATGAAGTTCGAAAGGGGCGTAGGATTCTCATAGGGATGAGCGGCATTCGCGTTGAAGAAGCCGCCACCGTTCGTCCCCAGCACCTTGATGGCGACCTGGGACGCCGCGGGGCCTTGGGCGATCGTCTGAATTGCTTCGGTCTTGTCCCCGGCAGGCACGGTCGTCGTATCGAGGACCGCCGCCCGTACGGAGGGTTTGAAGTTCTGGACGACACCCTGGGATGTCAGGAAGAGCGACAGAACGACCGATAAGGGGAGAAGGAGATAAAGGTTGATCCGAACCAGATCGACCCAAAAATTCCCGACCGTTTTGGCCGAATGCCGGGCTATGCCTCGGACGAGGGCCGCGGCCGCGGCGATCCCAACGGCTGCCGAGACGAAATTATGGAAGACGAGCCCGACCATCTGGGAAAAATAGGAGAGGGCCGTTTCTCCTCCGTAATTCTGCCAGTTGGTGTTGGTCGTGAAGCTGGCCGCGGTGTTGAAGGCGAGGTCCGGCGGCATAGGCCCGAATCCCTGCGGATTGAGCGGGAGCAGGTGCTGAAGCCGGAGCACCGCGTACGTGAACAGGAGCCCCACCAGGCTGAAGGCCATGAGGGACAGGGCGTAATGGCGCCAATCCTGCTCCTTATCCGGCTCGATACGGAGGGCGCGATAGATCAGGCGCTCGATCGGCTTGACCGGACGGTCCAGCCAGGTCTTTCCTTCGGGTTCGAGGACCCGGAAGATATAAAGGCCTAGGGGCTTGGTCACGGCGGCAAGAAGCCCCAAGAACAAGGCCAGCTGGAGCCATCCGGTAAACGACATGGCCATCATATTCTTAGAACTCGTCCGGCTTTAGGATGCTCAGCAGCAGATAGCCGATGAGCAGGAGCCCGATAACGATCCCGACGAAGGCGGGCATGGTCAGAGCCTCAAATCGATCACGAGCCGGCCTCTTCTTTGGGGAACTTGTCGACCCTTCTGAGGGTGAAAGAGAAATCGGATCCCTGGCCCTCGCGGCTCTCCACGCCCACCCCGCCCCCGTGGGCCTCGACGATCTCCTTGACAATGGCCAGCCCGAGCCCCGCGCCCGTTTCGTTGGGACGGCCGGGGACACGGAAAAAGGGCTCGAAAATCCTTGAGAGAAAAGGCGCGGGGATGCCCTCGCCCGTATCGGACACGTGGAAGCGGACCCAGGCTTCGCCGGCCTCCGCCGTCAGCGCGATGCGTCCCCCCGGGGAGGTGTGACTAAGGGCGTTCGAGAGGAGGTTGGCGAAGACGTGGTCGATCCGGGTCGTATCCGCCCAGACCTCGGGGAGGTCTCCCACGACCTCCGCCTGGAGGCTCACCCCGCGATCCTGGGCCGTCCGGCGGAAGGGCTCTACGGCGTCCGTGACGATCGACCGGGGGGATAAGGATCGGAAATCCAGGGAGACCTTGCCGGATTCGAAACGGCTGATGTCGAGCAGGCTGTTGAGGATCCCATGGAGGCGGTCGCTGTCCTCGCGCGCCGTCAGCAGGAGCTCCGCCTGCTTCTCGTTCAGAGGGCCGACCTTTTCTCCGAGCAGGAGATGGATGGCCATACGGACCGAGGTGAGGGGGGTGTTCAGCTGGTGGGAGACGGTCCGGACGACGCTCCGCTTGATCTCGTCCTGCTGGCGGAGCTGGGTGACGTCCTTAAGGACGAGGATCACCCCGGTCGTCAGGCGCTCGGCGCCGAGGATCGGCACCGCTTCGGGACGGAAGTAGCGCTCCTCGCCCCGGACGAATTGCTGAATGGATCGTTGGCCCTCGAGCGACGCTGGGCGGCCGTTCTGGAGGGCCTGGCGGAACAGGTCGGCCATCCACCCGAAGGGGACGTCCCCGACCGCGACGCCGGGCTTGAGGCCGAAGACCGTCCGGGCCGATTCCGTGGCCACCTCGACGTTTCCCGCCGTGTCCAGGACGGCGACCGCATCGGGGAGGCTGTCGAAGGCTTGCTGTGTGGCCTGTTGGATGCGCATAAGCTTGGCCTGGTCCGTTCTCCGAAATTCCCTGAGGCTTGCCGCCATGGCGTTGAACGAGCCCGAGAGATGGCCGATCTCATCCCGTGAATCGCAGGCGACGACAAGGTCCAGGTTGCCGCGGCGGATCTCGTCGGCGGACCGGATGAGACGGTGGATCGGGCGGAGGACCCATTTTCGGGTGAAGAAGATGAACACGAAAGCCATCGCGGTCCCGGCGATCAAGAGCACATACATCTGCCTCCGGGCGTTCGCGGCACTCCGGCGGGCTTGGTCGTTGGCCTCGCTCATGTTCAGCTGGTTCATCTGCAGGATCGCGTCGGCCGTGTCCTTGATCTGTCCGAACAAGGGGAGCAGACCCTCGAAGTAGAGCTGCTTCCGCGCGTCTTGGGGCTTGCCGGGATCGACGAGAGCCTTCAACAGGGCTTGATATTGCCCGAACTGGTCCCGGAGCCGGGCCGCCTTTTCCCCTTCGGCGGGGAGCGTGATGTTGCCGAGCGCGGCCTGAAGGGCCTTTTCGAAGGCGGCCTGATGGTCCCGGACAAGCGTTTCTCCCTCCTGGGCATGGCCGAGGAGGATGAAGAGGACGCCGCTGTCGACGCGTTCCAAGGCTTCCTTCATCTGCTGGCAGGCGATGACGCTCCGGTAATTCTCGCGCAGGATCACGTCGATCGAAACGCCCAGCCGGGAAAGGTGGAGGAGGCTTTGAGCGCCGATGACAAGAATGATGACGAGGAGCGCCCCGAATCCGAGAGAGATCTTTTGGCGGAGGCCGAGCATCTTTGTTTTTCCTTCCTTGACGATGTATGCAAAGCCCATGCCAGGCCTAAGATTCGGGATGATCTTGAAAACAGAGACCTTACGATGTTCCATTCCGCGAGAGGATTGCATTTATCGGGAATGTGCGGGGAGGAGGATTGAAATATGCAAGGCCGGGTTACCGGAGGCGCTGACGTCCCCCTCTGCGGGCCTTCAGATCCCGTACTTCTTGCGACGCCGCCAGAGAGTGGCCTGGTCGATGCCGAGGATCGCGGCGGCCTCCTGGAGGGATCGGGAGCTCGCCAGGACGCGCCGGATATGCGCCTCCTCGATCTTCTCCAGGGTAGTAGCGTCGCCGATTCTGACCTCGGCACCTCCCGGACAGAGGCTCGCCGGCAGGCATTCCGGGCCGATCCGGTCGGTCTGGCAGAGGATCGCGGCCCGCTCGATGGTGTTGCTCAGCTCGCGGACGTTCCCGGGCCAGCCGTAGCCGGCCAGGGCCCGGAGGGCCTCCTCCCTGAAGCCAAGGAAGGAGCGGTGGTTCGCCCGGGCATGAAAGGCCAAGAGCCTTTCCGCGAGGGCCGGCAGATCCCCCGGCCTCTCCCGGAGGGGCGGGATCTCGATCGGGATCACGTTGAGCCTGTAGTACAGGTCTTCGCGGAAGCGGCCCTCCCTAACGGCGTCCTCGAGGCTCGCGTTGGAGGCGGCGATGAGCCTCACGTCGGCCTTGCGGGTGACGCTGTCGCCGACGCGCTCGTATTCCCGGTCCTGGATGAACCGCAGGAGCTTCGGCTGAAGGGGGAGAGGAAGGTCGCTGATCTCATCCAGAAGAAGCGTCCCGCCGTCGCTCGCCGCGATCCTTCCCGGGTTGTCACGGAGGGCTCCCGTGAACGCCCCCTTGACGTGCCCGAAGAGCTCGCTCTCCAGGAGATGGGGAGAGAGCGAGGGACAGGAGACGGTGGCGAACGGCTTGGCCGCTCGGCCGCTCCAGCCGTGGATGGCCCGCGCCAGGGCCGTCTTGCCTGTTCCGCTTTCTCCCCGAAGAAGAAGGGTGGCCTCGGATAGGGCGGCCTGACGGGCCAGGTTCATGGCCTTTTGCATCACGGGGCTCGAGCTCGAGAAGTCGATCTCGGGATGCTGCCGTCCCAGGTCCTCCTGGAGGGAGGCGATCTTTTGCTCCAGGGACCGGACCTCGAAGACCTTGCGAACGGCCAGGTTGATCTGGGCCGGCGTGAACGGCTTGGGGATGTAGTCGGTCGCCCCGCGCCGCATCGCCTCGACCGCCGTGTCGATGGAGGCATAAGCCGTGATGACGATGATCTTGAGTCCGGGCGTCGCCGCCAGGAGGGCGGGAATGAGGTCGAGCCCGTCGTCCGTTCCCAGCCGCAGGTCGACGAACGCGAGGTCGAAAGACCGGCGCGAGGCCTCGGCCAGCCCGTCCTGGAAGTTGCTGACGGCGGTGACCCTGTGGCCTTCTGTTTCGAGATTGATGGTCAGGGTCTTCCGGATGTTAAGTTCGTCGTCCACGATCAGGACGTGAAGCGGAGGATACGCGCTCGGACTGGTCTTATCGGGCCCCATGGAACGATCGTCTCGTTCCCCCAGCATAACGGACAACGGGGCCGGATGCAACCCCGCGGGCCGCGCTTCCGTCTCTACTGCATCCTGACGATGCCGTCGTTCCCGATGATGAAGCTCGCTTCTCCATAGATCGTCAGGCCGACGTCGAGCAGCTGCCCGTTGACCTTGATGGTCCGGCACACCTTCGACGAGGTGCCGTTATCCATCTTGGTGTCCATGACCCAGACCCGAATGACCCTTTCCGTCACGAGCGGGATCAGAGGGGTGGTGAAGATATCCTCGGTGACCTTGGTCAATGCCCGTGTTCCGAGGTGGGTCGGATCGATATACCAGGCAACATACGGGAAATTCGCTCCGTTCGGGTTCGGGATGGGCAGCACTCGCTCGTAATCAATGGTCACCATGATGGGATTCGAAGGGACCGTGACGGTCAGGGTCACCGGCCGGGTCGTGCTCCCGATCCCGTTCGTCGTGTTCGTGAAGGTCAGAGTGTCGTTGTAAGTCCCCGCCGCGAGCGCGTTGGCGACGACGCTGTCGATCGAAGCGGTCACCGTCGTCGAAGCCCCGGCTCCCAGATTCCCGAATGCCGGAGATACCGTGACCCAGGTCTGGGTGACGGCGGCCGTCCAATCGATGGGCACACCGCCCGTATTCTGCAGGGTATAGATCTGACTCGCCGGAGCGAACGGTCCGCCGACGTTGCCGGTCGACGCGAGGCCGCCGGCCGGCGTGACGGCTAGGCCGCCCGGCGCCGTGACCGTCAGGCTCAGCGGGCGGATCGTGTTCCCGAATCCGCTCGTCGTGTTGACGAACGTCACCGTGCCGTTGTAGGTCCCCGCGGCGAGCGCGTTGGCGACGACGCTGTTGATCGAAACGGTCACCGTCGTCGACGCTCCGGCCGCCAGATTCCCGGACGGCAGCGATACCGAGATCCAAGTTTGAGCGGACACGGCTGTCCAGGCGATGGGCGCGCCGCCCATATTCTCCAAGAGATAGTCTTGGCTCGCCGGACTGAAAGGTCCGCCGACATTGCCGGATGACACCAGGCCGCCAGCCGGCGTGACGTTCAGGATGCCCAGCGCCGAGATCGTCAGGCTCACCGGGCGGGTCGTATTCCCGCTTCCGTTGGTGGTATTGGTGAGGTTCACGGTCGCGTTATAGAGGCCGGAGGCGAAAGCGCCGGCCTCCGCGTTGATCGACACCGTGACCGTAGCCGTGGCTCCCGCGCCCAGATTTCCGGACGGCGGCGTTATCGTGACCCATGTCTCTGCGGCCGCGGCGGTCCAGTCGAGGGCTACGCCGCCCGTGTTCTGCAGGGTATAGTCTTGGCTCGAGGGATTGAACGGCCCGCCGACCGCTCCGGCCGACGTGAGGCCGCCGGCCGGGGTGACGGCCAGCGCGCCCGGCGCCTGCGTCAGCGTCGCGTTGACGGTGGCCGTCTGCGACGCCGTCACGCTCACCGTTGTCAGGAAGTCCGCGTACCCGGTCATGGTCAGCTTGAGCGCATGGCTGCCTGCGGAGATACTGGTCAAGGTGCAGTCCGTGTTAAGCCCCTTATCGGTCCCGTCCAGGAACACCCGGGCCCCGGTCGGCGTGGATGTCACCCGGATCGACCCCGTCCGCGAAGCGGGGGGCGCGGTGGGACTGCTGCAAGAGGAAAAGAGCACGAGCAGGGCGGATATGGTGAGAAAGCAGACTTTTTGTCTAGATATTCTCATATCGGACCTCCCTCGGGGCGGCGATCGTCCCGACCTTTTGATGGATATTTTTGCAAGATTCATGCCATCGGATCAGAAGCAGGGGAGAGTCCGGTGGCCGGGTCTCCCCGGGCCCCGCGGAAGGCCCGGAACAGATGAACGACCGAGCCGGAATGTATCAATTATATCAGCGACTTAGGCCGTTCTTGCCGAGGACCTGGATCGGGCGAATGCCCGTATTGCCGAGAAAGACGCCCGGAGCTATTGAGAACCGGCCTGGTCCTTCCCTTGTGCCGGGGAGTCTTGTCTGAACCTCAAGAATCCCACAAGACGATACCGGGCCGGCGCGTTGCCAGCCTCCCCGGAACCATGGGCCATTTCCGCCCGTATTAATATATAGCCCTCAGGAGGTTTTCCGCATGAAAAAGCCGGCCTTCACGCTCTTGGTCAGCCTTATGGTCATTCTCAGCGTTTCCGCCCAGACCCAGGCGCCCGCCGCCAAGCCCGACGATCGGATCAAGAACCTCGACCTGGTCGCGAAGATCGAGCCTGTGCCCGGCACGTTCAAGGCCGGCTTCGAATCGATTTCGGCCAGGGATTCGCTGGCTATGCTCTCCTTCATCGCCTCCGACCTCATGGAGGGACGGGAGACGGGCACGCGCGGCTACCAGGCCGCCGCGGAGTACGCCGCCTCCCTTTTCGGGTTGGCCAAGCTCAAGCCCGTCGGGGACGCGGCGCCCCGGCCGATGGGCGGCATGATGCAGATGCTCGCCGGCTCCCAGGCCCCGCCGAAGGCGCCGGAGATCACCTATCTTCAAGAGTTCCCGCTCGTGGAGACGACGGAGTCCTCGACCGCGCTCAGTCTCGAGGTCAGGCAGGGAGGATCGGTCCGGTCGTGCGCGTTCCGGCCCATGGTCGATTATATGGGCTTCGCCGCGACCGGGGACACCCTGACGGGGCCGGTCGTCTTCGTCGGCTACGGAATCGGCGAAAAGGCCGCCGGTTTCGACGAATACAAGGGCCTTGACGTCAAGGGCAAGATCGTCCTGATGATCTCAGGCACGCCCGATTTCCTGCCCGCGGAGATCAAGGTCAGGTACGCGATGCCGTCCATGTCGGCCCCGCCCCCGCCTTCGGGGCAGGGCGGGCCCGCGACGGCGCGGGTCGACCGGATCGACGACCTGCGGAGGCGCGGCGTGGCCGCCGTTTTGTCTATCAGGGGTTTCGGGAACGAGATCGACCGCTGGCGCTCGCTCATGCCCCGGAAAAGCGTCTACGACGAAAGCCCTATCATCCGCAGAACTTATCGCCGCGTCAGCCTCCCCGGCGAGCTTGAGAAGACCCCCTGGACAAGGTCGGCCGTCGTGACCATCACTCCGGGCGCGGCCGACCGGATCCTCGAGGCGGCCGGGATGACCCTCGAAGACGTCAAGAAGAAGATCGAAACGACGCGGAAGCCCGCGTCCATGGAGCTTCCGGGGGCGTCTATCACCATATCCTCGACGGTCAAGACCCAAGCGATCCGCGGCATCAACGTCGTCGGCGTCATCGAGGGCTCGGATCCCGAGCTGAAGAAGGAGGCCGTTGTCATCGGCGCCCATCTCGACCACGAAGGCCGGTGGGAGGACTACATCTATAACGGTTCGGACGACAACGGTTCGGGCTCCGTCGGCGTTCTCAACCTGGCCCGGGCGTTCGCCGCCAATCCCCAGAAGCCGAAGCGGACCCTGGTCTTCTGCCTGTGGTGCGGCGAGGAGAAAGGCCTTCTCGGCTCCGAGTATTTCGTGGCCAATCCCCCCCGGCTCCTCCAGGCCAAGACCGTGGCCTACCTGAACTTCGACATGATAAGCCGGACCTACGACGAGGGATCCATCGCCTTCGCCGGGCGGATGATGGACTTTCCGGCCGGCCCCGATCTTCTCAAAATGATCAAACCCGCCAATTTCGTGCCGGTCTCTTTCCCGGTCGGAGCGCCTTACGGCGAGATCATCCGGGCCGCGAACAGGTACGTCGGGCTCGACGTCTACGTCCGCGAGGCCAAGCGGACCGACGTCGGCTTCGGCGATTCCGACCACACCTCATTCCACAAAGCCAAGATCCCCTGGGTCTGGCCCTTCACGGCGGTCACGGAGAACCTGCATCAGACGAGCGACAGCGTCGACAAGGCCAGCGGGGAGCTCATGGAGAAGGTCTCCCGGCTGATGTTCGTGATCGCCTGGAAGATCGCGGAGAAGTGAATCTCCCGTGGCAGCTAGAATCCGAACCCGAACCTGAGCCCGCAGGCGAAGCCGCCCAATGTGATCGACCGGGCCGGGAAGGCGATCTCGGTCATCCGCCATAGCGCCGGGCTGAACTCGTCGGTATCAGTGAAAGGCAGGCTCTCCGTTACAGCGAAGTCGAGGATGTCCGCCTGGAGCCGGCGATATTCCGCGTAAACGCCCATGGAGAGGCTCCGGTTGAATTGGTAATCATAGGAAACGCGGGCCCTCGCCGTCCATGTCGTTGTCCGGTCGATCGTCAGGGGCGGTTCGTCGAACGCTAGGTACGGCGGCAGGGATATCCCCATCCAGGCCGGGCCGGCGGCGATACCCACCTCGATGACATGCGGCTGGAGGATCGCCGGCGGAAGCAGCTTAAAGGTCAAACCGACGAGCAGGGAGGTCGACTTCACGGTCTCCAGACTGCCGTAGAACCCCTCATACGTATGACCGTCGAGGGTCGAGGTGAATCGCAGGGCGGCGAGATGATCGATCTTATATTGAGTGAGGTTGAGCTCGATCTCGGCTCCGAGCCGACGGGACCATTGATAGCCAAAACCAAGACGCCCGATTGGGACTATCTGTCTCGAGTGCGTGGACCAATAGAAGGTCGAAGGATACGGGCCGGATTCCCCGGGCGGCAGGACTTCGGTGAACCGGAAGGGGATCAGTCCGGTTTCGGTGTAGGACCCCTTGGCTCCCACAAGATATCCGGGCATCCAGCTCAGCCTGAACCGTGTCCATCCGCGACTCGAGGGCGTCGGCATTCTCCCTGGCCCTTCGATGGACGGACCGGCGGGCCCGGGGACGTAGACGGTGGGCTTACGAGCCTGTCGGCTCAGCTTGGCCAGGACCCGGCTTCTTTCGGCCTCGGGGAGACCGGCGAAGTCGATCTCGGAGTCCAAGCCCGCGCCAATGCCGGCCGTGAGACCGACCAGCCCGGCGATGGTGCCGACGACGAGTCCCCCGTAGATGGCCCCCAGCTCCGGCATGTCACCGTGCATCGCGCGGGCGCCCCAAGCGGCGCCTCCCGCCGCGCCCGGAATGAAGCCCGTAAGGAATCCCGTCAAGGCTTTCGACTGCCTGAGGATCTTGATGAGAGATATCTCGGCGATGGCGGCGGAGGCGTCCTTCCCGGTCATATGATCGAGCAAGAGCAGGGAGTCCGGCTTGACGGCGATAAGCTCGCCCCGGAACCCCTTCCCGTCCTTCACCGTAACGATAAGGTCGGCTCCTCTCCGGCCTTGCGCGGCCAGCCCGCCGGGGATGACAAAGTTCAGGAAGGCCGCCAGAACCGCGGCCAGGATCTTCCGGACTCTGGGAGTCATGGTCCCTCCCTCACTAGGCCTCATGATAGGCCTGGACCGGCGGAAAGTTGTCAAACTTATGTCAAAAAATCCGGATAAGCCAAAAAAAACTAGCTGCCGACCTTGATCCAGTGGCCCGTCCTGTCCGATTCGACCGCGGCGTCGATGACGCACATCATCTCGTGCCCCGTCCGGAAATCGGGGAAGGTCGGGAGGGCGGGCTTTCCGGCCTGTTTCCTGGCCAGCGCTTCGTAATAGTCCCGGAACAGGTTGAAGACCGCGTCGTGATAGCCCATGGGGTGGCCGGTCGGAAGACCGGCGTATCTCCGCGTCTCCTCGGCCTGCTGGATCGAGGATTCGTAGAAGACCTCGTTGGCCTTCTCGCGATGGCCGATCCAGAGCGCGTTGGGGTGGACGTGGCTCCAGGCATAGGATTCCTTGGACCCGAAGACCTGGAGTTCGATGTCGACCTTGCGTCCGGCTGCGGCCTGGCAGGTCGTGAAGCTCCCCCTCGCTCCGTTCGAGAGCTTCAGGAAGAGGGCCGCATAATCGTCGAGCGTGATGGCGACCTCTTCCGTCTCGCCCGCCCGGCCGGCGCCGAACGACAGCACGCCGCCCTTGGGCTTTCGGCGCTTGGGCAGGCAGGTGTGGAGCTCGGCCATGACCTCGACGATCTTCTGGCCCGTGATGAATTGGACGAGGTCGCACCAATGACTGCCGAGGTCCGCGACGACGTTGGCCCGTCCGGCGACCTTCGGATCCAGGCGCCAGGAGTAATCCGTTTCGAAGAAGAGCCAATCCTGCAGGAAATGCCCGACGAAGGCCCGGACCTCGCCCAGGTCGCCCCGCCGGGCTCGGGCCGCCGCTTCCTGGACGACGGGGTAGTAGCGGTAACAGAAGTTGATGGCCGTGAGCGTTCCGTGCGCTTCGGCCAGCGCCAGGAGCTCCGCCGATTCCCGCGAATCGAGGGCCAAGGGCTTCTCGGACAGGACATCTTTGCCCGCTCCGATGGCCGCGGCGTTGATGGCGAAATGGACGTTGTTCGGGGCGCAATCGTGGACGACCTCGACCTCCCGGTCGGCGATGAGCGCGTCGGCTGTCTCATGGACCCGGGGGATGCCGAATTTCGCCGCCGCCTGCCGGGCCAGCTCCCCATTCGTGTCGGCCAAGGCGACGACCTCGACGCCGCCGAGCCGTCTCAGCAT
>Ga0299915_10003874_pt1 | contig 10835 bp, 11 predicted proteins | sample RVTome_13_FD_200263 | JGI IMG/M metagenome (GOLD analysis project Ga0299915, IMG submission 200263) | Soil microbial communities from uranium-contaminated site in the Upper Colorado River Basin, Wyoming, United States - RVT92D227 (version 2) ... | reverse complement strand
CTGTCTTCAGACCAAGTTTATAACCGTCTGTAACACCCTTTTGCTGAGGAATAGAAATATGGGGATCGGAAATCACAGCAAATTTAACTTTATCAAATGCAAAACCTAAACTAAAGGTCAAAAGGATCAATGAAATAACCACTGCAATGTTTAAAAGCTTTAACCTCTTCATCAGAAAATTCCTCCTTTCCATTTTTTTAGTGGCATTTATTTCTAAGCCACTTTCACTATTTCAAACTTACTTTTTATCACCCCCTCGATGAAATTTGACCCAATCCCTACAAATCATATATGGAGTGAAAAAAGTTGTCAAGGTAAAATGAACTCAGAGATTCATTTTTTAAAAGCCTTTTAAATTTAAAAATTTACACATTCACAGCTTGACTTTTCCCAACAAATCAATTAAAAATAATTTAAAAGTAATCTCCGAGCCTCTTTCCTAAATCTTGCCCCCTCACCATTTCCCTCTCCCTCAAGGGGAGAGGGCGGACGGAGCGGGACAGGGAAATGGGCCGTTAGGGCATGGCTGGAAACGGACTTGCCTCCCGTGTTTGGAAAGGAGATGGTTATTAAGATTTCAAATGGCCAATATCTCAAACACGGGTATTGGCCTTTTTATTGAAGATAAGGATTCAAGTGGCCTGGGGTTTAAGGGGGCAAATTAAAATTCTAAAGTATTGCACGAACCCAAGAATCCTTGAACCCTCAAACCCTATTTGGTGATATTATGCTGCTCGACCCTTTTAGACGAAAAATAAATTATCTTCGAATCTCAATAACGGACCGATGCAACCTGAGATGCCGTTATTGCATGCCGGAGGAAGGAATTTCTCTCATCCCTCATGAAGAGATTCTCACTTACGAAGAGATATTGAGGATTGTCCGTGTCTTTGCCACGGAAGGAATCTCTAAGGTAAGGTTGACTGGAGGAGAACCGCTGGTCAGAAAAGGGATTGTAGATTTCGTTTCCCGCTTGTCTCAAATTAAAGAGATTAAAGATTTAAGTCTCACCACGAATGGAATCCTTTTAAAAGAGTTTGCTCAGGATCTCAAAAAAGCTGGTTTAAAAAGGATCAATATCAGTCTCGACTCTCTCAAAAAAGAGAGGTTTTGTCAAATTACTCGAAAGGATGACTTTGAGAGGGTATGGGCGGGGATAGAAGAGGCATTGAGAGTAGAACTCTCCCCCATCAAAATTAATATGGTTGCCATTCAGGGATTAAATGATGATGAAATCGAATCTTTTTCCCGATTAACCCTCACTCTCCCTCTCATCGTCCGGTATATCGAATATATGCCTTCCGGCAACGGGGACCCATGGGAGGAAAAAGACATTTTGACTATCCCTCAGATTAAGAACCGTCTTGAAAAGATCGGCAACCTGGTCCCCATTCCTTCGGACCGATGGGATGGCCCGGCCAAAAGATTTCGATTTGAAGGAGCTCTTGGAGAAATTGGATTGATCGGTCCGGTGAGCAGTCATTTCTGTGATGATTGCAATCGTCTTCGACTGACCTCTGATGGTAAGATCCGAACTTGCCTTTTTTCTGATGAGGAGATTGATGTGAAAGAACTTCTCAGAAACGGAGGGTCTGATCGTGATTTAAAGGAACAACTTCTCATGGCACTTAAAAAAAAGCCGGAGAGACATCCCATCAATACACACCAATTTAAAAAATGTCAGAGGAATATGTCAGCGATTGGAGGATAAAAAATAATTAAGAATTATGAGTTATGAATTATGAATTAAATAGATTCCCCATGCGCTATGCTCTATGCACCTTGCGGTTAGGTTGACCGCGTACTTCTGCTTAAATAAGGAGAAAGAGATGGCAAAACTTACACACTTTGATAAAAAGGGCCGGGCAAAGATGGTGGATGTCAGTAAAAAGAAAGAGACCATGAGGGAAGCTGTGGTTCGAGGATCTATTTTCATGAATCCAAAGACTTTTAAGAGTATACTGTCAGGTAAAATCGCAAAGGGAGATGTTTTGGCGGTTGCCAAGGTAGCTGGAATCATGGCAGCAAAAAAGACTTCTGAAATCATTCCCATGTGCCACCCTCTCAATCTCTCTCATGTGGAGATTAATTTCTATCCTTTTGGAAAAGAGAGTAGAATTGATATTGAAGCGAAGGTTAAGATTAAAGCCCAGACGGGTGTAGAGATGGAAGGATTCGTGGCTGTAACCACTGCCGGCCTCACCATTTACGACATGTGCAAGGCCATTGATCGGGGAATGGTGATATCGAATATCCATCTGGTCAAAAAGACTGGCGGGAAAAGCGGAACATTTGTAGTTCGGAGTTCGGAGTGATGAGTTCGGAGTTAGGAATACGGGATTAATTATTACACTATGCTCTTTGCTCTATGCGGTTTAAGGAGAATTAGATGGGACAAGTTCAGCGTGGCAAGGTCCTTGCCGTCAATATCAGCGAGAAAAAGGGAACGAAAAAGACAAATATCAAATCGTGCGCCCTTCTGAAGGATTTTGGATTGAAAGATGATGCGCATGCAGGCCCCTGGCACCGGCAGGTAAGTCTTTTAGCAAACGAATCCATTGAGAAGATGAAGGCCAAGGGTCTAAAGGTCGGTTATGGTGATTTTGCTGAAAATATTACCACGGAAGGCGTAGACCTCGTTCATCTTCCCATTGGAACGGAAATACGCATTGGAAATTCTATTATGCTACGTGTTACTCAAATTGGAAAAGAGTGTCATGAGCGCTGTGCCATTTACTACCAGGCTGGGGATTGTGTGATGCCCAAAGAAGGAATCTTTACCGAGGTGGTGAACGAAGGAGAAGTGAAAGTGGGAGACGAAATTGTCATTTTTCAATGATCAATGGGCAATGACCAATGGTCAATGATCAATGAGGTGTTTATGTTTAAGGTGGTTATCCTGACCATCAGTGATCGAGGCTCTAAAGGTGAGCGCGAAGATTCAAGTGGCCCCCTCATCCGGGAAATGGTGAAGGATCTTCCTGCTGAGGTGATCCATTATGAAATCATTCCGGATGAAAAAGAGAAGATCGCCGAGGCTTTGAAAAAGAGTGCTGACCAATTAAGGGCAGACCTCATTCTCACAACGGGGGGCACAGGCTTAAGTCCCAGAGATGTGACTCCTGATGCAACTTTACAGGTCATTGAAAAAGAAGTCCCTGGCTTTTCAGAAGCCATGAGGGCTGAAAGCCTAAAAAAGACGTCCCATGCGATGATCTCGAGAGCCATTACCGGAATTCGAGGTTCGAGCCTGATTGTGAATCTACCAGGAAGCCCTAAAAGCGTGAGAGAAAACCTCAGTGTGATCCTTCCAGCCCTTCCCCATGCCTTATCCAAATTGAAAGGCGATCCATCAGAGTGTGGGCAAGTCAACTAATTGCCTTTCTCCTTTATAAAAATTTTCGCAAAAGACCCCGAATCTTCGCAAGATCGCCATAGACAATCTTTCCTTTTTATTCTTACATAGGAGCTAAAAATCCAAAAGGAGGTGAAGAGGAATGAAGAAATATCTGTTCCTGACGGGAGGGCTTTTCGCCATGGCATTGGTTTTATGTCTCACGATCCCTGTATCCCAGGCCCAGACAAAGGAGGAAAAACAGTTCATGAAGCTCCATGAGAAAGAGATAGTCACTTTCATGGAGAAGTGTTCCGGCTGCCACAGCCTCCAGCGCATCTTTGCGAAAAAGAGGTCAAAGGAGGAATGGGACAAAATCCTCAAACAGATGTCTGGGAAACCCCACGCAATGATCAGCGAAGAGGAAAAGAAAAGGATCCAGAAATGGATCGACTTTATGGAATCGACTTTGACCGTAGGACCTTAATGGCTGTCCATTCGGTTTCCCATCATTCAATAAGGCAATAGGGTTAAAGGAGGAAAAATGGATATCCTCAAGAGTATTGAAGATGCCGTTGTGAAAAGAAGCATTAACGAAGTCAGGGAACTGACACAGAAAGCCCTGGATCAGGAGGTTCCACCCACGGACATTCTCGATAAAGGGCTCATTAAAGGACTGGAAATTATCGGAAACCTCTTTGAACGTCAAGAGATCTTCGTCCCTGAGCTTCTTATGGCTGGAATGGCGATGAAAGATGCCCTTGTCTTGTTAAAACCTGCCTTGGAGAAAAGGAATGTTCCCCCCGTGGGAAAATTGGTCATCGGAACCGTGGAAGGAGATGTCCACGATATCGGGAAAAATATTGTCTCGATGATTTTTACCGGTTCGGGATTTCAGGTCACGGATCTGGGATTCGATGTGTCTGCCGCGAAATTCATTGAAACGACGGAAAAGGAAAAGCCTGATGTCCTTGCCCTCTCCTGCCTTTACACCCCAACCCGCCTTGCCATGAAAGAAGTTATCCGGATGCTGAACGAGAAGAACTTACGTCATCGGGTCAAAGTGATCATCGGGGGAGCTCCGGTTGACCAGAACTTCGCGGATATGATCGGCGCCGACGGCTACGCCCCTGATCCGCCTTCCGGTGTCAAGAAAGTAATGGGTTGGCTGGGGAAATGATAGGCCACGAAAAGAGAAAGAAGGGAGGGAACCATGTGGGACGATAAGATTTTTCAAGAAAGAAGAGCTCGGATCAACGAGCTTCGAACACGTAACGAAAGGATGACCTGCAGGGAAAGGGCTCTGATGGTATTGAAGCACCAGGAACCTGACCGAGTCCCGATTGACAACTGGATGGTCCCGGAAATCCAAAAGAAGACGATGGAATATTTCGGATGCGACAGCTATGACGAACTCCTTGTCTTTTTGGGAGTCGACTTTAGAAACAATTACGGGCCCAGCTATGTAGGCCAATCCTTTAAAAAGCATCCCGATGGAACGGTCGAGGACCTCTGGGGTGTCAAGAGAAAGACGGTGGTCTACGGTAAAGGGACCACCCATCAAGGAAGCTACTCGGAGGTCGCCGAATCACCTCTTGAAAAAATGAGGACGATTGAAGAAATAGAGAAGTACGATCATTGGGCAAGCCCTGATTGGTGGGATTATTCCAAGGTCAAGACGGATTGTATGATCTACCATCCCCAATATTGCGTCATTAATGTCGGAGACCGCCTGGATCGAACCGCCCAGCTCAAACCCATGATGTATCTGAGAGGAATCCAGCAAATCCTCATCGATATGGTGATGAATCCGAAGATCGTTGAGGTGATCCGGAATCACATTATCAACTATTTCATCGAATACAATCACCGGGTCTTTAAGGCAGTCAAGGGAGAGATCGACATCTTCATGATGGGCGATGATATCGGTGCTCAAACAGGCCCTCTCCTCAGTCTTGACATGTGGAGGAAGTACTTCAAAAAGGGATTCAAAACCTATATTGATATTGCACATCAATATGGCATTCCTGTTATGTATCACACCTGTGGGGATATCAAACAATTCATCCCTGATTTTATCGAATGCGGCCTCGATATCCTCCAGTCCCTCCAGCCAAAGGCCACCAATATGGATATCAAAAAGTTAAAACAGGAGTTCGGCAAAGACCTTGCTTTCCAGGGGGGGATGGATATCCAACATGTCCTTCCTCTTGGAAAAACAGAAGAGGTGAGGGCGATGGTGAAATATGCCATGGATTCAGCCAAGAAAGGGGGCGGGTATATCATTTGCACGGCACATAATATTCAGGTGGATACTCCCCTTGAGAACGTAATTGCCCTTTTTGAGGCCTACCATGAGTATGGAAAATATTAAAAAGAACCAAAAGGAAAAGACGATTCATGCTGATTGTAGGGGAGAAAATTAATACTTCGATCAAGGACGTCAAGGAGGCCGTCTTCCAGAGAAACAATTCCTTCATTGAGAATTTGGCCAGGAATCAAAAACTCGGCGGAGCCGATTATCTGGAAGTAAATTCAGGGCTTCGGGTTGATCCGGAGGAAGAAGCAGCCGATATGGAATGGTTGGTTCCGCTCATCCAAAAAGCCACAGGTCTCCCTCTCTGCATCGATACAGCCTATGGTTTCGTTCTTGAAAGGGCATTGAAGTTACACCAGGGAAGGCCGATCATCAATTCGATCAATGGCGATTCAGAGCGGTGGGGTAAAATTCTGCCTTTGGCAAAGCAGTACGGTTGCGACATCATTGCTTTGCCATCAGATCGCAAAGGAATTCCATCCAATGTCGAAGGAAGGATCAAGATCGCCGAGCGAATCATCGAAGGCATCTCCCGGGAGGGACTTACTCCCAAGAACATCTACTTTGATCCTCTTGTGTTACCCCTATCCTCCGATACAAAGAATGGTCTTCTCTTTATCGATACCCTGAACGAGATCAAACGGTTGTTTCCGGAGGCAAAGACCATTTCAGGTCTCAGTAATATCTCCTTCGGGTTACCCAAAAGGAGCTGGATCAATCAGTCTTTTCTCGTCCTGTCCCTAGGGGCCGGGCTGGATGCAGCGATCTTGAACCCGCTGGATAAAAATTTGATGGCCTTGGTGAAGAGCACAGAAGCCTTCCTCAATAAGGATCCCTTTTGCGTCAAATATATCGAGGCTTTCAGAAGTGGGAAGTTAGGTTAGTCGGAAATCATGAAACAAAAATTTGAATGAAGGAGGGGAATTATGGCGCGCGATTACTCAGGATTAAAGAATGAAGAAAGGGTTCAGTGGGAAGAATGGGACCGTGGGTATAGTCGTTGGCGGAACCAAGTCTTCATCGTCTTATGGATCACTTATGGAGCCTTTTACCTCTGCAGAGTCAATTTTTCAATCGCGATTCCAGGAATCATGAAGGAGACGGGCTGGTCAAAAGCGGAGCTCGGAGCGATCGGTACGGCCCTCTTCTGGGCCTATGCGGTCGGTCAGTTCATCCATGGTCAACTTTCACACCGCTTCTCGTCAAAACACTATCTCTTCGCCGTGATCATCCTGTCCGCCCTGATGAACCTTCTGATGGGACCCGGCATCGCACTTGGGATATTTATCTTAGGTACCATCTGGTGTCTGAATGGGTTCTTCCAGGCAGGCGGTTGGTCCAACTGCATCAAGACCCTCTCCCAGTGGTTTCCGCCCAAGGCCCGTGGAAAACGAATGGGGTACTACGGGGCGTGTTATCAATTGGGAAATACCTTGGCCTGGCTTTTGGCAGGGTCCATGATCGCCAGTTATGGATGGAGGGCGGGCTTCTGGGTCCCCGCGATCATTTTTGCGGCGATCGGTTTCATCCCCCTCCTCTTCCTCAAAAACAGGCCGGAGGATGTCAACCTCCCTCCAATCGAGATCTACGAGCAGCATGGTGAGTTTTCGGGGATGACCGTGGACCAGATCAGAGCTACGATCAAGCCGAAAACGGAGAAGGAGGAGCACGCCGGCTTCGCCTTCACATTGAAACAAACTGTCGGAAACCCGAGGGTCTGGGCCGTTTCATGGGCCTTCTTCTTTGTCGACATCATCCGGTATGGGTTCCTCCTCTGGGCCCCCACATACCTCTTTGAGGTTCAGAAGGCGGCGATTGACAAGACGGCCTATAAAGTCGTTGCCATCCCTCTTTTCGGGATCGCCGGGGCCATCTTTTCGGGTTGGGCCAGTGACCGGTTTTTCCAGTCCCGTCGCGCCCCAATCTCCGCCCTGCTCATGGGAGCCCTGGGTTTCCTGGCCATCTTCTTCTATTACGGTGTCCCAAAAGAAGCCTGGCTGTTAGGCTTCATCGTTTTGGGACTGATCGGGTTCTGCGTTCTGGGCACCCAGGTCATCCTCATCGGGGCAGTGCCCATGGATTTCGGAACCCGTAAGGCCGCGGGTTCCGCAGCCGGTTTCATCGACTTTTTCGGTTATATCGGCGCCGGATTGACTGGTGTATTGAGTGGCGTTCTCGCCGATACCTGGGGATGGGGATCGGCTTTCTGGTTCTGGATCATCGCGGCCTTCCTTTCCTCTGCCATCTGTTTCGGTCTGTGGACATACAAACCACCGGCAGGAAAGTATCTTTAAAATCATTGCTGAGAATAACACCTAATTTTTACCTTAACATTGCGGGGGGGGGACAATTCCCCCCCCCTTTTCATTCTTGTAAACTTCTGCTATATTGATTTTCAAAATTTCGTCTTTTGGAAATGATCCCATTTTAAAACTCACCCATGAGATTGAGGATTCACCCTTTTAGAAATGATCTGAATATCCCGAAAAGAAAGATATCCGAATCTCTTCCCAAAGTTTTGGAAGGGATCTGAGTTGGGAGGCAATTCGATCCAAAATGGGATCTCAAAACAGATCGAAATCATCCCCTACCTTACACTTTCTCAAACGGCTTTCAGAAAACGGAGACTTAAAGGAAAAAGGAATGGCTTTCCCTCTGATCAAAGGACATGGATCTCAATCCCTATGAATCCCATTCGCCAACTCGAATTCGCCATCATTAAAGGAAATATCAAAAGAGCGCCCGTCCTTACAGAGCAGTGCCTGAAACAAGGACTCCCCCCTTCCCGGATCATTGAACAGGGGATCTTGAAAGCGATGGATGCGGTGGGGAAGAAGTGGAAAACCTACGAATATTTCATCCCCAATGTCCTTGTTTCTGCCATGGCCACCAAGCTCTGCCTGAATATTCTCCACACGTCCATGACGTCTCCAGAACAGGGTTACTTAGGAAAGGCAATCGCAGGCACAGTCAAGGGCGATATCCATGACATCGGAAAGAATTTGGTCGTCATGTTCATGGAGATCGCAGGCTTCGAGGTGACCGATTTGGGTATCGATGTCGCACCCGAGCAATTTGTCAGGGCGGTCAAAAAAGAGACCCCTGATCTTCTTCTCCTCTCATGCCTTTATACGGTCACCATGCATTCCATAGAGGACACCATTCTCGCCCTGGAAAAAGCGAGACTGAAGGGGAAGGTTAAAACCCTGATCGGAGGGGCCCCGATCACCCAGTCCTTTGCCGACAGCATCGGTGCCGATGGATATGGGATGGATGCAGTGGATGGAGTGAAAAAAGCCAAGGAATTATGCAACCATGTTTTCTAAGGAATCAGCCGTCTCTTTTATAAAATCCAACCATGGGATGAAGTTCCTTGATCATCCGGTGGAGAAGCATTTCTTCCCTCGAATCATCGATTCCTTTCAGAAAGCGATGAAATTGAAGGTCCACCTCGTCCCGGTTCACGGGAAGAACAGGATGGTCTCCGTCAACGGGACCAGACATCCATTCTGTGTAAAAATCTGGGACTGTCCCACTGGCAAGCAACGGTGCCTTAAGGAGATCAGCCGTGCTACCCGGATCTCCCTTGAAACGGGAGAACCGTATATTTTCCAATGTCATGCCGATATGATCGAATTTACAGCGGCCATTTCATATGGGGGTTCAAGCTCATATACCCTGATCTGCGGTCCTTTATTGTTGAGACACCCCGATTCGCTTTTCAGAAAGGATGTTTTAGCCAAAGTTCGGGATCTTTCGTTAAATTCATCCTCTTTACAGCAGACTTTTTCACAAATTCCTGTCTTCCCTGAAAGACGGGTCCAGGCAGCAGCAGACCTCCTTTACACGATGGCCAACTATCTCAGCCGGACGGATTCGATCATCCAAAGGCAGCAGCAAGAGATTACCAGGCAGCAATCCTTGTTGGCCGAAGCTCTTTATCAACGCAAAAAATCGGAAACGGAACGATACGGAGATCAGTTTTTAGGCTCCCGCCCCATGGAAAAATTCGAAAAGGAAAAGGAGCTCATCGATCTTATCAAGTTTGGAGAGCGGAAGAAGGCCAAGGCTCTGCTCGACGAATTGCTCGGGACAGCTCTTTTCAGGAGTCATGAGCATATTGGAATTTTGAAAGCCCGGGTCCTTGAAATCATCTTCATCATCGCCAGAGCAGCCGTTGAGGCTGGAGCCAACCTGGAGGAAATCCTCGGATTCAATTATCAATGCATTCAGAATCTCTCAAAGGACGATTCCCAGGAGGCTCTCTATTACTTCCTGATTAAAGCCTTTGAGCAGCTTTTTGAAATCATCTATCAGAACCGAAATATTCAACATACCCGAGTCTTCACGAAGGCAAAAGAATATATTTGGGGCAACTACAACAAGGACATTACGCTTAAGAGACTGGCTGAAGCCATAGGGATCAGTCCTTACTACCTCAGCCACTTGTTTCGCAAAGAGATGAACATCTCTTTCTTAGAATACTTAACCTCCGTCCGCTTGTCGATTGCAAAAAACCTCTTGATTAATACGACGATGACGGTGATGGACATCTGCCTTGAGGTCGGGTATCAGGATCCAAGTCATTTTGCCAAGATGTTTAAAAAGAAGGAAGGAGTTCATCCCACAGAATACCGAAAGAGAGGGTGAGGCCTTACTGATTGCGATTCCTCCACTTTCATTCAGTAAAGGGCAACCCTTCCGAATGCGGTCAGGAATGAAAGGAGAGTATGATGAGTCTTTTCTCTGAAGAATTGTGGAATAAATTTAAAGAGGCCGTAGGATTACAAGAATCTCCTTTGGGAGTATATTACACCAACGATAAACCTGAAGGGGTCACTCCAAAAGAGGGAATATCCGGATGCATGATCGGGCTCCTTCAGAATGCGAGAAAAAAGGGGAAGATTGTCTATTTTGACAGAGGGCATTTTGGATGTCCAGGAGGAGCCTACTATATGGGATTTTTTGAATCCCCAAGGCCCAAGATCGAATACTTTCTCTCATGCGGGATTCCGGGTGAAATGGAGGGAGAACGATATATCAAGACGCCAGAACGGGCCAGAGAATATTTTGCCAGGATGATACCGAGACGAGCACCAGCAACCTATTGTGTCTTCAAGCCTGTTGAGCAATTTCAGGGTGGCATAGAGCCTGAGGTGGTTGTTTTCTTCGCTCCGCCGGATA